>Ga0078972_1000065_pt1 | contig 396226 bp, 344 predicted proteins | sample YelNatPaOPGAMG01_FD_67568 | JGI IMG/M metagenome (GOLD analysis project Ga0078972, IMG submission 67568) | Hot spring thermophilic microbial communities from Obsidian Pool, Yellowstone National Park, USA - OP-RAMG-01 (SPADES assembly) (version 2) | ecosystem: Environmental > Aquatic > Thermal... | reverse complement strand
AAAAAATGCTTATCCTTACTTCAGCTTTTAGAAATTAAAAAAATCACCTGAGTTAAAATAAAAGGCTAAAAATGGTTTTTAAAAAAGTTATTCTCTTAATATTAGTTGTTGGAATGTTATCAACTTTTTCTTGTAAAAAAGAAAGTGACATGATAACAACTCCTCCCGTAAATGTATCTCCTAAAACTGTAGTCGAATTGTATGGCAGATTACAAGTAAAAGGCAATAAAATATTTGGCAAGGATGATAGTGTAGTAGTGCTGCGAGGCATGAGTTTATTTTGGAGTCAATGGGGAGGACATTTTTATAATGAGAATGTAATTAAATGGCTGAGAGATGATTGGAAATGCACGATTGTTCGTGCAGCTATTGGAGTTGAAAGCGGAGGTTATTTAACTAATCCTCAACTTGAAATGCAAAAAGCTGAAACTGTGATTAATGCAGCAATTAAATATGGAATTTATGTTATTGTTGATTGGCATGACCATAATGCACAAAATCATTTAGAACAATCAAAAGAATTTTTTAAGACTATAGCACAAAAATATGGGGATAAACCAAATATAATTTATGAAATATTTAACGAACCTCTTCAAGTTTCATGGAGTAAAGTTATTAAACCTTATGCAGAAGAAGTAATTAAAACAATTCGTCAATATGATTCTGATAATTTAATTGTTGTAGGAACACCAACATGGTCTCAGGATGTTGATATTGCAGCAAATGATCCAATTCAAGATAATAATGTTGCTTATGCTTTACATTTTTATTCGAGCACTCATAGACAATTTTTAAGAAATAAAGCAACAACAGCTTTAAATAAAGGTATTCCACTATTTGTTACAGAATATGGGATTAGCGAATCAAGTGGTAATGGAAATATTGATTTGAACGAAGCAAGTATCTGGATGAATTTTATGGAAACAAATAAACTAAGCAATTGCAACTGGTCAATAATGGACAAAGCAGAAAGTTCTGCTGCTTTAAAACCTAATTCAAATCCTTCAGGTAATTGGTCAGAGAATGATTTGACACTTTCCGGAAAGACAATCAGAAATTATATCATCTCGAAGAACAATGTCATATTCGATTTGTTGAATAAATAAAAAAGCTATTTCTTGAGCACTTATTTGACAGAAACGAAAAATATTGGAGTAAGAAAAATTATAGAAAATTTCAGAACGAAAAGATTGTGGTAGATTTTAAAGCCCATCTCTTTTTAAGAGAGGGATTTAAGGAGAGTTCTTAACAATGATTGAATTGTGATAAAGTCTAAAAGAAGAGAATCATTAAAATATAAGTTCGGCTTAAGGATTCTTCGTTCGTCTTTACACACTGTTGCAGAATATAAAATGTCATTCTGAATGAAGCGAAGCGGAATGAAGAATCTTTAAGAACATGAAGGAATGTTTTTTAGATTCTTCGTCGTCCGCCTTTTGGCGGACTCCTCAGAATGACAGTGAAAATTGAATTGTCATTCTGACTCGCCGAAGGCGAGGAAGAATCTAAAATTGTAGTATTCAAATCTGCGTCAATCTGCGAAATCTGCAAGAGATAAATTTCACGCGGATTACGCGGATTATCGCAGATAATAAAATATTCTATACTTATTGTAGTTATAACTTTTGTTCTTTAAAAAAGAGATTCTTCGTCGTCCACCTTACGGCGAACTCCTCAGAATGACAAGGAAGAAGTAGGATTGTCATTCTGACTCGCCGAAGGCGAGGAAGAATCTCTTAAAAATGAATAATTGGTTTATAGATTCTTCGTCATTCGCCTTTGGCGAATTCCTCAGAATGACAGAAAAAGTAGAATTGTTTTTAGATTCTTCGTCGTCCGCCTTTTGGCGGACTCCTCAGAATGACAGGGAAAGCTTAAATGTCATTCTGAATGGAGCGAAGCGGAATGAAGAATCTTTAAGAACATGAAGGAATGTTTTTTAGATTCTTCGTCGTTCGCCTTACGGCGAACACCTCAGAATGACAGGGAAAGCTTAAATGTCATTCAGAATGAAGCGAAGCGGAATGAAGGATCTTTAAGAACATGAAGGAATGTTTTTTAGATTCTTCGTCGTTCGCCTTACGGCGGAACTCCTCAGAATGACAGAAAAAAGTACGGTCAAGCTGATATGTTAAATGCAGAAAAGTATCTCATAAAAAAATTTTACTTAATTGCTTTTCTAATTTCTATAATTTGACATTAAGAATTCTTCTATTTAATTCTATGATGTCATTTTTGTAAAATTATTTCATTCATAATGGAAATACTATGTATAAAAAAGAAATTTTATTCATACTCTTTTTTTTCTCATTTACATTATATGCTCAAAATTTTTCCGGTGGATTTAATTTTTATCTGCCATCGAGTGATTCAAGCACACAAAAATTTTTACCTGCTTTTCCAATTGATAAAATTGAAGATGATGAATTTGTATCAATTGATTCTGAAGGGAAATTCAGTGTCAAAGGAAAAAGGATTCGATTCTGGGGCACAAACTTTGGCGCTGATAATGCATTCCCTCCAAGAGATAAAGCCGGACTCTTAGCAGGACGCTTAAGAAAATATGGTTTCAATCTTGTTCGGATGCATCACCTCGATAATCCTTGGTCTAAAAGAAGTCTTGTAGGCAAAAGTGAAACTCGACAAATTATTCCAGCTTATCTTGACACTCTCGAGTATATAATTTCCAAACTCAAAGAAAATGGAATTTATGTGAATATGAATCTTCATGTTTCAAGAACTTTTAGAATGTTTGATCAAGTTCCATACTATGATTCACTGCCAGAATTTGGAAAAGGTGTAAACTTTTTTGACCCTTATATAAAAAGTTTGCATAAGGAATATGCACGTCAACTTCTTACTCATATCAATCCGTACACTGGAAAAGCATTGGTCAACGATCCGGTTATGGCAATGGTAGAGATAACAAATGAAAATTCTCTTTATAGATTTTGGAGAGATAATCAATTGAAACCAATATCAAAAGGCGGCGTATTGCCATATTACTATTCAAAAATGCTTGATAGTCTGTGGAATGAATTTTTGATTGGTAAATATCATACAACTCAAAATTTGAAGACATCATGGAATAAAGGACAAATTTCATTTGGACAAAATGAACAGGTAAAAAATGGAGGATTCGAAAATCCTAATCCTCGAAATTATTGGGCACTCGAAGAACATAATGGAGCTGATGCAGATACTTCACGTGATAATACAGTTTCTTATTCAGGAAATTACAGTTTTAAAGTTGCAGTAAAAAATGCAACTGGAACAGATTGGCATATTCAATTCAAATTACCTTCAGCTACAATTCTAAAAGATTCTTCATATACATTTTCATTTGCAGCTCGTTCAGATTCACAAAGAGAAATTGCTGTTAATATAATGAATGACCAGTCGCCATGGAATTCTTATGGATGGTATTCAATAAAATTAACAACAAACTGGCAAACATTTTCTTTTAGCATTAAAGCTCCTGAAGATAATAAAGGCCATACAAGATTGTCATTCAGTCTTGGAAAAGAAAAAGGAACATATTGGTTTGATGAAATTAGTTTTACAAAAGCCGGAATTGTTGGTTTAGAACAAAATGAATCACTCGAATTAAAAAATGTTGCTCGTATTGATTATTCAAAATGTGTTCAATATTCAAGTCAAAGAGTGAAAGACATGTCTGAGTTCTACATAAATCTTGAAAGAAATTATTTTAAAGAGATGATAAAATTTTTGAAAGATACACTTGGTGTAAAAGTACCTATAGTTGGAACGAATTGGAATGTGGGTCCAGCAGATTTAGCTGCAATGTCAGATGCAGATTATGTTGATAATCATGCTTATTGGGACCATCCACAGTTTCCATCTGTTGCATGGTCATCTACTGATTGGCTGATTAACAATACACCAATGGTAAAAGATAATAATGGTGGAACTATCCCTGCTTTATTTGCTGGTGTTCCAATTGTTGGAAAACCATTTACAGTTAGTGAATACAATCATCCATTCCCAAACAGATATCAAGTAGAATCAATTTTATTTAGTGTGGGTTATGCTTCTTTTAATGATGCAGATGCATTTATGTATTTTGATTACAGCGAAGCTTTCGAATGGGAAAAAGATTTTATTACAGGATTTTTTGGAATTAATCGTAATTCTGTTTTAATGTCGTTTTACCCTACTATTGCTTATGCATTTAGAAATGGCTTAATCAAGTCATCATTAAATCCAGTTCATATTAATTACACTGCTGATACTTTGTATGCATTGCCTAAAAACGATGCTTCGGGATGGTATGGTCCTTCATTTTATGATAGAAAAATTTCTCTCATTCATTCGATTAAAACAGAAAATTATTTTGGAACAACCACAACTAATTTTAATCAGCTGTCTCAGGTAGCAGGTTCCTCTTTTATTACAGACACAGAAGAAATTATTTGGAATACTAATGATGGAATATTAACAATAGCTGCACCAAAACTAAATGGATTAACCGGCTATCTTTCTAAATTAAAAGGAAAAAGAGTTGGCGATATTTATGTGGCTGATGTTCTCTCGTCAGATGATTTTGGAACATTAACATGGTTATCTCTAACAGAATATCCAGTCTCAAGTTCTGATAAATCTTTGATTACTGTTGGTTCAAAAATTCAAAATAGTGGAATGATTTGGAATGGAAATAAAACAGTAAATAATAATTGGGGACATTCTCCAACTCAAATTTATCCATTGAGAATTAAACTCGATTTGATGATTTATGCAGATTCAATAAGAATATTTCCACTTGATAATAAAGGGAAAGAAGATTTATCTAAATCTTTTGTGTTAAAGCCGTTTCAGGCAAATCATTTTCTTTTAGATATCGACCAGTCAATTTATAAAACACTATGGTTTGGAATTGAAAAGTATGGAAGCGGAATATCAACTAAAATGAATGAAGAGAATAATGCACCAGTTGAATATAAATTAGAACAAAATTTTCCTAATCCATTTAATAATTCAACAATAATTAAATATCAGATTCCCCAAAATGGAGTTGTAAAAATCAAAATCTATGATATTTTAGGAAAAGAAATTAAAACACTTGTAGATGAATTTAAAATAGCAGGCTACTATCAGATTGATTTTAATTTGGAAAATATTTCAAGTGGGGTTTATTTCTGTACTTTTCAGGCAAATAATTTTGTTGATGTAAAAAAAATAATTTTTCTGAAGTAAATTAAAGCAAAAGTTTTTATAGTAAATATATTTTGAGATGAATTATGAAAGTCATATTTAATTTTTTATTGTTATTAATTTTTGTGTTTGCGGAATTAATTTACTCTCAAGGAGTTCGTCCCATTCGTGATAACGTTGGTTTTTGCTGGAATGCTGATGAAATGAAAAATTTTATCGAATACTTAGAAAATTCTTCTGATAAAATTGAATTTGACAAAGAAAATTTAATAGCAGCAATTTCTGTCCACGATGATTATTTATATGCTGGAAATATTTATTATCCTCTCTTTAAATTAATTAATGCTAAGGAAGTAATTATCTTTGGTGTTACTCACGGTACAGTTAGGAAAGAAGTTAGTCCATTTACAAATGTTTTGATATTAGAAAATTTTGATTTATGGAAAGGAATTTATAATGATGTTAAAATTTCACCATTGAGGGAAATAATTAAATCAAAACTTGATAAAAAATATTTTACGGTTAATAATAAAGCACACGAAGTTGAACATTCAATTGAAGCATTAATTCCTTTTCTTCAATTCTATAATCCCGATGTTAAAATTACTCCAATCATGGTTGCACAAATGTCAGTAGAAAAAATGGAAGAAATTTCACTTCAACTTTCGAAGATTATCACTGATTACATGAAAGCAAATAAATTGAAATTGGGCAAAGACATATTCATACTTATTTCAAATGATGCAAATCATTATGGAGAAGATTTCAATAATTCACCATATGGTTTGGACTTGAATGCACATCAAAAAGCAATAGAAAATGACCAACGAATAATTAATGAGTATTTAGTTGGAATAGTTGAACCGGAGAGAATAAAAAATCTTGCAAAAGAAATCTTGCCTGAAGAATCAAATCAAAAAATTATTCCTCTCTGGTGTGGAAGATATCCAATTATTTTTGGTTTGTTGATGCTAAATAGAATTGTAGGTGAACTAAAAATTGGAAACCTCGAAGGAAAATTGATAAAATATTCTGATACATTTACAGAAAAAGTATTGCCATTTAGAAAATCTTCGATGGGCTTGACAGCTCCATTTTCACTGAAACATTGGGTCGGATTTTTTACAATAGGTTTTTATATAAAGTAATATTGAATTGAATATGAAATTGCAAAATCCTTGGCTTCAAATTCCAGCTGATGATTATGAAAATCACATGTCAGCATCAAATGTTGGACAACTTCAGGTGCTCAACAAAATATTCAAAGATGTATTAGATGAATTCAACCCAAAATCAATTTGTGTATTGGGTTGTACTACAGGCAATGGTTTTGAACATTTGATTAATCGTGATATTGAAAAAATAATTGGAATTGATATTAATCAAAATTATTTAGCTGAATGCAGCAAAAGGTTTTCTGAAGCATTACCGCAGTTAAAATTAATTTGTGCAGATTTGAACGAACTCGAATTGCAGAACAATATTTTTGATCTCATTCATGCTGCATTAATATTTGAATATGTTGATGTTCAAAATCTTTTAAGAAAAATATCGAATTGGCTTACACAAGATGGAATATTGAGTGCAGTATTCCAACTTCCATCTGAAAAATCTAATCCTGTTTCTGATACTCCATATCACTCTTTAAGGTCATTAAGTTCAATAATGAAATTGATTGATATTAATGAAATTGAAAATTTATTTAGAGAAGAGAACTTGTTATGTATAAAATCATATATTATTAATCTGCTTCAAGGGAAAAAATTTTTAGTAATGTATTGTAAAAAAGTTATATGATGAAATTGAGGGTTAAAAGTTTATAAAGGGGAAGATTAGCATATTCCCAGATTTGTAAAACCATGTGCCAGCTTCCTTCAGAAAGGTAACTCGAGATTTATCTCGATTTAATGATAAAACAAGACACAAATTCTAACGAAAGAAATACTAAAAATCATTCTGAGTCCACCATTCGACAGACGAAGAATCTCTTAAGAATATGAAAGAATGGTTTTTTAGATTCTTCGTCGTTTCGCCTTACGGCGAACTCCTCAGAATGACAAGGGAAGAAGTAGGATTGTCATTCTGACTCGCCGAAGGCGAGGAAGAATCTCTTAAGAATATGAAAGAAATGGTTTTTAGATTCTTCGTCGTTTCGCCTTACGGCGAACTCCTCAGAATGACAGGGAAAGCTTAAATGTCATTCTGAATGGAGCGAAGCGAAATGAAGAATCTCATAAAAATAAAAATGGTTTTAGATTCTTCGTCGCCCGCCTTTTGGCGGTCTCCTCAGAATGACAAAATGATATCTGCGTCAATCTGCGGAATCTGCGAGAGATAAATTTCACGCGGATTAGCGCAGATTAACGCAGATATTCGCGGATGATAAAACTCTTTCCTCGTAATATTTATAGTCTTTGATCTTAAAAAAATAAATTCTTCGTTTCTATCATTAACAGGGAAATATCAAAAAAAATTAGTAACATAAACACAAATTATATTTGCTTTAACAAACAAAATTTGTAACACAAAACATCAGCTTTGTGATTAATTTTACCTTGTTGAATATCTTTATAACTCTTCTGGTTTCTTTTCTTCAATTACAACTTTTTGTTTATTTCTGCCTTTCATAAAGAGTGCAACAATAAGAGCAATTATTAATATTCCACCTGCAACATAAACCCAATTGAATTTAGATGGTGGCGATACTTTTTCTTTCCACATGGCAATATGAGCTTCAATGGAATCCTTATCAGCTTCAGTCATCATATTGTTTTCGATTAAAATTGGGATCCATACAGGCTGAACTGTTTTAAAGTACACACTATCTGTAAATGCATAGTAAGTTTTCAGAGATTCATCTTTACTTTTTACACCAAGATTTTTGATTTCATCATCAATGAAAGAATAAACACTATTAACAAACTGCTCTCCACTTCTGAACGGAAGTAATGCTAAATTTTTTTCTCTAAATAATTGGTTAATCTGTGTCCATATTTCTTCATTTAATCTTGAATTCCATTCGAAAAACATTCCATCAATATTTGCAATTTGTGATGCTTTATCCTGCTTAGTCAAATAAACATCACTAAGCTTTGGACCAATTTGTTTCCATAGTCTATTAAAATCTCTGTATTGTTTTTTCATTTCACCTAAATCTTTAGGTGTAAGTTGTGTAACTCTCATAAACTGAATATTATCTACAATAGTTCTTTCAATGTTATAAAATAAATTGCGGCTATCAACTTTGGTAATAATTGCTTGTTTCTCAGCCTCATTTAATGTGCCGGGAGTTTTTAGAAATTCGGTCAATAGACTATCAATTATATCTCTTACGAGTAAATCTCTCTGCTGAATATTTGCTTTCAATTGAGCAACTAATTTTTGAAGCGAAGCAATTGTAGCAGCATCTTTTTTCACCTGAAGATTTAGTGCTTTTATCTGTGCAAGTAAATCCTGATTTTTTTCGCTTAATTCTGTAACCTGAGATTTTAATGTTCCAACCTCAGTTTTCAATTCTGTAATTTGTGTAAAATCACCTTTTCGAACCTCAAGAGCACGCTCGAGTTTTGCAAAAGCAGATTCAAAATTTTCTGGATATAGTACTTTATCTAATAATTCTTTGTCAGCAAGAAATTCATTTTTGAATTTAGCAATGTTTTCTGCGATTAAATTACATTCTTCCAGACTTGAAGCTTCCTTTATTGCATCTTCATAAATTTTATATTGCTTCTTAAAAGTTTGTGTTTTTTCATAATCTGATTGTGCATACGCAATCGAAAATATTGTAAAAAATAAAATAGAATTGAGTAAAAATTTTGTTTTCATAACATTACCTCACAATACCTTTATGATTCAATAAATATTTTTTATTCCCATCTATTAATTCAATATTTGGTGATTTCTGGTTAAATGCGGGAGATGTGAGTGGTTCAGTCTCTGATATTTTAATTTTATTTATCAATTTCATTCCACCTTCAACAGGAATTAATACATAAACATTTTTGAAATTAGATGTTGTCAGAAAATAATATCCTGCTTGACTGCGAATTATTCTAATTTCTTTCCCAAGTGCAAGATTTGAATCTTTGAATTCTTCAAAGAATATTGGTTTAACATTTACTGAAAATGTGTAACGGTCCTCTTTGATAAATCCTTTTTCATCAATCTTTATAGCATTTTCAATAGGCCAGGAAAAATCTGCGGGACGTAAAATAACTGCTGCACACCCAGATATAAAAATTAGAGCTGCGATAATCATACTGTACTTAAATATTCTCATTTTATACCTCCGCAATAAATTTGCATATGAAACTTAATGAATTGGAAAATTATTTCGAAGAAAAATAATTATGTAGTTTGATAACAAAATTTTTGAACTTTGCTTTAAATAAATTTGTATTGAAGAAAAACTAAATAAAAGTAAACTATTATGAATGATGTAATTTCAGTTAAACCTACAAAAAATTTATACAAGTATGCATTTATTCTTGCATATATTACAATTATCTATAACATACTTGAAGGACTGGTATCAGTTTTTTTCGGTTTAGAAGATGAAACATTATCTCTGTTTGGTTTTGGAGTAGATTCTTTTGTGGAAGTAATTTCAGGTGTCGGAATATTTCATATGCTTATTAGAATTAGAAATAATGACAGCGAAACAAGAGATGAATTTGAAAATACAGCTTTGAAAATTACCGGGACCTCATTTTATCTTCTTACAATAGGATTAGTAATTACTGCAATTTATAACTTAATTATTGGTCATAAGCCTGATACTACTATCTGGGGAATTATAATTTCTTTAATATCAATTATTACAATGTCATTTTTAATTTTTTACAAGATGAAAGTAGGAAAACAACTAAATTCAAATGCAATTATTGCTGATGCAAATTGCACAAAGACATGCTTGTATTTATCGATTATTTTGCTCGTTTCCAGTTTGGGATATGAACTTACAAATGTAGGTGGTCTGGATTCAATAGGAGCTTTAGCTATTGCATGGTTTTCCTTTAAAGAAGGAAAAGAAGCATTCGAAAAAATTAAAACAGGAAAAGATTGCAGTTGTAATCATTAATTTTTGTTAATCAAAAATCTTCTCGAGATTTTGATATTTTGAATGAACTTCTTCAACTGCATTAATAATGTCCTTCTTTACATTTCCTTTCTTTACTAATGAATTTAATTTTTTTACTGTGTTATTTAATTCAATTTTATATTTGTTGAACTCTTTTTTCTTATTCTCAAGTCTTACAGGCAATTTGGCATTCATCAGTTCATTCATTTTTGTTTTTAAAATTTCAGCAGACTTTTTGATTTTATCGTAGTCATAATCAGTAATATAATAGTGGTAAAGCATATATAATTCTTGATGAAAAGAATCGAGTTCTTTAATAACTGGTTTAATTATTCTAACAAGGTATTCGTATTGTGAGTGAAGCTGCTCTGCAGCTTTCAGAACTGCAGAAGTATCGTTTTTGACAAGTGCAGCTCTATATCTTTCAATAATTGCATCCAGCTTTCTAACACCTTCATCCCACTTTTCTTTTTTGTCCCTTAAAATTCCTGGGAGTTCAGCGTATTTTATTTTTTCAAAGCCTTCATCAATTGGCCGCATTAATGATTTCATCATACTAATATTCTTTTCAGGCCATGCTGTGTGCCATAGTTTATAAATTACATCGTGAAATTCAATTAATTCTTTTACCTCTGCTTTTGTTTCATCATTTTTGTTTTCCTGTGCGTATAATGAAAGAACTATAGTCAATAATAGAAAGAGCACTTTTTTCATATTAAACCCTGTATTTTTTATACAAAATTAAGATTATTAGAGTGAAAAAGAAAAAGTAATATTCTGCTTGAATTATAAAGAGACCCTTCATTTATAGAATGTAGAATAATAAAGTTATTGTTGATTATATAATATTATTTTATTTTAATACCAAAAAAAGGTAGGTGATGATAAGAAAATTTTTATTGTTTTTAATAGTTGCATCTTCGTTTTTATTACACAGCTGCGATAAAGGAATTGAACCTGAACCTGAAAAACCATCTGGTCCAACAGGTTTTTCAGGCAAAATTACTTTTATTGGTAAATGGCAGGAAGGCATAAAAAGAACTCATCTTGTAGTTTTTAAAAATCCAATTACAAAAAGTGAAGATTTTTTTCCGCCAAATCTCTCGTTCGTTTCTGATTCAATTCCATATAATTCAAAAGAATTTTATTATAACTCAATAGAAAATAATTTTTTGCCAATACTGCAGCTTGGCGAGGGAGAATATTCTTATGTTGTTGTAGCACAATCTAAATCGCCAGAAATTTCACTTGATAGAAAAGATTGGTTTGTTGTGGGAGTTTATTGCATAAATGGAGATCAGACTAAGCCAGCAAAGTTAAAAATTCAAGCAGGCAGAATTACACCGGATGTTAATATTGTTGTTGATTTTAACAATCCGCCGCCTCAGCCGCCAATGTAATATACTTTAATGTTGAGGAGAAATAATATGAAAAAGTTATGTGTTTTATTTTTACTGATTTTATCAAATCTATATGCGCAAAGCGGCTCAATTAAAGGAAGAGTAATAAATGAAAATGCTCAGCCAGTAATTGGTGCAAATGTAGTTATTGAAGGTACATTTTATGGTGATGCTGCTGATGAAAATGGTTTTTTTGAAATTAAAAATGTCCCTTTTGGAAATTATGTGTTGATAATTTCTGCAATTGGTTACGAAAAAAGAAATATCAAAATAAACTTCAATCAAAGTTTTAAATCAATTACTGTTATATTGAAAACTTCTGTTATAGAAACTCAACAGGTGATAGTAACTGCGGGAAAATATGAACAAAAAAGAGAGGATGTTACTGTAAGTACAACAGTAATTCAACCTGAAGTAATTAATAAGAAAAATTATAAAACATTCGATGAGCTGCTTAGAGATATTCCTGGTGTTCAGATGAATCTTGAGCAGGTAAGTATTCGTGGTTCGAGTGGTTATAGCAAAGGAGTAGGAGCGCGTGTTTTAGCAGCAATTAATGGTATCCCATTTTATTCCGGCGATAATGGTGATGTTGTTTGGGAAATGATTCCAATGTCGGATATCGAGAGAGTTGAAGTGGTGAAAGGTCCTGCAAGTTCACTGTATGGAACATCGGCTATTGGAGGTGTAATCAATATTGTTACAAGACCATCAGTAAAATCTCCAATCACAAATATTAATTCATACTATGGATTGTACGATAAACCTGTTTATGAATCATGGAGATGGAACAAAAATTACAGAAGCTTTTATGGATTAGAAGTAACACATTCTAATTCCTATCAAAATTTAGGTTATACAATTTCAATAAAAAAATTTGATGACTTAAGTTACAAGCGTGATAATTTCAGCAAGAAATATTTAGGTTATCTTAAAATGAATTATCATCATTCAGAAAATAGTGATATAACATTTTTTGCAGATTATTTGAATATGAACCGTGGTAATTTTTTATACTGGAAAGATTCGCGTCATGCTCTTGTGCCTAAAGATGAAGACACAAATAAAATAGTTAAATCAAATAGAATTTTTTCTGGATTGATTTATCATAACAAATTTAATGAAAATCTTACAGGCGACTTTAAATTTAGTTACTACCACACAAGATTTGATGGTTATGGAATTGAAGTTACAACATCTGATGCAGATTTATTTCGCGGCGAGGCATTGATTAATTATAATCTATCCAAACAAATTTTAATTACTGCAGGATTCGAAGCTTCGGGCTCTAATGTTAAATCAAATATTTTTTCTAATACTAAATTCAGAGGATTTGCTTCTTACTTTCAAACAGAATACAAAGGAATAAAAAATTTAATTGCTACATTAGGAATTCGTTATGATTATATAAAATTATTTCCTTCTAATGGTAAAGATACAATCGGCGGAAAAAATGCAATTACACCACGAGCAGGATTAAATTATAAATTGAGTCCTGATTTAATATTGAGAGCCTCAATTGGAACAGGATTCAGAGCACCAACTCCTGCCGAAGTATTTACAACAGCCGGTGTTGGAGGTGGAATTGATGTTAAAGAAAATCCAAACTTAAAATCAGAAACAAGTTTTTCTCTTGAATTGGGTGCAATGTATCAATACAACGATAATCTGAATTTCGATATTGCATTTTACAGAACGGAGTATAATAACTTTATCGAACCCAATTTGACTAAAGAAGGGAAAATTCAATTTATAAATTTGAGCAAAGCTAAAATTTTAGGTCTTGAATTTATTGGTGATTGGAATGTTATCCCATCAATATTAAAATTAATGATTGGATATAATTATATGTGGGCAAGAGATATTGAAAAGAATAAAGCAATGAAGTATCGTCCGCGAAATTCTTTTAATGCTCAAATAAATTACAGTCCGTTACCTTTTGAATTTGGCGTTGACTTTAGATATGCAAGTAAGGTAGAAGAAATTGATTATGAAATTACTCAGCCTCCTTTGGCTCTTGTGATAGATGGTGATAAGAGAGTTCCTGTTTATGTCACAAATATTACAGCAGGATATAATTTTTTCATAATGAATAAACCTTCAAAGATTTATTTGAATGCAAAAAATATTTTTAATTATTACTATGTTGAATTTATAGGCAATCTTGCTCCACTAAGAAATATTTCAATTAATTTACAATTGTATTTATAATCAAAATAAAAAAATGAATTTTGAATCTGGCAATTCAATACCTGCAGCAATTACAATTTGCATCAAAGAAAGACTGTGTGATGATTGTAAAGCGAAATTTATTTCGCTGATAAATGTAGTGAAAATATTACTATTTGTAATAACGAGATAAATCTCCATTGCAATTGATTGGTTTACTCAATTGGAAGAGAAAATTATTTATATGAATGATAAAGCTGTGCAAATGTTTTAAAGCATTGATACTACATAATTGAGGGAAATTTATTTGAGTGTCATAATGAAAAATCGAAAATGATAATTAAAGAACTGATTGATTAAAAGAAAGAAAAAATTTATTAGACTGAACAAGAGGGAGAAAAGAAATTTATATTAAGCTATAAGGTGTGAAAGTAAGGAATTAATTAAATCAGCGATAGAACTGCTTGAAAATATTTCACATTAGATAAGAAAATAAAATTTGTACCCCCGGCGGGAGTCGAACCCACATTACAAGCTCCGGAGGCTTGTGTTCTATCCATTGAACTACGGGGGCTTAGTAGTGCTGAATACATTAAATAATATTCATTATAAAAATAAAAAATATTTTGTTATTAATTTTTTTGTAACTTTTAGAAAAAAAGAAAGATAAAATTAATTGCTATATTGACTTTTAGAAGATTTTACTAATTTATCGATGAGAATTTTTAGATAAGGAGAAAAAAAGTGTCTTACAAAATGAAAAAAGCTGTCGAAGAAATTATAACATCATTAAAAAAATTACCTGAACCGGGAAAGAAAACAGGTTCATTCTGGAATTTTATGAAAAGTCAATTATACGAAGAAACACAATGGGACCCCGAGCATATTAAAATCATAGAAGGAGAAATTGATAATTATTTGAGCAAACTTGATAAAAAATCACTCACAGAGATGTGGAAAGAAACACCAAATGGCAGCGAAAAATTTGATATTACATCTAAACCTGATGTAAAGGAAATGAAAGCAGATATAACTGATGATTTAATCGGCAGGGTAATGGATAGAATGGATGAAAAATATTCATCACGCGATTCGTTTTTTATTGAACCAGAAGAACCTGCATACAAAAAAAATAAAAATGAAGATGAAGATGATATTGATGAAGATATAGAAGAACCTGAAGATTTCACAGAAGATGATTTCGGCTTTGATGATGATATATTTAATGAAAATAATGAAGATGATGAATACAATTATTAAACAATCTGTTCTTGTTATTTTATTTTCATCACTATTAATTTATTCTCAAGAGAAAACTGCATTGGACTCATCGAAGAGTTTTAATGGTTTTCTTCCTGATGAAATTTATGAATTCAAGTTTAATGATGCATTTTTATTTAACCGATTGAATGGGTTTAAGTTAAATGAAAATTTTTTATATGATTCATCAATTGTTTGGATGCGAACAAAATATTTACTTGGTAATTTTAACGAGGGCAGTTTTTATTCAGAAAATTATCCAGAACAAATTACTTCTCCTTTACTCGCAAAATATTATGAATCACAGAAATATGCTCCAATAAAAATGGTTCTTCAGTCAGTGCAGATTGGTGCTGTTGGTTACCTTGCATATCTTCATCTAAAAAAGTATGGTTTCTTAAAAAAGAAATGATACATTGATGTAACTCTTCGAGGGTTTTGTCAGTCTAAAGCATTGCAAATAAATAGGAGAAGAAGAAATGAAAAAAGCAGCTATACTTATTTTAATTTTTTTTATGTGTTCGATAAGTAGTTATGCACAAGAATTTTTTGGTGATGAGGACACTACAGAAGTAGAATGTTCTCATTCAAGTTTAGATATCGGGATTAAATCTACTGGAATTAGTTTCGGGAATTCTGAATGCTGGAATGGAATTAGAATTAATTTCTCAGATTGTGATGTTAGAAATGTTAATGGAATCAATATTACTTTGTGGAAACCAGAAGAAATTTCTTCATCAACTATTAATGGTATTTCTATTGGACTTGCGCCAGCCGCAAAAAATATGAATGGTTTCTCTTTCGGTTTAGCTGCATTATTAGGTAAGAAAAATTTGAGAGGTATTAATATTGGAACTATTGCAACAGTTGGCGGAAAAATAGAAGGATTTAACTTCGGTGGTTTTGCACTTGTAGCAAAAGATAAAATTGCAGGATTTAATTTTGGTGGTTTTGCTACTGTAACAAAAGGGGATATATCTGGATTTAACTTTGGTGGTTTTGCGCTTGTTAACAGTAAAAATATAAATGGAATTAGTATTGGTGGACTTGCTTTGGTTTCTAAAGGTAATGTTAATGGAATTAATATTGGTGGACTTGCACTCGTATCAAATGGAAGTGTAAGTGGAATTAACATAAGTGGACTTGCAATTGTATCAAAGGAAGGTATTAAAGGAATTAATGTTGGAGGTTTAGCATTAGTTAGCAAAGGTGATATTTATGGATTAAATCAAGCAATTATAGCTACATTTTCTAAAGGAGCAATAAAAGGAATTAATTTCTCTGGATACAAGATGGAAGCAGAAGAATTTTATGGCTTAAATATTACACCTGGCTGGATTGAAGTTTATAATCTCTATGGAATTTCAATCGCTTCTTATAACAGAATTGAAGGGACTCAAAAAGGATTGGTCATTGGAATTCTGAATATTGCTGAAGAGTTAAAAGGTGTTCAGCTTGGATTAATCAATATTGCAAAAAATAACAGAGGAATATCAAAAGTTCTTCCTTTAATAAACTGCCACTTTTAATTAGAAATAAAAAATAATCTAATGGAACACGGATAAAAAAATTATCACAAGTAAGTTTCGGAAAATTCTGTTTAAGTTATTTATCTGTGTTCCATAAATTTTATTTATCAGTAGGATTTATTTTCTTGTATAAACAGCATCAAACATTTTGTATTCTTTGCCATCAATAGTGGAATACATTTCGTTTGTAAATTTATTTTCATCAACAATTTTGGTAACAGAACGCATGATTACTGATTTTCCTGTCATAGGATCGAAAGATTCTCCGGTATAAGTGAAGGTTTTGGTATCTTCATCATAATTTCCTTTCATAATTAGCATTCCAGTTCCCATATTGTCAATCCAGAAGCTGTAAAATTTTTTTTCTTTATTATCATATCCATCTATTGCAATTCCTTCAAATGGCATACCCATCATATTTGCACTGTAGGTTGTTTTAAAATATCTCCCGCCCAATAAGGACTCTGTTGTTGCTGTTCCTTCTGTTTTATTTTCTGCTGATGAATATACATCATACATTGTCATTTCAACTTTCCAGTTGCCAATGTTTTTAGATAATAATTCATGCATTTTTCCGGGAGTCATGTACTCCATCCATGCATTCATCATTTGCTGTTGGTCTTGCGCTTTTATTACAGTAGCAAGAATAAAAAGAACTGCTATAATTTTTTTCATAAATACTCCGAAATAAAATGAACGATTTAATTAATTAGTAAAGCTAATTATATAGTGTTATATTCAAATTCTCTCATTTGCATCAATGTATTCAAACCTGAAGCTAAAAATATAATGATTAAAGCTATCCAGATTAATGTCAATATTATTCCAATGATTATTAAGATTTTTGTGATGCGAAAGAATTTTCCCTGCAGTTCAAATCCCATTCTAAGTGCAGCAGCTTCGTTTGTAGCTTTAAAGATTGCAAATTGGTCAGCAGCTTCGCGTATTCTTAAACCAATTATAATAATTGGAACCCCAATTATTGCACCAATTATTGATAGGCAAGTAATAGCACCATAAATGATAGTAAACATTCCTACAAAACGCATATCCTTAACCATCTTATCAAAAATCATTTGGAATGGTGTAACTGGTTTAAATTCACCGGATTGTGATTCGAGATTAATTCCTTCAAATTGCTCCATTACAATTCTCCTTTGTTTATCAAATTTTATATAGAGGATTTAATTGATTATTTCCCGATACACTTACATTCAAATCTTTCAATAATCCATTTTCAATACTGTAAATCCACCCATGAACTGTGAGTTCTTTCTTTGATTTCCATGCATTTTGAACTATTGTTGTGCTGCTTACATTTGCTACCTGTTCTATTACATTTAATTCGCATAATAAATCTATTCTGTTTTTCTCATCGATTATATCGTTAAATTTATTTTGGTGAATTCGATAAACATCTTTGATATGCCTTAACCAGTTGTCAATTAATCCATGTTCTTTATTCTCAAGAGCAGCTTTGATTCCTCCACAACCATAGTGTCCACACACAATAATGTGTTTTACTTCAAGTACTTCAACTGCATATTGGATTACTGAAAGGCAATTTAAATCTGTATGCACAACTACATTTGCAATATTTCGATGGACAAAAATTTCGCCCGGTAATAAATCAACAATTTGATTGGCAGGAACACGACTATCCGAACAGCCAATCCATAAATATTCTGGTTTTTGTTGTTTTGATAATTTATTGAAAAAGTCAGGGTCCGATTTTTTAATGCTTTCAGCCCATTTGAGATTTCTTTCGAATAAATGTTCAAGTTTACTCATCATTATTTTAGAAATTTAATTTGATAATAAAAATGTTTTGTTCTCAATTATAAATTGCTGCAGATAAATAACCTACTACTTCAGAATTATCACCTGATACATCACCTGAATCTGAGCGATGAAGAACTTTTGATTTTCTCTTTTGAATTAAATCTGCTGTTCTCATTAATGCAACAATAGCACCTCCTCCGCAAGCTTCACATCTATTATTTTCCAGGTCTCTTTGTAATCCTTCATAATCAAAATTTTGTATATGTTTTTCAACAATTGAATCCAATTCATTTGCGGTTCTTTTTGAATAGTAATGAGATAAATCTGAACTTGCTACAATTAATGTTTGATTGTTGATGACTCTTGAAAGTTTTTCAGCAAGTTCATATACAAATATACGGTTTTGATCACCCATAACAATCGGGACAATTTTAAAATCATCGAGCACCATTTGAAGAAAAGGGATTTGAACTTCGACTGCATGTTCGGCACGGTGTCCTTGTATACCTTCAAAAATTATTTTGCTTTCACTTATTAATTGTGATACCATATTTTTATCAATTTCAACTTCTCCAAGTGGTGTTTTGTAAGCATCACCATTGTAAATTGAAATTCCAGCAAAATATTCTCTATGACTTGGAGAAATAATTATTACTGTTTTGTAATCTTTGTTTTTAATTACATTGTATGCATAAGCAGCAGTTTTTCCTGAATAAATATATCCTGCGTGAGGTGAAACTATGCCTGTAACATTTTCAATATTTTCTGATGGCTTTGATGTATCAAGAAGAATTTGAATCTCTTCTCTTAATTTAGAAGGTGATGAGGGATAGAACATACCAGCAACAGATGGTTCTCTTATCTGTTTCATTTTTCCTCCAGTTCTTTCTCGTTGAATACAAGAGCAGTAAAACCGCTTAATTTTAATTGTTTTGTTCTCCAGTATCCAGCAGGAAAACCGGTTTTTTGACAAATAGCATCAAGAAATTGTTCTTTGTTCATGTTATGTTCAATTGGTACCTGAGGCAATAATAATCCGCGTCTCCCTTTTTCTTCGAGTATTAAGCCATGTTTACCAACAATTATTTCATCATAACTGTTCAATTGAAATGGTTCTGATAAGACAGAGATTTCAATATCAATATCATCAAGTTCAGATTGGCGGACAGGTGGAAATCTTGGGTCGTTCAATGCTGCGCTTACTGCAGCATCACAAACTGTTTCGTAAAGAGGTTTATCAGAAACTATATAACCAATACAACCGCGCAGTCTTCCAAATTCTGTTAAAGTAACAAAAGCTCCAGCATGTGATTTTAGTGAGGGATATTTTTCAAAATCGGGTTTTGGAATTTCTTCGCCTGTGAAAATAGAATTGATTGCCGTGCGAGCAGCTTTAAGAAGAATTTTCTTTTCTTCTAATGATAGTTCCATTTTTTTTATTCCATTTTATAAATAATCAATCCATTTTTTTCTTTTAATAAAATTAAAAAATTTTTATACATAAAAAATGAATCGGTCATGAACGATTTTATATTTTCATTAAGAACCACTGAAATTTTAGTTGAATTATTAAGCATGTCAATTGCGGCAAAATTATTTTTTAGATTTCCAAGTTGATTTTGTGAATGATAACTTAAAAGAAGCAGATTATTATAAATTCCATATTCAATATCTCCAATCAATTTTATTCTTGAGAAATAATCGTTAATAATTTTAGAAATATTTTGATTTTCACTTAAATACACCTGGGGAAAGATGAAATGACTATAATCTTTTAAATTTTCGGATTCACGTCTCAATGAATTTATTTTTACATAATCAGTTCCGAAGTCATTAACAATAATTCCTTCAAGATAATTCAGTGCAAAGAAATATCTATCTTCAAATCCCTGTTTGTATGCAAATATTTTATCATTATAAGCAAAAAGAAAACTAAGTTCATTGTTCGTCCATAAAATTTTTTGAGTATTAATATCGAAAGCAATTATTTCTTTATGGTTTGGTAAATCAGGTTTTGGGAATTTATGGAAATAAATAATTTCTTTATAAATTGTTTCTATTCCGATATAATATTTTTCATCAAGTTGAAAATCAGAAAACAAGAATTTCTTATTATAGATATCAAAGCAATCGAAGAAAGCTTCTTTTGTGTTTGGATTACGAGTTTCAATGATTAATTTATCTTTATCAGAAATTAATAATCTCCATATTTGATTTTGAAAATCCTTTGAAAAATATTTTTTTATTTTCATTATAACTCCTCTTACAGTGGCTGAAATCTTGCAGTAAAATGTCTGAGTATTGGAGCTTCATAAATAATTTTATATCCTTTTAATTTATTTCTCATCTTGTATACTTCAGTTACAACTTCTGCAACATAATCAATATGACTTTGAGTATAAACTCGTCTTGGAATTGCAAGACGAACGAGTTCCATCATTGCCGGAATTAATTTTCCGGTTTGTTTATCATATTTTCCAAACATAACAGAACCAATCTCAGTTGTTCTTAAACCTCCTTCAATATAAAGTTCACAAACAATTGATTGTCCGGGATATTGTTCTGGAGGTATGTGAGGGGTAAATCTTTTTGCATCAAGATAAATTGCATGACCGCCTGGAGGTTCAATAATCGGGACACCCTCGTTCAATAATTTTTCACCGAGATATTCAATGCTTCGAATTCTATACTGAAGATAATGTTCATCTACAACTTCTTCTAAGCCCTGAGCAATAGCTTCTAAATCTCTGCCTGCTAAACCTCCATATGTTGGAAAACCTTCTGTTACTATTAGAAGATTTCGGCATTTCATTGCTAATTCTTCATCATTTAATGAAAGCCAGCCGCCAATATTTACAAGTGAATCTTTCTTTGCACTCATGGTTGAACCATCAACATAAGAAAACATTTCCTGAACAATTTCAAGAACCGATTTTTCTTTATAATTCTCTTCTCTTAATTTTATAAAATAAGCATTTTCAGCAAAACGGCATGCATCGAAGAAGAAAGGTATGTTGTATTTATTACAGATGGTTCTTACATCTTTGATATTTTGCATTGATACAGGCTGTCCACCACCCGAATTATTTGTAATTGTAAGCATGACAAGCGGAATATTTTCTTTTCCAGCTTTTTGAATAAATTCTTCGAGTGCATTAACATCCATGTTCCCTTTGAATGGTGCTTTTAATTCTGGATGCTTTCCTTCTTCGCATAACAAATCAACAGCTTCGGCACCGGTAAATTCAATATTTGCTCTTGTCGTATCGAAAAAAGTATTACTAATAAAATATTTCCCTTTGCCGCCAAGGATAGAAAATAAAATTTTTTCAGCTGCTCTTCCTTGATGAGTAGGGATTATAAATTTATGATTTGTAATTTTTTTTACTGCTGCTTCGAATCGAAAGAAACTTTTAGCACCGGCATATGATTCATCTCCCTTCATTATTCCACTCCATTGTTCTGAACTCATAGCAGATGTTCCGCTGTCGGTAAGTAAATCAATTATCACATCCTCTGAACGAATCAAAAAAGTATTGTATCCAGCATCCTGTAAAATTTTTATTCTCTCTTCTTTGGTAGTAAATTTAATTGGTTCAACAGATTTGATTTTGAAAGGTTCAATTATGGTTTTCATATTTCACCTGATGAAATAATTATAAAAAACTCTATGCTTTAATTCCATTATGTGATTAATCAGCTTGTATAAATTACAAATATTTTTTGCACAAAAAAGAGATTAATTTTAGATTTTTTACATTAGATATTCATTAATTTTTAGTAAAAAATAGAACCCTTAGGCTTTGTAATTAATTTATTATTTTATATGTCGTTTATTTTAAGATTTTCATCTATGAGAAAATTCATATTTGTTATTGTTATATGCTGTATTATATCCAGTAAGATTTTTGCTCAGGCTGGTTATGCATCTTTGAGCGGATTTGTTTATGATTCTTCTTCAGGTGAAGCATTAATTGGTGCGAATGTATATCTCAAAGGAGTTAATTTAGGAACAAGTACGAATCTCAGCGGATATTATGTAATCCCTCGTATCACTCCAGGAAATTATGAATTGATAGTAAGTTATGTCGGTTATAATACTTATAGTCAAAAAATTTTTTTCAGGGCTAATGAATCAAAAAGACTTGATATAAAATTAGTTCCAACAGCAATATTAAGTGAAGAAGTTATTGTGTCTGCAGATTCGATAAGTATTGTTGATAAATTATACAGCAAGCCTGTTTCGAAAATTGAAATTACTCCTGTTCAAATAAGTAAAGTGCCGCAGGTAGTTGAAGCTGATTTACTTAGAACACTGCAGAGTTTACCCGGTATAGTGCCAGTATCAGATTTTTCATCAGCAATTTATGTGAGAGGTGGAACACCAGACCAGAATCTTTTTCTTTTAGATGGAACTGATGTTTATAATCCCGAACATGCTTTTGGTTTGTTTTCAACTTTTAACACTGATGCAATTAAAAAGGTAGAAGTATACAAAGGTGGATTTGGTGCAGAATATGGCGGCAGATTGTCATCTGTTATTAATATTACAAACAACGATGGCAACAGAAATAATTTTGAAGGAAAAGCCTCAATAAGTTTGTTAACATTAAATACAACACTTCAAACACCGCTTGGAAACTTTGGCTCGCTTTCTGGTTCTTTGAGAAGAACTTATCTCGACCAGACAGTAGCAAAAATATTTGATGATATTCCTGATTATTATTTTTTAGATGGAAACCTGAAAGCTTTTTTTGATATTGATAAATCTAATAAGCTAAGCATAAGTTTTTATGGTGGCATAGATAATCTCAATTTTGTTTTTGATAAAAATCGTTCTGAGTCTTTTGGATTTAATTACAAATGGGGGAATCGAACAAGCAGCATAAATTGGAGAACTATAATTAATCCAAAACTTTTTGGAAATTTTTGGTTAACATTTAGTCAATTTTTTTCTGATTTTGATTTTAATGAAGCTGAACTGAATGAACAAAACCATATCGATGATATCACACTCAAAGGTGCACTTGAATATTTTCATAATGATAAGCTCAACTTTAAATTCGGATTCGAATTGAAAAATGCTTCTGGATTTTTTAAGGAAACTATATTCAGAAATAAAATTGATGTATCGAGACATCCCAAACTTTATTCTTTTTATGTGACAAATAGCTGGAGTCCTTCACCGCTGATTAATCTTGAAACCGGATTGAGATACGACCATTATATTTCAACAAAAAATTATGATAGTTTTGACCCGAGATTTTCTATTAAATATCGAATTGACAGCAAAAGTAATGTTAAATTCTCAACAGGCTTGTATCATCAGTATGCTCACAGAATTCCAAGAGTTTTTATGACAAGCATCTGGACAAGTGCAGATGAATATATTAAAGGCTCAAGTTCTTTGCATTATATTTTTAGCTATCAAAGAGAAATATTTGAAAAAACAGAATTAGAAATTGAAGCATACTATAAAACTTATCATAATATTTATTCACTCAATCCTAATTTATTTGTTGATATTGAGCCCATCGGTTATACACAAGAAAACTATCCAGTTTATGGTTCACAAAAAAATATATTTTTCAGAGGAGATGGAAATTCATACGGAGTTGAATTTTTAATTAGAAAAGATGTAGGAGCTTTAACAGGCTGGTTTGCTTATTCTTTTTCTAAAACAAAATATAAAGTTGATAATACAAATAAAGGCAATCCATATCCCCCAAGACATGATAGAACTCATGCTATAAATCTTGTTGCGAATATTAACATTAATGATTTATTAAATGAAATTAGTGGAACATCAAATAACTCTAATAAAAAATGGTTCATAGGATTTAACCTTACATATTTTTCGGGACAACCAATTACTCTCCCATCATCAATTTATATTGCAAATCCGGTTCCAGATTGGAATATAAATTTATACAGCATTGCTCTTTATCCAACTTCTATAAATGAATATAGATTACCATATTATGCACGAGTGGATTTGAGTATTAATTATGAAATTCAATATAAGGGATGGTCACTTTCACCTTATCTGCAAATATTTAATGTGCTCAATAGAAAAAATGTGTGGTTCATTTATTATGATGAGAAAATTAAAGATAGTGGTATTGTTCAGTTAGAAGTCAAAAATGTTAATATGCTTCCAATAATTCCAAGCATTGGAGTAAGTGCAAGATTTTAATATGAAAACAATGAATAAAATATTCACAATACTGTTAACCTTAATTCTTTTATCCTGCGGGGAAGGCACAGTAGAAATTGGAGAAAATACATTTTCACCTAAGATAGTTGTTGAAGGTTATCTTGTGCCGGGTAAATATGTTGAAAACATAAGGATTACAAAAAACTTTCCAATTAATTCAAAGCCGAATCCGATGTCAATTTTAATTACAGATGCATTGGTTAAGATAATCGACCTTCAAACTAATAGAGAATATAATTTGAAGTATAATCCAGAAAAATTTTCTTACGAAAGTAATGAATTGATTATTGACTATGACAAATCATACAAATTATTTGTTGAAGTAAATGCAGATGGTAAAAAATTAAAAACAACAGGAATTACTCATACACCTAAATATGGATTTAGAATCATTAAAGAAGAATCAATTCTTGACTCATTGAGATATCGGGAAATTGATAATAATAATCTAAAGAAATTTAAGATTACTTTTAAGCCTTCAGAAGGAACAACTTTTTATGCTTTTTCTCTTATGGCCCAAGATGCTTCTGAAAACACATTTATTTTTGATAATCCTTATTTCGATATAAAATTAGAAGACTTGAAAAAAAATTTTGATTATTACCGTTATCGAGCATTATGGATTGAGAATATAAATTCAACTGTTAATAAAATTAGTTATGAAATTGAATGGTTTCATATCTGGTTTTATGGATATTATCGTTTGATTGTTTATGCAGGAGACGAAAATTTTAGATTATTTACTCTTACTTATAGAAATATTCAAGAACAGGATGGCAATTTTCATGAACCAAGGTTAAATCTTACAGATGATGGAATCGGTATTTTTGGTTCTTACATTGCCGATACAGTTTATATCAAAGTTCTTAAATAAAATGTTGTTAATTTTGCAAAAACAAAAAAAGAAAAATTATGGGCTGGATTTATATTTTAATTGCATCAATATTTGAGATAAGCTGGGCTGTTGGATTAAAATACAGTCAGGGTTTAACTCAATTGAAAGAAAGTATTTTCACAATTATTACAATGCTGCTTAGTTTTTATTTTTTATCGCTTGGGGTAAAATATATTCCAATCGGAACAGCATATGCAGTGTGGACAGGAATAGGAACCGCTGGAACTGCTATATACGGAATTCTATTTTTTAATGAACCAAAAGAATTAATTCGCATATCATTCATATTACTAATAATGATTGGAATCGTAGGATTAAGACTTACATATAAAACCAATCTGTAATCAAGAACATGAAAAAACTTTCGCACGAAGAAATTTCTAAAAATCGAAGTACTCTTGAAACACTTCACACAGTAAAAAAATTGCCAGTTTATGTTCTTCTAAATAGTATTAGAAGCAGTTATAATGTTGGCTCAATATTCAGAACCTCTGATGGAGCAATGATAGAAAAGCTTTATCTATGCGGTTATACTCCACATCCACCAAAAAAAGAAGTTTTAAAAACTGCTCTTGGTTCTCAGGATAGTGTTTCGTGGGAATATGTAAAAGACCCTAAAGAAGTAATTCTAAAATTAAAATCGCAGGGTATTAAAATTTGTGCATTAGAATTAACAGATGAAAGTTTTCCTTATTACAAAGTCAACAAAAATGATTTTCCTCTTTGCCTTTTAATTGGGAATGAAATTACTGGGGTTTCTCAGGATTTACTTGATTTGTGTGATTTTTCAATTGAAATTCCTCAGTATGGAATTAAACAATCCTTGAATGTTGCAGTAGCTTATGGTATTGCAATTTTTGATTTGAGAAGGATTTATGATACTCAATGATTTCCTCTGTAAGTGAAATAACTTTCACCATTATCTTTGATGTGTATAAAAAGAATATTTGCTCTTACAAGCTTAATCAGAGTTCTCGAAGCTCTTCTTTCAGAAATGTTAGCAATACGGCTTAGTTCTTTTACTGTAATTTTTTCATGTTTGTCTAGATAATCAAAAACAATTTTTTCATTTGTTCCGATTGCATAATTTATTAGTGACTTTTCACTGCTTTGGGTTTGCAATATTTTTATCATTTCCTTGCTTGCAAGAACACTTTTATCATTTACACGCAAATAAACTTGTGCAGTGTTGATATCGAGATGCTTTTTATAATCTTGAATGCGATGCGGTTTTCTTTTTGATTCTTCAATTTGAACAACCATTATTTCTTTGTTCTCTATTTCAAAAAGATAAGTTTTGAATTCAATGGGAGGTTCACAATATTTTTCTGCAGTTTCTTTTATTAATTCGTAGTCAGATTTTTCACTTTCGATTCCATAGATTGACTTATTGTCGTCAATTCCAAGCAGTAAATATCCGCCGTCTGTATTTGCAAATGCTATTAATTCTTTTGCAATTTTTTCGTAAGAAGAAAATCTTTGTTTGAATTCAATATGAACATTTTCGCCTTCTTCAATCAGTTCCAGAACTTTTTTGCGGTTCATAGTTTTAAGAACAAAAAATTATTCTAATCTGACTTTTTGCTTTTTTGAAGAGTCTGTTTTTAAAGTATCTGTTCTCTCAGAATTTCTTTTTAACTCTTCAATTGTTTTTTGAGTAGTAGAATCTAATTTAGTTTTTTGATTTGAAATGTTGTCATCAACTTTAGTTTCATTTTTTATTAATGGCTTTTCTTCCTTTGCATTTTCCATCTCAGCTTGTTTTAGTCTTTCTTCCTCTGCTTTTTTCTTTTCTGCTTCTTCTTTTTCTATGCGTTCTTTTTCATTTTTATACTCGGTGTATTTTGCAAGAACAGCTTTGCCGTAAGGAGTTGATGCATATTCCTTAGAAGAAAGAATTCCATAAAAAAATGCAGCTGAATCATTTTGATTTTGTTCTTCGTATATCATTCCAATGTAAAGAATTGACTTTGGTGCAAAATTAGAACGAGGATAATTTAGATAAATATTACGGAATTCATTAATAGCTTCTTTATATTTTTTGTTGTAATACTTTTCTTCTGCTTCAATATATAATTTTTCTGCGGGGTCAGTAGCAGTAAGTTTTTTATCTTCAGATTTTATTAATCCTAACTTTTTGCCGGCTTCTGTGTAAAGTTTATGATTAGGATAGTTCTCATAAATAATTTTGAAGATACTATCGGCAATTTCTTTTTGATTGTTAGTTTCATAATAAGTGCCTAATGCAAAAAGAGCATCTGCCTTATAAGGTTTATTTGGATATTTGTTAATTACTTCGTTAAAATAAAAAGTAGCAGAATCAGGAACTTCTAATTCAGTTAAGAACAAATTGCCAATATTATAAAGATTTTGGGAAATCAATGTCCCTATTGAATCAACTGAAATTTTTGGTCTGACTGGCTTTTTTAATTTGCCAAGTGCAATTAATTCAACAAGCGATAGTTTTTTATTAGATAACTTCGATGTATCTGCAGATTGCTTTTGAGACTTCTGCTGAGAAATTTCAGCATCTCGTTGAAATGGTCTTTGGGGAGAGGGGAAGTTTCCAAGCTGAGCAGCTTGTTCCTGCTTTTTCTTTGTTTCTTCGAGATATTGATTATATGCAATATCGTAATCTACTGAGTCACGAATAAATTTATTGTTATCAGTCAGATAAGTTAACTGAAGATTAAGGTCTGCAAGATTTTTTTTGTATGAAAAAAATTTATCAAAAATTCTGTTACGTGATGCTGCCTGACTTTTTATATCTCTATTTATAATTGATGAAGCAGCTTTATTGTAATATTTATATGAACTATCGTAGTCCCGAATTTTGTATTCATAAATTTTTGCAAGAAATAAATCAGCAAAGCCGGCTGTAGGTTTTTGTTTGTAAGTTGAATCTATTTGCATAAAAATATTGATTGCTTTATCGGTCTCATTCTTTGTGTCATATATTTGTCCAAGTTCAAGTAAAATTCTGTCTTCTTGATTTTTGAATTTTCCCTGATACAACAATTCATTTAATACAGCTTCGCTTTCATTAACCTTGCCTGTCTCACTTAGTAATTTTGCATATTCAAGACGACTTTCAAATTCAATTTCAAAAGTAGGTGAGTGCTTGAGAACAGAAGCAAACGCATTTAAAGCATTTTCTGTATCATTAAGAAGATTATAAATTTTTCCCATTTGATAGAAAACAAGTGCTGCAGTTTCATCATTCTTAAGATTGTTTAAGAAGTTCTTGCATTCATCAACAGCAGTTTGATATTCCTGTCTGAAAAGATAAAATGAAATTTTAAAAATCGATGCATCAGTGAAAATTTCTTCTTCGTCTTTTTGCAGAGCTTCGGCTTGAACCTCATTTAAAAGTTTAATCCCATCGTCAAAATTTCGAAGTTGAAGATGAGTTTTGGCAAGCCATAATTTATTCTCAAGTGAGAACTTTGATTCAGGGAAATTCAAGAGTTCTAAAAATTTTCTTTGTGCTCTTGCATATTCTTGTTGATAATAAAATGCTTTTCCGGTTAAAAAAATTGCATCATCAAAGAATGAAGATTCTTTATCGAACTGAAGAATTTTTGAACACTTCTCAATTACTTTTGTGAGGTCATTCATTTGCTGAGAAGTTAAAGCATCAAGTCGAAAAGCAAATAAGTCGGTTCTTTTCTTTAAAATTTCTTCTTCTGTTCTGTCAAAAATTGTTTTTGCATTGTAGTAAGTATTAAAATAAGTAGTGAAATCTCTCCACAAACCGCAGCCTGATAGAAAAATAATGAGAGCTGCAAGCAGAGATGATGTAAATATTGATTTATAAATTTTCATAATGCTTCTGGTCCCGATTCATCAGTTCTAATTCTTATTGCATCAGAAATATCAGAAATGAAAATTTTGCCGTCTCCAACCTGACCGGTTTTAGCAGTAGTTAAAATTGCATCTACAACTTTTTCAAGTAAAGAATCATCAACAACAATTTCTATTTTTAATTTTGGAACAAATTCAATTTGATATTCACTTCCGCGATAAGTTTCTTTATGTCCTTTTTGTCGGCCATATCCGCGGACTTCGGTAATTGTCATTCCATGAACACCAATTTCAAGCAAAGCTTCTTTGACTTCGTCGAGCTTGAAAGGACGGATAATTGCTTCGATTTTTTTCATAAAATCCTCTATGCATTTTTTCCGTGACAATTTTTATACTTTTTTCCACTGCCGCAGGGACAAGGGTCATTTCTTCCTACTTTTTCTTCAACTCGAATTGGTTTTTGTTTTACCTGTGCAACTTTTTCCTGCGGTTGTGCTCTTAATCCAAGATTATCTGCACTATCTTTTATCGTATGTAATCTTTGTTGAGGAGTTGGCCTTCTTCCCTGAACTTCAACAGGAGCCTGTGGCCAGAATTTGAATGCAAATGAAATTACTTCATTCCTAATATGTTCGAGTAATTGAACAAAAAGATTATAAGCTTCAGCTTTGTATTCGAGCAATGGATCTTTTTGACCATAAGCTCGTAAGCCTATTCCTTCTTTCAAATCATCCATTTCTCGGAGATGTTCTTTCCATTTTTCATCAATTACACTCAGAACTGCATATCTTTCAAGTCTTGCCATTAAATCAGAGCCGAGCATTTCTTCTTTTCGATTGTAGAAATCTTTTGCAGCTTCAAGAATTTTATCTCTAAATCCGTCCTTTCCGATTTTTTCAATTACATCAGGTTCAATTTTGATGTCTACAAGTGTATGCTGAAAAATTTCTTCTTTAATTTTTTCAAAGTTGCCATCATCAAAATATTTGTCAATTACATCTTGAACAAATTCATCGAGATACTCAAAAATTTCTCCTTTAAGTCTTTCACCTTCGAGTGCTTGTCTTCTTCTGGAATAAATTACTTCACGCTGTTGATTCATTACATTATCAAATTCAAGCAGACGTTTACGGATAGCGAAATTATTTTCTTCAACTTTCTTTTGTGCTCTTTCAACAGAACGGCTGATTAAAGGATGTTGAATTGCTTCACCATCTTGCATGCCAAGTCTACTCATAATAGAAGTGATTCGGTCACCTCCGAACAAACGCATTAAATCATCTTCAAGTGAAATAAAGAATTTAGATGTTCCTGGGTCTCCCTGTCGTCCAGCACGTCCTCTTAATTGTCTATCAATTCTTCTTGATTCATGTCTTTCTGTTCCAAGAATGTATAAACCGCCGAGTTCTTTTACACCTGCACCTAATTTTATATCGGTTCCTCTGCCCGCCATATTTGTAGCAATTGTAACAGCTCCGGGTTGACCTGCATGTGCAACTATTTCAGCTTCTCGCTGATGTTGCTTTGCATTCAATACATTGTGTGGAATTCCCTGACGCTTTAACATTCGGCTCAATGTTTCTGAAACTTCTACGCTTGTTGTACCAACAAGAACAGGACGGCGTTGTTCTCTGAGTTCTTTTATTTTTTCAATAATAGCATTATACTTTTCACGCTTTGTTCGGTAAATTGCATCATCTTCATCTACTCTTATAACTGGTTTGTTTGTGGGAATAACAACCACTTCGAGTTTGTAAATTTCATAAAATTCTGCTTCTTCTGTTTCAGCTGTTCCTGTCATTCCTGCAAGCTTTTTGTAAAGACGGAAATAATTTTGAAGAGTAATTGTTGCAAGAGTTTGTGTATCTCTTTCGACCTTAACATTTTCTTTTGCTTCAATAGCCTGATGTAATCCATCGGAATATCTTCGTCCAGGCAAAATTCTTCCGGTGAATTCATCGACTATTGCAATTTTGCCATCTTCAGTTACAACATATTCAACATCTTTTTCGAATAATGTGTAAGCTTTTAATAATTGATTGATGGTATGAATTCTATCTGACCTTTCTGAATATAAATGATAAAGTTCATCTTTTTTACGAAGTTTTTCTTCAGGTGTAAGATTTGGGTCGTTTTCAAGTTTGCTTATTTCAGTCCCTAAATCTGGAATAACAAAAAATTCTTTTCCTTCAGCAGAACCCTGTGCAAGTTCTTCTCTTCCTTTTTCTGTTAAATCTATTTGATTGAGTTTTTCATCAATTGCAAAATAAAGTTCTTCATCAATTTCGGGCATTCTTTTGGCATTTTCTCTTAAGAACTCAAGTTCAGTTTGTTGAAGCAGTTTTTTATTTTCTGGCTCAGCTAAAATTTTCATCAAAGCTTTATTTTTAGGAAATCCTCTATGTGCGCGAAGCAATAGAATTCCTGCTTTTTCTCTGTCTTTCGGGTCATTTGATTGTAAAAGTTGTTCAGCTTCCTTTACAATTGAAGCAACAAGGTTAGCCTGTTTTCTGAAAAGCCTTTCTACTTTTGGCTTCATTTCATCGAATTTGTGTTCTGTCTTTTCAACTGGTCCTGAAATTATAAGCGGTGTTCTTGCTTCATCAATCAAAACAGAGTCAACTTCGTCTACAATTGCATAATTATGACCTCGCTGAACACATTGGTCTTTAGATACCGCCATGTTATCACGTAGATAATCGAAACCAAATTCATTATTTGTTCCATAAGTAATATCACATTGGTATTGTTTAATTCTTTCTTCTGTATCCATTGTATTAAGAATGCAGCCGACAGTTAAGCCGTGGAATTTAAAAATTTCTCCCATCCACTCACTGTCACGTTTGGCAAGATAATCATTCACAGTTACAAGATGGACACCTCTGCCTGTTAAAGCATTTAGATACAAAGGAAGAGTTGCAACGAGTGTTTTACCTTCTCCTGTTGCCATTTCTGCAATTTTGCCTTGATGAAGTACAATTCCTCCCAGCAGTTGAACATCATATGGAACCATATCCCATGTAATTTTATTTCCAGCAACTTCCCACGATTTGCCAACAAGACGTCTGCATGTTTCTTTTACAACAGCAAAAGCTTGAGGCAAAAGTTCATTTAATATTTCTTCATATTTTTCATCAAGTTCTTTTTCCAGTTCTTCTATCTCATCATAAATTTTATGCTTTTCTTCAGCAGATTGAATTTGAGTTAATTGATTTTTTAATTCATCAATTTTATTTCTTAACTCTGCTGTTTCTTTTTGAATATATTCTTTGAACTGAGTTGTTTTGGCTTTTAGTTCTTCGTCAGTAAGATTTTTCAGTTTTTCAAATTCTTCATTAATCTGGTTAACAATAGGCCAGAGTTCCTTTAATGCATGGGTGTTCTTATCACCAAATATTTTTTTGAGCAGTGTGCTAATCATTTATCTCTCCAGTTTTTCAGGTTTGAAAGTTAATTAATGAGGTTCTGAAATTCAACGAACATCATAATTTGCAGTAACTTATAAAATTGTGATTAATTATAGTTTCAATAATAATTTGTAGTGCAAATATACCAATAATAAAATTATGCTATTTATTATTAGTTAATTTATTTTTGTCAATCAAACAATTGAAAAGATAAGGTGCAAAAAACACATTTTTCTTTTTCAGAGAATTTTGTTTCAAAACTGATTGAATTTACTCAGGGGTTAATTTCTTCTGATGTTTTTGATAAAGCTCTTAGATTGATGGAGCTCGAAGCAGACAAGTATTATTTTTCCTCTTCTTCAGAAGCAAACTTGCTTAGAATATTAAACTCTCTTTATGATAAACACACTTTTTTTTACGAACTTGTAAGATATCCTCATCATGCAGAGATTTTAATAGCCATCGCTGCAAGCAGTAATTATTTAACTGATATAGTTGTAAGAAATCCAGAGTATCTTTATCAGGTCTTTGACCAGGAATATCTTGCTCAAAATATTTCCTCGGAGACTTTAACAAAAGAACTTCAAAATGGAATTAATCGATATTCTACTTTCAATGCAAAATTAAATTTTATACGACAGTTCAAAAAAAGATACATCTTGAAAATTGGTGTTAATGATATACTTTATCTCAGCGACCTTAGAATCATTACAGAACAATTAAGCTATCTTGCAAAATCAATTCTTTCAGTTTTGTTTGAATTGTGTTATCAGGAAACTTTGTTGAAATATAACTTGAAAACTTATCGAGAATATTGTCTTTGTTCATTAGGAAAGTTAGGTGGAGATGAATTGAACTACAGTTCGGATGTTGATTTAATTTTGTTTTATGATGAGAATGAATATATAAATGAAATTAAAAAAGAATATCACGAAATACTTTCCGAAGCAACTTTATTATTTATTAAATCATCAACTGAAATTACAGACAGAGGATACATTTACAGAATTGATTTTCGATTAAGACCTGATGGTAAATATTCTCCTTTGTGCAAAGCTTACAGTGATTATACAAAATATTACGAAACAAGAGGCGAGGATTGGGAACGGCAGATGCTGATAAAGCTAAATTATGTTTGCGGCAATTATAATTTGTATCAGAAATTTTATCAATTTCTTCAGCCGTATATTTTCCCGGCATCATTTTCTACATCTCTTAAAGAACAAATAAAAAAAATGAAGTATAACATCGAACTTCATAACAAGGAAAAAGAAAATGTTAAATTATTTCAAGGTGGAATTAGAGATATTGAATTTACTGTCCAGGCATTGCAGTTATTAAATGGAGGAAGGTTTAAAGAACTTAGAACAGGAAATACACTAAAAGCAATTGAACTGCTTTATGAAAAAAATCTTCTTAAGCAAGACGAAAAAGATTTATTGATTAAAGCATATATTTTTTATAGAAGAATAGAACATTTCCTTCAATTAATGAATGACACTCAAACGCATCTTATTCCATCAGAAGGGGAGCTGCTTTATAAATTATGCAATTATCTTCAATACGATGACGAAAAAAAATTTCAAAAGGAATTAAGTGAAATAAGAAAACAGGTTAGAAATATTTACAATAATATATTGGGAGGCGATGATAAAAATGAAAAGATTGATTTAGGGAAAATTCACTTTAAGGATTATAATCGTGCTGAAAAAAATCTAAAATATTTAAGAAGTGGATTGGGATATTTTGAACAAAAAGAATTTGATTCAAAAACTATTGAGCTATTTAATCATATTGAACCTGCACTCATAAAATATTTAGAAAAATGTTCATCGCCTGATGTTACTCTGGATAATTTTGTTAAGATAATAAGAGCTTCTAAATTTCCTTCTATCTGGTATTCACAATTTTTGAATAAAAATTATTTCAAAAGTTTTCTGAAAGTATGTGAGTTCTGTTCAAAAGCAGTAGATATTTTGATACTTGATAAGTCATTAGAAGAAATGTTTTTATCAAAAGAAGTGCTAATAAAAAATATTGAAGATTATATTTCTAACTATAAAATCAATCAACTGATATTTTTACTTTCAGTTCAGTTTTCACTAAGTTTAATTTCGACCGAAAAAATATCCAATTTAATTTGTAAGTATATTGATTTGAGAATCGGTGAATTGTCATCGCAATACAATGCGAAATACAATTATTTTATTGGAGGATTAGGTAGCTATGGTTCATACATGCTTAATTTTTCTTCTGATATTGATTTAATTATAATAACAGACAATGTTAATAAATATTCAGAAATACAGGATGATTTTCAGAAATTGCTTCGGGTATTGCAAAATGAATTAAAACCATTTGATATTGATGTTCGCTTAAGACCTGAAGGAAAGAGTTCTCCGCTTGTCTGGGGTGTTGACAGTTACAAGAACTATCTTGAAACAAGAGCAAGGATATGGGAATTTCAATCATTATCAAAAATAAGATTCATCTCTGGCAATAAAAATCTTTTTAAGAGATTCAAATCAATTCTGATTAGTCATATTAAATCACTTGATATGACTTATGTTACAAAAGAAATGCTTCACATGTATAGATTAATAATGAAAGAAAATATTCCGCGTTACGATTCCTCTTTTAATATTAAAAAGCAAAATGGTGGATTAGTCACAATTGATTTTTTGATTCAATCACAATTTTTTAATAATCCCGAATTGCAAGGGAAGAAGACAATTAATGTCATTAAGAATCTTAAAAAAATTTTCCCGCATGAAGATTATGAATTATTACTCAATAATTATTTGTTTTTAAGAAAAGTTGAATTTGCAATACAGTGCATCTTTAACACAACAAGCGCAATATTTCCTGCGACAGAAGAAAAAAAGTCAATGATTGCATCATTTTTCAAAATAACAATTGAAGAACTTCAGAAAAAACTTTCATCAGTAATAAAATCGAACATATTGCTTTTTGAGAAATATGTCGGCAAAATTTGAATTTCTAAAAAAATACTATGCTGAAATTACAGGTGTAGTAGCTTTCATATTTTATTTGACTACTATAGCTCCAGCAGTAATTCAAATTGACTCGGGAGAATTAGCAGCAGTTCAATCTACACTTGGAATTGCTCATCCTACAGGTTATCCATTATTTACATTGATTGGTTATTTATTTCTTAATATTCCTTTACCATTTACAAAAATATTTCAGGCTAATTTATTGGCATCAATATGGTGTGCATTAGGTATTGTGTTTTTTGTTAAGTCTGTTAATATGCTTCTAAGTAACATAAAGAATAATATAAATTTTGTTTCGAGAAGAAAAGGAAAAAATAAGTCTTTAAATAAAATTTCCACTCTTGATTATCAAAATATTTTAGCATCATCATTCAGCGGATTATTTCTTGCTTTTAGCAAGACTTACTGGTTTCAATCTACCTCTGTCGAAGTTTATTCACTCCAAGTTTTTCTTTTTAATTTGATAATTTATTTGACACTAAAAACATTTTATGAAAATAAAAATAATTTGTATGAATGGATAAAAGTTGGCATAGCAACAGCATTGGGTTTTTGTAATCACATGACTACACTACTTGTTCTGCCTTTTGTAGCGATTTTATTTTTTATGAAAGAAAATTTAAATCGCATCACTGTAAAGAAAATTATAATTACATTCATAGTTTCTGTTTGTGTAATGGTATTAATTTATCTTTATCTTCCATTGCGTGCTTTTTCAAATCCAGTATTAAACTGGGGAAATCCAGTAAACTTTGAAAACTTCTGGCGGCATTTTACAGGAAAACAATATCAGGTGTGGCTCTTTTCGTCATTTGATTCAGCTAAAAAGCAGTTTAATTACTATTTGCAAAATTTGCCAGATGAGTTTACTTATGCTTACTTTGTTTTTATTCTTGCTGGAATTTTTTATAGTCTAAAAACTTCAAAAAAAATTTTTTATTTATTCTTAACAACATTTTTATTCTCTCTCCTGTATGTAATTAATTATGATATTGTTGATATTGATTCTTACTTCCTTCTTTCGTTTATAATGTTATCCTTATTTGGGGCTTATGGAATTAAGTTCATCTTCGAAAAAGTTGGTAGAATTTATTACTCATTATCTTTCGCTCTGATTATTTTGATTTATGTTTTTGTTTCAAATTATCCTAAAGTAAATCAATCGGATATTCATACATTTGAAGATTACACAAAGTCCATCCTTAAAAGTGTGGAGAAGAATTCAATAATATTAACTTATCAGTGGGATTATTTTGTTTCGCCTTCTTACTATTATCAGTATGTTGAAAATTTTCGAAGAGATGCTATTGTAATTGACAAAGAATTACTCAGACGGTCGTGGTATTACAATCAGATTGAAAGAAATCATCCTGATGTTATTAAACATATAAAAGAAGATGTTAATAATTTTTTAATTGCATTAAGACCTTTTGAACGCTCTGAAGAATATGATTCTGAATTGCTTGAAAAATATTACAGGAAAATTATGACAGGCTTAATATCCGATAAAAGCAGAGATGTTTACATTGGATTAGAATTATTTCAGAATGAAATTCAAAGAGGTGAATTACAGCTGCCTGAAGGTTATCAAATAGTACCTCATCTTTTTATGTTCAAAGTTGTAAAGGGGAATGAATATGTACCAGCACCGTTTCCTGATTTTAAAATTAGAATTTATAAAAATAGAAATAAGTACATTGATTTTATTGAGAATGTTATTGGGACAATGTTAACATATAGAGCAATGTATGAAATTCAATATGGGAAAATTGATAAAGCAAAGATGTATATCAATAAAATAAAAAGTGATTTAAAAAATTTTCACATCCCAGAAAGTATACTTAAGTTTTTCAATTAATTATTCAAGTTCCTCCATTAATTCTTCATATCTTTCTTTGTCAACTTCTCTTTTTGTGAGGAAAGACCTTAATAAAACATCGAGCTGTTGAATTAATTTTTTCTTATAATATTTTGGGGCATATACAGAACCATCAAGCATATAAATTCTTTTAGTTGGTTCATCATAAAATGTATAATTAATAAAAGGACCTCCCATAGAGCCATCTTTCATACGCCACAAGCCTTGTGTCATTAAAGCATAGCGATTCAAGAAATTAACTTCTTTGGTGGTTCTATAGTCATCAGAAATTTCTACATAACTTGAGTCGTCAGATGTTCTGTAAAATTTTTCTGTTAATCTATTTCTAATTGCATAAATTGAATCGCGATTTAGAAGAGCAGGCGAGGCATTGTCAATCCAATGAACAAAAATCCATCTTTCCATATCTGTTCCGGGAGCTCTTCTTAACCATACAAATTTATCTTCGGGTTTATCAATTGCAAGTAAAAAGTCTGTTTGAACATAAATCATCCATCCATAGTCTCTCAAAAATCTTGCTTCAATATTTTTTTGTTCATATCTGGAATTATAAAGACTTTTGTAAAGTCTGTCATTTGATATTTTTTGAAAATAATAGAGAAGATTTTCACTTTCTTTAAGAATATTCTTGTTTAATTGTTCAATAGTTGGAGAAGTAATTATCATTACTAATTGGTCATTAGCCCAGAGATTGTATTTGTTAATAACACTAATTGAATCATCATACACCATTTTTTTGACATCTTTGGTTAGCATGCTGTTTATATATTTAGCAACTTCCGATTGAGAATTTAAAGGCGCAATAATTATTATATTTTTTTTCTCTTTATACTTTTCAAGTGATGAAATGTCTTTTCTTATGAGGTTAAAAAGATTTTCTGGTTGAGGTGTATAAATTATTTTATTGAATACTGTTAGCAAGGAACCTTCGAGATTATAATATTCTGTTGAATCGGCAAACACATAAATATCATCTTCATTTCCTGTAGCAGTTTTTTTGGCATTGCATCCAGCAAGCAATATTATAAAAGTTAATAACGAGAGGCTTAAAAAGTATTTTTGTAGTTTCATCTTATTCATCTTAATTGTTGGTTTTTATACTTTAAGTAAATTTTTTTGTTTCATTAGTTCGGTACATTTGGAAGAACAAGCGGCATATGAGGGAAAAAAATTGTATAAAGAATCCACATTGAAATTCCCACAGTAATAGGCACTACAAGATTATCATCAGCCCAGCCAATTGAAATATTTTCTGCTAATGCTCCAATACCTGCAGAAACAAATCCAATTATAAATTCAAGTAAATTTCCTTCTATTTTAGGTGTGAAAAGAATAACAATGCACGAAAACAGAAAAAATGCTATGGTTCCTTCAAGACTTTTTAGCAGAAATTTTCTTCTGCCAAATTTTCTGCCTACAAGAGCAGCAGCGATATCTCCAATTATAAGTATAGAAAATGATGTAACAACAAAAACTTTTGGAAAAATAAGTATAACGATTACAGCAGATATCAATACATAAGTAGCACCATTTAAATTTTTTTTCTTGTGGTCTTTTTCATGTCGTCTTAAAAGGAAACCGAAAATACTGTAGAAGAAATCTTGAATTGGTTTGAAATAATATCTTCCTAAATCTATTATCAGAGATAAGATTAGAAGTGGAATTAAAATTTTTAAAGCAAGTTCTTTTGTAATAAAATAATAGATAACAGGAATAGAAAGAGAACAAAGGTGAATTGCTTTTCTTAAGATTTCACTTTGATAATCAATAGTTGCGTGTTCACTTGCTACCATCAGCCTTATCAGAATTTTTGGGGGATTCTTTTTTCTTTCTTTCTTCTAATAATTTTTGGACATGCTCTGGTATTTCTGTTTCTTTGTTAGAATTATTTCCGGAACCATTTCGTTTTACAGGGGGCAGTTCTTCTCCTCTAATAATTTTATCAATTTCTTCCGAATCAAGAATTTCTCTTTCAAGCAGTTCTTTTGAAAGTTTGTGCAGTAAATCAACATTTTCTAATAAAATCTTTTCTGCTCTTTCCATGCATGTCATAACAATTTTTTTAACTTCTTCGTCAATTTCCTGAGCTGTCTTTTCGCTGTAATCTTTGTGTCTTGTAATTTCACGTCCTAAGAATATTTCTTCTTCTTTTGAACCATAAGCAAGAGGACCAAGTTTTTCACTCATTCCCCATTCACAAACCATTTTACGGGCGATGTTTGTAGCTTTTTCAATATCGTTGCCTGCACCGGTAGTAAATCTTTTGAATACAATTTTTTCAGCTGCTCTTCCACCAAGAGCATATGTAATCATTGCTTCGAGATATTCTTTTGAATAAGTATGTTTTTCATCTACAGGAAGATATGTTGTTACACCTAGTGCTCTGCCGCGAGGAATAATTGTTACTTTGTGAACAGGGTCAGCTTCAGGAAGCATTTTTGCAACAAGAACATGACCAATTTCGTGATAAGCAGTAATTTTTTTCTCCTCTTCTGAAATAATTAAACTTTTTCTTTCCATTCCCATCATTACTTTATCTTTTGCTTCTTCAAAATCTTCCATAGAAACTTTCTTTTTGTTTTTGCGTGCTGCAAGAAGAGCAGCTTCGTTGACCATATTGGCTAACTCAGCACCTGCGAGTCCTGGTGTGGCTTTAGCAAGAACTTCTAAGTCAACATCAGAATCGAGAGGAATTTTTCTTGTGTGAACTTTTAAGATTCCTTCTCTGCCTTTTACATCTGGACGGTCTACAACTATTTGTCTGTCAAATCTTCCGGGTCTTAACAATGCGGGGTCGAGAACATCAGGGCGATTGGTAGCGGCTATAATAATTACACCGCTGTTTTGTTCGAATCCATCCATTTCAACGAGCAATTGATTTAGTGTTTGCTCGCGTTCATCGTGACCGCCACCTAATCCCGCACCACGATGTCTTCCAACGGCATCAATTTCATCAATAAAAATTATACATGGAGCATTTTTCTTTCCCTGTTCAAATAGGTCACGAACACGACTTGCACCTACGCCGACAAACATTTCTACGAAATCGGCTCCAGAAATTGAAAAGAATGGAACACCTGCTTCGCCTGCAACAGCTCGGGCAAGAAGTGTTTTTCCAGTCCCTGGAGGTCCCAACAATAAAACTCCGCGTGGAATTTTTCCGCCAAGTCTTTGAAACTTTGCTGGCTCTCTCAAAAATTCAATTATTTCCTGAAGTTCTAATTTGGCTTCGTCTGCACCAGCAACATCTTTAAATGTAACTTTAACTGCAGATTCAGTTATTAATTTAGCTCTGCTTTTTCCAAAATTAAAAATTCCTTTAGTTCCTCCAGCACCAGCCTGCATTCTTCTGAAAATTAATATCCATATTCCAAAAATTATAAGCCAGGGCAAAAGTCCAAATAAAATTGAAGTCCATTCATTAGATTCTTTTACAAATGTGAACTTGATATTTTTTTCTTTCCAAATTTTAACCTGATCCTGAAGTACTGGTTCTATAAGTGTTACGCTGAAATTTTGAACATCAATGAAAGCACCATTTAAGAATATTTTTTCTTTTTGAATTAATTTTCCTTCAAATCTGTAATCATTTACATCTGTTTTAATGATTTTGGCACTTGCTATTTTTCCGCTTTCAAGAAATTTTTCATATACATCGTATGGAACATCTACAACATTAGGAGAACCAGATTTCATGAACTGCATGATAATAACTGCAGCAATTATTACAGTCCCCCAGCTTATAACACTTTTAATGATTTTCGACCAATCAAAATCTCCATCTGGTTTTTGAGGACCATTTCCAAACGGCGGTTTGGATTTGTTATTTCTATGTCGATTCTCGTTGTTTGCCATAAAATAGAATTTCACCTTCCTTTTTATTCACTTAAAACATATATGGATTTTAAATTTCTATATTTTTGAGCATAATCAAGTCCATATCCAATAACAAATTTATTCTGAATTCGAAATCCAATATAATCAATTTTAACATCATATTTTATACTATCTTCTTTCACCAGAAGAGAAACAACTTTCATGCTTGCTGGTTTATGCTCTTCAATTAATTTTTCGATGTACTTAATTGACAGCCCAGTATCTACAATATCTTCAACAATAATTAAATGTCTGTCTGTTATATCGGCATTCAAATCCTTTACTAATTTTACTTTTCCAGAACTTATTTTTGCTTCGCCGTAACTTGATAGCTTAAAAAAATCTACCTCGCAGTTTATTGTGATATGTTTCATTAAATCTGCCATAAACATAAATGAACCATTAAGTACACCAATAAAAATTGGAAGCTTGGCTTTATAGTCATGCGAAATTTCTTTTCCTAATTCTGCAACTCGTTTTTGTATTTGCTCTTCAGTAATGTAAGGAACAAACTTTTCTGTTCCTATCCAGAGTTCATCAGGATTTTGTGTGCCTATTTTATCCACAGTTTTAATATCCTTTTTGTTTGTGAAGTAATTTTAAATCTATCATCTATTCTTAAACCTACAAGCCAGACAATAAACTTATTATTCTCAAGAACAAATTTATCTTTTTTTTCTGAAGATTTTATTTTTGCATCGGTTAAAAAATCAGAAATTTTTTTTGGTTTTTTCATTCCAAGTGGAATAAATTTATCACCCGGCTGCCATTTTCTTAAAATAAATTTATCACTTAAATTATCTGCAGAAATGTATTCTACATTTCTGGATTTACCAAATTTAATTTTATTTCTGTTAACTTCTTCAATTTTCAAGGTCTTGCCGTTTAATACAGCACTTTCTCCGACTTTAATAATTGTGATTGACCTGTCTTCTTCTTTATTATAAAAAATTTCGATTCCATTTTTTTCTCTCACGACAGATATTTTCTTTGTAAGAAAAATTTTTTTCCCTTTTTGTTTTTCATATAAAGATTTTATTCTGTATATGTCATTGTATTCAATATGATAATTAAAATTATCTTTCAAAAGTTTTTTGAGTAATTCGCCAAAAATTTCATTTTCAATTTTTTTTGCTGATGATTTAATGAAAATACTGTCCTTTGAGATGCGAGTGTGCTTTATAATTAATTCATTGATATAGTTATCAATTATTGATGCAAGAACTTCTAAAATTTTTGATGAACGAAATATTGCTTCGTCAACTTTTGGATTAATTCTTTCTCGTATTAAAGGAAGAATTTTATTACGAATAAAATTTCTTTTGAAATCTATTTGAAGATTTGAAGAATCAATTCGATAGTTGATATTATTGTTGTTGAGGTAATTCAGGATTTCTTCTTTCGAAATACAAAGAAAAGGACGAATAATATTTTCCCGTTTTATTGGAACTCCTGAAAAACCTGAATAACCAGTTCCGCTGAAGAGATTAATTAAAACAGTTTCGGTATTATCCGATAAATTATGAGCTGTAACTATTTTATTAAAATTATTTTTCTTTGAAAAATTATCAAGAACATTGTAACGAAGTATTCTTGCTGCTTCTTCAATCGAAAGTTTATTTTCTTTAGCATATTCCTTAACATTTAACTTAAATGAGAAAAAAGGAATGTTTAATGATTGACAAAATTCGAAGCAGAATTTTTCGTCGTCATCTGATTCTTTTCCTCTTAATTGATGATTAAAATGAATAGCAGCAATTTCTATTTTATATTTCTTTTTGAATTTGTTTAAGAAAAAAAGTGCAAAAGTTGAATCGGGTCCACCGCTGAATGCAATAAGAAGCTTATCATTTTTCTTAATTAGATTATGTTGATTGATGAAGTTAATGATTTTTTGTTCTAATTTTTTCATCTATACAAGGAATGCCCGATTATATTATCTTCTCACAAATTTAATAAGTGCATCATCACCAATTTTGTCTACCTCTTTTATCGAATAATTAATAGCTTTAGATAAACTTTTGATTCCAAGATTTGAACAAAGAGGTAATCCATTTCCTAATATTTTTGGTGATAAGAATATTAAAATCTCATCTTCGAGTTTTTGCTTTATAAAACTGGAAAATAATTTACTGCCCCCTTCAACAAGAACAGAAATAATTTTTCTTTCAGCAAGAACTGACAAAGCTTTTAGTAAATCAATTTTCCCGCTTCTTTCTTCGGGCACAAATATAATTTCTATGCCCTTCTTTTTGTATGTATCAATTTTTCTTTTTCTATTTTTATTCTTCGTAGAAGTAATTATTATAAAATTTTTATCAGAATTTTTTTTGACAAGATTAGAATTAAGACTTAATTGAAGATTTGTATCAAGTATGATTCTTTTTGGATTTCTTCCTTCAACCAATCTTACTGTTAACTCAGGATTGTCAATTTTTACGCTATTGAATCCGACCATAACGGCATCATATTCGGAACGGAGTTCATGCACTAAACTTCTTGATTCAACAGAGGTTAACCATTTTGAGTTGCCACTGCTATCAGCAATTTTACCATCAATAGTGATTGCCATTTTAAGAGTAACATACGGCAATGATTTAGTGCAGTATTTGAAGTAAAATTTATTTATATCAATGCATTCTTTTTCCAGCAATCCAGTTTTAACTTCCAGTCCTGCTTTTCTAAATTTTTTTACTGCCTGGCCATTGTGTTCAGGTTGAGGATTGAGTGTTCCTATTACAATTTTTTTTATTTTGGATTTGATGATTGAATCAATGCAATCTTGTTTATCTGTTGATAGTGAGCAAGGTTCTAAATTTGTATAAAGAGTTGCACCTTCAGGATTTTCTTTAGAATTTTTTATAGCTAAAAGTTCTGTGCTAATTTCGTTTGGAGAATTTCTATAAGCTGCTCCAATAATTTTATCATTCTTAACAAGCAAAGCTCCTACAAGAGGAGCAGGACTAACCTTACCTTTTCCTTTCTTTGCAAGTTCTAATGTAATTTGTATGTAAGATTCATCTAACAATTTACTCAATCCCGAGCACTTCAAATTTTATTATGCCAGCTGGAACTTTAGCTTCAACAGTTTGACCAGCTTTTACACCCATTAAAGCTTGTCCAACTGGTGAAGTTATAGAAATTTTTCCCTTTTCTAAATCTGCTTCTTCTGGAGAAACAAGAATGTATTCATATATTTTATTGTTATTTAGATTTTTCACTTTAACTTTAGATAGAATATGAGCCTGGTCTTTCGGCATGTTCGATGTATCTATAATTCTTGCTCTTGAAAGTAGGTCTTCGAGTTTACTAATTTTTAACTCGAGTAATCCCTGTTCTTCTTTTGCAGCATCATATTCTGCATTTTCGGATAGGTCGCCATGTGCTCTTGCTTCTGCAATTCGTTCTGCCATTTTTTTGCGACCATTATTTTTGAGTTCTGCTAATTCTTTTTCGAGTTCTCTAATTCGTTCTTTACTTAGATAAACAAAATTCGACACTTTACTTACTCCTTATTTGTTGCTAAAAAAAGCGAAATAAAATTTCGCTTTGTATAAATCAAAAAAAATTGCCACCGCACTGCAGTGGCATCGAAAAAATAAAAATTATAAATGAAGTTTTCAACTATTATTTGATGGAGGGTAAAAATAATGAAGCCACTGGTAAAATTTATCCTGCTTATGATTTTTGCAATTGCAATGGCAAACTTAGAAGCTGCTGTTGTTGTTTATCTAAGAGAGCTTTACTATCCAGAAGGTTTCGCTTTCCCACTGAAATTAATTTCTGATAAAATATTATTAATAGAAATTATCAGAGAGTTTTCAACTATTGTGATGCTCTTATGTATTGCTTATTTGAGTGGTAAATCATCTTTAGAAAGATTTTTCTATTTCATTTTTGCCTTTGGAACATGGGATATTTTTTATTATGTGTGGCTTAAAATTTTTTTGAATTGGCCTGCATCTCTTTTAACAGATGATATATTATTTTTAATTCCAGTTCCATGGATTGCACCAATCTATGCACCTGTTATCATTTCAATAAGTATGATAGCTTTTTCGATTGTAAGTATTTATTTGCAGCAGAAAGGATTTTCATTAAAAAACAATAAATTAAGTATAATTGCATCTGTAATTGGTGTTGCATTAATTTTATTTTCATTTATGTGGGATTTTCAAACCCGTATTAATTCGGTTTCGCCTGTAAAGTATCACTGGGAATTTTTATTGCTTGGAGAAATTTTTATCCTTTTTGGTTTTATTTATTTCATAGTCAAATTGAAAAAGGAATAAAAATCGGTTGTCAAATTATCAACTGTTCTTTTTAGTCCTCAATAGTAACAGAGCGATAATAAAAAATAAAATGTTGAGTAATGATTCAGTTACCCCTCTATGATTTAATATGATAATTTCAGGAAAAAGCTCTACTACAGGAATAATCTCAACAGAATTATAGAAGTAAATAAAGCTTATTAAATTGAATAAAATTATTGCACTCATCAAAGATGCTTTTAAGTGTAATTTAAATATTAGCATTAATGCAATAACAATTTGTAACAGATTGATAGAAATTGATATTAATATTAATATGTCATCATTAAAAGCGATAATAGATTTTAATCTTTCAATAAAATTTTCAGGGTGAATTAGATTTGAAATTCCCTGATACAACAAAAATATAATCAATAACCAATAAAGTATTGAATTGGTTATATTGAAAGGTTTTATAAATTTATAAATCAATTTTAAAAATTGGGAATTATTATAAGTATGCATTATAGTTTGTTATTTAGAAATTAACCAATTAAAGACCGGTCTACTTGCTTAGCTTTCGACCGGTCAATTGGTGCCCTCAAAACTTGGGTGCAAAATTAATTAATGCAGGTCACTTGCGCATTAGGATAAAATACTAATTAAAGCGAAATAAATACTAAAAAAATACTAATTGAACTAAAATCTAATAGAAAAAGTCAAAAAAATTTCATTTAAGACTTGACAAAAAATTTTGAACTTGAGTGTAATTAATTAGAGAAGATTACTTTGTGTTATAAATTTCGTTTGGTTCAAAGAAAAGATTTTTTTCTTTAAGGAAATGGATTATTTCAGACTTTTTGGAAAGATTTAATTTTGTTTTGATATTGCTGCGATAGTAATCAATTGTTTTTTTGGATAAGTAAAGCTGCTCGGCAATTTCTTTTGAGGTATAACCTCTGCTTATAAGTTTGAGCACTTCTATTTCTCTATCTGTTAAACCATACTTTTTCAAATCATTGACGCTAAAAATATTTCCACTGTTGCCATATACCACAACTTTTCTTTTTCTAATAAGTTTGTCGATAAGTTTACTTTTTAATACAAAACCTTTTTCAGGTCCTAAAACTGTATTGAGAAGAACAAGGAAGTTGACTAACATTAATCTGTAATTATAAACTTTGAGGTGAAGAGCAATATCTGTATAGTAAATGTATCGGGAGATTATAAAAATTGAGTTATAAACAACAAGTATTAATAAATAATATTTTATTTCATTTTTATTCCAGATATCAGTTAAAATTATGTTAACAAAATAACCTATTATAAATAACAGCAGTAAATTAAAAACCATGAACACTTTTAATTCCCGAGGGTCTAAAAAAAGGTAAATAATTACTGTTAGCAAAATTCCAATTTTATATTTTATGTGTAATCTTGGGAGGGAAAAAATTAAAAACACAATCATTACTGTATAGTATGAATTCCAGATATTATTATTATGTAACAGTAAAGATCTAAGTATAAGTATTGGGTCAGAAGCAGCCAGTATGAAAAAGTAATAAAACATTTCATGCTTGCGGTATCTGTAAGCCTGAAAGTAACATAAAATGAGAGATATTATAACAAGTATTCGCATTAGAGTCATAATTAAAATAAAACTCTTATAGTTTTGGGCGTAAATTATTAAAGCATTTAATCGTTTTCAAGCAAGACGAAAATTCTTGTGATTTTGTTCTTGACTTTTGTTCAAATTGTTGTTTGGATTCTGCACAGAGATTTGAATTGGCAAAATCTGCATATAATTTTTTCTCTGTCATCATGAGGAGATAAATTAAATTTTCCTTGTGAAATTAATTCTACATAATTCTTTATATGATTTATTGTGCTGTTTATTAATTCATCAAGACTTTTAATTTCATTGTCGTTTCTTTTTGATAAAGAAATTTTTTGTTTTCCAAAATCATCCTTGGAATATTTCAACGAATAAATAATCATTTCATTTGCACCAAACTTTTTTGAATATTTTTTTTCGAGTAGATTTTTAGCAGCATACAAATAAACTGGAAGCTGCAGCGATAAACCATTCTTTAGTTCTTTTATTGTTGGTTTGTTTCCACTCAACTTATAATCTACAATATTGAAAGTATCATCTTTTTTTGATAACTCAATTCTATCAATTTTACCACGAAGTTTTAATCCATCAATTTGAATTGGTTCTGAACTGCTTAGTGTTTTATCCGATTCCTCTTCTTTGAGTGCTCCAAATTGTACTTCAAAAAACTTTGGTTCGTAGTCATCACTTGTTTCAGCTTCATAAGTTATGAATTTTCCAAGTATTGAATTATCGAAATTGTTGTCAATGCCTGTAAGTTTCTCTTTTTCATAAAAAGTTAAAGGAGCTTTGAAAAATGAATTCGATATTTTTTTCTCTGCAATTTCAAGTATTATTTTTTTTGCTTTTTCAAGAATATTTTTATCGCCGCTTTTTATGTCAATTTTTTCTTCGATAATTTTAGTGTAAAACTCATAAAGAATAGAGTGAAGTATTCTGCCTAATTCAATTGCTTCGATATCTTCTGTTGGTTCTTCAATTATTTTGATTCCGATGATTCTTTCAATAAAAAATTTGAATGGGCATTTTGCGTAAGTCTCAAGCTGGGATATAGAATATTGTTTTTCAATAAATGAATTTAATTTTTGTTTTATAATTGTTTCTTCAAGATTATTATCACTTAGCAGTATTCCATTATAAATTGATTCGGAAAAAATATTTTCTTCTCGTTCTTTTTCTACTTTGATGGAATTTATTAGTTGTTGCGTATTTAAATTGAAGGAATTCAGTAATTCAATGTTATCATAATTTTTTCCTAAGTAAATATTTAATTCTTCCAGTGAAATTATTTTGTTAGAAAGTTCATTCTCTATTTCTGAAATCAGAAATATTTTTTCAAACTCTTTTAAGAATGTTGAAACAACAGTTTCTTTTCCACCTTCTGACAGTGGATAACTGAGAAATAATTTTTTATTCCAGCAATTCAAAGCTTGATAGAAAAGATTTCTTTCTTCGGTTTGGTGAACAGTAGCTTGCTTGCGAAATTTCCCCGATGAAAATATTTCGGGAATATATCTTGTTGGTAAATCTCCATCACATAAGCCGCCAATGAATAAGTAATCAAATTGTAATCCTCGAATTTCTTCCAGGTTTGTAATCAAAACTCCATAATTTGATTTTTCTTTTACATTAAATCTTGCCCAGCTGCATGCTGTTCTTAATTGGTCCATAAAAAAGTGAATTCCATAAAGCTTGTCAATTCCTCTTTCCTCTTCAAGTAAATCGAAAATCTCACTTATTGTTTCAATGAACTTATTGAAACCACGAATATTTTCTTCCTGATTATGACTGATAGAAAGCAGCTTGAATGGCAAAAATGATTTGTTAACAAAATTGAAAAGATTTTCCTTGAACTGTTTTATTGTTTGTTTTTCTTCGAAAGGTACTAATAATTCTATTATTGATTTTATATCGCTTAAAGCTTTTTGATATGATGAAATTTTATCTTCTTTTTCTTCATTATCTTCATCAAAGTTAATTTTAATGTTGGCAATTGATTCATTGATGATATTAATCCAGTTTTCTTTTCCAGATACGATTTTTAATTCGGACGAAACTTTGTAAAGATTAAATAAATCAACATTGTCAGTTTTTATATATCCGCTGCTTAATGCTCTGAAAATATTTTGATAATAATATTCATTCTCTGCTATTTCTAGAAAATTAATAATTGCTTTAACAGGATTAGAATTGTCAAGCAATATTCTGTCTGTAAGATTAAAAGGAATTCCGTTTTTTGTAAATATATCTCTTACTATTGAAGAGTAATTTTGAATTAAATTAAATGCAACACAAATTTTATCTGGTTGAACTTTCTCTTTAATTATAAGATTTTTTATTTGTTTTGAAATAAATTCAACTTCACTTTCTCGGTCATATGCTGAAAATTTATAAATATGGTCTTTATAGTTGTGTTTATTTTTTTTCTTATTATAATTGAACAATTCATTCCTGATAATCTTTCTAAATTTAGATAAACTAACTTCTGCAGTATCACTTATTATTTTGAAACCACAATCCAGCAATTGATTGAAACATTTATCAAGATGAGAAAAGATGTATTTATTTTTTTTGTTGTAATCGAAATTTATAAACAAATCAGTGCCTTTTATTTGCGAGAATCTGTTAAGAATTTTTATTTCCGGTCCTGTAAATTCATTAAAACCGTTTACTACAATTAAATTTACTTCCGGATAAATTGATGAAAAACTTTTTTCCAATTTTTCATCTTCCAATTCCAATAGAAGTTTGTAAACATCTCCAATTTCATAGGCGTTTATGCTAAAACATTTGTTAATGTATTTTTCATAAATATCTGCGATATCTATTGCTTTCAATTTTTCTGAGCGTTCGAGTTTTTCAGCTTCTTCTCTCAAATGCTCGGGAGTAATGCCATGTCTTTTGTATTCAGAAATAATATTTTTAATTCTGTCAAGTGTTCCAAAAGGAATTTCATTTTTATAAACCGAAAAATATCTTGGTTTAATTTCTTCAAAACTTTGTTTGATAAATATTATTGATGCAGCTTCGCTCAACTGTCTGAATGATTTTATTCTGCTTAAAATTTTTGTTGATATAGTTCCAAAAGTTTCGATGTTCAACTCAATTGCAGCATGATTTGGCATTAGTGAAATAATTTCTTTTTTAAGATTTCTAACTTTTCGATTTGTGGGAACTATTATCAGCAGTTCATTTACTCGATTGTTTTTTATTTTTTCGTTGATTAAAAAATCTAAATCAACTTTTTCGATATTTAATTTTGTTAGTATCATTTTGACAATAAATTTTTATAAGATTTTCTTATTTGCTTTGATAAATCAATATTAAGAAAGTTCACAACTTCTCTAAATTCTTTTGCAGCAGTTTTTTTATTTTTTACAACAACAGATTCCAATTCTAAAAACCATCCAAGATTTTTAACATTATCCAGGTGAATTCGTGTATTCCCATAAATGTAAAGCTTTCTTGATTTTTCTACTACACATTCTGTTTTAAAGATTTCAGAAAGATATTTTTCGGGATTACTTCCCTTGAGTTCAATTATTTCGTAGTTGCTCCATCTTTTCCCTTTTTCATCTCTCAAATATTTTATTAAATAAAAATTGTTTTTTTCTTTTCTTAACTTCAATAATCCATTTTGAAATTTATAGTATATGTCTTTTTGTTTTATTGTGCCAATAAATTTTGCACTTTTTAATTTCAGCTTTTTTTCATATTCCTTTGGAGAATTAATTTTAATTTTCAATTCGAGATTTACAGCCATAAAGAACCTTTATATTTTTTGATTGTAAGAAGCTCGTAAATATTATCACTTTATTGATTTTTAATATATAAAATATAATTTTAATAACAAGGTTAGTAGAAGGATAGCAAATATGAAACGATTAACATTTTTGTTAATGATGATTTTTACTATTAATATCGGTGCACAAAGAATTGGAGAATTAGCACCAGAAAAACAACCCGAAGTTTTTCCAGAAAACAGCTGGGGTGTCGATTTAATGTTTGGCGAAGGAGGTTTTGGATTAGGAGCTTTTATTCATAAAAATTTTACGCCTGTAATTACTGGATTTGCAGATATATCTTTTTCAGAATCTAAAGATGAAAGAGAAGTTGAGTATGTCGATTGGTACGGGAATACATTTGTTTTAGGAAAAGAAAACAGAGTTTTCCTGATTCCATTAAACTTTGGTTTGCAGTATAGATTATTTTATAATGTGTTAACTGATAATCTTCGTCCATATATCAATGCTGGAGTTGGACCTACATTTGTTGTTTCAACACCGTATAATGAAGAATTTTTCTCATCGTTTGGAAAAGCTAAGATGCATTATGCTGTTGGTGGTTATGTAGGAATAGGAGCCAACTTTGGAATAAGCAAACGAAATTTAGCCGGCGTTAATGTGAGATATTATTATGTTCATCTGTTCGATAAGGGTGTTGAAAATATGACAAATAAATTTCGAAAAAATTTAGGACATTTTTATTTAACACTTAATCTTGGTATAATGTATTGAAAGAAGTTAACAATAAATTCACTGGATTCAGTAAAGAAATTTTTCAATTCTTTAAGGACTTAGAAAAGAATAATAATGTAGAATGGTTTCGTCAAAATAAAAATCGTTATCAGAAATATTTGATTGAACCTGCAAAAGCCTTTATATCAGAAATGGCGCCTTTCTTGAACAGACTTAATCCAGCAATTCGTTCTGAACCAAAGTTTAATGAAACTATTATGCGGCTTAATAAAGATATGAGATTTACAAGAGGCGAACCTTATAGAACTTTTTTATTAATTCATTTTGGAAGATTTAAATTAGACAGCGAATTTTATCTTTATTTTGATTCAAACAATTTTACAATGGGAATATTTATTAACAAGAAGAAAGGGAATAACTTATACTTCAATCAGAACCTTTCAAGATTTAGAAAAGAAATAATTGAGGTATGCAGCAAATATAAAATTGATGATAATTATTCACTTTCAGACCTTGAGAATAATTCAGAATTAATTGTAAAAAAATTTAACGCTAAAAAACATCTCTCTCTTTTAGAAAATATTGACTTAATACTTCTGGAAAGAAATAAAAAAGTAGCGGATAAAGTTTTGTTCTCTGATGAAATAATTTTAGAAACAATTAAAATGATTTCTCAACTTTATCCGCTTTATTGTTTTGCAATTTCACCGCAGCCCATAGAAGAATTAAAAAAATATGAAGACAATTTCGGTGAAATTGTAAGTTAGAATATATTTTGTGATTAAATTAATTTTTCCATTTAATTGTGCAGCCAATAGTAAAAGTTTCCGGGACGGAAATTGGCTTATTAGCAAGAAGTTCTTCAATTGCATTTCTTAGATAAGGTGTTTTAACCTTAGAAGGTTCTTGCCAGTTATCATCTATTTTTCCATGGAATACAAGTTTGCGTTCTTTATCAAATAAAAATATTTCAGGAGTGTGAGTGGCTCCATAAGCTTTTGCAATTTCTTGGGTTTCATCTCGCAGATAAGGAAAATTAAAATTTTTTTCCTTTGCTCTTTTTATCATTTCTTCAAAAGAATCTTCTGGATAGTTTGTTGTATCATTTGAGTTAATAGCTACAATTTGTAATCTATCTTTATAGTCATTTTGTATTTGAATTATTCTATCTTCATAAGCACGAACATAAGGACAATGATTACAGCTGAAGATGACAATTAGAGCTTCTTTATCCTTGAATGAATCTAATGAATATGTATTTCCATCAACAGCTAATAGTTTGAAGTATGGAGCAGGTGAACCAATTTTTAATGTATCTGTTGCCATAGATTTTCCTTTATTTTTAATTATACTTTAATAATTATAAGTTGCAGATTAAATTTGCATTAAACAGGTATAAAAATCAATTAACAAAATTCTGGTAATACATGATTAATTATAAATCAATTTATAATGATTTTGAAAAATATCGGGAAAAGAAAATTTCTCTCCCATTAATAAAGCATTCTCATGTCAAAAATATTATTGAAGAACATAAGAGAAAAAATCTTTTTGATATTGAATTAATTGGCCATTCGATTGAAGGCAAAGAAATTTATTCTTTATCTCTCGGCAGAGGAAATATCAAAATACTTGTTTGGAGTCAAATGCATGGCGATGAACCAACTGCAACAGCTTCAATATTTGATTTGATAAATTTTTTCTCAGATAATGACATTTATAATGATTTTAAAAAGAATATTCTTGAAAAGTTAAAAATATATTTTGTGCCCATGCTAAATCCCGATGGAGCGGAATTATTTAAAAGAGAAAATTCATTAAATATTGATTTAAATCGTGATGCACTAAGAATTGAAGCGCATGAATCAAAAATTTTGTGGAATCTTGCAAAAAGAATAAAACCTCAATTTGCATTAAATCTGCATGACCAGAATAGTTACTATACTGCTGGAAGAAGTTCCAACACAGCAGCAATATCTTTGCTTGCACCTCCAACTGATTTCGAAAAAAGTATTACCGAGACTCGTAAAAAAAGTATGCAGGTAATTTTAAGAATTAATGAAGTATTGAGCAATTTTATTCCACTTAATATTGCCAGATATAATGATGATTTTGAACCACGAGCTTTTGGTGATAATTTTACAAAAGCTAATATTAGTTCTATCCTGATTGAATCAGGATTTTTGATTGGGGATACAGAAAAATCTGAAATTAGAAAACTGAATTTTATTTCTCTTCTTTCTGCTTTTGATTCAATAGCAAATGAAGATTACAAAGAAAAAAACATAGAAGAATATTTTTCTATTCCAGAAAACAATTCTCTTCTTTTTGATTTACTTTTAAGAAATTTATCTATCACAAAAAACAACAAATCATTTAAAATAGATGTTGGAATTATTAGAGAAAGAAAATATGACTCGGAGGCAAATCAATTTTATTATGTAGGAAAAATTAAAGAGATAGGAGATTTATCAATTTATTATGGGATTGAAGAATATAATCTGAATGGTTATGATGTAGATATTCCCAAAATATTTTTGAGTAATAACAGAACAAAACTAAACATAGAGCAGTTTAACTTACTGCATAATGAAGGATATGGTTTTGTATTTCAAACTGAACATAATTATGAAAAAGATTATACAAGTATGCCCATTAATATACTTTGTTATAAAAATTATAAACCTCAATTAGCTGTAGATGAATATGCTAATTTATTAATTACAAAAGAGAATAATAAAATTTACATTATTATTAATGGTTTCTTTCAAGTTCTGAATGATTCAAAAAATAGAATATTAAATAGTCTTGTGATTCATTAAATTTACAACATAGAATATTGGCAAAAATCATAAATGCAGCAGTTAGAAAATAAAATAACGAATGAGAATCTAAAAGAGCTTTATGAGGAATTTGAGAAAGAAGCACTGCCTCACATGAATTCGTTATACAATTTTGCTCTTAGATTAACCGGGGACGAGGAAGATGCAGATGACCTTGTGCAGGAAACTTATCTCAAAGCATTTAGATTCTTTGATAAGTTCGAAAAAGGAACTAACTGCAAAGCATGGTTATTTAGAATTATGAAAAATTCTTTTATAAATGATTACAGAAAACAGGTTAGAGAACCTAACAAAGTTGATTATGAAGATGTTCAGAATTTTTATGAAACTATTAAATCAGACGAAGTTGAATATAACCATTACGAGGAAGATGCATTTAGTAATACATTAGATGATGAAGTTTCAAAAGCTATTAGCGAACTTCCTGAAGATTTTAGAACAGTTATTATTCTAAGTGATATTGAAGGATTTACTTATGAAGAAATTGCTGATTTTGTCGATATACCAGTAGGAACAGTTCGTTCTCGTTTACATAGAGCAAGAAAAATGCTCTATTCTCAACTTTATGACTATGCAAAAGATAAAGGTTACATTTCAACAAGAAAGATTAAAAAAATTAGCAATAAAAATTTCGACAATAATTAACAAGGAAATTTATGATTGATATTAAAAACATTATTGTTCCAACAGATTTTAGTAATTTATCTTACTCCGCATTTGATTATGCGAGAGATTTGGCAGAACAAATAAATGCAAAAATTCATCTTATCTATGTACTCGAAAAGACCCCTCCATTTTTAGCTTTGCGTTCCGTTGATGTATCTGAAGAAGAAATTATGAAGGACATGGAAGAAGAAGCAAGAAAACAACTGAGTGAAGCAGCAAAAAAATTACGCTATGATTCCAATGTTGAAATAATTGAAGTTTGCCGTAAAGGAATTGATTATGAAGAAATTGTTAAATACTCTAAGGAAGTTGAAAAGCCATTAATTGTGATAGCAACTCATGGCAGAACCGGTATTCTTCACACGCTTTTAGGTAGTGTAGCAGAAAAAGTTATAAGATATGCAAAATGTCCTGTTCTGGTTATAACACCTGAGGAGGAACAAATTGACAATTAAATTTTAGTTGATTAAGTTTACGGCGCAAAAATTTAAAAACTAATAAAAGGCAGGTGATAAATAGTGGTAGGAATAACCGTTCAAGAGAACGAGAGTATCGACAAAGCTCTAAAGCGCTTTAAGAAAAAATATGAACGTTCCGGTATTCTCAAGGAATTTAAGAAAAGAACATTTTATGTAAAACCTTCTATCGAAAAAAGAATGGATTTAATTAAAGCTAAGCGGAGAGCTTCTCGAGAACAAGCCTTAAAAGACAAAAAAGCTTGAAACCTATCTCTTCAAAGCCCGTCATTGACGGGTTTTTTTATTTCTTATTTAAGAAATATTTTTTGAAATGTTCAGTAATCTTTTCAAATGCCTCATCAATCGAATTACAAAAGTCGAATAATTTCATATCATCTTTGCTAATTGTACCGTGTTCAATAAGTGCATCAAAATTTATGATTTCACGCCAGTATGCTTCATCATAAATAATAATTTTCATTTTTTTGACAACTTTTTTTGTCTGAACTAATGTTAAAACTTCCATAAGTTCATCCATAGTTCCAAAACCACCGGGAAATACAATAAGAGCCTTAGCTAAGTAGACAAACCATAACTTGCGCATAAAAAAGTAATGAAATTCAAAAGCAAGTTTTGGGTCCACATATTTATTGACATATTGTTCATATGGAATACTGATATTAAAGCCAATTGAATGACCACCTGCAAGGTAAGCTCCTTTGTTTGCTGCCTCCATTATGCCTGGGCCACCGCCTGTACAAATAATAAATCTATTACCATTGCCATCAAGTTTCATTGACCATTCAGTCAATTTTCTGGAAAGTTCAACAGCATCTTCATAATATTTTGACATTTCAAGTAATTTTACTGCTCTGTCAAATTTCTTTTTTGCTGCCGCTCCTTTTTCTTTTTTAGCTTGATTAACAAGTTTTAATGCATCTTTTCTTGATATAATTCTTGCTGACCCAAAGAAAACTATGGTATCGACAATTTTATATTTTTCAAAACGAGATTTTGGTTCGTAGTATTCTGATAGAATTCTAATTGTTCTTGCATCAGCAGAATTAAGGAATTCAATATTCTTATATGCTTTTACTGGTTTAATTAGTTTTTTCATATCGTATGATTAATTAAGAAGTGAATGTGAAGTGTAACTTTATCATTTTTCATTATTAAAAAATGGCTGACAGATAAACAATCAGCCAATTTAAATTATTTACCTGGTTGTGAAGATTGTTGTGGTAAAACTGGTGTAGTAGGAACTGTTGGTTGTCCCTTCCCCTGAATTACACTTTCTCTCTGTTCAACAGTAGTTTTTCCTGGTAAAAAGAACAGATTTATTAAAATTGCTAAAACAATTAATGCGCCTGCAAGCCACCATGTAGCCTTGCTAAGAAAATCAGCTGTTCTTCTTGTGCCAAAAACAGTTCCAAATTGACTTCCGCCAAAAGTTCCGGCAAGTCCACCGCCTTTACTTGATTGCAGCAATACAACTATTATCAATAAAAATGAAATAATAAGTGCAAGTATAGTTAGCAATGTATACATCTTAATCTCCGTTTTAGATGTAGCGAGGGAGGGATTCGAACCCCCGACACGTGGATTATGATTCCACTGCTCTAACCAGCTGAGCTACCTCGCCATAAAAAATTTTGGGTTGTAAATATAAAGACTATGAATCCAAACTTCAAGAAATTACCTTGAACTAATTTTATGTTTTTATAGAGCCTGTCAAAGCAAAAAAATCAAGTTTTTTGAGTTTGGTGTTTAATCTATTCTGATTTATATTTGCAATGCATTAATAATTATGGTTCTAAAAATATTTCTCACTACTTACAATCCTGCCAGTGTTTTATCTGGCAGGATTTTTTATTAACAAAATTTGTTGGATTATGAAAAAACTTTTATTCTTGTTGTTGCTGAACTATTCTTTTTTATCAGGACAAACAAAAATTACTTTTAAAGATTACCAATCTGAAAAAGATTCTTTGCTAAAGCTGAATTCAAAATTGTTAATTGAAAAAAAATTTCTTCAGAAAGAAATTGATAGTCTGAAAAGTTATTCTAATCTACTTGACGAAAAAATTAATTCCATCAATAAAGAAATCGAAGAGCTTTACATAAAAAAGTTTGGCAGGGAAAATGGAACGAGAGTTTATAACAAACAGGTATGGAAGGGAATGACCGAAAAAATGTTGCTTGCAGGCTGGGGCAAACCTGATAAAATTGATAGAAATGTTCAAAAGTGGGGCACATATACTCAATGGTACTATGGAAAAATTACTTTCTTTTTCAAAGATGGTAAACTGATTGATTTTGAAGAAAGTAAATAAATTTTAATCCCGCCTTGTTCAAATATTTTATTACGATTATTTTAATGGTAAATCGATTTATTAAAATTCAAGATGAAGAAATATAATTTCATATTTATTGCATTGTTGATTTTATTCTCAATTCTGATTTTGTCAATTCATTTTTTTAATCAAACACCAATTCGAATATTTGCAATTTCTTATATCGCATCATCGGCAGTTTTTATTTTAATTTCATTCTTTCTTTTAAAATACAATTTGAACAAAAATGTTATTATAATTTCTGCTCTCATTGGAATCATTTTAAGAATAAGTTTTATTAACACAATGCCTATTGGTTCTGATGATATTTACAGATACATGTGGGATGGAAAAGTTCAAAGCAATGGAATTAATCCATATAAATTTTCTCCAAATGATTCTAATCTTGTCTATCTTCACTCTGATATATTGCCTGCAAAAGTAAATTTTCCAGAACTCAAAACAATTTATTTCCCTTTGAGTCAATGGTTGTTTTTTCTGGGATATCAATTAAGCGGCGAAAATATCTGGGGATATAAATTTATTTTGATGGTATTTGAGCTGTTAACAGTAATCATTCTTCATTTGATATTAAGAAAATTAAATAAACCTTCAAAGTATTTGCTGCTTTATTTATTATGTCCTCTTCCAATTTTTCAATTTGCACTTGATTCTCATCTTGATGGGTATGGCTTGATGTTAATAACGATGTCTATTTTATTTTATTTGAAAAGAAGATTAACAATTTCTTTGATATTTCTTGGGTTATCTCTTTCAATTAAACCAGTAGGAATTTTATTTATCCCTGTTTTTTTCTTAAACGAACCTAAAATTTCTGATAAATTAAAAATATTATTTCTGCCGTTTATTACTTTTTTTATTCAATTCATTCCGTATATCTTTTCGTCAAATCCATTTGAAGCATTGTTTGTCTATGCAAAACACTGGTCGTTTAATGGAAGTATATTCAATCTTCTAAATAGTTTTATTAAGCATAATCAAATAACACGAATAGTTTGTGGAATTATGTTGTTGATAATTCTAATTCCTCTTTATTTGAGCAGATATGATTTATTAAAAAAAATTTATTATTCAGTTTTTATGCTGTTAATATTTTCTCCTGTTGTTCATCCATGGTATATTGGCTGGCTTGCTGTTTTAATGCCTTTGATTCCAGCGTACAGTGGAATTATGTATTCTTCATTAAGCAGTCTTACATCTTTTACAGTTTTGAGTTATCAATTGAATGGAGTATGGAAAGAATATCCTTTAGTTTTATTGATTGAATATATTCCAGTAATTTTACTTTTGCTTTTTGAATTAAATATTATTAAAAAATTTTTTAATGAAAGGAATTGAGGCTTGTTTCACAAAATAATTTCTTTGTTGTTTTCTGCAGAATAAACACTTACATCTTTGAACTTTTTCAAAATATTAAAACCAATCCAGCCTTTTGATTCAGATTCACCATGAACAAGAATTACTTTTTTAGCATTTGAGTGCTCTACAATTTTTAACAGTTCTTCTCTTTTTGAATGAGATGGAAAATAAAATTTTTCAATTTCGCAGCTTACAAATTTGGGTGAACTAAATTCATTCAACTGAACAAATTCTCCCTTAGAAGAGTTAATAATTTTATAACCTGGAGAATCGGGGTCCATGTAACCCACGCCAAATATTCCAAAGTTTTTTTGATTTAACCAGAAGTCAATAAGTTTATAAGAAGTTGTTCCCTCCAGCATCATTCCACTTGATGCTAAAACTATTCCAGGATGTTTTATGAATTCATTATAATCTTCAATTTCAAGTAAGTTTAATTGAGGAATTTCTTTTAGTTCCAGATTGGAATTTTTTCTTCTTACGATGTAACGATTATTGTCATAAACTCTGGAAATTTCTCTGCCGATTCCACCTGTGTAAATGTTGGTTTCAATTAAACTTTTTCTTTTCATTAATTCATTAACAAGTGCAAGCATCTCTTGAGTTTTGCCCAATGCAAAAACTGGAATTAAAATCGAACCATCATTCTGAAGAATTTGATTTGCAGCTTTAACAAAACGCTTTGATTCAGTTTCCCATGTGCCAAGTTTTTTTGAATCTGTAGAGCCATATGTAGTTTCGAGTATTAAAGTATCGATGTTTTTTATTTTTTCTAAATCTGCTCCAGTCATTATTGTTTGTTCGCTTAAATTAATATCTCCTGTATAGAGAATTCGTTTATCATAATATTCAATTAAAATGGAAGCCGAGCCAAGAATATGTCCAGCATCAATGAAAGTAATTTTTATTGGCTCAGTTGAATGTTGTCTTAATCCTTTTAATAAAATTGGCTCATTATATTCTAATTCAATCATGCTTTTGACCAGATAATCAATTTCTTCATGAGTATAAATTCTAAAATCATTGATGCCAGGTTCAGATTGAGCTGAATTATCTTCTAAAATAATGTTTGCAGCATTATGAAGAGTAATGAATGAAATTTCTTTTGTTTGCGCAACAGTGTAAATAATAACATGAGGAAACTGTTGAATTAAAAAAGGGAGCGAGCCAATATGATCTTGATGAGCATGTGAAATTAAAACAAAGTCAACAGGCAGTTCATAAAGCAAATTAAAATCAGGAAGAGCTTCTATTCCTTTTTTGCGGGGATGCATTCCACAGTCGAGTAAAATTCCTGCTCCATCAATATTCAAGTAAAAGCAGGAAGCTCCTACATCTTCTGCACCGCCAAGCGGAATAAATTTAATCATCAGGAAACCTAACGAGAATTATAAAATTCATATTCATATTTGGCAATAAATGCTGGACGTTCATCATTCGAATATCTTATCTCTTCTTTTTGTAATCCATTTTTGTAGTAAGAAAATGTTATTCTAAATTGACGGGAGCCATCTGATAAATACAATTTATCTTCAATTAGATTGCCATTGTTATCATACTTCATTTCTCGTGTTGTCTGGTTATCTTTAATCTCAATTAAATTTCCTCTAGAATCATATTTATAATTTATTACATTGCTTCCTTGAATTCCTTTTTGTGTCTCTTTAATTAAGTATCCTTCAGAATCATAATCAAATGTTATTTCTGAAATTTGATTGCCATCGCCATCTTTAATTATTGACCTGACTAAAAATTCTCCATTATATTCATTTTGCTGTTCAGAAGCTATTGTTCCTTTCTTTGTATAACTAATTGATTTGATGAGTTTATTAGCTTCGTTGTAATAAAATTCTGTTTTTAATTCTCCTGAACTTCTGTCGTCGAGAAGTTTTCGTAAAACTTCATGATTACTTTCGTTATAACGGGATTCTCTTCTTCCTTTTAAGTTTCCATAACCATCGTAAGTATCCATGTATAACAAATTTCCATTTTCATCATATTTGAATTCATAACTTAAGTCAACATCGCCTGTACTTTTATATCTAATGTGTTTTGTTCTGTTTCCTTTTTCGTCGAAAAATAGTTCTTCAACCAAGACCATGTTTTTTGGATAAGCATTATTTCTTCCAAAAAAACCTGCATATCTTCGTCGCACTTTTACTTTTAATTCCCTTGCTTTTTGAAGCTCTTTTGTACTCTGGTCAATTATTTCTTTTTTATTTTTAGATGGAATGCTATTGCTTTTTACATTTTGATTTTTGTTTTGAGTATTTCCACATTGAACAATAATTGTAAGTGATATTAGAGGAATGATAATGAAAAACAAAAGCAAGAAAATTTTTGTCATCTTTTTCATAATAAAAACCTTTTTTAATTGGGAGTTAAAAGCTAAGATAGTTTTTCTTCAAGTGCATTCAAAATTTCATCATCAATTACATTTTGAATTCTATCAAAAAGTTCTCGTTCTTCCATCCTTATATGTTTTTCGAGTGTGTAACCTAATTTATCGAGATAATCCTCATAATTTTCTTCTGATTTTATTTTGTCAATAAGAAGCTTGATTTCAGCGTGCTCATTCGTCATTTGTTCAAATAATTTATCTAATAATGTGTCTTTCCCCTGAAGAAATTTCAGTAAAATATTTTCTTCGTCGTCAAAATGTTTGATTAAATAATTTTGAAAAAAGTTAATTGTGTAATCTTTTTTGTCAGCTAAATTTGAAGGCATTCCTTTATACTGAGGAGCACCTTTTTTAATAATTTGTGCAAGTATCAATCCATCGTGATGTTCTTTTGATAATCGAATTAAAGCTTTATGTCTTTTCATTTTCTTTTTTTAATATTCTTTCTCTGTATAATTGACCTATTTCTGCTCCAGCTATAAAAATGCATGATGAATAAAACAGCCATAAAAGAATTACAATAATTAAAATGAAAGCACCGTAAAAAGGATTTTTACCAAGAAAATTTTGAATGTAATATCCAAAAAATTTTCTTGCAACTTCCCATAAAACTGTAGTAGAAATTGCACTAACAGCCGCCACTCGTTTAGGAAGTTTTTCATAAGGTATAAGATAATAAAGCAGAAAAAACAAAATAAACAAAATTAATAACGAACCAATCCATACAATTGTATTCCACATTTCACTTAATTTGGCAAATGTTAGAAATGGGGAATTACCTGCAATTTCGAGAAATAAATTTAATGCTGGAAATATTAATGTTGACAACGAAATTAAAATAACAAGAAGCAAAACCATTCCAATATCTCTTAGTAGTCCAATCAAAAAATTCTTTTCGATTTTTGTATGAAAAATTTGATTCAATAAAGTTCGCATACTGCTGAAAACCCATGTAGAAGTTAGCAGTAAACCAAATGCACCAATGTAGCCTGCAATATTTTTGTATTCGATAGCTTCTGGCAGACGGTTGCTTATAATTTTTTTTGCAAAGTTAGAATAATCAGGATAAGGCACAATTGTATCAATAATTTGATTTATCATATTTTGCAATGTTTGAGCATCAAAAATATTTCCCAGTAAAGAAAAGATAAAAAGTATTAGAGGAATCAAACTCAATATTAATGAATAAGCTATTCCGGCTCCTGTCAAAAAAATGTTGTGTTCATCAACTTTATTAAACAAGCCAATTACATAGTAACCAATAGTATGAAGTATTTTTTTTCCTGAAGGGATGGAATTCCAAATCTTAGTTTTATGAAAAGAATTTTTTGCAGTCATTTTAAATATGAATGCTCATTTTATTCGGTATAGAATCGTAATAAAGATGAGATAAAAGTTGTAATGAAAAGTCATACTGGTCATTTACTATAAATCTTTTAGGAATAGTTTCTCCAATGAGCATATAAGGTGTAAAACTTTTTGAAGCAACTTTTTCAAAATTGCTTTTGTTTTCGGGACTAACAGTTACCACAACTCTTGATTGACTTTCTGAGAAGAAAGAAAAATCTTCTCTGGTTTTTATGTGAATGTTTACTTTTGCACCTATCATATTTTCAGGATTAAGAATGCAGCATTCAGCAAGAGCAGTAATTAATCCTCCTTCAGAAACATCATGAGCGGAATTAATCAACTTTTGATTAATTAATTGAAGCAGTAGTGTATGTAAATCTTTTTCTGCCTGCAAATCAATTTTTGGAATTTTTCCTTTCACCAAACCATGAATTGTTTTTAAATATTCACTTCCTCCAATTTCTTCATAATCTTCTCCAAGAACATAAATTAAATCGCCTTCATTTTTAAATTCTGCGGTTGTTACATTTTCTAATTTTTCAATCAATCCAACCATTCCAATAACAGGGGTTGGATAAACTGCAGTATCTGGACTTTCATTATAAAAGCTAACATTTCCACCTGTAACAGGAGTGTTAAAAAATCTGCATGCTTCTCCCATACCTTCAATTGCTTGTTTAAAAGTCCAGTACATTTCAGGTTTATAGGGATTGCCAAAATTCAGGCAATTTGTAATTGCAAGTGGAATTGCCCCGGAGCAGACAACATTTCTTGCAGCTTCTGCAACTGCAATTTTAGTTCCTTCTTTTGGATTAAGATAAACGTATCTTCCGTTGCAATCTGTTGAAGCAGCTATAGCTTTATTTGTTCCTTTAATCATAATAACTGCTGCATCTGAACCAGGGCCAACAATAGTATTTGTTCTAACCATAGAATCATATTGCTCGTATACCCATCTTTTTGAGGCAATATTTGGTGACGAAAAAATTTGTTCAAAAATTTCTGCAATGCTGTCAGGTTCGGGCAGTTCATTGCAATTAAAATTTTCTGCTTCTTTTATATATTCAGGTTCTTTTGTTTCGCGAATGTAAACTGGTGCACCACCTCCAAGCACAAGTTCATATGGTGGTATTTCAGCTTTCTTTTCACCATGATGATAAATTTTTAATAATTGTTCGTCTGTTACTTCGCCAATTATTTCGCAATTTAAATCCCACTTTTCAAAAATTTCTTTTACTTTGTTTTCATATCCTTTCTTTGCAACAACGAGCATTCTTTCCTGACTTTCAGATAACATAATTTCATAAGCATTCATATCAGCTTCTCTCAAAGGAACTTTATCCAGATTTATAACCATTCCAGATTTTCCTTTAGCACTCATTTCAGAAGTTGAGCATGAAATTCCAGCGGCACCCATATCTTGAATTCCAACAACAAGATTTTGTTTGATAATTTCAAGTGTTGCTTCAAGAAGAAGTTTTTCTGTGAATGGGTCGCCAACCTGAACAGATGGACGTTTGGATTCAGATTTTTCAGAAATTTCTTCTGATGCAAAAGTTGCCCCATGAATTCCATCTCTTCCTGTTGAAGAGCCTACAATCATTACTGGATTTCCTGCCCCTTTAGCTACAGCGGAAATTATTCTATTGGTATCTACAACACCAATAGCCATTGCATTCACAAGTGGATTATTTTTATAAGAATCATCAAAATAAACTTCTCCGCCAACTGTTGGAACACCAAAGCAATTTCCATAATCTGCAATTCCTTTTACAACTCCTTCAAATAAATATCTTGTTCTTGCATCTTCAAGCGAGCCAAATCGAAGAGAATTTAAACATGCAATTGGCCGGGCTCCCATTGTGAAGATGTCTCTTAATATTCCACCAACACCAGTTGCAGCTCCTTGATATGGTTCAACTGCTGATGGGTGATTGTGGCTTTCAATCTTAAATGCAATTGCAAGTCCATCGCCTATATCTACAAGTCCAGCATTTTCTTCTCCAGCACCTACAAGCAATCTTCCACCAGAACGAGGAAGTGTTTTCAATAATGCTATAGAATTTTTGTAGCTGCAATGTTCACTCCACATTACACTGAATATTCCAAGCTCGGTAAATGTTGGAACTCTTCCTAATCGTTCACAAATCCAGTTGTATTCTTCTTCTGTTAAGCCATGTTCAAGGGCTAATTGTAGATTAACTTCAGGTTCTCTCATTTTTTATCAAATATTTTTCATTTGTTAAATCTAATATAATATATTTCAAGTTTTTAATCTTGATATGGTTTTATGATTAATAATAAAGTTTTAGAATCAAAAATTTTTTATTGTGATTAGAAATGATGTTATGATAAGCCTAATATTAAAAATGAGCATTATTAATCAAAAAAATTTGCTTTTAGTTGAGAATAAAATTTTACATGTTGACTGACAATTTCAAATTACTTAATCAGTTTAGGGAAATTATTTTCATTGCTAAGTTTATATCCAATATCAAACAGCATTTGAACTTCTTCAACCATTCCGCTTAAGTCCCATTCGGAGTTAAACTCATCTGTTACTTTGTGATAATTATTTTTATTCCATTCTCTTGCAGCTTTTTGTATATCTTTTTTGCCATCAAGAGATTCAATTCCATGTCGAATGTAAATTGCTGGTATATTAGCTTTTACAAAATTATAATGGTCAGACCTGAAAAATCCTCCGCTTTCTGGATTGGGGTCGGGTCGAACAGTTTTTCCTAATTTCTCTGCTTCTTCTTTTATGTATTTGTCAAGTTCAGACATTCCATAACCCAGCACAGCAATATCTTTAGTTCTGCCAAAGATGTTCAGTCCATCAAGATTTATTGCTGCTACAATTTTGTTCAAAGGAATTATTGGATTTTTTACATAATATTCTGAACCAAGTAATCCCTGTTCTTCTGCAGTTAGAGAAAGAATTGCAATCGAACGTTTTGGTTTTTCTTTTAATTTAGAAAAAGCCTCAGCAATTTGAAGAATTCCAGCAACACCAGAAGCATTATCTCTGGCACCGTTATAAATACTATCTTCTTTCAATGAAGAATCATAACCAAGATGGTCCCAGTGTGCCATGTAGAATATAAATTCATCAGCTCTTTCTTTTCCTGATAAAATTCCAAGCACATTTCGTGTTTTTATGTGTTCAATTTTATTTTTAATTGTCAACGAAGTAGTAAGACCAAGTGGTTTTGCTTTGTACCCTCGAACAGAAGCTTTTTTTAATTCTTCATCCAGATTTAATTTGGCAAGACTAAAAATTTCTTTTGCTTTGTCGTATGTAATCCAGCCTTCAAACTTGCAGCGCGAAAAATTTTTATCTTTTTCTTCTATGAAATATTGTGGACCAACTCTTCCATTCTTTACAACCTCCCATGGATAACTTGCAGCTTTTGTTTCATGAATAATGAAAACTCCAGCTGCACCCTGTCTTGCTGCTTCTTCATATTTATAAGTCCATCTTCCATAATAAGTCATTGCTTTTCCATTAAATAAAGATGAGTCATTTGTGGCAAAACCGGGGTCATTAACCATTACTAAAATTATTTTGTCTTTTACATCAATTCCTTCAAAATCATTCCAGTTGTATTCAGGTGCATTAATTCCATAACCTGCAAAAATTATTTCACTGGGTTTAATTTGAATTTCTTCTGCAACTCTTCTTGTAACAGCAACAAAGTCCTCGCCATAATTAAGTTTTACTTTTCCATTCTTCCCTTGAACAATAATTTCAGAATTAACCGAAGGTGTCAATTCAACAAGATTAATTTCTTGAATGTAACTTTTGCCATCTGCTGGTTTTAGTCCTATTCTTTTATATTGTTCAATTAAATAGTTAATTGTTTTTTCTTCTCCCTCATGACCGAGAGACCTTCCTAAAAATTCATCGGAGGATAATTTTTTAATATGCGCTGATAGATTTTTTTCATTTATAAAATTTCTTGCATCTTCAAAGTTATTTGATGAACATGATGCTATTATCAAAAAGGTTAATAAAGCATAATAAATTTTCATTTATTTCTCTTCCATTTGTTTTTTTAATAATTTAATATATGAGAACCCGATTAGATTTCAAACTATTTTTAATGATTATTAATTATTCAAGAATTATTTTCGATAATAAAAACAAAAAGAGGTTTGATAATGAGAATTAAAATTTATTTTCTTGTATTTATATCAATTCTATTTTTAGAATCTTGTGCAACTGTGATAAATACAACCACACAAAATGTTGAAATAAAGACAAATCCGCCAAATGCAAAAATTACAATTGATGGAAAAAAATTCGGCACAACACCTCAATCTGTAAATCTGGAACGAGGCTCGAACCATGTCATAAAGCTTGAACTTGATGGATATGATATTTATGAAACCCAGATTACAAGAAAAATTTCAATCTGGTTCTGGGGAAATGCTTTTAATGGATTTTTGCCTGGAATGATTGTCGATATGTTTACCGGCTCGATGTATAATTTATTGCCGGAATCAATTAATGTAGAACTTCAGCAGGCAAAAGCAGAACCTGCAAAAAAGAAATAAAGAGTTAACAATTATCCCTGAATATTTTTCTATATTTTTCATATAAAGAATCATCTTCCGGGACAGCACCTTCAATCATACAAATTTCGGCAGCAAATTCATTTGCTAATTTATTAATTGTGTACAAATCCATTTGAGATAAATAGCCAATACAAAGAATGGCTGCAAAAGCATCACCGGCTCCAACTGTATCAACTACTTTGTTTGTCTCAGCTTTATAATGCGATAAACTTTTTTTATCATAAAGTACAGCTCCTTCATTTCCAAGAGTTATACTTAATAAATCTATGTTAAATTCATTGCATAAATTTTCCATTGTTAATTCGTCACTCATTTCCAAATTCAGGATTTTTTTAATCTTGTTAAATTCTTCATAATTTATTTTGATTACATTACTTACTTTTAATGCTTCTTTAATCATTTCATCAGAGAAAAAGTTATGCCGCAAATTCAAATCGCAAAAATATTTTATGTTTTTTCTGAATAATGATTGAATTGTCTTTCTTGAAGTTTTACTTCGTTGTGATAAAGTCCCAAAGTATAAAATATCAGTATTGTTTTCGACTGTTTTGATTATTTCATCATTTAAAGTGAGAAAATCATAGCAGCATTCAGGGGAAATTGTAAAATGTGGAATTTTATTTTCATCTAATTCGACTTTAACAGTTCCAGTTGGATGATAATTATCTATAGAAATTAATTTTGTATCAAATCCAATTGAATTTAGATAGCTTAATATTTCTTTTCCATTTTCATCATTACCCACACTCGAAATAAAATTAGCTTTGCCCAAAATTTTCCAGACATGATAAATAAAATTAAATGGTGCGCCTCCCAATCTTTTTCTATCTAAATAAATATCATAAAGAATTTCACCAATTGCAGTAACATTATAGATTTTTGAATTATTCATTTTGCTAATTCTAATTTTTAATCACATAAAATTAATAGTAATTTTAATAAACTTTTTATCATTACAAGATAAACTCTTTATAATTCTTTTCTTAAAAATGCTTCATAAAAATTTGATATAAAATAAAATTTCCTTATCTAAAGTAACAATGTAATAAAGTTAATATTATAATATAACTTTGCCCTAATTTACATTCGGCAAAATCTTAGGTGAACTTATCAAGGGTAAACTGGTGCAAATCATGAATAAATATCTTAACTCGTTCCTCATTAAATCCAACGAAGTCTGTCGAGGGGGTTCTAAAAAGTAATTATTCAATTTTATAATTTATGAATCCGTCTTTGGGGACTGTTAAAATCATTCTCAACAATATATATAAATTTTTTTGGAAGTATCTTAAATATATCTAAATATACTAACCAAAATTTAATATTTATTTCATATATCATTTTAGCTAATTTAAGTTAGGTAAAATTTTTAATATAATGATTAAACTATATACATCAAGTTTACGAATAAAAATATTATTGGGGTTTACTGTAATTCTTCTTATTATGTTTGTAGCAGCTTTGTGGAGTATTTATAACTTCTATCGATTGAACGAATCGATTAACCTTACAATGCAAGAAAATTATACTAGCATTATAGCTGCAGATAATATTGGGAAAGCATTAGATGACCAGCTTCAAGCGTTGACTGTAATGTTCAATCAAAATTTTGAGTCAGGTGAAAAATTATTTGAGAAAAGTAAAGAAGACTTTTTCTATTGGTATGATAAAGCTCGCAAATCGGCTTATACTCAAACAGAAAAAAATATACTTGATTCTTTAAGTAACGAATATGACAATTTCCTAAAATACTATAACAACTTAGATTATAAAATTTATATAACTAACAAAGGGAAAATTCTTAATATAGAGTTTGTGACTATAGTTAACCAAATAAAAGATTTAAAAAAAAGAAGCAATGAGATACTTGAGATCAACCATAGACTTCTCAACAAAACTATTGACGAAACAAAAACTATAACACAAACAGCAACTATCTTTATAGTTGTAATTTTACTGGGGGCAATTATAATTAGTTTTGTATTTGGTACAAAGTTTTCAAATTATGTTGTGCGGCCACTTACTAAATTACGCAAATCCGTTGAACATATCAGTGAAGGACATTTTGACGAAAGAATTGAGATTGATGAAAACAGCGACGAAATTAATAGCCTTGCCGAAGAATTTAATAAAATGAGCGAGAGACTTCAAAAGTACGAACAGTTAAATCTGAACAAAATTTTGTACGAAAAGAAAAAATCTGAATTAGTAATTGAAAGTATGAATGAACCAGTATTAATGGTAGATGAAAATTTGAGTATACTTCTTTCAAATAAATCATTTAATGAAGTCTTTAGCAATTTACTAAACGACAAATCAAAATTAGAAAAACTTTTGCATTCTTCAAGTTCGGAGAAAAAAACAGAAGAGCAAGATATATTTCATGACAAAGACATAGTTATTATCAAAGACAATGATGGTTCACAAAAATATTTTAAGATAATAGAAGCATCCCTCGACATTCCAGAAAAAGAAATGAAGGGAACAGTTTATGTATTTAATGATATTACAAAATACAAAGAACTCGATAAAATGAAATCAGAATTTGTTGCTAAGGTATCTCATGAGCTCAAAACTCCACTTACCTCTATGGGCATGGCAATAGGAATGATAGAAGATGGGATTGCAGGTGAATTGACCGATAAGCAAAAAGAACTCATAACTTCTATGAAAGAAGATTATGAACGATTAAATAAATTGGTCTATGAAATCTTAGAACTTACAAAACTCGAAGCCAATAGAAATAAAATTAGATTTGAGAATTTTGAAGCCAGAAAATTATTAGAGCACATTTCAAAAAAATTTGATGCAATATCTAAGGAAAAAAATATTGAACTCATAATTACTGACAACTCTGAAGGAGCTGTTATTAAAGGAAGTTACAACCACATGATTAGTGCGATAGAAAATCTTATTTATAATTCAATTAAGTTTACACCTAACAATGGTAGGATAAGTGTCGAACAAAAAATTGAAAATGGGAAAGTTGTGATTACTATTTCTGATACAGGTATTGGCATAAGTCCAGATAATCTTAAAAAAATATTTGATAAATTTATTCAAATTGATGAATCTGCTCCGGGAAGTTTAGGTTTAGGATTATCAATAGCAAAAGAAATTATAGAAATTCATAATGGAGAAATTAAAGCTTTTAGTGAACTCGGCAAAGGCAGTACTTTTCAAATAATAATTCCAAAAGTATAAATGAATAAAGGAAGAATTTTAGTAATTGATGACGAACCTAACATACTAAAAATGATAGAACTCTCATTGAGTTCTTCAGGATATTTGCCAGAAGTATTTTTAAATCCACAGGATGGTATAAGAAGAGCTAAGGAAATTTTTTTCGACCTTGCTTTTATCGATTTAAAAATGCAGCCGATAAATGGTATCGAAGTCTTAGAAACATTAAAAAAAATTTCTCCTGATACAACTATTGTACTTATGACTGCTTATGGTTCAATAGAAACTGCTGTAGAAGCAATTAAAAAAGGAGCTTATGATTATATTACAAAACCTTTCACACACAAAGAATTTATTCATATTGTTGATAGAGTTTTTGAACACCACAAGTTGTCGCGTAAAATAGAAGGATTGAAATATCAATTAGAAGAAATTTATGAAAGCAACGAAATTATTACTTCGAATAATACAGTTAAAGAAATTTTAAAGACAGCACAAGATGTTGCGGATAGCAATATTCCCATTTTAATCGAAGGTGAAAGTGGCACAGGTAAAGAAATACTCGCAAAATTTATTCATTCAAAGAGCTCCCGAAGTTCTAACCCTTTTATAGCTGTAAACTGTTCTGCTATTCCAGAAAACCTTTTTGAAAGTGAAATGTTTGGTCATGTTAAAGGTGCTTTTACTAATGCATTAAAAGATAGAATTGGAAGGGTAGAATTTGCTGATACAGGGACTTTATTCTTAGATGAAGTAGGAGATATCCCAAAATCAATGCAAGTAAAATTACTTCGTTTCCTTCAGAATATGGAATATGAACGGATTGGTGAAAGTATTACACGAAAGGTAGATATAAGAATTATATGTGCAACAAATAAAAAAGTAGAAGAGGAATTGAAATCCGGTAATTTAAGAGAAGATTTTTATTATCGCATTGCAGGTGTAAAATTATTTTTACCTCCGCTTCGCGAAAGGAAAGAAGATATTCCACTTCTTCTTAGTTATTTTATTAAAAAATATTCTAACGGAAAAGAATTCATAATTAATGATGATATATTAAATTATTTGATTGACTATGATTGGCCAGGTAATATTCGAGAATTTGAAACAGTTGTTAAAAGACTTTTAGTATTTGCTAAAGATAATATAATAAGGTCAGAATTCCTGCCAATAGAAATACTAAATTTTAAACCGAAAAAAGTACAAAAGGAAATACTTACAATAGAAGAACTCGAAAAACAACACATTAGAGAAGTTCTAAAAATTGCTGCTAATACAAAAGAAGCAGCAAAAATTTTAGGCATTTCAGAAACTACGCTTTGGCGTAAAAAGAAACTGTATAATCTCTAATTTTTTCGTTTTTATTTAGAACTGATTTTCTGATTTCAGTTATGTAAAAGTTTTTCTTTTTGTTTCAGATTATCACACCAAAAATTTTCTTGCTTTAGAACAGAATTCCTTTTTCATCACATTTCAAAATGAAATTTAAAATCATTTCATTATGAAATGAACAATTTACATATAGGTTCATTTTTTTAAAAAAACAGAAAAATTAAAAGAAAAATTGAAGGATTTTTTTCATTCATTCAGGCATAATTATTGTAAAAAATAAGTAAACCATTTTTATAACAAAGGAGTAAAAAATGAAACAATCTGCTTTTATTGTTATTCTTTTTGTAATTGCATTTGCAATTTCAATATCAATTTATGAATACGGATTAGGTAATCCGGCAAATTTTAAAGACGGTTCGAATCGGGAAGTACCTGTAAATTTAATGGGACAAGTTTATACTGGCGGTCCCCTTGTAGCACTTTTGATTACACTTTCTATAATGGATTTTGCAATTATAATTGAAAGGTTGTTGTCATTAAGAAAAGCAGCGGGTAAAAGAAGTATTCCTAAATTCTTCAAAGAAGTGTTAGAAAATATTAAAGCTGGACAAATAGATGAAGCCCTTGAATTATGTGATTCACAGAGAGGTTCTGTTGCAAATGTATTGAGAGCAGCTTTAACAAGATACAAAGAATTAGCCGCAGAGAAATCCACTGTTGATGCAGAAAAACAACTTGTCGAAGTTCAACGCTCAATAGAAGAAGCAATGATGTTAGAGACTCCGCTACTTGAAAAAAATCTTATTGCTCTCTCAACTATTGCTTCGATTTCGACCATGGTTGGATTATTAGGGACTGTAATTGGTATGATTCGTTCGTTTAGAGCTCTTGCGCATGCAGGTGCTCCAGATGCAATTCAGCTTGCTACTGGAATTTCAGAAGCTTTGATTAATACTGCTGGTGGTTTATTTGTAGCAATTTTAGGTATTGTTGCATACAATTTCTTTGTAAACAAGGTTGATAATTTTACATTTCAAATTGATGAAGCATCATACAACATTATGCAAATATTTAAATCCAGATGAGGTAAAAAATGCCGCGTATTAAAAAAGCGAGAGTTCCAATTAAAATAGATATGACTCCTATGGTCGATGTTGCATTTTTGCTTTTGACTTTTTTTATGCTTACAACACAATTTAGACCACCGGAGGAAGTTGAAATACAATTGCCTCTTTCACATTCCGAGATTAAACTTCCGGAATCAAATACTATGACTATAATTGTGAGTGATAGTGCAAAAATATTTCTTGGGTTTGATTCTGCTTATATGATGGAAAATATGTTTGGTCAGCAAAATAGAAATCGCCAGGCAGTAGAAGTTAAAATGGAAAATTTACCTGACCTCTTAATCAAAGCAAGAATAGCTAATCCAAAACTAAGAACTATTGTCAAAGGCGATGCAAATGCAGATTATGGAATCGTTTCAGATGTTATGGATATATTGAAGAAAACTCAAATTACTCGATTTGCAATGGTTACTAATTTTAAAACAAATTAAAATAGGAGTATAAAAATGGCTGGAGTTGATGTCGGTGGTGGCGGAAGCAGTCGTAAAAGACACGGTAAGAAAAAAGCAAAGAAAAGAATTAATATTAGAATTGATATGACTCCCATGGTAGATGTTGCATTTCTTTTGTTAACATTTTTTATGCTCACTACTGTATTTAGAAAACCGCAAACACTCGAAATAAATTTACCCCCTAAAGATGTTGATGTTAAAATTGCCGAATCGAATTTAATGACTTTAAGAGTTGATGAAAATCTTAATATCTATTGGAATATGGGAATTGAAGTCCCTAAAAAAATAAAATTTGATGATTTAAGAAAATTTTTACAAGAAAAAGCAAAAGAAAATCCAAAGCTTGTAGTTCTTATTAAAATTGATAGAAAAAGCAAATATCATGCAATGATTGATATAATTGATGAATTAAATCTTGCCAATCTAACTCGATTTTCATTAGCTCCCATGACAGATATCGATAAAAAAGAAATGGCAAGAGCATCATAAGGAGATATGAAATGACAAATACAATAACAGCGCAAAATAATCCTGTATATGGTGCATTTGAACTCAAAAAACTTTATCCAAGAAATTTTTCGATAGGATTAATAATTGCTGTAATACTCCATATACTTTTAATTTCTGCTTATTATTTTTACCAATCGATTACTAAGGAAGAAACAGAAAATATTCCTACTGTAAGAATATTAAAATATAGTGAATTAGGACCACCTCCATCAATCACTAATGATGTACCCCAACAAGTATCAGTTTCGGCTCCCGTAGCGGCTCCAACTGTTGGGGTACCAGTCCCTGTTCCTGATGAAGAAGCGCCGCCTGAACAGACAATCGCAACACAACAAGAAATGAGTCAACAAGCCTCGCCAGCATTAACAGAAGGCTTAGGAAGCGGAGCAACTCAAATTACACAGGACATAAAAATAGAACCTGAAAAAACTGAAGAAGAACCAGATATTAATGCTTTTGTAGCAGTAGAAAAAATGCCAGAAATGGTTGTAACCGCTCAGCCTGAGTATCCGGAAATAGCAAGACGTGCAGGTATAACAGGTAAAGTTTATGTAAAAGTTTTAATAGATAAACAGGGAAAACCAAAAAAAGCTGTAATACTTAAATCTGATGCAGAAGTTTTTAATGAACCTGCAATTGCAGCTGCAATGAAATGTGTTTTTACTCCGGCTATTCAAAATAATCACCCGGTTTCTGTTTGGATTGTTCTGCCTTATAAATTTACTCTACAAGGTCAATAATTTTATGAATAATATAATTACTTATATTGCTTATTCTGCAGGATTTATTTTTATTCTTCTTGGTTTAGCTATACTCTTTACCAATATTACCCCAGAATATATGCCTGCTCAATTAAAAGTTATGATGGGCATAGTTCTTTTTATGTATGGGATTTTTAGAATTGTCTCTACTATTTTCAAAAAGCGGCATGATGATGAAGATACTCTTTAAATATTTTATAATTGCACTGTTTATTTTGTTATTTGGCTGCAAAGATGAACCTCGAGAAACACCCACAAAAGGATATTTAAAATGTTATGTTGATGAATCTCTTTACAATGTAGTTAAAGATGAAGCAGACTTATTTATGAATCTTTATCCACAAACAAAAATAGATTTAATTCCCGTTAAAGCTCGAGAAGGAATTGTAACAATCTTAAATAATGAGTCGGAAATGTTTGTTAGTTCTCGTGATTTAAATAATGAAGAAAAAAAATATGCTCAAAAAATAAAATCCGAAATAAAACAATTTAAATTCTGCTACGATGGAATAGCTGTTATTAGCAATAATAAGTTTGTTGATGATAAAATAAGTTTGTTGGACTTAAAAAATTTGCTTACTGGTAAAAGCAGAAAATATAAAATTGTAATACCAGAAAGAAACTCCGGTGTTTTTGAAAACATTACTTCACATTTACTTCTTGAGAATCAATTATCAGGAGCTGAAATAGTGAATAGTGAATCAGATGTAATCAAAAAAATTAGGACAGCAAATAATTCTTTGGGACTTGTTGGATTAAATACATTAAAAGGAATCAAAGGAATTAAAATACTAAAAGTCGGGACAAATGAAAGCAATATATTAGGTCCCTCATATTATGAACCACTTGCTGGTTATTTGGTTAATGGTTCTTATCCACTTGTTCGCACAACTTACATTTTTCTTAATGAAATAGGTATTGGTGTAGCATCGGGATTTACAACATTTTTAACAAGCAATGAAGGTCAAAAAGTTGTAATGAAAAATGATTTAGGACCTGCTACTGTTCCAGTAAAATTAATTCAATTAAACTAATGGTGTAAAGATGCTAAATAGAATTAAATTAATTTTTCTATACTTGTTTTTTATAGGATTTACCCATTTGAATGGACAGAATATTTTATCCGATGTGCAAAAAGCTATTGAAAAAAAACAATACGAAAATGTATATTCTACTGCAAAAGATTTATTAAACAAAGATTCAACAAATCTTGCATTAAAAATTTTAATTCTGCTTCAATCAGCTGGATATAATAATAAAGATGTTTATGAAAGTTTAGGCGATGCCTATTCAAAATTAGGTATTTATGAATTAGCTTTGACAAATTATGAATTAGCGGAATCTATTGATTCATTAAATACAGCACTAAAATTTAAATCCGCCGATTTATTATACAAACAGAAAAAATATACAGAAGCAGTAAATAAATATTTGAAAATAATATCAATTGAACCGACAAATGCAAAAGCATACTTAAATGCGGCAGCAATTTTTTACCAGGCAAAACTTTATACAGATGCATCTTTGATGTATGAAAAATACTTGGCATTAGAAAAATCATTAGATGCATATCAAAAAATTACAAAGGCACTCTTAGAAATTAGGAATTATGAAAAAGTTTATGCTTTTGCTACTGAAGGTTTAAGCAAATATCCAAACGATTTTATTTTAATGAAAAACTTAGCTTTGGCTTCTTATGCGCTTAAAAAATTTGATGAATCTGCTAAGTATTATTCATCAATACCAGATTCTCTTTTGAATATAAATGACTTTGAAAATGCTGCAAGGGCATTTCAACAGATAAAAGATGATACAAATGCAATTAAGTATTTTGAAAAAGTAATTCAACTTGATAGTTCACGTTCGAACATTTACATGGATTTGGCAAATAACTTATTTAAAAATCAGAACTACGAGCAAGCCATAAAATATTATAAAGCCAAAATTAAAGTTGAACCAAATTTCGAATTGGCTTATAGATATATGGGATTTTCTTATATTCAACTAAAAAATTATGAAGAGGCTCGTAAAGCATTATTAAATGCAGCAGCGCTCAACGACACTATTGTAAATACTCATTATTATCTTGCACAAGCTTATAAAGGATTGGATTCGCTTGATTTAGCTGCAGAACATTATAAAAAAATAATTAATCTTACAGAACATAAAGAAAATCAATACAAAGACCAATATATAGAAGCCAATTATTTTTTAGGGCAGCGGGCATTTAATAGAAAGAATTATGCAGCAGCAATCATATACTTAAAAAATATATTACAATTTAAGCCAAACGATGTTGGAACACTTGAAATGCTCGGGTTGAGCTTTCATCAGCTTGGGAACACTGAAGAAGCGATACGTATTTACAAAAAAGTCAAACAGCTTAATCCAAAAAGCGAGGTAGCTAAAAAGGGTTTGAGAATGTTGAGTGCGGATTAAATTTATATTAAATCATTCTTAAGAAAAGGAAATGAAAAAAGAAAATAACAATATTAGAAAATCATCCAGCTTTGGCTTCGAATTAATAAAATTATTTCTTGTAATGTTGATTCTTTTAATTATATTATTCTTAGTAAAAGAATTTATATTATGAAGAAATGAAAAAACAAAAAAATAAAATTAGTCATTCAACTATTCCAACAACATTTAACCCATGGCATCATGTAGATTATGGTAATGATGCACCGAAGATTGTAAATGCAATTATTGAAATACCTCAAGGTTCAAAAGGTAAATATGAACTTGATAAAAAAAGTGGATTGCTCAAATTAGACAGAGTTCTTTTTTCGGCTGTTTATTATCCGGCTAATTATGGATTTATACCTCAAACAATCAGCGACGACGGCGACCCTCTCGACATACTGGTTCTTTCATCAATAGATGTTGACCCTCTTTGTATTATTGAAGCAAAAGTTATTGGCTTAATGCGAATGGTTGACGACAATGAAAAAGACGACAAAATAATTTCAGTAGCTAAAAATGATATTTCATTGAATTACATAAACGAGTTAAAACATCTTCCTCCTCATACTACTATCCAGCTGAAAAGATTTTTTGAAGATTATAAAAAATTAGAACACAAACATGTCATTGTAGAAAAATTTTTTGGAAAGAAAGAAGCTTATAAGATTGTTAGTGAATCTATTAATCGATATAAAAAAGAATTTGGGATTGAATAAGAAAGCAGTGAATAAATATGGCTCAATATAACTCACATAAACAACATATTTTAGAAAATAAATATCTCTATTTTCAGTTGGCTGTTGTTATTCTAATAATGCTTTCTTTGGTTATCTATTTCCTGGTAAAAATTTTCATGTTATAGTTTAGTTTTATCGCATTTTTAATTTTTTATATAGAATTTTTGTGAAACAAAAATATCTTCAAAAAGCTTTACGCATTTTAATTCTATTAATAGTTTCTGTTGGGCAACTTTTCTATTTCGAGTTGAACCCCAAAACAAGATATTTAATCAACCTCAATTTAGTTAAAGAAGAAAAATTTAATAACAGTACAGAAGATAATGGCAGCGAGTTTGTCTCGGTCAATAAAACTGATGATATAGTTAAAGCTTCAGAGAATATTTCCCTCACAATAAATTTAATTTATACTATTAATTCATCGCAAAAGTATTTACTGCACGAATTAGAACTTTTAGCTATACTTCACAATAATCACTCCATTTTACTGCATATTATTGAATTAGAAAAATCAATTTCACGCGCTCCCCCCTTTATTATTTCTTAACTAACTCTCTATAAAAATTTTTTTATAAAAAATTATTAGATGCAACGACTGCAATTTGTCTGCGCATTTAAAAGGAGCGTTATGAAAATTAATGGATCTTTTTTCTTGAAACAAAGAGAGATTAACCTTTATAACAAAAAGTATCTCTCCAGAAGAACAATAATAATTCTCTTAGCAATAAGAGTATTTATGAAGATATATTTACTTCTTTTAGGTCTTTATTTGATAGTTAACTTTGCAGAATTTATCACAAAGATAATTATGCATTAATCTAATGTTTTTAAAATTTTATTTTAGGTTATGAAGAACTATTTATGCTCTGGTTATCTGAAAGATTAAACATAAAGTTCATGAAAGATTTCATTAGGCCAGAATCATTGTGACCTTTGTGATAAGTCATGTGTAATACTTTTTAATAAGCAGGATTTTTTTTCACTGCTGTGTGAGAAATTTTATTTCTGTCAAAGAAGTTAAGGTTCTTTTCACATTTAAGAAGAAAAATGAATTTTCATATTTTTTTAACCACAAAGTTCACAAAGGTGCACTATAAAATAATTAATCAGTTAAGATCTTTCTTTCTATATTTCCAGAAGAAATAAAATGGTAAGCCGCTTGATATAAGAATTAAACCCATCATTGCATCCTTGGTATCGGAGAAGATTGAGTTAATTAAAAATAAAAATGCTGCACAAACAAAGATTAAAGGAGTGTAAGGGTAACCCCAAACTTTATAAGGTCTTTTTTCCTCAGGCATTTTTTTTCTGAGAATAATTATTCCAAATGCTCCGAGCATATAAAATAGCCACGAAGCAAACATTACATAATCTGTAATTGTGTCAAATGTACCTGAAAGCACGAGAACACAAGACCAGATTCCCTGAACTATTAGAGCAATATGCGGAGTCCCGAAATCTGGATGAACTTTACCAAGACTTTTGAAAAATAAATTAGCTCTTGCCATAGCAAATGGAACTCTTGCTGTTGCAAGTATACTTCCATTTAAAGCTCCAAAAGTAGAAATAATAACAATTAGAGAAATTATTGAGCCGCCTTTAGAACCAAAAACTTTTTCAGCTGCAGAAGCGGCTACTAATGGAGATTTTGCCATTTCATTTATTGGTAAAACATAAAGGTAGGCTAAATTTATTAATACATAAACAAAAATGACTATTAACACACCAAACAATAAACCAAGCGGGACATTTCTTTGTGCATTTTTTACTTCTCCTGAAACAAAAGTTATATTGTTCCAGGCATCGTAGGCCCAAAATGCTCCTGCAAATGCTAATCCAATTACACTAAAAAGATTTTTTGCTGTTGAAGGAGGGATATTAAAATTTGTGTAAATGTTTGATGTGCTTCCATTTCCAAACATAAAAAGAATTAATGCAAAAACAATAATTACAGCAATTTTAATGTAAGTCAAAATAGTTTGTACTGTGCCGCCAAATATTACACCAATATAGTTTATGGAAGTTAAAATAATTATGGAAATTATTGCTACTGTTTTAACACCAAAATCTACAAATGGATATATCTTTCCAACAAGTGGAAAATAAAATGAGAAGTTCTGCCAGACATCTGGAAGTTGAAATAATTTTATAAAATAGCCAATATATTCTGCAAAGACATAGGCAATTGCTGCTTGACTTCCAGTTTGAATTACAGATAATATTGACCACCCATAGATATAAGCTGTAAAATCACCATACATTTTTCTGAAATAAACATACTGTCCACCTGTAGCATCAATCATTCCAGATATTTCGGCATTTACAAATGCACCAATAAGTGTAATTAAACCTGCAGCAATCCAGATTAAAATTAATAATTCAGGAGAACCTAATTGTTCTGCCATTGTTGATGGTTTTCTAAAAATTCCAGAGCCAATCATTGAACCAGCAACAATCATAATAGAAGCAGTTAGACTTAAACCTCGAACTAATTCGGTTTTTCTGTTCTTCATAATTTGAATTAACCCTTTAGCATGAATATAATTTTATCGAATTAGTATTTTATTAAGTTGCTAAGAAAATAAAATTAGAATAGAATTCCAAAAGGAAATATTTTTTGTTTATCCATGAGTTTTATTAGATTGCCATTTGAAATTTTTCCATTCATTTTCTTTTTAAAAAGTTTGTATAAGAATTAATTTATAGGTCTAATCTGTGGAAACATATCTAATCGTTCTTATAGTTCTTATAATTTTAGCATTGACTGATTTAGTTGTCGGAGTTGCAAACGACGCTGTAAACTTTTTGAATTCAGCAATTGGTTCAAAAGTTGCTCCACGCCATATCATTTTAATAGTTGCTTCACTCGGTGTATTTATAGGAACTCTTTTTTCAAGTGGAATGATGGAAATTGCAAGGAAAGGCATTTTTAATCCTGAAATGTTCAATTTTAGTGAGGTAATGGCAATCTTTGTAGCTGTAATGATAACCGATGTACTTTTACTTGATTTTTATAATACTTTTGGAATTCCCACATCTACTACTGTATCATTAATTTCTTCTCTGCTGGGTGGAAGTGTTGTAATATCATTTATTAAAATTTATCAAGCCAATAAAAGCTGGGATTTAATAGGAAGCTATATTAATATAACTCGTGTCTCAGCTATCTTTTCTGCAATTTTATTTTCAGTTGTAATTTCATTTTTAGCTGGTTCAATTATTCAATTTATATCGAGATTAATTTTCACATTTAATTATGAAAAACGTTTTAGAAGATATGGTGCAATATGGGGTGCATTAGCTTTTACTTCAATTACATATTTTATTTTTATAAAAGGTGCTAAGGGCTCCTCATTTTTAAATGATGAAATTATTAACTGGATTACAAATAACACCTCGATATTACTTGGAGTGAGTATAGTCTTTTGGACAGTAGTATTTCAATTATTACTCTGGTTTACAAAAATAGATATTCTTAAACCAATAGTATTAGTAGGAACTTTTTCATTGGCACTGGCTTTTGCAGCAAATGATTTGGTAAATTTCATAGGTGTACCACTCGCTGGTTTAAGTGCATATCAAATAGCAGCAAGTAGTGTAAACCCATTTGAAATTAATATGATAGCCTTAAGAGAATCGGTCAAAGCAAATTCTTTTCTATTAATACTTGCGGGCTTTGTAATGGTAGGCACATTATGGTTTAATAAAAAAGCTCGGACTGTAACAAAAACAGAAATTAATTTAGGCAGACAATTCGAAGGCTACGAAAAATTTGAATCTTCTGCTCTGGCAAGAAGTATCGTAAGAATTGGGTTGAATATTGGAAATTCAATTAAAAAAATGTTTCCAAACAAAATCTGGAAAAAAGTAAATAAAAGATTTGATATTACTAAAGCTGAATATCTGAAGTATAATAAAAAAGACCGCCCTGCTTTTGATTATATAAGAGCAACTGTTAATCTTATGGTTTCGAGTAGCTTAATTTCACTTGCAACAGCTTATAAATTACCTCTTTCAACAACATATGTTACATTTATGGTAGCTATGGCTACCTCGTTTGCTGATAGGTCATGGGGTAGAGATAGTGCTGTTTATAGAGTTAATGGAGTTTTGACAGTAATATCTGGCTGGATTTTTACTGCTTTTATAGCAATGACAATTAGTGGAACTCTTTCTTTTATTATCTATCATGGAGGAATTTGGGCAATAATTTTTCTGCTAATCTTTGTAATGTTTGTTATTATTCGTTCAAACCTTTTGCATAAGAAAAAAGAAAAGAAGATTGCAAAAATCGAAGCATCATTAATCGAAGCCGAAAAATCTTTTGTGGATGGAACTTTCAAGAAAGAAATTGAAGAATATCTTAATAACATAGAAAATATTTATTCTGCTATTTATTCGGGTTTATGTAATGAAAAAAGAGGTAAGCTGAAAAAGGTTCTTAAAGAAACAAAAGAATTAGAAATTCAAGGCATGACTATTATTAATAAAATGTTGTATAGTTTACAATATTTTGATGGTAATAGCTTTTTGCATGATGAAATAAATTCTGGAAAAGCAGTAATAGCAATTGCTGACATTTCTTCGCTGCTTAAGGACATAGCAAAAGCTACTTTTGACCACATTGACAACAACCATTCAGCTCTAACTGATGAACAAAAAGAAGATTTTAAGCAGCTAAGAAATCTGGTTTCTTCCCAGATTACATTAATGGTAAAAGCTAATAAAAATACATCTGCAGATTATGAAGATTTATCAGAAAAGATTAATGAATTTAAAAAGACACTCAAAAAACTTGATAAAAATCAAGTTCAATATATAAAGAAAGGTTCAGCAAAATTTCGAACAAACCTTCTGTTCTTAAGTATATTATTCAAAACAGAAAGTATACTTAATAACCTGAATGAAATTTATTTTTTCTTTAAGACATTGAATTTTCACAAACTTTCCAATAAGTAATTATAATTTTATCATACTCAAGGCAGATATTTTAATGAGACTGAGATTACCTAAACTTCACAATCAAATTGTAATTGGATTAATCCTTGGTGCAATCTTTGGTTCGCTTTTCAAAGTTCATACTAATCGACTGGAAATTAAACTACTAAAAAATGATAGTGAAAAAATTTTTGTTGTGGAGAACTGGAAAAAATTTGTTTTCATTTTTGAAAAGGATTCTGTTTCATTTAATTCAAATCAACAATTAGAAATTATTTCTTACTTCAACAAAATTAAAGAGAAAAAACCTGCGATAGTTATTCATGAATTTTATAGCGATCATAATTTCATTAATAAAAGACTTTTAGAAAACATAATTTCAGTTAACAAAGAAAAAACAATTGCTCAGTCAATCAAATGGATTGGTGAAATATTTATTAAGCTTTTGAACATGATTGCAGTTCCACTGGTTCTTGCATCTTTAATAGTAGGTGCTGCAAGTCTGGGTGATATAAAAAAATTTGCACGCATCGGAGCTAAGACTTTGCTGTTATATGTAACTACAACTGCAGTAGCAATTACTCTTGGTTTAATTGTTGCCAATGTTATTCGTCCTGGCGAAATTATGAATATTCAAACAAAAGAAAGATTAATGTCGATTTATGATACAGACATAAAATCAAAAATTCATACAGAAATTGATTTCAGTATTTCGAAAATGTTTGTTGATATTGTTCCACGCAATCCTTTCTATGCAATTGCAAATTCAGAAATGCTTCAGATTGTATTTTTTGCAGTAATGTTTGGAATGGTTTTAACAATTATTAAAAAAGAAAAAGCAGAACCTGTAATTAATTTTTTTGATGGATTAAGTGAAGTGATGATAAAGTTTGTTGATATCGTAATGATTTTAGCTCCAATAGGTGTTTTTGCTCTTATTGCAGCAACAGTTTCAGAATTTGGCTTTGATATTCTTCAAACTCTTATCTGGTATTCATTAACAGTTTTGATTGGTCTATTAATTCATGGATTTGGAGTTTATTCAGTTATATTGAAATCTTTTTCGAAAATAAATCTAAGAGAATTTTTCAAAAGCATGAAGCGTGTTCAAATAGTTGCATTTACTACAAGCTCAAGTGCTGCAACATTACCGGTAAATATTGAGGTATGTCAGGAAAATTTACGAATATCAAAAAGCATAACAAGTTTTGTGCTTCCCCTTGGAGCAACAATTAATATGGATGGAACAGCATTGTATCAGGGAGTAGCATCTGTTTTCATTGCTCAGGTTTTTGGGATGGATTTGAATATTATTCAACAATTAACAATTGTGCTTACAGCTATACTTGCTTCAATTGGAACAGCGCCTGTGCCCGGGGTAGGAATTATTATGTTAATTGTAATTTTAAAATCAGTAGGTATACCTGAAGAAGGTATTGCATTAATTATAGGAGTTGATAGAATTCTGGATATGTGTAGAACTGTTATCAATGTTACTGGAGATGCGGTTGTAGCTTCTGTAGTTGCATCCTCAGAAAATGAAATTAATGTAGATTAATTTCTTTTTGATTTTAAAACGCCGGCAAGACCTTCATAAGCAATTAATTCTGCATCAATGGAACCAATTAATACTTTTGTTTTTACTTTTACTGGTATTTTCAATTCATCATCTGTAAGCCAGATAATAATTGAACCTTCGCTTTTAAATAATCCGCCCTCTTTAACAACTGGCTCGAGAATAATACAATTAAATGTTCCAGCTGTTACACTTACCGATTCTTTTCCACGATAAATAACTTCAAGAGGATAAACTTTATCTTTATAAAAATTTTCGAGGTAAATTTTATCATCTATCTTCATTTTTGAATAATCAAATGTACGAGCAAGATAAAAAGCTGAAACAATATCGTTTACATATTTTGGTATATCATAAGAACCTTCTGTAGTAATTGCTCTTCCTTTTCTCTGGTCAAAAAAAGCAGAAAAATCTCTTGAGTATTTTCCTTCACGAATATGCTGTTCAAATCGCCAAGGAAAAATTCCCTCAATATCAATATAAGTTTCGTAACGGTCTCTTACTTTGTAAAATAAATCGAATGCAGGAACAGAACTAACTTTGAATACTACATTGAAAGCATCTCTGCCGGCTATTTTGGTAATTTTAGGAATAGAGAACTCTGCGACTCCTGCGGTAATAAATCCATATTTTACATCGAATATTAATTTTTCACCTTGCTTGAAAGCTTTGTTCTCAATTTTTCTGAAGTTATCCTTTTGAGAAAATGATGTTGAAGCAGAAATGATTAGAACAAGCAAAATGATTTTATGAGTTAAAGAAAATTTGTTTTGAAAAATTTTTGAGTAAATAGATTCTGAAAAAAAGATTTTGGAATGTTCATTGTATTTTTTTAATAGATAAAAATTCATGATAATCCTATTGTTTACCGTATAAAATTTTTTTTACTGCTTCGAATACATCATTAACATCAATTGTATCCATGCAATTAATTTCTTTATTTTCTTTTTGAAAGTTAAGACAACTTATCTTTGGTTTGAAAATTATTTTTTTGTTTGTATAAGGTCCCCATCTTTCTTCAGAACATGCAACAATATCAGGGTAAAATCCAATCACAAATTTTCCAAGAGCAGCAGCAATATGAATTGGTCCAGTAGAATTTGCAATTAATAATTTGCATTTATCAATTAATGCAATTAATTCTGATAAATTTAATTCTCCAGCAAAGTTTTTTGTTTTCTCGCTTACAACAAGAGTTTGACATAGTTCCTTTTCATTCTTGCTTCCTGTGATTATAATCTCAGCATCAAGTTCATCTGAAATTTTTTTTGCAAGTTCCTTCATTTTGAAAATAGGAAAATCAACTGAACTTCCGCCACTTCCCGGATGAAGTATTATTACACTTTTGTTGTTTGAAATATTTTTTAACTCGAGAAGCTCATTTACTTTTTGTATACTTTCTGCTGAAGGAGTAAGTCCAAATTGAACATTGCCGGGACTTACTTTTTCGTCAATGCCAATTTTTCTTAATAGATGAACATTATATTCAAGTTCATGGTATTTTGCATCTTTGCGGTGTTCATAAATTTTTTTGTTAAATAAGAAAGAATACCATCGATAACCAGTTCCAATTCTAATTTTAATTCCGGACAAAAAAAGTATTAATGCAATTCTGAATGTTGGATAAGCAATTATGCAAACATCAAATTTGTTTTTGAGTAGTTTTATATTTTCAAAAATCAATGCTTTCCCATTTTTTTCTTTTAGAATTATGATTTCATCAATATAAGAATTGTTTTTTGCAAGAGCACTTGTATAATTTCTTAGCAAAAAACTTACTCTTGATTCAGGAAAATATTTTTTAATTATTGAGCAGAGCGGGAGAGTAAGAACAACATCACCAATTCTGTCTGTGCGGGCAATTAGAATATTTTTAGGTTTATTCATTTTTTAGATACAAAAGGATTATCTTTAATAAAATACCGCCATGGCAAATCTACTGATTTTTTAATTCCTATTCTTCTTGATGTTTCAATTTGGCTTCTCTTAAGTTCAGGTTGATATAAGATGAATATTTCATTTTCTGTTAAAAGAACTCCATTTTCTTTTCGTGTTATTTTAAATGCTTGGCAAATTTTTGCTGGACCGTTAGTTAAATTAATTTTTTCTTTTTCAGAAATATTTTTTTTGCCAAATCTATTTAATGCCATAAATTCTATTCCTTCAATTGGCTCCATTGCACGAAGAAGCACAGCAGTTCCCTCATCAACTTTTCCAGTAACAACATTTGAACAGAAATGCATTCCATAAGTGAAGTAAACATAAAGTTTTCCTCCTCCTTGGAACATAATCTCATTGCGTTTAGTTTTTCCATTAAAAGAATGCGCTGCTTGGTCAACTCTGCCGTCGTAAGCTTCAACTTCAACAATTTTCCCAATTAAAAAATTATCTTTTATTCTACGAACAAATAATTTACCCAATAATTCTTTAGCAACTGTATGAACATCTCTTGTATAAAATTCGAGGGGTAACTTAGTGTAATTAAGCATGTTGATTAAGTGATTTAGTGAAACCGCACATCATAATAGTTATGAAAAATTTATCTGAATTTTAAAAAGTATTTATCAATTTCATCTCTTAATTCAATTCCAGCTCTTTCAAAACAATTTAATAATTCATTAATGACCCGGTGCCTCCAAAAAAGTCCCAGAATTCTTCAGCTACTTTAAGTTCATTTTCAAGGTCAATCATTCCTTTTAATGTCCAGCGTTCATATGGTTTTGGTTCATAAGGATTATATGGTATTGCAATATATGAGTGAATTTTTGTATTCGGATTTTTTGCTAAGTATATTGCAATCCATTCTAATAATGTTCTTTTAAAATCTTTGAAATTGCTGATGTTTGGTTTTGATGTTTTAATATCAAAAAGATGAATTTCGCCGTTATTGCTTTCAAGATATAAATCTACTTTGACTGTTTTTAATTTGTTGAACTTTCCTGATAAACAAACATTTCTTATTCGTTCAATTTCATCTTTTTTATTTGGATTTTTCCCGGTGGATAACTCGTTGATAATTTTTTGTATTTCGACTTGAGCTTTTTCGCTTATTCTATTACCTACATAATATTGTTTTTGTGAATTAGAAAATTTTGACTTTGCAAGTATTTCAGCTACTGGTTCAAATATTGAAGTGCCAAATGTAGTATTTAATGAATGAATAAAGGAATATAAAGCCATTCTATCTCGTCCCAGTAATCTAAAATGAAATGGCATGTTGATAGTTTCTGGTTTGTATACTGAAAATTTTTTTCTAAGACTTTCTTTTATAACATTTTCTATTTTTTCTTGAAGTTCTTTATTCCAGGACATTATAATTCCTTTAAATGAAAAATTGATTCAATGAAGGCAGTCTCTCTGTCTTTTTCTACTCTATTTAATACTGGTCTTTTGAATTCATTAATAATTTTCATTCCGGATAATTTTGCAATTTCTGGATAAAGATTGAATTTGTCATTTGCTACTAAAAAAACATCATAATTATTTTGTAAATATTTTTTACAATTAATTAATACTTGTGATATGCCTTTGATATATGATTCTCTTGCCTCTTTTCCTTGTCCTTTGAATAGTGGACCAATTTCAAATTCATCTTTTCTTTCGTAGCCAAATAGTTCATAAGCATAAGCATGTTGTTCGTGGTAGTCTATAAGTCCAACATATGGAGGACTTGTGAAAATACCTCTAATTTTTTGGTTCTTAAGTATTTCAAATAACTGCGGGTTATATTTTTTAATTTCTTCAAAAATATTTATTTCTCTACTATCGCCAGTCAAACATATTTGATATGTATCAGTTCTTACTCTATTAAAAAGTTCAAGACGATTAATCGTGTCAATAGTATAATGTTCCCACCATTTTAGAATTGAAAATATTGGTTTACATATTTTGCTGTGTTTTTTGCAATAATATGGAGTTAATACAGGTTCTTTCAATGTAGCAAGATCAGCATGGGTAGTTGCTCTGCAGGATCTTACTGTCCTGCTTAAAATTATGTTTAATACTTTTTTTATTTCATTATTGTTTACTTTTGATATCTCTTCTGATAAATAATTTATTTGTTTTCTAACAGGTTCTGCAAACCATTTATCTAAGAAAGTAATATTATTCTCTTGTTTTACTTTAATATCGTATCTGCTAATTAAATCGTAATAAATTTTTAAAAATTCTTTTTCTTTTGTTAAAGAATATTCTTTTTCATTAATAGTTCCTTTTTTAATATTTCTTTTGTAATCAGGTGATTGAAAGTATTTTGAGTTATAATTTGATAATTGAGTTATCAACTCTTCATCAAATTTCAAAATATGTTGAACTGATTCCAGAGCTTTGAGTTTTGATGTAAGGTCATCTGTTATTCTTTTTATTTCTTGAAGATTGTGTTTTTCGACTTTAACATTACTAATTGTTGAATTGAAAAAAGAAATGTCTATGCCAATAGCATGAATACCTAACTCGTTTGCCTGAACTAAAGTAGTTCCACTGCCACAAAATGGGTCTAATACAATATCTCCTTTTTTAAAATAAACTTCTTTTTTGAATTCATCTGTATGTGAATCAAGAAAGTATTCTACTAATTGGGGTATAAATTTTCCTTTGTAAGGATGCAATCTGTGAACATGTTTTGTTCTCTCAGCTTCACTGTATTCTTCAAAGGATAAATGCCAGTTAATTTTTGTACCTAAAATATTTTCCCATTTTTCTTTTTTATTTTTTGAATCATAATAATTTTTCAAATCATTTATGTCGATTAATGGATTACCGTTATTACCATATTTTTTAATTCTTCCATATTGTAAAAGATAAGAAATGTTGGATGGAGTGATTTTACGGTTCAAATATTCTGATGCCCAAATGCTGGCTTCTTTAATACTCAGAAAAGTTTTTTCGTCGTTATTAAATAAATCTCTCTGGCTCATATTAATAAACTTGTTAATTCAGTAAAAATTAATTCAGGTTTATTTTTTATTGTCATTCTCACGCTAATCCTGTATCAATTATTTCGCTTATTTCTTTTATTTTGGTTTTGTAATGTTCGGATTTTTCTGGATAAAGCTTCATCAGCTCTTTATAAATTAAAATTGCTTCTTTAAAATTTTTTTGTGATTCATAAATCTGAGCCAATGTTTCAGATACAATTTTTTTACCTGTATATTCTGGCATTTCTAATTCTGCTTGTGAATTGTCATCAGGCACATAACTTATTCTTGCTTTACTTAGCTGCTCTGCAAGAATATCAAGTTGTTCTTCGATTGAATTGTCAATATTAACTTTGCTTTCCTGCCAGATTGCTTTTTTCTTTACCTCTTTTAGTGAATTTCTTTCTTCTACTATTTTTTTAATTTTTGTCGTGTAAAACTCTTTAGTCTCATCAGAATTGATAAAAGAATTACCGCGATTTACTAATTCCAGAGCTTCTGTTTCGTTTCCATTGTATGCTTTTGCTATTGCTAAAATAAAATATGCAGAAGGATATCGAGGATATTTTTCAAGTCCTTTTTCTATAATTTTTACAGCATCAGAAATGTTTCCCTCTTCGATAATCGAAGCTGCTACTCTTGCAAACAGAGGTGAATCTGGATTAAATTCATAAATTAATTTAATCTTATCAATTGAAAAATTTTTTTGATTCACTCAATTTAACTGTTGTTTTTTTATAAATGCTTGTCTAAGTGATAATATAGAAACACTTGCAAAACCAAAAAAGAACATTAATTGGAATGGAAGAGCAGCAATTTCCATAAAATAAATTGAAGCAATTACACCAATAAGACAATAAACAGCAAGTAATAATTCTACATAAGTTGATGCCTGAATTTTAATGCTTTTGAGATATTTGTTTTTTAGGACAGTATCTTTTTTGCTTTCTACTTTGAACTTTGGTGTTCTTACAAATTCACTTTTTCTGTTTAATAAACCTTCAATCACAGCACGTGTATTGTTTAATGCAAAACCCATACTTCCTGCCATGAACAATGGAAATAATGCAATTCTTTTTCTCCAATCTGGATGCACATCTTTTTGAGCAAACATGTAAAATAAAAATGAGCCAATAAATGCTATGACAAAAACCGCCATGATGTTAAAGAAATTCCAATAAGGTCCGGCATTTTTTATAAATATTAATGGGACATTCAAAATTCCCGCAAGAAGAATAAATGGAAATACAATGTTATTTGTTAAATGAAAAGTTGAATGGATTTTTAGTTTTAGCGGCAGATTGGATTTCCATACAAGAGGCAGAATTTTTTTTGCAGTTTCAATTGCTCCTTTTGTCCATCTGAACTGTTGAGCTTTTAACGCATTCATTTCTGCTGGAAGTTCAGCTGGGGTAGTAAAATCGCGCAAGAAAACAAATTTCCAACCTTTTAATTGAGCACGGTAACTTAAATCTAAATCCTCGGTTAAAGTATCGCCTTCCCAGTTGCCAGCATCTTCAATACAGTCTTTGCGCCATACTCCGCCTGTTCCATTAAAGTTTATAAAGAAGCCGGCTTTATTTCTTACAGTTTGCTCAATTACAAAATGACCATCAAGAGCTAATGCTTGAATTTTTGTTAGAAGTGAATAATCTTCATTTAAATGCTCCCAGCGTGTTTGGACCATTCCAACTTTATCATCATAAAAATAACGAAGCGTATTTTTCAAAAAATCTCTTTTAGGAATGAAATCAGCATCAAAAATTGCAATATATTTTCCTTTTGCAGTTTTAAGGCCTTCTTTTAATGCCCCAGCCTTAAAACCTTCTCGACTTGAGCGCCGTATATGTTTGATATCAAAACCCTCAGCCTGTTTTTCTTTTACTAATCTTGCAACAACTTCAACAGTTTCATCTGTTGAATCATCAAGCACCTGTATTTCCAGCTTATCTTTTGGATAATCAATCTGACAAACAGCATTTATTAATCTTTCTACTACATATACTTCATTATATAATGGTAACTGAATTGTTACCATTTCTTCTGGTATTTCTTCTTTAGCCTGATGACTTTTTCTTCTATACTTCTGATGATAATAAATCATAACAAATCCATGACTTCCAAAGAAAAGCAATACAGTTAAAGAGAAGATGTACACAAATAAAACAATTTCATCAATTGCCATAGTAATTACCTCTTTAATTTTTTTACCAGTTAGATACAACTCCAATAAGTATATCTTCTGTTATTTTGTCTATTGTTTCGTCGATTGCTGATTTGCGTGCATTTATTACATTTGCAGCATCCATTTTATAATCTGTGTAATTCGAAAAATCTCTTTCAAAAATTATCTGGCGCTTAATTAAATCACGATAAACAACATGAACATTTATTGTTATGCGTTGTGCAGTAATAGTTTCGTTGCCAGAAATGACTGCAGGAGCTTCTGATAAAGATGTTACCGTTCCTTCAATAATGCAATCGGAATTCATTCTGTCTGTAACTTGAAGTGTGTTATCGTTAATAAATTTTTGAATCAATTGATTAGTGAGTTTATTGCTTAAATCTGGTTCACCAGAGCCGCTTCTGTCATTAAATGTAGGTATAGCAATAGTTCTTAAATGAGGTGGAACTGAAGCACCTGTAAATGAATATCTGCAGCTTACTAATCCGATTATTAAAATCAAGATGTAACTTATTTTTTTATTGAATACCATATTCTTTTAATTTTCTATAAAGTGTTCGTTCACTGATATTTAACAGTTTTGCAGCTTCTCTTTTATTGTTTCGAGTATATTTCATCGTGTTGATTATAGCTCTTTTTTCAATTTCATTTAGAGGTAAAATTTCATCATTCTGAAAATTAACGGGTCTATAATTTACATCTTGATTATGATTCAATGCAATTTGTTTTAAATCCATTAAATCCTTTTTTATTTCAATTAAAGCACGATAAATCATTTCTCTGTCAAGTGCTTCTGGTGAACGATTTAAATGCACCGGCAGATTACGAATTTCTTCTTCTTTTTTAATCTCAAGCAAAGGATAAAATGCCTCTGCATCAAGAACACCATTTTTATTTAATGCTACAGCAGTTTCAACAACATTTTTTAGCTCCCTTATATTTCCAGGCCAGTGATAATTTATTAAAAGTTCTTCTGCATCTTTTGTGAGTTTTGGAATAGGAATATTATTCTTATCCGCAAAGTTTTTTAAAAAGTGATATGCTAATTCAATAATGTCAATCTTACGGGTTCTTAAAGGAGGTATGTTTAATGTTACTGCTTTGATTCTAAAATACAAATCACTTCTAAACTTTTTTGAATCTACTTCCACTTGCAGGTCTTTGTTTGTTGCAGCAATTATTCTAACATCTACTTTAGTTACAGTTTCACTTCCAATTCTCATAAATTCTTTTGTTTCAAGAACACGTAAAAGTTTAACTTGTGTGGTTAAAGGCATCTCGGCTATTTCATCAAGGAATAAAGTGCCGCCATCAGCAATTTCAAAGTAACCTTTTCTATCTTCAATTGCACCTGTAAAAGCTCCTTTTTTATGACCAAATAATTCACTTTCGAGAATACCTTCTGGAATAGCTCCGCAGTTTACACTGATTAATTCTTTGTTTGCTCGCTTGCTGTATCCGTGTATTGCTCTTGCAAAAACTTCTTTGCCTACACCGCTTTCTCCGGTTATAAGAACAGTAATGTCAGATTGAGCTACCTGCATTGTAATGTCAATTAAATCCCGTATCTCTTTAGATTTGCCAATAATCCCAAATTTTTTTTGAAACTCTTCTATGGTCATAATTAAAAAATCTTAAAATATTTTATGTAAAGATAAGCTTTTATGCATTAATATTTGCAGAATCAATTTATCTACTTAACAACAAATTATAGAATCATTCCATCATAACATAGAAGAATTTTTCTTTTTTCAGATTCTGATAATTTTTTGTGCCAGTTTTTAAATTCTTTTTCCAGTGTATCATCAATATGAGTTAATAATAATTTTTTCGGTTTAATTTTAATAAAAGCTTCGTAGATTTCTTGAGGAGTAATATGCATTGATTCAACTATCATTAAATCTATTTTTTCGTTTTCAAAAAGGTATAAATCATTTTTGCTTCCAACATCTGAACTATAAAAAATTTTTTTGTTTTCTGCACTAAAGAGAAAACTTGATGATATGAATAATTCAGAAGGATAATGTTTCAAGAAATCTTTCTGAACAATATGTGTATTTTGTTTAGCAATAAATTTAATTTCTTCATTTATCTGAACAGGTTCATCAAAAATAAATCCAGTTATTTCAAAGTCAAAGTCAAGGTTCTCCTTGAACATATAGACAGAATTAATTAATGAAACAAACGGATTAATTAAATTTTTATGTGTAAAAATTTTTAATGGTCCGCCATGTTCAGGCATATTTGTTCTATTATTTAATTTCATTTGAGTTATTAAAGCTCCAATTCCAGTGAAATGGTCAGCATGATAATGAGTAAATAAAATTCCATTAATCGAATTAAAATTAATGTTTTGTTTTAGTAAAGCTTTTGAAGCTCCATCTCCAGCATCGATTAACAGATTATATCTTTTTGTTTTTAATAAGAAAGAAGAATGGAACCGTTTTACACTTGTTCTGCCCGAACCTGTTCCAATAAAAATTATCTTCATAGATGAATCCTTGTTTTTATTTAAATTTAATTATAAAATTTGATTACTGAAATATGTTTGTTGCTAAAATAATTTTGTTGTATAAAAAATCATAAATGCTTTATAGTGAAATATCACTTTTTTATATTGAGAATGAAATAAATGATTAATTAAGTGAGAGAATTAGAAATTAACATATTGAGCGATTATGATGAAGTTGTAAAGGTTAATAATGCTGTTAATGACTTTTTAAGCAAAGAAGGGATTGAAGAATTAATCCGAAATGCCTTCGATATTTGTCTAACCGAAGCCTTAAACAATGTAATCAAACATGCTTACAAGGAAGAGAAAGGTAAATCAATTCAGGTGAGAGTAATAAAAGATAAAAATTTTATTGAGGTGAATATTATTGACGAAGGGATTCCCAGGACAAATCTGGAAATAAAAAAACTTGATTATAACCCGGAAGATTTGAACAGTCTTCCCGAAAGTGGAATGGGACTTTTCATTATTCAACAATTGATGGATGAGCTTGACTATTTTTCAATTAATGGAAAGAATTATTTCGTACTTAAAAAGTGGCTTTATTAATTCATAAAACTCGGATGAAAAAATTTCTTTATTTAATAAAATTTCTGTTGATTATTTTTTTAACATCAGAATACACCAACGCACAATATTATAATTCTGATGATACATTAAGAAGTCAAGCCTTTAAATCCAATCAATCAAGAAAAACTTATTTTAAAGCGAAATATCCATCATATTCATTGCTTGCAGGATATCTTCTTGTAACAGAAGCCAATAAGGGTGACCCATTTGCTCAGCATGAATTAGGATTAAGATATTTACTTGGACAGGGTTTTCCACCAGACACTGTTAAAGCAATTTATTGGATTAGAAAAGCAGTTGACCAAAATTTACCAAGCGCAAAACATAATTATGGAATTTTACTTTACAATGGAATTGGTGTGCCATGGAATCCTTTCGAAGCTTATCTGAATTTTAAGAGTGCAGCCAATGCAGGTTTGCCGGAAGCTCAATTTGCTTATGCTTTAATGCTCATGGATAATCTTGTTGTCAATAGAAATTATACGGAAGCTTATAAACTTTTTCAAAGTTCTGCTAAAGCAGGTTTTCAACCAGCTAAAGATGCTTTAGAACAATTTAAGAAAAGCGGTTTTATTCCTCCAACTGATACAACACAGAGTGTTGTTACTCCAGTTAAGGTTGAAGATGTTTCATTAATAAGTTCGGATTGGAATCTCGAGTTCATTGATTTTGAAAATGAAAACAAGAAAGAAGATAATTATGAACTGAACATTTTAACCACAAAAAACAGCAGAGAACTAAAAAAGTATTTTGGCATTGGTGACGAAAATGAAAATGTTAATCTTCCTGATACAAGTGGAAAATCTATTTTATTATTTGCAGCAGAAAATGGAAGTCCTGAAGCTATTTTGATTATGGGACTTGCATACGAGAAAGGAATTTTATTTGAAAAGGATTTGGTAAAGGCTGCATCAAATTACCTGCATGCATATCGTCTCGGTTCAAATAAAGCTGGAGAAATTTTTTATAAGATGATTACAGATGAAAACTTTATTAATGTTTTGAAAGATAGAGCAAGCAAGAATAATGCAGATGCTATGTATGTAATTGCAGGAGCAACCGCACTTGGATTTGTAAATATTATAACAAATCAGCAGGCTCTTGAACTCTTAAAAAACGCAGTAGCAAAAAATCATGTGCCATCAATTATTGAACTTGGATTATGTTATAGTTCCGGTTCAATTGTAAAGAAAGATGTTCAAAAAGCAATTGAATACTGGAAACTTGCAAAAAACCTTGGAAGCAAAGAAGCTGTAATTAGAATTGCATTCGCACAGATTGCCGATTCTACATCGAGAAATAATATAACAGACCAGATTGAAATTCTTAAAAATGCAGCAAATGAAGGCTCAGTTCTTGCTGAAGCTTATCTGGGATATTGTTATGAAAAGGGAATTGGAGTAAAAGAGGAAAAGGGAACAGCAGTTAAATTTTATCGAAGAGCAGCTCAAAGAGGAAATCAAACTGCGTTTAATGCATTAAAAAGAATGTATGATGAGATAAGACCTCCTGATGAGGAATTTCAGGTGCTTGAGACAGAATGATTTCTTTTTATTACTACAAGTGTTAAGTCATCGTTTTGAGGTGCATTCCCTCTAAATGAAATTATTGATTTTAACAATGCTTCTTTGATTTCTTCGGCTGATTTATCAGCATTTCTCTCAACTACTTTTTTAATGTTTTCTAATCCAAAAAGATTTTTGAAAATATTCATTGTTTCAGTTACACCATCGGAATAAATAATTATGATATCATTGATTTCAGGATTAATCTGAACTTCTTCTAAGGTTTTCTCAAATAAACCTTTATCGTTTATACCAATTGCAATACCTGATGGATTTATTTCAATAAATTCTTTTTGATTATACTTATAGAGAAGAGCAGGAGGATGTCCACCTTTTACAAATTTTATTTTGCCATCTTTTTCAATTGATGAGATTGAGATTGTAAGAAAAAATTCTTTTCTCAAATTTTTTGAAAAATATTTTTTAAGATTAATAATTATATCTTTAATGTCAGAATAGTAATCAAGTAAAAAATAAATTATTGATTGAACTCGAACCATATAAAGTGCAGCAGCCATTCCTTTACCAGAAATATCGCCAACTATTATATAACTTTTCTCTTTTGTTTCGATTACATCAAAATAGTCGCCGCCAACTTCTCTTGCAGGTTCGTAGTATGTTGAAATCTGATAATCTTTTATTTGAGGTGAATGCTTTGGTATTAAATCAAATTGTATTTTCCTTGCAATTTCAAGTTCACTTTTTGCAGTAAGTTTATCTGCAAGTTCAAATGCAAGTAGTAAATTTAGTATGATAAACGATAGTAAAAGGTAAAATGAGTTAGGTTCTGAATAGCTAACTATGAAGAAAAAGACTGCGATTAGATAAAAAATTCTTCTTGCAGGTGATAGTCTCAAAATAAATGCATTGAAAAGACTTCTAAGAAAAATTAATCCACGAATAAATTTATTTTTTGATGGGTCAGGTTTAGGAATATCACTTTTGAAAAATTCATATACTTCGCTGGCTTCCTGTTTAATTAATTTTTCAATTTCCTGATAACTCAAATCACTTGTGTAAAGATCAAATATTCTTTTTATTGGATTTCTGTGAGCCAAATTTTCCTCATTGATTTTTTTATTCTGCATAGTTAGACGAATTATTGTTTATTTTGTGTTGAAATTAATTTTTATGAACTCTGTTAAATTCATTTAAGTATTTCTGCCAAAGTTTCATTACATTGGTTATTGCTATAACCTTATGTAAACATAATTAAAAAGCTAAATCTTTGGAAATCATAATCTACTTTTATATTTTTCGAGCAACTATGACTTAAATGCTGTCTAAATATCCATATTTATAAATTAAACAAGAAAATTAAAATGGTTTGGAAGATAATTTTATTTGTTCTAATGACATTTGTAATTATTGCTGGTATTACATTTCCAATTGTTCCTCAACCGCAGCACTGGTATGAATTTCCCAACATACCGGGACTTGAAGAGAAAGCAAAAATAATTTTCTTTCATGTTCCAACAGCCTGGATTTCTGTAATTGCTTTTTTAATGGCAATGATTTATGGAATAAAATATTTACGAAATAAAAATCTGGATGAAGATGCAAAGTCAGCATCAGCATTGCAGCTTGGAATGGTATTTTGCATTCTTGCAACTGTTACAGGTTCAATATGGGCAAAGTTTACATGGGGTGCATTCTGGCATTGGGACCCACGCGAAACAAGTATTTTTATTTTGCTTTTAATTTATGGCTCTCTTCTTGCTCTTCGTTCAGCAATTGACAATGAAGACAAAAGAGCACGGCTTTCTGCAGTCTATTCAATAATAGCATTCTTAACAGTTCCTTTCTTTATTTTTATTATGCCAAGAATAATGACAGGTTTACATCCAGGTTCTGCAAACGACGATAATGCCGGTCCTGTTGTGGATTTTAAAATGAATATTAATATGATGATGGTATTCTATCTTTCGCTTATAGCATTTACAATTTTATACTGGTGGATTTGGAAAATTCGTTATAAAATTATAATAATGAACGAAAATATTTCTAAAAAATTATAAGGGGTTAAAATTGGAAAACGGATTAATAAATTTTCTCGAACAAAACTCAATTTATATTGTAATGTTTATAGTTCTTGTTGTATGGATTGGAATTTTTCTTTTCCTTCTTAATACAGATAAAAGACTTAAAGAATTAGAGAAAGAAATTAAGGAGAAATAATATTATGAAAAATAAATATCTTTTTGGCGGAATAATTATTGTTGTTTTTCTTGGAATTATGATTTACTTGTTTACTCAAACAAATGTCCAGTATGAAAGCAGTTTTGTAAAGGTAATGCAATCTGGCAAAACAGTTAAAGCAACAGGCACATGGCTGAAAGAGAGAAGCTATGAGTTCGATAAAGAAAATAAAATTCTTTCATTTTATATTAAAGATGAAAGTGGAAATATAATGAAAGTTGTTTATCACGGTGTAATGCCAAATAATTTTGAATCATCAACAAGTATAGTTGTTACAGGAAAATATTCTAATGGTGTTTTTCATGCAACAGATATTTTAACTAAATGTCCTTCTAAATATCAGGAACAATCTGTTCAAAAAGCCAAATCTTAATTAAAGATTCAGGAGAAATTATGATTGGAAATATATTTTTAACTCTTGCATTAATTGCAGGAGCTTTTACCATTCTGATGTATTATCTCAATTACAAAGGATATCAGAATACATTAGGAATAGCTCGTATAAGTTTTCATTTTACTGCAGTTATGGTTATGGCTGCAAGCGCATTACTTCTTCATGCAATTTTAACTCATCAATATCAATACAAGTATGTTTATGATTACAGCAGCAGCGGATTACCTACTGGACTTCTTATTTCAACATTTTATGCTGGACAGGAAGGAAGTTTTATGCTCTGGGCTTTGTTTTCTGTAATTATCGGGTTAATTCTTTTAGATTATACTTCAAAGCGCGGCGATTTAGAACCCAGAGTAATGATGGTCTACTCGCTTTCAATTACTTTTATTTTGATAATGTTAAATCCTCTTCTTAAATCTCCATTTAATTATATCTGGTCTCAACGCGATTTTGTAGATTTAAAACACATTAACACTGCTTATCTTACTTTGCCGTCTTTGCAAAACTTTATTTTTAGTGACCCTCAATCAAATAAACATTTTATTCAGGTGAGCAAAGAACTTTATTCTATTCTTACTGCTAATAATATTCCTATTGAAAATTTTATTATTCAAGGAAAAGGATTGAATCCACTATTACAAAATTTCTGGATGCAAATTCATCCGCCAATGTTGTTTATTGGTTTTGCAATGTCAGCAGTCCCTTTTGCATTTGCTTTGGCAGCGTTATTTAAAAATGATTATAAAGAATGGATTAAACAAGCTTTGCCATGGGTTCTTACCGGTTCAATGATATTAGGCTTAGCAATTATGCTCGGAGGTTACTGGGCTTATGGTGTTTTAGGATGGGGTGGTTATTGGGGCTGGGACCCAGTAGAAAATTCTTCTCTGGTTCCATGGCTTGTTGGTGTTGCTTCAATTCATACAATGCTAGTTCAAAAGAAAAGTCAGGATAGAGATGGCACCAGTAGATTCGTTAAAACAAATTTAATTCTGAGCATTATGACTTATGTACTCGTTCTTTACAGTACTTTTCTAACAAGAAGTGGAATACTTGGCGATGCTTCGGTTCATTCATTTGTAGACCCTGGTATGACAGTTTATCTTTTCTTGCTTTTATTTTTAATTCTTTTTGTTTTGCTTGGAATTGGAATGATTATTTATAGATGGAAATATCTTACTGAACATTATACTTTTGAAGAAAATATTTTATCAAGGGAATTAGCTTTATTTACCGGCTCGGTTGCTTTAATTGCATCTGCAATTATTATTCTTGCTGGAACAAGTGCTCCAATATTTGGACAAACAGTTGATACAACTTTTTATAACGAACTTAATCTTCCAATAGCAATTATTATTGGTCTGCTTAATGGATTGAGTATAATATTAAAATGGAAATACACAGAAAGTAAACAGTTGTGGAAACAATCAAGATTTTCAATTATTGCTGCATTAATTCTTACTTTGCTAATTTTTGTTTTGAGCGGCGTTAATAATTTTATGTTAATACTTTTAACATTCTCTTCAGCATTTGCACTTTTTGTAAATGGAGAAATTGCATATTCAATACTCAGAGGCAGAAAAAGTTTTATTGGAGCCTATGTTGCACATATTGGAATTGCTCTGTTTCTTGTGGGTGTTGTAGCAACAGGCGGCTACTCAAAACATCAACAAATAGATTTGGTCAAAGGAGAAAAAGTAAACCTGTTTGGTTATGAACTTACTTTTACCGGCTATCAGCCAATTGATGGTGGTAAAAAATATGCTTTTAATGTTCTGGTTAAAAAAGGGAATTCTATTCGTCAAGCTTCTCCTGTAATGTATATAGCAGAATTTAATAATAGCTTAATGCGAGAACCCGATATATTAGTTGGTCTTACAAAAGATTTTTATGTAGCTCCAATTGCTTACGATGAAACAAATTCAACTACTAATTCTCCAGTTCAAATGAAAAAGGGGGAAACTTATAATTATAAAAACATTGAAATTACATTTATGAATTTTGTTTTGCCCAAAGATATGAGCGCAATGATGAGCGGAGGAAATTTTAGAATTGGTGTTAGCCTTAAACTTAATTATAACGGCAAATCGGAAATTATAGAACCATATATGGAAAACACAGGAGAGGGACCACAATTTTATCCAGCAGAGTCTCAAGGAGCAGATTTAAAAGTTTATATCAATAACATGAATGCTTCGCAAGGTATGGTAGAACTTACTTTCGATTCATTATCAAGTGAATCGGAACAAAAATCTGCACCCAAAGAAATTCTAACTATTGAAGCAAGCATTAAACCATTTATTAGTTTAATCTGGCTGGGTGTTGTTGTAATGGTAATTGGTTTTGTGATATCTGCTTATAGAAGGTCAAAAGAATCTTTGTTGTAATGAAAAAATTTTTATTGATAGTATTTTTAATTAAGATTAATGCATACTCTCAGAATGTTGATATAACCGAAGCACTAAGTTCTATTAACAACGGAAATATTCAAAAAGCTGAGAGTATGCTTTTAAAATATAAATCAGAATATCCTTCCGACCCTGCGGTGTTATATCTTGATGCAATTCTTACTAAGAATGGGGAAGAAGCAATAAAGAAATATTTATCTCTGTATGAAAAATTTCCTGATAATAAATATTCAGATGCAGTTCTATTTAATATTTTCTCTTATTACTTTTCAATTGGACTTTATAAAACAGCAAATAAGTATTTAGATGAACTGAGAAATAAATTTTCAGAATCTTCATTTCTAAAAAATGCAAATCGAAATTTGCCTGATACAATTCCCGAAGAAAATCATAATAAAAAATTTACTATTCAGGCTGGAGCTTTTTTAGTTTTTGATAATGCAAAAAGATTGAATGAGTTATTGAAAAAAGATGGTTATTACACAGAAATAACTACGAAGGAAGTTGGCGGCAGCATTTTAAATGTAGTTAACTGTGGACAATTTACAAACGAGGAAGAAGCAAATAAAACATTAATTGAACTCGAAGAGAAGTATAAAATAAAAGGCAGAATTGTTGTATTAGAAAATTGAAATTATTCTTTTAGTTTCTCAATTATGTAATTTGCACAATCATCAATTTCATCAAAGCATTTTATTAATCCTGTTTTTCTATGTTCTCTTTTTATTTGTTCTTCCATTAGATTAACAATTTCTTTCCACATTGAACCATGACATGCAAATGGTTTTTCGTTTAGCATATTTTTATTTATTAATTCCCACACTAATGCAAGTTCGACGAGTGTTCCTGTTCCGCCGTTTAGAACAATGTAAGCATCTCCATGTTTGATTAAGTTTTGCAAGCGTTCAAAAAGTGTATTACATTTTATTTCTCTGGTAAGATATTTACTTGGAACTGCATTGTAAACTTTTAGAGTAACACCGAGTGCTTCAGCTCCTTCTTCAAATGCACCTTTTGAGACAGCATCCATAATTCCTTGAAATCCTCCTGTGCAAACATTAAATCCGTTTGCAGCTAACTTTTTGCCAAGTTGATATGCAATTTCATATTCATAATCACCGGGACGCGGAATTGAACTGCCAAAAACAGTTACAAATTTTTTCTTCATCAATAATTCACCTTTGGTTTATTGGCTTCAATCCATGCAGAATAGATTAGTGATGCAATTGAAAAAGCTGCTTGTTCAAATTTATTTATTGTTAGATATTTTGTTCTGAACCATAAAATGTTATAATAATCCGATTCATATTTGCCATTGTTAATTTTAGCTGCATGTTTATCTGCAGAAAGTAAAATGTCAACTTCAAAGTTTGATTCATAAATATAATTGAAAACAAAATCTGTAACATTTGTAATATAGACAGGCGGAATGATTTTCATATTTTTTTCTATGTCGTTAAGATGCCGGTCAATCATTTCTATTTCATATCTGAAATGAATTCCTTTTTGAGATGTAAGTTGTCCATTGTAATTTATGGTTGAATGAAGAGGTTGATGTCCGTCTGCCACATAATGTGCAAGGTCAGAAATGTATAATAAAATTTTTTCTTTGTTATTCTCTTTAAATGCATTAACGAGATTTGTGTATGTAGTAACTGTAGCCCAGGGTAAAAGTCCCTGAGCGGTAACAATGCTGTCGCCATAAATTTTTTTTAGTGAGTCAATGGATAAAATCATTTTTCCATTTAGGAATTCTTTGTAATAATCAATATCAATAAAATGTTTTTGAGGTTCTGAAGGATCATCTTTCTTTCTATAATCCGGGTCAACAGAATGTTGGATTATCTCCGATTTAAAATTGTCAGAAAAATTTATTTCATATTGTAGAAGTAACAAAGCTTGTTTTGTAATTAATTTGTGTCCATTATCTCCCCAACCAAAGTTCAGAATGGTCGGGAGAAAAATGAAAATGAACAGAATTGTTTTTTTCATGATTATTGTCCTATGAATTGAGCAATTATGTTTCTTCTTCTTGGTCTGTTATCAAAATCGATTAAGACAATTTGCTGCCAGGTGCCAAGCAACAGTTTTGAATCTAAAAAGGGAATTTGAAGCGAACCACCTTGAAGTGAAGCCCGCACATGAGCATGTCCATTACCGTCATGCCAGGTATCATTATGATGATAATTGTGATTTGATGGTGCAATCTTTTCAAAGAACTCAGGATAATCTTTGAGAAGTCCGGGTTCATATTCAATTGTTGTAATTCCGGATGTTGAACCTGGAGCAAAAATTAATACATTTCCTTCTTTCATGCCGGTTTCATTTAATCGGGATTGAACTTCTGAAGTAATATCAACAATATCATTAAATCCATTTGTATTTACTGTGAATGTAAATGTTTTGATATACATATTTCTATACCTATTTAATAATTCTGTTTATAAATTTACAAAAATAATACAGGCAAAAACAGAAAGTGCAGGTAAAATTCTATTGGAGTAGTAATTTCAATTATCTTATGGAGCTTTAAAATAATTTATCACTTTTTCTTTCTTGATAAAGCAAAGCTTCCAAATCCTCCAACAATAGCGATGTAAAATCCGAAGTCGTACCACCAGCCGGTATTATTAACTTCATAGACTCTGATATTATTATTAAATAATCCCCAGATGAGAGTAACAGGTGCAATCCATCCATGCCATACACCGGTAAAGAATCCAGCTTTTCTTGATTCATTGTAAGTTCCGCTGCCCGGTGCGCATGAAGAAAGAATAAATACAACAAAAAGAATTATTAATATTCTTTTCATAATTTATTCCCAAATAATTTTTTAGTCGCTGTAGATATAACATATTTTTTTATTATAAACAATTTTTTATATGACATGAGAATTATTCACAATTGAAATGATAGAATGTAATATTCATGATGGTAAGTGAAAGAAAAATAATTATGCTAAAGATTTACGAATTAAATGAGATTATTATAATTTCATTAGAAACAAAACTCTTATGCGGCGCTGATAAATTTGATGTGATTTTATTAAGTAATTTATTCCGGTAAACTTATTCTGAACCAGTCGACATCAACAAATCCTCCAGTATTTTTTGTAGCATAATTAAATATGCAAAACTTATTTCCTGTAAAAATAGAGAGATTAAACTGCATCAATAATATATTGCCAATTTTTGTGAATGTGTTATTATTTAAACTATATGCAAAGTAAGCTTTGCTTGTACCATATTCTGCCATAGCTCTTAAATAAACTACAGAAGAATTAATTTCAGTTGAATCAATTAATGAACCATTGTTAACCATTACAACATATTTTTTCCCATTTTTGTTTTTGATGCCTATATAAGCATAAGGGTCTTGGAATACAGCAAGTCCAGCGATATCTCCATCTTTCATACTGTCAACATGCATTTTGATTGTAGCAGTAGTAACAAAAGTTTTTGAGTAATAAGCAAATATTCTTTGTGTTAATGTGTTGCGCGCTTCTCTTAAATTAGTAACGGCTTTTACAGTTTTTAGTCTTAAAAAACCTGGTCTTTCTGTCAATGACCATTTTGATGGTTCTGGATTATGATTCCAGCCCCATTGTAATCCTAATTTTGTGCTGTCAAATTCATCAGAGGTTGGCAATATTTTGATGGGATAATTCCTGCCGACATTTGGTTTCTTAAAAGTAATTACTCCCTTTCCATTCAATCCAATCATAGGCCAATCATCAATCCATGTTACAGGTTGCAAAGATGGAAAACGCCCAAAGGCGCCCCCATCTTGAAAAATTATTGACCACCATTCTCCAGTCTGTGTTTGAATAAGAGCTCCTTGATGTAAGCCAGTATCTAAATATGAATCATCTCTTATTACAATTTTTTGTTCATATGGACCATAAATATTCTTAGAACGAAGTGCAACCTGAAAACCATCTCTTCCACCATAAGTACAGTATAGATAATAGTAACCATTGATTTTGTAAACATGTGTTCCTTCAAGACCGGGTCTAATGTCACCGGTAAAGACTAAAACATCATCCCCTTTAGGATGAAAATTTGAGTCAAGTTCTGTTACATAAATTTTATTATAACCATGAGCCACATAAATTTTACCGTCATCATCAAAAAATAATCCGGGGTCATAAAATCCTCTTGGAAGTTTTTTAATTTCCCATGGACCTTCTGGTTTTTCAGCTGTGCATAGAAAACCACCTTCATCAAGTGTAATAAATAACAAATAGAATTTTCCATCATGATACTTTAAGCTTGTTGCCCACTGTCCATGTGAATATCTGTTACAACCTTCAAGATTATAGCAGGGACTGAAGTCAAATCTTTCCACTGCATTAGCACAATATTCCCAGTTAACGAGGTCGTAAGATTTAAGTATTGTAACCCCGGGGAAAATAAACATCGTAGTTGTGACCATGTAGTAAACAGAATCAACTCTTATTACATCAGGGTCAGGAAAATCAGAATAAATTACTGGATTAGTGTATGTTCCATCACCATTATCACTGCATAATTTTTGTGCTTCTAAGTTGCCAAGCAGAATAATTAAGAATATAATTTTATATAAAAATATTTTCATTGCATTTATAATTGCTTCTATTTCATTAAAATAAGTTTCTTTGTTGCTACAAATTTATCGGCAGAAAGTCTGCAGAAATATATCCCAGAGCTAAGATTGCTTCCATCAAACTGAACTTTATAATGTCCTGGTTGACGAATACCTTCAAATAAAGTAGCTACTTCCTGTCCCAATAAATTATATACTTTTAAGCTGATATAACTTGTGTAAGGTATATCGTAGCTAATTGTTGTGTAAGGATTAAAAGGATTAGGATAATTATTATAGAGATTAAATGCTTGAGGAATTTCTAAATTATCATTTACGGATACAATTACTTTAACAGTGTCAAGATATTCTCTTAACCATACTAATGCTGGTCTTTCAGTTCCATCGGGATTAATTAAATAAGCACGTTGTTCATTTCTCCAGAGTCCGGGTCTCCATCCCCAAAGAGTTATTCCTCTAACTCCTGGATGTTCGTATAAAACAGGGAAGACTCGTTTATATTCATTTAATTGAACATCATCAGTTGGTCCATCAATATCTAATTCTGTAACATAAACTGGCAAGCCGGTGGATGCTAATGAATCGAGATTACGTTTCATTAATAAAGCAGTGGCATTAGCTGTAGTGAAAGCATGTCCTTGCACACCAATAGCATCAATTAAATTTTGGGATTGAAGTAATCTTATAAGTTTAAGATACTGTGCAGTATTTGAAGTGCTGTTGAGAATATTAAAATCATTAATCATCAATTTTGTTTTCTTTGGGAAAATTTCTCGAGCCATTTTAAAGGAATTAACTACCCAATCCCATCCAGTAGTACCATTGCCTCCCAGAGCTTCTTTATAGTTAGCTCGACCACTATTACCATCAGGTGGATTATGACCGGGCAAAGGTTCATTTACAACCTGTAAGAAATCTATATCAGGATATCTATTTGCAACTGCTTGGAACCATTCACGGATTTCACTTAACTGTTCTTCTTTTGTAAGTGAATTAATCCATGATGGCTGTTGAGCACCCCAGATAAGCACATGAAAGTTAAATAAAAAGCCATTATCCTTTGCTAATTTGTATGCAGCATCTAATTCTGTCCAGTTCATACTATTTCTTATACCTTCAACGCTTCCCCATTTGCCAGCATTTTCCGGGATTACCTGATTCCAATAGTATGCAAAATTTTCTCTTTGATTTGGACTGTAAATGTTTCCAACATATTTTGGTTGTTTATGAGCTAATGGTGGACCACTCCAGGGCACAACTGGCTCAACAGGTTTAGAAGAACCTGCTTGAACGCTATCGAGATTTTCAACAGTAAACAATAAATTAGCTTTTCCAAATGCAATCTTGTCGAAATCCAATCCATCTTCGCGGCTTGCAATTTGAAATGTTTGAGTAAGGCTGTCTAAACTAACATGAAAAACATGTCCTTGTGCACCAGAATAAGTATTTTTAGAAACATTTACCCATTTCCAAACACCAGAACCCACAGTTCCTAAATCATCGACTACATCGGAAGGATTAGAAAATCCAGCACCTCCAAGACCATTTACAAATACCCAATCGGCTCTTGATGTGTCGTTTTTAATTCCGAATCCTCTTCCATAGAAAAAGCTGTCATCATTATATCCGCCGGGGCCAACACGAACACGTAAAAATAAATTGTAATGTCCAGAATCTGGAAATGTTACTTTATAAGTTGCTATTCGATTGCTATCACCAGGGGCAGTTTGACCTGTATAATTTACAGTTGTGGTAATGTAGGATATATTTCCGTCCTGTTTAATTACAAAATAGCTTCCAAGTTTACCAGACTCAGCTTCAACTACTACAGGTTTATCGCTTGCTTTGAGATTAGATTTGTTATTATATAGAAAAAGAATTTCATCAGATGACAATGCTTTATTATAAATATTAAATTCATAAATTTCTCCTCTCCATGTTGGGTCGGCATCATAAACACTTTTTGCAAGATAAGCAAAGTTATTACTTATGTTAGCAATTTTATTATTCTCTGATAAAGGAGTTTTTGATTGAAGTTGGCCATCGATATACAAAGTAATATTTTCTGAATCAATTGTACTTACCATTTGATGAATTATACCGTCATCTAATTCTGGACCATCTGCACCTGATTCACTTGCCCAGGGGGTTGATTCATCAAGACAGGAAATTGCTGCTCGACTTTTGTCATCACCTCTTGCAGGTGTAATGAAAAAATAGTTAACACCAATTGTATTTCTTGTATTACCAAAAGAAGTAATCATATGAAAACCAGTGTTTCCTTTAGGCACAGATTTAAACCATATTTCAAAAGTAAGAGCTTGATATTGATTAATTGAAATTGAGTTCGCTGGCAATTCTAACCATGAACTTGAAGCAGTTGTATTTAGTGCCCCGTTGGAAATTTTTGCACTACCTTTTAAGATTCCTGCAATCCCACTTATTTTATCTACTGCAGTTCCGTCATCAAATGTCCAGGAATGAATTAGATTACCTGTGCCAGGGTTAACCTGTGCAATTGAATCTAAATGAATAATAAATATTAAAAAACTTATTAAGGTAAAAATTTTTTTAACCATTTTTGTTCTCCTTATATTTTAATTAAAATTTCTTTGTAAGATTATTTTAGCAAAATAAGTTTTTTTGTGTCAATGTAGTTATTAGCCGTTAATTGGTAAAAATATACACCGCCTGAATAATTACTTGCATCCCATTTTAATGTATAATTTCCTGAAATTAACTTTTCCGACAAAAGTGTAGTTACTTCTCTTCCAAGCAAATCATAAATTTTTATCGAGACATTTGAATCATAGGGAATATAGAAACTTATGTTTGTGCTATTATTAAATGGATTTGGATAATTTTGAAAGAGCTGATAATTCTTAAAAGAATTCTCACCATATTCTTTAATAGATGTTAGAGTGTCGTAAGCGTTTGAAAATCTAAACCAGTTAATTCTAAAAAGCTGATCTGTGCCTTCGCCTACGAACTTAAAATATAAATCGTGATTGCCACTTATTGATGAATTAACTTTTGATTTAAAAATTTGATAATTATTCCAGCTTCCAGTATTCTCAATTTTGCATTCTGCAATTTTTAATCCTGTATCAATTGAATCAAGCCAGACTTCAACTGTTCCACCTGTTGTATAACTTGATGCTGATATTTCAATTGAGTCAGGAGATTTTTCGTAATTACTGCTGCCAAATTCTACTCCAGCATACATTGCCCAATCGTTATTATGAATGCCGCTTAAATAGTTACTCATTTGGCTTACACCAAGATAATTTGCAGGATTTTGAGCTGTAATTTTTGTATATGCATCTCGATAAATGTAAAGGTCAAAATATGCTTCTTTACCTTTGACATAAAGACCCTGCTGGTTGCCAGTAAAATTATTGAACTGTGTTTGTTCTCTGTCGATAGCTGTTGCATCAATTCCCTGTCCAATTTGTTTCCAGTTATTACCATCAGCACTGTAATAACCTGACATTACATGTTCATCACGAATTAATTTCAGCCAGACAATATTTCCAATGTTATTTTCAACTTCGTAGTAAGTTTTGTCGAAACTAAAAGCTAAAACTTTTTTCCCATTAGAATTTACTGTGCTGTATACTTTAACAGTAAGAGTTTGAGGACCATTGATTATCCACAAACCTGCTTCGTGAGTAGTTGATGATGGATTAAAATCTAATTTTGTTATTAAAGAATAATTATGCTCACCATCATTTTTAATAATTGTATTCGGCTTAGAGCTGCTTTTTGGAGAAAGTCTTAACCATCCTGGTCTTTCAGTAAGTGAGTATGTAGTTGAAGATGTATAACCTAAGAAAGACCATTCAGGATTAAGTTTTTCAGAATCAAAAAAGTCAGAATGCGGAACAGTCCATGGTATTCCACTGCTTGGAAGTTTTGGAGCTTCTACACCATCATTAGATGGATATTGAATTACTGGAAATCCTTGCTCGTTATATTTTACCTGACAAAGTAAACCTTGTCTACCCTGAGCATACCAGAGGCTGTTTCCATGATAGCTGTGTGCAATAACCCAGCTTGTGCTGTCATTTAGCATAACCGCGGGAGAAATATGATTGGGAGTGTTATAAAAATATCTTGGGCCAGTAAAAATATTTGTTCCAACTATTGTCCATTTAGATTTATCATCTGTTAAAGTATCACTGCGCATTACATATTGTGCACCAACAAGATGCTGTGCAAAACTGTAGTAATAATAACCTTTGTATTTCCACATAACTGGACCTTCAGCCCAGCCATATGGGTATGGAGATGGATTCAACCATGTTAAATCAAGAACTTTTCCAGTTGGTTGACCATCATTACCTAATTCAACAATGTGATTATTTGGTTGCCCTGCTTTTGTAAGTAAATACCATTTGCCTGTATCTTCATCAATAAAAATGGAATTATCTACTCCTAAACCTGCGGGCATATTTGAAGGGACTCGCATTCTTGTTGGAGAACTCCATGGACCCTCAGGTTTATCCGCTGTAACAAAATACATACTTCCACCACCTCTTCCGAAGAAATGCCAGTATTTACCATTATAATAAACCATGTGACCGCCCCAAATTCCTCCACCTGGACTATCACCATAATCAGACCATGAAGCTGAAACTGGCTGTGCAATTACTTCCCAATGAACTAAATCCGTTGAACGATAAATTTTTGGTGTTGGATTAAATGAAGAACCAGATGTGTAAAAGTATTTTCCAATTTTTGTTAATGTCGGGTCTGGATGGTCACCAGGAATAACAGGATTTATATAAGTCTTAAATGAAATTGATTGAGAAAATAATGATGTAACTGAAATGAAATTTACTAATAATAAGAATAATAATTTTTTCATATAACACCTGATTTTTTATAGGTGAATGAGAGCATGGAAATATCTAAGTGAATTATTCTAAAATTAATATAGCTAAAGGAGGGGAACAAATGTAGCCAGATATTGCCAAAAACTAACCCGATAGCGTCACTATTAGTTAAGTTAAAGAAGCTTACAAAATTTACTTATATCTACTATTCCATCATGTTCATAGTTAAGATAATTTATTCCAATTAATTTTAACAAATAATAGTTGGGCAGGACAAGCCCAAATAATTTCTGTATTATTTATATGCCTTGTCTTTCTTTATAATTTTTTTAAAATGCTTAAAAAAGAATTTATTCTATCAAAAGATTTTAATAGAAGATTAATTTTATTTCATTTTATTTAAAATATTTTTCTTATAAGATTCTTTGAAAATACTTTCTCCATCATGTTTATAATTTAGTATAGTAATACCCATTGCTTTAAGTCTATTTTCAGTTGTGTTAATTCTATCCAATGGGTCAGGATGCGTTGAAAGAAAAGTTGCAATTTTTGAACTTGATTGTGAAACTAATCCATCATCTCTAAGTTTTTCAAAAAAGAATTTGACTGCACCGGGATAGAATCTTGTTGAACTTAGATATTTAATTGAATATTCATCACTTTCATCTTCATTAGCTCTGCTGTTTGCAAGAAGTGCTAAACCAGAAAATAAATTTGCTGCCAGTTCAGCTAATTGTGATGGATTTTCTCCAAGTGCAATACTTAATATAATTGATATTCCATATGAAGCTGTAATTCTTTGTGTTGCATGTCTTCTTTCAACATGTGCAATTTCATGACCAATCACACCAGCAAGAGCAGCTTCTGAATCAAGATATTTTAATAAACCTGTATATAAATAAATGTAACCACCGGGCAATGCAAATGCATTTAATATGCTGTCGTTCTTAATTATTTCTATTTGATAATTATATACATCACGCTTTTTTATTTCAGGGGACTTCAATATTTCACGAAAAATATTTTTATCAATGTATTCTTTTACTTCTTGATTATCATAAATTGGATATTCTTTTGTATTCTTTCTAATTTCTGAATCAAACTGCTTGCCTAAATTAACTTCATCATTGTCTGTGAAAATGTTAATACCAGTAGAACAGGCAGAAATAAAAATTATTGTAAGTATCCAAATTTTTATTGTTTTTACTTTCATAATTTATCCTCAATGACTTGTTGAATTCAATCTCTTCTTTAGTAGATAAATGAAAACAGGGGCACCTATCAATGCAGTAATAGCTCCAACCGGTAATTCAGCCGGTGAGATAATTGTTCTCGCAATTGTATCGGCAATTGTTAAATATGATGCTCCAATGAAAAATGATGAAGTAAATACAATTCTGTTATCGTTACCAAAAATCATTCTGCAAATATGTGGAATTAATAATCCAACAAAACCAATAATTCCGCTTACAGAAACAAGCGTTCCTATCATAATGCTGGTTATGATGTAAGATGAATTTCTAAGAAGTTTTGTATTAATTCCAAGTTGTTTTGCATAATCTGAACCAAGGCTAATTACATTAAACTTATTTGAAAGAAGAATTAAAATTCCCGAAGTTAAAATTGTAATAGGGAGGACAAAAATCAGATTACTTTTTTCTGCTAATGATAAATTACCTATTAACCAGAAAATAGCTGTTCTAAGAGAATCGTTCATTAAAGTCATCATTAATAATATTGCAGCAGAAAAGAAAGCACCAACCATTATTCCCGAAAGTAAAAGAACATTTGGTTCAAGTTCTCCAAATCTTCTTCCTAATATGAAAACTATTAACATAACGGTTAATGAACCTGCAAAGGCAAGAAATTGGGTTCCGACAAAAGATAATCCTAAAATGAAAGATAGAATTGCTCCAAATGTTCCACCGCTTGAAATGCCAAGAATGTAAGGTTCAGCAAGAGGATTCATCAATAAAGATTGAAATACAGCGCCTGCGATTGATAGGCCTCCACCTACCATAATTGCGTAAAGAATTCGGGGTAATCTTATTTCAAAAATTATTTGAGATAAATAATTATCTTGATGTGTAAAGAGAATTGAAAAAATCTCAATAATATTAATCTTTACACTTCCTATTGATAAACAAATTAATGATGTGATTAACAAAATGAAAGACAAAATTAGAATTCGAAAAATAAATCCGTGTAATGTTAATCTTGGAGTTGTTTCCATAATTCATCTAAAAGTTCTTGAATGCCAAATCCACTTACAGCAGAAAAAACAACAACAGGGATGTTATCATCAATTTTTTTCTTTTTAATTTTTTTAATAGTTGATTCATCAGCTAAGTCTGCTTTTGAAAATCCAATAATGCGTTTCTTTTTGCTTAAGACTTTAGAATATTTTTCAAGTTCACTTATCAATATTTTGTAATCTTTTTGATAATTTTCAGAAGTAATATCAATCATTATTAACAAAATTTTTGTTCTTTCGATATGCCGCAAAAATTTTAGTCCAAGACCTTTACCTTTGTGAGCTCCTTCAATTATTCCAGGAATATCGGCTACAGTAAAACTTTGAAAATCTTTATAACGAACAATTCCAAGATTTGGTTCGAGTGTGGTGAAAGGATAATCTGCAATTTTTGGTTTTGCTTCTGATATAACAGAAATCAAAGTTGACTTACCAGCATTTGGAAATCCAACTAAACCTACATCAGCAATTAGTTTCAATTCGAGTATTAAATTTTTTTCTTCTCCTTCTTTGCCTGGTTCTGCATATCTTGGTGTTTGATTTGTAGGAGTTGCAAAGTTTGCATTTCCTTTTCCGCCTTTACCACCTTTAGCAGCAATAAAAGTTTTTCCATCTTTATCGAGGTCGCAAAGAACTTCTTCGGTTTCAGCATCTTTAATTACAGTTCCAACAGGGACTTTAATAAAAACATCTTTGCCATTTTTTCCATCTTTAAGAGAAGAGCCACCGGGTTGACCGTTCTGTGCAATATATTTTCTTTTGTATCTAACATCGAGAAGTGTGTTTAAATTTTTATCGGCAACAAAAATTACATTGCCGCCATTACCACCATTACCGCCAGCTGGTCCTCCTTTTGGGACATATTTTTCTCTTCTGAATGCAACGGCTCCATTGCCTCCTTTACCGGCTTTTACATAAATTTTTGCGTAATCAATAAACATACTATTGTGGGCTCTTAAAATATTCCGAGATAATTGATTTGAATTGCTCAGCTTCTTTTGAATTGGAACTGAGATTGCGATTTAAAAGTGCTTTGTCAATAATTTGATTAGCTTCTTCAATTGAATTGCAATTTGAAATTAATTCAAGAATGTTTGAAAAGTCTTCGATGTCATAGTCAAAAATGGTTTCAATTATTTTTGTTATTTCTTTGTCTTCCAAAAGTTCGTTGATATTAATTGATTTAGTTTTTTTCTTGTTTTCTTCCGATAAATTTTTTTCTATGGTTTCATTTAACTCAGGTTCTTGACTTTCTTCTTCTGAATAAATTGTTTCATCTGAAATTTTGAAAATAGATTCAAGTGTATCGTGATTATCAGCTTCTACAATTTTATTTTTTTCTTTATCGAGTTCCTCTTCTTCATTTAACAATTCTTCGTGTTCATCTTTAATCAGATTTTTATCATCAAAAAATTTAGTTGAGATTGTAACTTCTTCTTCCCGTGAAACAGATTCATCTTGCTGTTGCTCATCTTCTTCTTGATTTTCAATTTCTTCCTCTGATTCATCAATTGGTTCAATCTCGTTGTCTTTGTCAACTCTTATTCTAAATTTTTGTGGTTTGTAAGTGATTTGTATTTCATCTTCATTTTTTTCAGCTTCAGATAAATTTTCACTTTCTAATTCTTCAGATTTCTGGATATCCTCATTTTCTTCGTTTAATTCTTCTTCAAAATTTGTTTCGGTATTTTCTAATTCAGTTATATCCTCTTCAAAAGAATCTTCTTCGTAAATATCTTCTTCGGGTTCTTTAATTTTAATTTCGTCTGTGGGTTCAACTTGTTCTTCAATAGTTTTTAGTTGTGGTTGTTCTGTTTCTTCAAATTGTTCTTCTTCAGTTAAAACAGCATTAAATTCTTTTTGTATATCATTTATGCTGCATTTAATTGTTAAATCATCCCCAAAAGCAATTCGGATTCTTCTTAGATGCTGTTCTAAATTTTTCTCTTCGAGAAAAAGTTCTATTGCCTGAAGTGGGATTTTATTTTTTTGAAGTTCGCCGATATTGAAAAAATCTGCCATCGAATTGAGGGCAGTTGATAAAATATTACTTAGATTTGTTTCAACACCTATTTTATCGATTTTGTCAAGGAGCTCTTCGAATTCTTGAAGATTCAAAGAAAGAATTTTTTTTGAATTGATATATGAAATCAAAATTTTTTTTAGATAATTATAGTAATAAACATAATTTAGAATTTGTTTAATTTCTCCTGATGTTCTGTGTTCACCTTCATCATAAATAAATTTTTTAAGTGTCCATTTAGGTCGAACCAGATAATTTATTGTGAAAGAAGAAGCATGCAGAATTAATTTTGAGATATATTCAAAGGAAAGTCTTTTTGTTTTTTTAATTTCATCATTGATTAGAGAAAAATAATAAGCGATTTTTTCTCCCGAGTAATCGAATATTGAATCTCTCAGAAGTTTTTGTCTATCTTCAAAAATAATGTAATCAATTTCGGCGGAGATGTAATTTAATATTGCCGGATGCAAATCTAATGTTGATAACTGTTCGAAAGTAAAATAAGGACCAAGCTTACTCACCTTGTTAAGATTGAAGTCATAAATAAATTTTATTTCTCGTTCGAACATAATTGAATTGGGTTCCCCAGAAATAATTTCTCAAAATAATTGATAAATACTTTATAAAGCTACTCAATAATACCAAAAAGGTTAAAAAAAATCCCGACAAAATTTGTCGGGATTTATTAATCTAAGCTTCCACTTCTTCAGATTTTAATTTGGCTTTAACATATTCACGATTCATTCGAGCAATATTTCTAATTGAAATTCCTTTCGGGCATTCTGCTTCGCAGGCATAAGTATTTGAACAGGCACCGAATCCCAATTCATCCATTTTCTTTACCATTGCCTGAACTCTTCTATACCGTTCGGGTTGACCTTGAGGCAGTAACGCAAGATGAGAAACTTTGGCACTAACAAACAACATTGCCGATGCATTTTTACATGCAGCTACACAAGCTCCACAGCCAATACAGGTTGCAGAATCCATTGCTTCCGAAGCCACATCTTTAGGAATTGGAATTGCATTCCCATCAGGTGCACTTCCTGTATTAACAGAAATAAATCCACCGGCTTCCATAATTCTATCTAAAGCTGAGCGGTCAACAATTAAATCTTTTATAACTGGAAATGCTTTGGCTCTGTATGGTTCAACCCAAATTGTATCGCCGTCTTTAAAATTTCTCATATGCAACTGACATGTAGCAATTCGAGGAATTGGTCCATGAGGATGACCATTAATAACAATTCCACAGGTTCCGCATATTCCTTCGCGACAATCACTTTCGAAGGCAATTGGTTCTAAATTTTTGCTTTCGAGTTCATTATTCAATTCATCAAGCATTTCAAGGAACGAAGAATCGGGTGAAACAGAAACTTTATATTCAACAAAACTTCCGGCAGCATGCGGGCCAGGTTGACGCCAGATTTTTAATGTTAGGTTCAATTTTTTCTCGTTCATTTTTTTACCCCTTAATTCCAAACTTTTATTTAATTACTTATAACTTCTTGTTGCCAATTGTACTGTTTCAAATATTAACGGCTCTTTGTTCAATTCCCATTTGCCGACTTCTTTAAATTCCCATGCAGCTACATAAGCAAATTCTTCATCATTTCTCTTAGCTTCACCTTCTTCTGTTTGATATTCTACTCTAAAATGTGCACCACAAGATTCATTTCGATGCAAAGCATCAATTGCCATCAATTCTGCTAATTCAAGATAATCTGCAACTCTGCCTGCTCTTTCCAAACATTGGTTCACATCATTGGCACTTCCAACAACATTTACATTTTTCCAGAATTCATCTCTAAGTTCTCTAATTTCATTAATTGCTTCTTTCAAACCTTGTTCACTTCTTGCCATTCCAACTTTATCCCACATTATTCTGCCTAGTTGTTTATGAATGCTATCAACAGTTCTTTTTCCTTTAATGGATAAAAGTTTATGAACAAAATCTTCAATTTCATTTTTGACTTTATCAAATTCAGGGTGGTCGGTTTTAATAAGTGAAGGTTTTTCGCTTGCTAAATAATTTCCAATTGTATAAGGAAGAATAAAATATCCATCAGCTAAACCTTGCATAAGAGCACTTGCACCAAGTCGATTTGCACCATGGTCAGAAAAATTTGCTTCGCCTGCAACAAATAAACCAGGAATTGTACTCATTAAATTATAATCTACCCAGAGACCACCCATAGTGTAATGTGGAGCTGGATAAATTTTCATTGGCACTTCATAAGGATTTTCGCCGGTAATTGTTTGATACATTTCGAATAAATTTCCATAACGTTCTTCTATAACTTTTCTTCCGAGTCTATTTATAGCATCTCTGAAATCAAGATAGACTGCTTCTTGTCCTTGAGCACCACGACCTTCATCTACGACTTCTTTAGCAGCACGAGATGATATATCGCGTGGTGCAAGATTTCCATATGTTGGATATTTTCTTTCGAGGAAATAGTCCCGTTCTTCTTCAGGAATATCATTTGGGTGACGCATATCTCCTTTAAATTTTGAAACCCAGATTCTGCCATCATTTCGTAAGCTTTCACTCATTAAAGTCAATTTTGATTGGATATCACCATGCAAAGGCAAACAAGTAGGATGAATCTGAGTAAAACATGGGTTTGCGAAAGCTGCACCTCTTTTATGTGCACGCCATATTGCTGTAGCATTACAATTCATTGCATTAGTAGACAAGAAGAATACATTTGAATAACCACCAGTAGCAAGAACTACAGCATGAGCAGAATATTTTTCAATTTCACCGGTTAAAAGATTTCTAACAACAATTCCTCTTGCAACTCCATCGATTACAACGAGGTCGAGCATTTCGCGTCTTGTGTAAAGTTTAACTTTTCCTAAATTTATTTGTCTATTCATTGCTGAATAAGCACCGAGGAGAAGCTGCTGACCTGTTTGACCTTTAGCATAAAAAGTTCTTGAAACCAAAGCACCGCCGAATGAACGATTATCGAGCATACCGCCATATTCACGAGCAAAAGGAACACCTTGAGCTACACACTGGTCGATTATATTTCCGCTAACTTCTGCTAATCGATAAACATTTGCTTCGCGAGCACGAAAATCACCGCCTTTAATTGTATCATAAAAAAGTCTATAAACAGAATCACCATCGTTTTGATAATTTTTAGCTGCATTAATTCCGCCCTGTGCTGCAATACTATGCGCTCTTCTGGCACTATCATGAAATGTAAATACTTTTACATTGTAACCAAGTTCTCCTAACGAAGCAGCTGCCGAGGCACCCGCAAGTCCTGTCCCTACAACTATAATTTCATATTTACGCTTGTTTGCAGGACTGACAAGTTTCATATTAAATTTATGATTTTCCCATTTATCCTGAATAGGACCTGCCGGAACTTTTGAATCTAATTTTATCATTAGTTACCTCCGTAAAAAAATAAAAAGTAAATTGGTATTGAAGAAAATCCAATTACCATAATCAAAGTATAAATCAACCCTAACTTCTGAATTATTGGGAAATATTTTTTATTGTTCCAACCGAAAGTTTGAAATGCACTTTGAAAACCATGCATAAGATGGAATCCCAATAAAATCATTGCAGCTACATAAAACAATGAATAAACTGGATTGCTAAAAGCTTCTACCAATATTTGATAATAATTATGACTTAATGCTAAAGGGTGACCAAAATTAAATGCTATCCAGAATGTTTTTAAATGAATAATCAAGAAAATAAAAATTATGCTTCCACTCCAAATCATTGTGCGCGAAAAAATATTTGTATTTTCTGAAGAAGCATTAATCTTATATTTTACCGGTCGGGCTTTTTTATTCTCATACCATAATCTTATTCCATCATAAATATGAAATACAAAGATTAAGACTAAAATTGCTTCAATTACTCGCACTAATGGTTTTATTGTATCAAGATTTTTTACGACTGTATTAAAAAGCTGGGGTCCACCAAAAAGAGAAAGATTGTTAATTAAATGAATAATTAAAAATAACATTAGACAAACCCCGGTCACAGCCATAAGAATTTTTTTACCAATAGAGGAGTTTAATGCATTTAAAAACCAGCCCATTAAAATTCTCCTATATTTTGAACAATGTTAGTAAGGTAATTTTGTTTGGCAAGCGTCGAAATGAAATTTTCTTTACAGCTTAGAAGAGCCACAGTTTTACACCAAAAATTATATAAGCACTATTTAAGATAAGTTTATTAAATATCTTTTTCAAAGAAAAATTATAATAATTGCAAAGGAAAAAGATTTTAAAGATAATTATCGAGTTACTAATCAAACTGAAAAAGTAAATAAGCAAAGTTGAGAGGTTGTTCATTCATATTATAATTTGAAATCAATCTTTTTGATAAGCTTTTAGATTAGTTTAGTTAATAAAATTATCCTCATATAATTTTTTTGATAAACAAAATTTTTTATATCTTAGAAATGTCGTTCTAAAATTTGCGGTGTCCGTTTGGACTTAATAGGGAAACCGGTGAAAATCCGGTGCTGCCCCGCAACTGTGAGAGATGAAAAAGTCGTTTAACATTATGCCACTGCCTGCAGAGGAAGGTGGGAAGGCGTTAAACGATATCTCAAGCCAGGAGACCTGCCGCAAGTTCCAGTTTTATAAATCAACCTTCGCGGGTGAGGTTTGATTTACGAGTTATCATATCGTAATATCATTCAAACTTATCAACCCACGAAGTTACAACTTTTTAACAACTAAAATTTGTTTAACAAAAAAAGGAGTAACTTCTATGAAAAATTTTTTATTCACCATTCTATTTTTTTATAGTCTCATTGTATTTGCACAAACCGATACTCTTAAAACAACTTTATCGGAAATTGTAGTTACAGCAAACAGAACTGAAACACCTTATTATTCAATTGCAAGTTCTGTTACTATTATAACATCAGATGAAATCTCTAAAAAACATTATAACACTGTTGTTGATCTCTTAAGAGAAGTTCCCGGTCTATCAATAGTTCAGCAGGGTGGACAGGGAAAAATTGCAAATCTTTTTATGAGAGGTGCAAATTCTAATCATACTCTTGTCTTTATAGATGGAGTTAAAGTTAACGATGCTTCATCTCCAAATAATGCTTTCGACTTCTCAATATTAAATACATCCGATATTGAAAAAATTGAAATTGTTAGAGGTCCTCAAAGCACACTTTATGGCTCTGATGCTATCGCTGGTGTAATTAATATTATTACCAAGGGATTTAATAAAAATAAAAATTATTCACTTTCACTTGAAGGAGGTACAAATTCATTTTTTAAAGGAAATGTTTCATTAAATGGAAATTATGGAATTGTTGATTATTATATTTCTGCTGCAAAAATTGGAAGCAAAGGAATTTCTGCAAGCAATTCAAAATATGGAAATTCTGAAAGCGATGGATTCAATAATAATTCTCTGACATCGAAACTCAATTTTAATTTTCTCGAAAATTTGAATATGAATTTTCTTTATAAATTTTCAAAGTTAAAAACTGATTTAGACCAGAACGAAAAAAATGGTGACGACCCAAATTACAATTACAATGTTGAAGAACAGTTATATAAAGCAGAACTTAAAAATTATTTGTTCGATAAAAAGTGGGAACAGTTTATTTCTGCCTCGTTTGTTAAAAGAATAGCCAAAGCAAAAGATGATGTTGATGAGATGAGACCTAATTCTTCATCTAACAGCTATAATCACTCAGAGAGAATAAAATTTGGTTGGCAAAATAATTTTTATTTTATCAAAAATAATTTGATAACAATTGGAATTGAATCAGAATTAGAAAAAGCAAACACAAGTTATTTTAGCACATCTGAGTGGGGACCTTATGAGAGTGTATTCCCTGAAAAATCAATGCGCACAACAGGAATTTATTTTCAAAACCAATTTAATCTTTCAAATTCTTTATTCACATCATTTGGAATTCGTATTGATAAAAATGAGAAATATGGAACTATCACTACTTTTAGATTTGCTCCTGCTTACTATTTTCATTCTACAAATACAAAATTGAAGATGAGTTATGGTTCTGGTTTTAAAGCTCCTTCGTTGTATTATTTGTATGACCCTCTTTTTGGCAACCAAGATTTAAAACCAGAGAAAAGCAAAGGCTGGGACTTTGGTATAGAACAATTTTTAATGAATAGTAAATTTTCTTTTGGTATAACATATTTCAATATAGATTTAACTGATATGTTTGGATATGATGCAAACTTCAAAACAATAAATATTGCAAAAGCTTCTTCAAAAGGATTGGAAATCTATTCAACATTATCAGATTTAAATGGAATCTCATTTAATGTAAATTATACTTATAACGAAACTAAAGATGAATATGAAAAAAGCAGTGATTATAATAAGCAATTGCTGAGACGGCCAAAGCATCAGTTTTATTTGAGCATCGGATATCAATTGACTGATAAAATTTTATTGAACTCTTCATTAAAATATGTCGGCAAACGTGATGATAAAGATTTTTCGTTCTTCCCTGCAAAAAGAGTAACAATGAGTGATTATTCTGTAGTAAATGTTTTTGTCACTTATAAATTGTTGAATAATCTTGATGTTTATGGGAAAATAGAAAATTTATTTAATAAAGATTATGAAGAAGTATTGTATTATGGAACATTGGGCAGAACATTTTATCTTGGGTGTAATTTTAGATTATAAATTTTTTTCTTAAAAATATTTATAAAATCTTGAGGTTGTTTCAGATGTTCAGAATATAGAATTGAAAACACTTTGAAGATTTGGTTTTCAGTTTCATGTAAAATTGAACTGACGAGACAGCCTCAAGATTATTTGAATAATCCTTCGATTTCAGTTTTAGTTAATTCTCTTACTTCACCAAACTTTAAATCTCCAAGCAGAATATTTTTTATTCTAACTCGAACAAGACGCAAAGTAGGGAATCCAACTGCAGCGGTCATTTTTCTAACCTGTCTATTTCTGCCTTCAATTAATGTAATACTAATCCATGATGTTGGAATTTTTTTCCTTTCACGGATTGGAGGAATTCTTTGAGGGAAATCGGGTTCTTCTATTATTTTTACTTTTGCAGGAAGAGTTTTTTTGTTTTCTATTTCTACACCATCTCTAAGTCTTTGAAGTGCTTCAGAGGTTGGAATTCCTTCGACCTGAACAAAATATTCTCTTTCATGTTTGTATTTGGGATTTAATAAATAATTGGTTAAAAATTTATCGTTGGTTAAAAGCAATAATCCTTCGCTGTCCATATCTAATCTTCCAACGGGATAGACATCTTTAGGAAAATTATAAAGTGATTTTAATGTTCTTCTTCCTTCTTTATCTGTGAACTGTGAAAGGACACCGTAAGGTTTATTGAGTGCAAAATATCTCAGATTTTTTTTCATTTTTATTTATTAGTTTTAATCGGAAAGAAAACCTTAAATATGCTTCCTTCATTTAATTTGCTTTCGACCGAAATATTGCCTCCATGTTTTTCAATCATTTCTTTGCATAAAAGCAAACCCAGACCAGTTCCACTTTCAGAATAAGTTCCTTTTGTTGAAAAATGTGTATCGGGCTTGAACAATTTTTGAATGTCATCAGAGGAAATTCCAATTCCTGTATCCTGCACAGTAATTTCAACTCCATCAGAACTGAAAATAGAATTGATGGTAACAGTTCCTCCTTCTTCGGTAAATTTAATGGCATTGCTGATTAAGTTATTCAGAATAGTACTTAAAATGTATTCATCAACAAAAATAATTGCATTTGAGTCTATTTCATTTTTCAATGTGATATTTTTTATTGTCGCACTTGCAACATGAAGATTAAGTATTTCATCAACTTTATTGCGAAGATTAATTTTTGTTGGTTCGATTTTAATTTTATCTGATTGCAGCTTTGTCCATTCAAGCAGATTTATTAAAAGTTCATAAATTTTTTTTGATTGATTCCTTATTCCTTTTACAATTTCTTTTTTTGTATCGTCTGGCAGTGAATCAAATTCTTCGTAGAGTAAATCAATATAACTTAGAAGTCCTTGAAAAGGATTTTTCAAATCGTGAGAAATGACTGAGTAAAATCTATCCTTTGCAGCATTTATATTTTTTAGTTCTTCAGTATATTCAATTAATTTCTTTTCTGCTTCTTTCCTCATACGAATTTCTTCCATCAGATTCTCATTTAAAATGTTCAATTGCTCAAGTCTGATGTTCAAATCCTGCTCAATTTTTCTTCTTCGTTTTACAATGTTAAACACAATGAATAAAAAGGCAAAAAGAAATGCAGAAATTATGGCAATAATTATTTCATAATTATTATTCAAAAAATATTTTCCCATTAGTGAAGTTTTAATCTCTTTTAATTATACAATTTAGCAACTTTATTCTTAATAAAATATTTTTCTTATAATAATATCATTTCTTAATTTAATAGTATATTATACTATAAATCGAGAGAAAATATGAAAATAAAATTACCACACTCAACACAAAACTGGATATCTCTAATTGGAGCTACAATTGCTCTTATAAGTTTTTTTATGATAGTATTTTTATTTGTAGTAAGTTCAATTTTCGGGAAGGATAATTCATATCTTGGTTTGGTAATTTACATTGCCTTGCCTGCAGTTTTAATTTTTGGTTTGATATTAATTCCTGTGGGTATGTGGGTAAAAGTTAGAAAGGAAAGATTAAATATTCAAAAAGATAAAAAAGAATGGCCTGTAATTGATTTTAACGATATACGGCATAGAAACGCATTTGTAATTTTTTCTGTTGGCACATCAATCTTTCTTCTTGCTTCTGCTGTTGGAAGTTATGAAGCATTTCATTTTACAGAGTCAGTTGAATTTTGTGGTAAATTGTGTCACTCTGTAATGAAACCTGAATATACAGCATATCAGAATTCACCGCATGCAAGAGTAGCCTGTGTTGAATGTCATGTGGGCACGGGTGCAAGTTGGTATGTTCGTTCCAAATTGTCCGGATTATATCAAGTTTATGCAGTAACACTTGGAACAGTACCAAAACCAATTGAAACACCAATAAAAAATTTAAGACCAGCAAGAGAAACTTGTGAAGAATGCCACTGGCCTCAAAAGTTCTATGCAAGAAAGCTGAGAGTTGAAAAGCATTATTTGAATGATAAGAACAATACTGAATGGGATATAACATTGACAATGAAAATTGGTTCGCAGGTAAGTGCTCTTGGTTTGGAAGAAGGAATTCACTGGCATATCAATCCAAATGTAAAAATAGAATATAAAGCACTTGATTCTAAACGAGAAAAAATTCCATGGGTAAAATATACTAATCTTAAAACAGGAGAAGTTTTTGTTTATGAAGACAGAAAAGGAAAAATTGATAAAAGAATTTTAGATTCATTAGAAACAAGAGTGATGGATTGCATGGACTGCCATAATCGTCCTTCGCATAACTATAAGCCACCGGCAATTTTTATAAATGATGCAATTACAGCTAAAATTATTCCACGAGAACTTCCTCAAATAAAATTTGCAGCTATGGATGTTTTAAGCAATAATTTTTCTTCGACAGATTCCGCTATGAAAGAAATATCACATTATATTAATACATTTTATAAAGATAATTACCCGGAAATATATGCAGCCAAAAAAGAATTGATTGATAAAGCAATTAAAGGGATACAGGAAGAGTTTAAGAAAAATATTTTTCCTGAAATGAAAGTTAGATGGGATGTCTATCCAAATAACATTGGTCATCTTGAATTTATTGGTTGCTTTAGATGCCACAATGATAATCATAAATCAAATGAGGGGAGAGTAATTAAAAAGGATTGCAATTTGTGTCATGTAATAAATTCACAGGGACCTTCAAATGATTTGCAAATTACTTCTATAAATTCAGAACTTGAGTTTAGACATCCCGGAAATGATGTTAGCGATAAATGGAAAAAAATGCTGTGTGTTGAATGTCATACAGGATTGAACCCATAAGAAATTGAAAAAATTAATTTGGTTTCAGAATTAATCTAAACATCAAATTGACTTATTTGAAACAGTAGAAAATAAACTAATGAGTAAAAGCTATATTTATTCTATAAACAAATATGAAATTATTAATGGGGCTATTATTTTTCTATAAGTTTATTTATTATCACTTCGAGAAAATTTCATTCTTTGGATAAAGTGAGAAATGAATTATTAAATACTCTTTTGATTCTTTTGGCTTTTGTATTTTTATCCTGTTCGTCAAGTTCAATTTATGAAAGAATAAATTCTCCTGTAGCCGATGGCAAATATGACAGTGAATTTCCCTACACAAATGCTTCAAAACAACTTGAAGAAATTAGTGACTGCATAAGATTAATTAACAGCATAGCTTTTTATACAAGTTATGTTTTTGATTCAAATTCTTTTATAACTATTGAAGAGTTAAAAAAAATTGATTTCGAAAGAAAAGCTGTTCAAAAAGTTTATTTCAACAGAACAGCTTCCGGAACTGCAACTTTAATTTATAAAGGTCAGGATAAAATACTTTTTCTTACAGTAGCACATGTAGTTTCATTTGAAGATACATTAATTTCTTATTTCATCAATGAAGATGGCACCACTTCAAATTATGTTCAAAGTATTTCGATTAAAACTCGTCAAACTAATTATATTCCTGATTTGCCGTCTGGTAGTGAACTTGAAATTGTATTGATAGATAAAAATATTGATGTTGCACTTCTGGGTAAAAAAATTTTGCAAACAGATTTGCTGAATATTTCTGTGTTTAATTATCCATGGGGAAAATCTTCGGAGCTTGAGTGGGGAAATTTTGTTTATGTTTTTGGTTATCCGATGAATTTAAAAATGGTAACAAAAGCACTGGTAAGTATATCAAGCAAAGAAAAAAATACATTTTTAATTGATGCAGTATTCAATAGGGGTTCAAGCGGTGGTATTGTATTAGCCATTCGTGATGGAGCTCCAAACTTTGAACTTGTCGGCCTCGTTAAATCTGTGCCGGCAGATTTTCAGTATACAGTTCATCCATTAACGAAAGATAGAAATCTCGACTTTAATCCATTGATGCCATACAAAGGAGAACTTTATGTTGAAAGAGAACAAATATTGAGAACAGGTATTACAAAAGTAATTTGTATAGAAGCAATAAAGGATTACATTGAATTGCATAAATCTTATCTTGCAAGCAAAGGATATTTTTTGCCTAAGTTTTAATTTTTATCTAAGTGAAATAAGAAAGGGGGTCAAGAAATTATGAGGCCTGAATCAAATGAATACGCACCTTATTACAAGCAATATGTAGATTTAATCGATTCTGAAAATATTGTAGAAGTTCTGGAGAACCAATTGCAGGAAGTAGAAAATCTATTCAATTCAATTGACGAAGAAAAATCTAATTTTCGATATGCAGAAAAGAAATGGAGCATTAAAGAAGTGCTTGGTCATCTTGTTGATAGTGAAAGAATTTATTCATGCAGAATATTACGTGTATCTCGAAGCGACCCTAATCAACTTGCTACATTTGATGAAAATTTATTTATAGAAGAATCAAATTATTCTTCTCTTAAATTAAATGATATTCTAAATGAATTTATACTTTTGAGAAAATCTACAATTTTGATGTTGAAAGGAATGAAAGAAGAAATGTTCTTGAAAACAGGAATTATTAACGGGCAAAATATTTCAGTTAGAGCAATAGCTTATATAATTGCAGGTCATACGCTTCATCATGTTAATGTAATTAAAGAAAGATATCTTAAATAAAAATGTCACTTTTAGTATTAGCATTTCCTGAGATTGATAAAAAAGATTATCAATGGATTCAATCCATTAGAGAAAAATATGATGAACGATATTATAATATTGTCGAACCACATTTTACATTAATCTTTCCTTTGTTAGAAATTTCTGCAGATGAACTGAGCAGACATGTAAAATCTGTATCGAAAAAATTTGGTGTATTTTATTTCGTAATACGATGTGCCCAGATTGTTAAAGATTCATTCAGTGATTATACCGATGTATTTTTAATTCCAGAAGAAGGTTATAGAATTTTTGTCAAACTCCACGATGCGCTTTATACCGGTCCAATTGAAAAACATCTTCGGCTTGATATTCCTTTCATTCCTCATATTGGAATTGCAAATAATGTTGATGCAAAATTCTGTAAAAAAATTGCAGATGAAATAAATTCAAGAAATCTGGAAATAGTAGGAGAGATTAATAAACTGAGCATAGTAAATTATGATAATGCAAAAGTTGATGTAATTGAAAATATCTATTTGAGGAAATAAAATTTTTTACTTGTGAATAAAAAAATTTCGCACAAAACGAAATTCAATTTAAAACGACTAATGTAGCAAGCAATTAATTCTGTATTTAAATGAACAATAAATTATTTCTAAAAAATTTCATAAGAAAAATTGAGTGGGAAGGAATATTCTGGTTATGTGGACTTATATATTTAATGTTTATAAATCCATATAAAGAACAGCATTTTACACTTTGCCCGTTTCATAATATAGGAATTAGTTTTTGTCCCGGTTGCGGTTTAGGAAGATCAATTTCATTTGTTTATCATCTGGATTTCATAAATTCATTGCATACTCACCCGCTTGGAATATCGGCTTTAATATTAATTTCATACAGAATGATTATTTTAATAAAAAGAACAATTAATAATTTTAATCAGAAGGAGAATTTATGCCAAATGTATATGAATTAATGCCCGAAATAATGGGCGAAGAACAAATTTACATTGCTAACCTAATTAAAAATTATGACGACAAAGAAGCACAACAATTTGCAAATATTTATCGTGCAAGAAGAAGAGACCCGCAAACAATTTTGCTTGTAACACTTGTAGGTTTTCTCGGAATTGCTGGAGTTCAAAGATTTCTTACTGACCAGATAGGCATGGGAATTTTGTATTTACTTACTGGTGGCATATGTTTAATTGGAACTATAATTGACCTTATCAATTACAAAAGAATTGCATTTGAATATAATCAAAAACAGGCGGCACAAATTGCTTTTATGCTAAAAGGGAATCAATAAACTCATAAAGATTTTTTTGTTTTACAAATTTTATTTATTAACTTAGCAGTGTAGAGCAGATGCTCTGATATATTTTTTTGCCGGGGGCAATAAAATCTATTCGAGTGTTCTGCTTTGCAGCAGTATCAGTAACATTTTTAAAGGAGTTTTTCAAATGGCAGAGCGTGAAAACGGAACCGTAAAGTGGTTTAATGCTGCAAAGGGTTACGGTTTTATTGAGCGCAATCAAGGCGGTGATGTATTCGTTCATTTCTCTTCAATTCAAGCTGAAGGATACAAAAGCCTTGAGAAGGGTCAAAAGGTTGAATTCACTGTTGGAGAAGGACCAAAAGGACCCCAGGCTCAAGATGTAAAAGTTGTCAAATAATAAAGATTTATTTGCAACAACTGAGCGGCTTTAATTAAGCCGCTTTTTATTTTTTTATATTGAACTTTTTTTGCTATAGATGCATTTTTGTATGTGCAATTAAGAAAATTTTCTAAAATGAAAATTATTTTATTAAATACTTACAATACCATATCTGATACTTCATATCATCATAGCTGCATCTGTTGCTTCTTACCAATTTATTGTTGTTGATTTCATAATCAGCCTTCAATTCTTTTTTTAATATTTTTTAATTTTTTAAGAGGAATGAAAATGGAAACTTTAAACAGGAATAATCTAATTAGTTTTGCTGAAGAACTGTTAACAAAAAGGCAAACACACTTTTGCACCGCGTCGTTAAAGACAGAAGCAATAGAATATCTCAATGGATTAATTGATTTTCTATTCCCTCACTTTTCAAATAAAGTTTATTACACAGAAGAAGATATTCTTTCTAAACTTCAGCTGCTAAAAAGGGATTTAATTCAGTTAATTAAATTATTGAATGGTTTGGCTCCTGAGAATGTTGAAGAAACTGCAGAAAAATTCATTTCACAACTTCCTAAGATACACAGTATGCTCTGGGCAGATGCTGAGTTTATTTATCAAGGTGACCCGGCTGCAGAAAGTGTTGATGAAGTGATTTTAGCTTATCCTGGATTTATGGCAATTGTAATTTATCGAATTGCTCATGAATTATATCTTTTAAAAGTTCCTATCATACCAAGAATTTTGACAGAACATGCACATCAAATTACTGGAATTGATATTCATCCAGGAGCTACAATTGATTCACCATTTTTCATTGACCATGGAACTGGAATAGTAATTGGCGAAACTACAATAATTGGAAAAAATGTTAAACTTTATCAAGGTGTTACACTTGGTGCTTTGAGCGTTGATAAAAGTTTGGCTCAAACAAAACGTCATCCTACAATTGAAGATGATGTTGTAATTTATTCTCAAGCAGTAATTCTTGGTGGCAATACAGTTATAGGCAGCAACAGCATAATTGGCGGAAATTCATGGATTACTCAAAGCATACCGCCTAATTCAATTGTCTACAACAAAAGTGAAGTTCGAGTAAGAAGAACAAAAGAATTTGAAAATTCATTAGACTTTGTCATTTAACAAAAACAGGAGAAATATAATGAAAGCACATAATGTTCTTGAATTAATTGGAAATACACCTCACCTTAGAATAAATAATCTTTTTGGTAATAAACATGAGGTTTGGGTCAAATTGGAAAGAGCAAATCCTGGAGCGAGTATTAAAGACAGAATTGCTCTTTCAATGATTGAAGATGCAGAAAGGAAAGGAATCTTAAAGCCTGACAGTATAATTGTTGAACCTACTTCTGGAAATACTGGAATTGGACTGGCAATGGTTGCAGCTGTAAAAGGTTATAAGTTAATTCTTGTTATGCCCGAATCAATGTCAATTGAAAGAAGAAAAATTATGGCTGCATATGGAGCAGAATTTGAATTAACACCACGAGAACTCGGAATGAAGGGTGCTATAGCAAAAGCTCAGGAAATTGCAGCAAACAATCCAAAAGTATGGATACCACAACAATTTGAAAATCCTGCCAATGTTGAAATTCATATTAAAACAACTGCTCAGGAAATCTTAAATGATTTCCCTGAAGGTTTTGATTATTTGATTACTGGAGTAGGTACAGGTGGACATATTACTGGTGTAGCAAAAGTATTAAAGGAAAATTTTCCTCACATTAAAGTTTTTGCAGTAGAGCCAGCTGCTTCTCCTGTTATTTCCGGTGGACAACCCGGCCCACATCCAATTCAAGGTATAGGAGCTGGTTTTATTCCAAAAATATTTGATACTTCTTTAATTGATGGAGTAATTCAGATTACAAAAGAGGAAGCATTCGAATTTGCACGCCGTGCTGCAAAAGAAGAAGGCTTATTTGTAGGAATTTCTTCCGGTGCATCTCTCGCAGCTGTAAACAAAAAATTAAGTGAAATACCAGAAGGAAAAAGAATACTAACTTTCAATTACGATACTGGTGAAAGATATTTGTCAATTGATGATTTATTTTAATCTTGTTTAAGAATTGCTCTTGCTTTGATTTAAGAAGCAAGAGCATTTTTCATAAAATTTTTTTGTTTCCTTATGTTTTTAATTTTGTAATTATTCACAAAATTTGATTTGGATTTTTTTTAATAAAATGCTATGTATTGCAGTGCTTTTTTTAGAAATTTTTAAATAAGGACAAATTATGGAACAAGTACAGGAAAAAAAGAAACTTCATGATTTTGCATTCTACTTTTTAATGGGAATCTTAAGTGTTAGTGTATTATATATTCTTGGTTATCTCGTTTACGATATGATTTTTGGATAATTTTTGGGAAGTTTTTCAAAACTTCATAATAACAGTGACTTTCATAGAACCATCAAAAAACGACACAGATAAAGAAGGTAACTGTTGTATTTTATGTTACCACCGGTATAATCGAATCACATTATCGAAGGGGAATAAACCTCTTCTTTCCGTAGAATTCTACATTTATAATTTTATTTAAGAATTGAAACGATGAGTATGTTCTTTATTTCGTTAGTGAATTTTTTTGATTGAAAAATTTTTTATCCAATAAAAAAATACTTCATTTTTTGAAAGAAGAATAAATACATGACTTTCTATTGATACAATGATTTTGATAAATAAATTAACGTCATTTAATTATGCACTTATTGAAGCATATAGATTAATTGGATTATTTATTTATGACATTATACATTAGCAATAAATTCTTACTATTTTTGTTAAGAGAAATATTATCAAATAGTGAAAAATAATTCTGACAAGTTTAAAAATATCCTTGAGATATTAAAAGCAATGGGACTTGTATTTGGTGATATCGGTACAAGTCCAATTTATACTCTCACAGTAGTTTTCCTTCTTACGCCTCCAACATTTCAAAATGTTCTGGGAATACTTTCTCTTGTTTTCTGGACATTGATAGTACTTGTAACAATTGAATACACATTCCTTGCAATGAGTTTAAGCTCTAAAGGAGAAGGCGGTATAATTGTATTGAAAGAAATTCTTCGCAGCATTGTCAAAAGAGGAAGGTCAATTATTTTTATTACTTTTCTTGGTTACATAGGTATTTCTCTTTTAATGGGAGATGGAGTAATTACACCGGCAATCAGTATTTTATCTGCAGTAGAAGGTTTAGAGTTAATTCCAGGAATTGGTCACATCGACCAGAATACTATAGTTCTAATTACAATTATTATTACAATAATTTTATTTTCTGTTCAATCACGAGGGACAGATAAAGTTGCAATTTCATTTGGACCAATAATGTTATTATGGTTTTTGTCTTTGTTTACTTCGGGTATGATATCAATATTGCATAACCCTGCAGTAATTGCAGCTATTAGTCCTCATTATGCAATAGAATTCATGACTCATAACGGTATAACTGGATTTTTTGTTTTGTCGGAAGTTATTTTGTGTGCAACTGGCGGCGAAGCAATTTATGCTGATATGGGACACTTAGGACGTGAACCAATTAGAAGAGCCTGGTATATTGTATTTGTCGCACTTGTTATAAATTATTTTGGTCAGGGAGCATTTTTGTTAGAGCATAACAAAAATTACAATAATTTTAATATCCTTTTTACAATGATAAAATCTCATGCACAAATTTTATACATACCATTCCTGATGCTTACCTTAATGGCAACGATTATTGCTTCGCAGGCTATGATTTCTGCTATGTTTTCACTTGTATATCAAGGAATTCGTACTTACATCTTTCCTTTAATGCGTGTTAAATATACATCTACTCAATTGAGATCACAGATTTATATTGCTGCAGTAAACTGGGGATTACTGTTAGCAGTAGTATTAATGATTTTAGTTTTTCGCAAATCACAAAACCTTGCTGCAGCTTATGGATTTGCAGTAACAACTACAATGGCAATAAGTACATTCTTTATGATTTGGATTTTCAAGCGGCAGAAAATTAGATTAAAAGTTTTAATAGCTTTACTTGTGTTTGGTGTAAATATTCTCTTCTTACTTGCAGTATTTTATAAGATTCCTCATGGTGGTTATTGGTCTATACTTATTGCAATGATTCCTTTTTTAACTATAAGAATTTGGACAATGGGCAATCGAGCCGTTCATAAATCTTTTCGTTCATTACCAATTGATACTTTTATTACAAGCTTTGATCAACTTTATTCAAAGGGAAATATTTTACCCGGCACGGCTTTGTTTTTTACTAAAAGTTTAGATATGATTCCTCCTTACATGGTTCATTGCACAATTAGTAGCAATATCATTTATGAACATAATATTTTGATTTCAATTGCAACAATGGATAAACCTTTTGGCACTCAAAAATTATTTGAACCTGAAATTACAGAAGGACTTTCAGGATTAGAAATTCAAATTGGTTATCTTGAAAAAGTTGATGTAATGAAAATATTGAAAGAATTACAAATTGACCCGAAAGTAATGTTTTATGGCGTAGATGATGTTCACACAAGAAAAGCCACTTTAAAAATTTTTGCATTAATTAAAAGAATAACCCCAAATTTTGTCCAGTTTTTAGACCTGCCTTATCAAAAACTTCATGGAGTTATTACCCGCATTGAGATTTAATTTGGATTGAAGTTAATCCTAAAATGTTGTAAAATATCATAGAAAATAAATTGTTCTTTAACTTTCGAGCGCATTGTATTTATGTTATTACTTTTTGAATGAGAATTTATATTAATGAATAAATTAATGAAGAGGTTGCTATGAAAAACGGATTAAGTTTTTTAGCAATTGTTCTCTTCTTCATTTCAACAACTATTTACTCACAGGATATTTCTCTCTGCCAATTAATTGGGAAAGATTCAAAAGAAGTAATTCAAAAATTTGGCAAGCCGCTTCATCACGACAAATCAAATCCAGCAATGGAATGCATTTATTACCAGACAAAAAATTCAAGAATGGCTTTTATTGCTGACCAAGAAGGTGTTTATCAAATACAGGTTGATTTTATGTATGATTCAGAGAAAAGTGCAAGAAATGCTATCGATAAATTTTTATCTGAATGTGGAACTAAAAGTCTGAAAGTTGATACTATTAATGTGAGTGATTTTAAAATAACTGGTTCCGGTGTAAAGATGAGTCTTTCATTATTTGAAAATACATATTCAAAAAAGTACGAAGTTAAATTCAAAGCTGATCGTTCTACGATTAAATAATATTGTCTAAACCAGTCATTTTTGCGCTGATATTCCAAAATTGTGTGAGAAGCTTTTTATCATAAGTTAAAGGGTGAGATCTTTCTATTTTTTTATCAATGAAATATTCTCCACTTATATTTTTTACTTCGTTGGAAATGGCAAGATAGACTGATGTTTCTGCTCCTTTTTTTACCGATGCCCCTGAAATATTAAATCCAGCTTTTAAAAGTTTTGTGGATATAACTCCTGGATGCAAAGCATTAACTGTTATATTTGTATTGGACAATTTTTCTGTTAGCATTTTTGTGAATAAAATATTAGCAAACTTAGATACCGCATAAGCATTATAAGGAGAAAAATATTTTTCACCGTTAAGATTTTCTAAGTCAAAGTCTGCACTTTGATGTGCTATTGAGCTTACATTGATTATTCTTCCTTGTTCGGATTTTTTGATTAATTCAATTAAAAGATTTGTCAATAGAAAGTGAGATAGATGATTAATCTGAAAAGTTTTTTCAAAACCATCTTCTGTTAAAATGCGTTCTTTCATATAAATGCCTGCATTATTAATTAATACATCCAGGCATTCAAATTTATTTTTAATTTCATCAGCCATTTTTCTTACCTGCCAAAACGAAGAAAAATCTGCCAAACAACTATCAATATTATCGTTGTTAATTTGTCTTTTAATTTCTTCTACAGTTTTGTCAATTCTGTTTCTGTCTTTTCCGTGAATAATAATTTTATGACCCAGATGTGCAAGTTCAATAGCAGTTTGTTTGCCAATGCCATCTGTTGAACCAGTAATTAAAATTATTTTTTGTTCCATAAATTTTTTTGTAAATAAAAATATTTGGTTGCAAATCTAACCTTTAACTAATAATTCATCAATTATAACTCTTTACTTGAAGTAAATATTTTTTATTCATATCATAACAAGAAGATTTAATATTTACATTAGAAATAATGGGAATTCAACAATTACTTTTAATTGTATTGAGTATAATAGTTGTTGGGATTACAGTTTATATCAGTTATAATCTTGTGATTTACTATCTTCAAACTTCAAACCGCGAACAATTAATAACTCAACTTAATAATTTGTGTATAGCAGCTCAGCAGTATTATAAAAAACCAAAAGAACAGGGAGGAGGCGGAGGTTCTTTTGCAGGCTGGAATATTCCACAGCAATTTCTTAAAACTGAAGATGGAATTTTTAGAGCAGTAGTTAGAGATGATAAAATAAATTTTAATGCAATTGGAAATCATATTGGTCTTGATAATAAAAATGAAGTTTGTGTTGATGCGGTTGTTAATTCAAAAGAAATTAAAATAATTGTAGTTAATTAAATGAAAATAGAAAATACCAACTATGTTAATTATCTGATTGAACTTTCGCAGAATGGAAGAAGAAGTGCATTTTTTGATTTGTGTGAAATTAATCTTTCTAATGTTTTTACAATTATTTATCGTTTAACAGCAGATAATGACTTAAGCAAAAAACTTACAGTTGCAACATTTCTTGAAGCATGGGAAAAAATTAAAAGCTATGACTATAAAATTCCTTTTGTATTGTGGATAAAAAATATTGCAATAAATCTCGCACTTGATAATTTAAATCGTTTTTCTACTTCAATAGTGGATGTTACTCTAACAGAAGACAGATTAAAAAATCTTGAAAACTTAATAATGAATCTTGATTATGAAAGAAGAGTAATTTTTGTTTTGCATGACCTTGAAGGATATACCTATGAAGAAATAACAAATTTTTTGCGTTCCGATTTCATAGATGAAGTAAAAACAAAATTAATCGAAACGAGGAATTACTTAATAAATAAAATATGTAAATGAATTGCGAAGAAGTAAAAATACTTTTGCATGATTTTGTTGATGAACTGCTTAATGATGAACTAAAGAAATCAGTCTATGGTCATATTCAAAAATGTGATAAGTGCAGAGAAGAATATGTAAAATTGATGAGATTTTTTGACTTGCTTAAAGACATGCCATATCAAGTTAATCCTCCTCAAGATATTATTGAAAACTTGTCGAATGAACTTCTGAATAAATCTTTAAAGGAAGTGACTGCTATTACCGAAAAATCAAAAGCTAAAGAAATAATATTAAAACGCGAACAACAAAAACAGGATAGAAAATTAAAAACTGAACGCGGACCAATTAGAAAAAGTGTTGTCACTCGCTCTATAGCTCCATCATTAAGTAAAGAAGCAGTATTTGAAAAAAGTTTTCATTGGATAAAATTAATATTGATTTTACTTCCGCTTTTTATTTTTGCTGTTGGATATGTTGTTTATGATTTTTCTTTAATCAATTCTCCTTGGAAAATTAGAATTCTTGAAGGCAGTTATTTAATTAATGGTGAAAAAGATTATGCTGGTCTCTGGTATAAAAATTCAATTTTAACAACTGGAGAAAATTCAACTGTAGTTGTAAATGTGCCAAATTCTTGCAGATTGGAAATTTATTCTAATTCTAAATTAATTTTATTAAAAGCAAAAAATAATGATAACAGAGTCAAGCTTGAAAATGGTGAAATAAAAATATCCAATTCAGTTTTAATTCCTCATTTTTCTATTGTGACAAACAAATCAAAAATAGTTTATAAAGGCGGAATATTAAATCTAAAGTCAGATAATGATGCATTAAAAATATTTGTTGAATCAGGTATTTGCGAAGTTGAAGAAGAAGGAAATAAGTTATTTGTAGATGAAGGATATGTGTGCGAACTTAGAAAAAATTTTAACATTGGAACACCATATCGTCTTGATGCTAATGATTCATTGAAAGCAGAAATAGAAAAGTTTGATTATTATCAAGGAGGAGAAAGTTCGATTGAAAGAATTATAAAATTATCAAAAGCTGAAGATGCATTGACACTCTTAGCATTAATTCCAAAAGTATCAGCTTCGTATAGAGCAGTTTTATTTCAAAAAATTGCTAACCATTATCCACCACCAAGTAATGTAACTTATGAAGGAATAATAAAACTGAATGATGAAATGATAAAAAGCTGGTGGAGAGAAATTGAGTGGCAGCTTTAATTATAGGTTAAAGTAGGAATACTTAAAGACCTGAAAATTTTCCAGCCTTCATTTTTGTCTTTCTTAAGAATTTTAATACTTCTTTCTGAATAAATCGGATTCATCTTTTTTTCAATTGGGTCAGGCATTAAAAATGAACCGTAAATGATAACATAAGCCAAATTATTTTCAACAGATAATTCTTCAATCTTTATTTCCCATTTGCCTTCAGGATATTCTTTTCTGTATTGATAAAGTTCATTTGTTAAAGCTTCAACTCCAATTACATCATCTGAATCAGCAGCCATGCCTTTGTAATTTTCGTCAATTAATGTAACAGCAGTTTCTATATCTCCGGAATTATAAGCAGTATAAAAATGGTCAATCAATTTACGAATAGCTTCTTCTTCTGCAGTCTTGGCAATTCTTTTTTCTGATTCCGGCACTTCTTTTGTGCAAGCTGTTACAAATAAAATTAATATTAGAAATGCATATTTCATGTTACAAATAAATTTTTCTTACACAATAATAATAATTATTGGAATGAAGTAACACACTTCATCAAAAAGAAAATTTATGTTTCAATAGTTTTTTCCAATTCTTAATTTAGAAACAAAATTACTGAGGATTATGAATCATTATATTATTGACGGAAATAATTTAATTGGAAAAATTCCTGAACTAAAAAAAGTTCATGAGGTAGACAAACAACAAAGCCGATGTGGTCTTGTAAATCTTTTAAATGACTACTTTGCGGGCAAGAAAATTAAATTGTCACTGCATTTTGATGGTTATGAAAAATCTCATCTAAAAATTGTTAATGGGAAAATTAAATATTCAAAAAATTTACAGGCAGATTTAATGATAAGAAAAGAGATAGATGAAGCTCAATCAAAAAGATTAATTACATTAATTACTTCTGATTTATCTCTCATAGAATATGCAAAAGTAAATGGTTGTAGCTATAAAACCTCTGAAGATTTTTATAACGAAATTAAGAATTCATATCAAGTAGATGAAGAAGAAGAAAAAATAAAAATGCTTGAAAAGGAGAAAAAAGAATTTCTAAAAATTTTTGGGGCTGAATAATTTACTTTGCAATTCTTACAATTCTAAAACCCACATTAGAACCTCTTGCACGATTCTCATAATAATTGCGATAATAAACTTTATTGAATACAGCATCGTCTGTCCAGCTGCCTCCTCTAATCACATGTGAATTTCCTGATAAAGGTCCTGTTGGATTTTGTGCCGGAGATTGTGAATAATAATTTTCATCGTAATAATCCCAGCAATATTCCCATACATTTCCACTCATATCATGGATTCCAAGTTCATTAGGAGATTTTAATCCTACTGAATGAGGGGCGTTATCTGAGTTGTTATAATACCATGCTACTTCAGAGATATTTGAACTGCCGCTGAACTTTGTATTTTTGCTTTGCAATCCTCCTCTTGCAGCAAATTCCCATTCTGCTTCAGTGGGAAGACGATATCCATTTGCATTAAAATCACAAACTATTTTTCCTGCTTCATATCTGTAACATTGCTGTAAACCTTCAAGTATGCTGCGCTGATTGCAGAATTCAATTGCATCATTCCAAGTGATTGATTCTACAGGGTTATCATCATTCCAGAATTTTGCAGGATTATTTCCCATGGTTTCAATCCAGTTCCTCTGAGTGATTTCATATTTTGAAATATAGAATGAAGATAAATTAACATCGTGTGCTGGTTTCTCAGAGTAATTGCCGTCACCAAAAGTATCTCCCATACGGAAAGTTCCACCCTGAACAAAAATCATTTGTAATTCAGTTAATTTCGATAAAGAAATTTCATAATTAGAAGTTTTATCAGGATAAATAAAAATACTTTCTTTTTTGACCGCATATTTTTCTTTGGTTACCGAAAAAATGTTTGCACCTGCAGGAATATTTTCCAAATGAAATGTTCCATTATTTCCTGTAGTAATTTTTGATGAATAATTCTCAATTTGTATTGATGCTCCTTCAATACCTTCTTTTGTAATCTCATCAATAACTTTTCCGGATATGGACATTAATATTCTTAAAATTATTTGAACATTAGTTGTGTCATTATATTTCACAGCTGCATTGGTTATTGCTTTCAAGTATCCTTCTTTTTCTGCAATTATTTTATAAATTCCTGCGTTTATGTTATTCAACTCAAATATTCCGAATTGATTTGTAATCAATACATTAGTCTCTGGTTCTGTAGTAATTTTTACATTTGCCAGAGGATTACCATTAACATCAATAACAACTCCAATCAACTTTGTTTTAATTAATGAATCAGCAGGATTTGAATCTTGCTTTGTACAAGCAATAAATAATAATGATAAAATGATTGATGAAAAAATAATTTGTTGCATTATAAAAGATTTCCATTTGTTATTACAAAGATAGACATTTCATTAATTAGTTTTGTTAAGGTTATCTGGATTAGTTAAATTGTATCTGAATTATTTAATCAATTTAATTATGTATGCTCAAGTAGTATTTCCGCTTCCATTTAGAAATACTTTTACTTATTCAATACCTGAAGAACTATTGGATTTGGTTCAAATTGGTGTTCGAGTGGTTGCTCCATTTGGCAAAAGAATTCTTACAGGTTTTGTTGTTGAAATAAGTGAAACAACCGATGTCAAAGAAAAGATAAAACCAATTAAAGATGTTTTAGATGTATATCCAATATTTGATAAAGACTCACTTAAATTTTATGAATGGATTGCTGATTATTACTTGAGTTCACTCGGCGAAGCTCTTAAAAATTCCGTACCGTATGGAACTGAAATAGAATCCAGAAGAAAAATTGTGGCAGATAAAGAATTTTGTGCTGAACTTCTGACAAAAGAAAAAAAACAGAATACAATCAAAGCAAAATTACTTGGTATTTTATCTCAAAAAGAAGTCATAAAAATTTCACAGCTGCAGAAAGAATTAAAAAATAAAAATCTTTATTCGGTTCTAAGGAATCTGGAAAAATTAGGAGCTGTTACAATACTTAACGAGATTGAAAGTGCTAAGGTTCGAGTAAAAAAAGTAAAGTGTGTTAAGTTGAAAAAAAGTATAGATGAGACTTATCAATATTTACCCGCAATTGAAAAATCTTCTCCCAAACAAGTTGTAATACTTCTTGAACTTTTGTCATCCAAAGAGGATGTTTTATTAAATGAATTATTAAAAAAAACAAAAACAAGTTTATCTTCAATTAATAGTCTGATTAAAAAAGATTTAATAGAGGTTTATGAAAAGGAAATTGAAAGAACTTATAAAGAAACTTATAAAGAAGAATTAAAAGAAGTTCAATTAACCCAAGCACAAAAAAATGTTATTGATAGAATAACTGAAGCTCTCGAAAAAAATAAGTTTGAAACTTTTCTTTTGCATGGAGTTACAGGAAGCGGTAAAACACAGGTATACATTGAAATATCAAAAAGAGTAATTGATAATGGAAAAAATGTTATAATACTCGTTCCCGAAATTTCGCTTACACCTCAAATTACATCTCGATTCATAAATTATTTTGGAGATGCAGTTGCAGTATTTCACAGCAGAATGTCATTAGGTGAACGGTATGATACATGGCGGGGAATAATATCAAACAAGTACAAAATTGTGATTGGTCCTCGCTCAGCTCTATTTGCACCTTTGAAAAACATTGGATTAATAGTAGTTGATGAAGAACATGACCAGAGTTATAAGCAACAGGAAGTTGTTCCTAAATATCATGCAAGAGATTCTGCAATTATAAGAGCAAAATTTAATAGTTGTCCAATTATACTCGGCTCTGCCACTCCTTCGATTGAAAGTATGTACAATGCACTGAATGGGAAATATGTTCTGCTTGAACTTCCTGAAAGAATTGATAATGCAAAAATGCCAGTCATTAAATTAATTGATGTAGTTATTGAACAGAAAAAGAAAAGAATGGAAAGTATATTTTCAAAAATTTTACTTGAAGAAATAAGCAATCGAGTTTCGAAGAAAGAGAGTGTTATCATTTTACAAAATAGAAGAGGTTTTGCAACTCAAGTTTATTGTAATGATTGTGGAGAAGTTATTCTTTGTCCTGATTGTTCAGTTTCAATGGTTCATCATATAAATAAGAACATATTGAAATGTCACTATTGTGGAATTACATTGCCGGTTCCGAAAGCCTGTCCAGTCTGTGGTTCATTATCTTTAAAATTTTTTGGCACAGGAACCCAGCGTGTGGAAGATGAACTTGAATTTTATTTCCCTGATTTGAAAATAGAAAGAGTTGATTCTGATGCAATTGAAAGAAAAGGAAAACTTGGAGAAATACTCAATAGATTTAGAAAAGGAGAAATTAATATTTTAGTTGGAACACAGATGGTTTCAAAAGGATTGGATTTTGCAGATGTAACTTTAGTTGGAGTTATTTCTGCAGAAACTACTTTATGGATACCTGACTTTAGAGCAGATGAAAGAACATTTCAATTATTAACACAGGTAGCAGGAAGAGCAGGCAGAAGTGAAAAGCAGGGGGAAGTAATTATTCAAACACAGAATTCAAGAAATTTTGTTCTTCAAAAAGTTTTGCAAAATGATTACAAAGGATTTTATGAAAAAGAAATTATTCTAAGACAAAAAGGTGAATATCCTCCCTTTACAAGACTTGGTTTAATTGAAATTAAAGATGAAAAAGAAGAACGCGCACGCGCTGCAATTACAGAATTATATAGTTATCTTAAGAAATATGAAAAAACATTAAAAATTTCTCCTCCAACAGAAGCTGTAATTTATAAACTCAAAGGCTTCTACAGATTTCATATTCTTGTTAGAAGTTCAAAAAAGACTGATCCTTCCGGAAAAATACTCCGAAATGCAATATTAAATTCTTATATAGAATTTAATCAGAAGACAAAGTTCAAAGATGTAAAATTGTTGATTGATATTGACCCGCAGAATATTTTATAAAACATTGCGCTATCAGCAGTCATGAACTTAACTGCTGAGAGCGCAAAATTTAACTATGCACTTAAAAAGCTTAAGAAAGGAACTGCTTTAGCAATTAAGAAAAGTAAAAATCCAAATCCAATCCACATGCAGAAAATCAATACAAAATATTTTGCAAGAGATTGGGACTTAAACATTTTAGCAAATCCGATACTTACAATTGCATAAAACCATATTGAAAAAATATCTAACTTGGAGAGTACAAAGTGAGCAAATGAAGTTTGCTCTGTTTCAATAAATGCTGCTAAACTTGTGGATGTGAAAAATTTATCTGTAGCAAAGGCTAAAATTGCCATTACTATTACCTGAATTACGAGAATGTAATAAGGAAGTCCATATGCCGACATAGCATCTTTGTAAGTTCCATTCCCTTTCAAAATTAATTTTGTAAGTAAATAGAAAACACCCGATACAATAAAAAATGTAATAAAAGTTAATATTAAAATTCCGAATGCACTAAAAATTGTGTTCGCAATTCCACCGTGTTCCATTCTTTCTCTTATAGCTTCAAGCTGTTGTTCTTTTTGAGTTTCTGTCATCTGTCCTTTTGCAACAGCATCATCAAAATTTTTTTCTAATCGAGCCATCTGCTTTTCAATTACAGAAGATTTTATTGCAGGATTGCTCATCATCAATATGTTTGATAAGATTGCTATAACAATAAAAATTATAACTGGAATTAACCAATCGCTTGTTTTTGGCCCTGATGCACTCATCTTTGAGAAAGTATTAATTGGTTCAGAGAATACACCAACCAGCTTGTCAGTGTGGCTTAGTTCAAGTTCTTCCGGTTCATTCGGAGATGTTTCTGTTGATTGCTGGTTCTTAGTTTCTTCCATTAATTTATTCCTCCTTTATTTGTTTGAGGTGTGCATTATAAAATTAGAAAAAAAAATCATAAGTTTTTAAAAAATCTTGTATTAATAAAAATATTTAATTAACCTTAAGATAGAAGGAAAAATTGTGAATAAATTAATTTCATCAAATAAATTTAAAATTTATTCTTAATTTTTATATGGGAATGTAATTTTTCAAATAAAATTCTATAGAAATATGAATGAAGAACTAAATCCTCAACAACAAAATCCAGAACAGCCAGTAATTAATATTACTCCTCTTTCAGCTGCATTTCTTGGTCTTGCTCTTGTTTTTATACTTTATCAATTCGGTGGTGCAATTTTGACTTTATTAATCTTTGGTCTCGATTTTGAAAAAGCTGATATTAATGCTGTTAGATTGCTTACAATGGGAGGTCAAATACTTTTAATTCTTGTTCCAGCTTTGCTCTTGAGTAAATTCATTTATGTTGATGTAACTTCAATATTGAGAGTTAGATTTCCTGGTAAAAAAGAAATTATTGTGTTCATAATTGGATTGATAATTCTTACACCATTGCTTCAGAATTATTTATATATTCAAAATTATTTAATAGAAAAAATTGCTCAAAGCAATCAGGTTATTAAGTCAATTAAAAATATTGTTGACCAGCTTGATAAACTTCTTGAATCAACTTATACAAACTTGATTGTAGCTCATTCTTTTTTTGAAGGATTATTCATAATTCTAATTGTTGCTGTTGTTCCTGCATTATGCGAAGAAGTTTTTTTCAGAGGTTATGTGCAATCAAGTTTTGAACATAAATTCAAACCATTGATGAGTGCTTTTTTGACTGCATTTTTCTTTGGCATTTATCATTTCAATCCATACGGCTTAATTCCATTGATTGCACTTGGAACTTACTTTGGCTTTGCTGCTTATATGAGCAATTCGATTTTTGTTCCTATGACACTTCACTTCCTCAACAATTTTTTAGCTGTGACTGCTTTCTTTGCATTTGGAAGCGAAGAATTAATTACTTCAAAAGTTTCACCTAAAAACGAAATTGTACCAAACATTATCAGTTTTGTTTTGCTCGGTTTATTGTTTGCGGGTTTTGTTTATTATATAAAGAAAAATTATTATCGTTTTCAAACAAGCTAAAGGAACATAAAAATGATTTGTCCAAATTGTGAATATGAGTATGTAGAGGGAATTACAGTTTGTCCAGACTGTGGAACTCAACTAATACCCAAAGAAGATTTTGAAGGCAATCTTGTTCATCCATCTGATTGGATAGTAGTTTATACTTGTTCAGAATATTATGAAGCAGAGATGTTAAAAACAAATCTTGAAAGTGCAGATATTGAAGTTCTTATACTTTCTCAAAAAGATAGAAATTATCCTGCTGTGGGAAATTTATCAATAGTCAAACTTCTTGTTAAAAAGACTGACCAGGAAGAAGCTCTCGAAATTATTAACGATATTAACAGAAGAAATAAAATAAACAATGGAGATGAAAATGACGAAAATGAGTAATCTATCTACAAGAGTAATAGTTGCTCTTTTCGCAATCCCTTTCATTATAATTTTATCAATTGTTGGTAAAGTTCCCTTTTTAATTTTTGTGTTCTTTATTGGGGTAGTTTCTTTTTTTGAATTTTCAAATATTCTTAAAAGAAGAAGATTTTTCCCCAATCAATTAATTGGAGGTTTATCTGTCTTTGCAATTATTCTTAACAGCTATATTAAATTTATCGAACTTGAATTTCTTTTTTTAATAATAGTTGCTCTTCTTTTGCTGATAGAATTATTTAGAAACAAGGATTCTGCAATTGCAAATATTGGGACAACTTTGATTGGAATTTTTTATATAGGATTTTTTTCTTCATCTCTTGTAAAAATTAGAGAATTTTACAGCGAAACTCTTTTTAATTATGACCAGGGCGGATATTTAATAATTTCGATTCTTGCAGCAATCTGGATTTGTGACTCGGCAGCATATTTTATTGGAAGTGCTTTTGGTGAGCATAAAATTTTTCCCCGCATAAGTCCAAATAAAAGTTGGGAAGGTTCGGTAGCTGGATTTGTATTTTCAATCCTTACAATGATAGTTGCTAAGTTTATTTTATTAGACCTTCTTTCAATGGGCAATGCAATTGTCATTGGAGTTATTATTGGACTATTTGGACAGGCAGGAGATTTTGTAGAAAGTATGATTAAGCGTGATGCAAATGTGAAAGATTCTTCTTCTTTAATTCCTGGTCATGGTGGAATATTTGACAGATTTGATTCGTTGATGTTTAGTGCACCATTAATTTATATCTATCTTTATTACTTTGCTCAAATTTGATTTAGGTAAAATCAGGGGTATGAAATGAAAAATTTCAAAGAAATTTTTTTGTTAATCATTTTTCTTTTTGCCACAAATATATTTGCCCAGGATTTTGAATCTATCAAAAAAGATTTGAATGAATTAAAAAAGAACAAAGAAAATCTTGAACATCGTCTTGATATTCTTGAAAAAAATATTGATGATATTCTTTGGTTTCATAGACTTGGTGATGTTGCAATTGTTGATAAAGTTTTTTTAACTGGACCACCTTTGGCTAAAGAGAAAAACCCAACTGCTCAAGGAGCAGGCAATCCTGTTAAATTCTGGTCATATGTTTTTATACCTAAAGAAATTGATTATTCAAAAAAATATCCATTAATTGTTTTTCCTCATGGTGGAGTGCATGCAAGTTTTACAACCTATTATACACATATCCTTAGAGAATTAATTTATCAAAAATACATTGTTGTTGCAGCAGATTATCGAGGTAGCACAGGTTACGGAAAATCATTTTATGAAAAAATTGATTATGGTGGATTAGAAATTGAAGATGTAGATGCGAGCAGAAAATTTATGATTGAAAATTATGAATTTGTTGATAGCAATCGAGTTGGTATAATTGGATGGAGTCATGGCGGATTAATTGCACTTATGTGTGTATTCAACCACCCTGAAAATTATAAAGTATGTTTTGCCGGGGTTCCTGTTAGTGACCTTGTAGCTCGAATGGGTTATAAAGATGATGAGTATCGAGCACTTTACTCTGCTGAATATCATATCGGAAAAACAGCAGAAGAAAATGTAAATGAATATAAAAGAAGGTCGCCTGCCTGGAATGCTGATAAACTTAAAACCCCGCTTTTGATTCATACAAACACTAATGACGAAGATGTAAATGTGTTAGAAGTTGAACATCTAATCAAATCTTTGAAAGCTGCAAATAAAAAATTTGAATACGAAATTTTTAATGACTTACCCGGAGGACATTCTTTTGACAGGCTTGATACTAAATTAGCAAAAGAAATACGAATAAAAATTTATAAGTTTCTTGATAAATATCTAAATCCACCTGTCAAAATAAGTTCTGTTAAAGATATCAATAAAGCAGCTTATCTAAAATTTAATTAAGGAAATAATTTTATTTTTCTTATTTAGTAAAGGGGAATAGTATTTATGGCATAAATAATTAAGATAATAAATCAACTATACATAAAAATTTTGTCAAAGGCACTTCATATCTTGAAAATTCCATTTCTATTATTTACCTTTGTATCAAAATTTTAAGAAAGCCGAAAGATAATTCCAAAAGAATATCTTTCTATCAATAACAAGCCACAAGCTTCAAGAAAATTACACTGATTTAATTCTATGTTTTTGTAAAAACTATTTTGAGTTGTATAAATGAGTGCTAATTACTACAAAATTCATAAAAGAAAAATTTGCTTGCATGAAGATAATTACTTGATGAGTAAAGTATTTGTACCAACAAATTATAACAAAATTTATTTTCGATTAACTCATCAACAAAAAATCTAATATTAAAACTTTTGACCTTTCTGCGGTAACCCTAATTTTTTTCAAAGATGTAAAATTGAAGTAAGGAGAAAATAATGGAAAGTGATTTTAATAATTTTAGAAAAGCAGATGGAAGTTTAATAGCAAATGGATTATATGATCCAAGATTTGAACATGATAATTGTGGTGTAGGATTTGTTGCTAAACTTGATGGCATTCCTACACACAAAATCGTAACCGATTCAATTTCTGTGTTAATTAATCTCGAACACCGCGGAGCAACAGGCGGAGATAAATCTACAGGCGATGGTGCCGGTATTATGGTTCAATTGCCTGATAAATTTTTTAGAAATGAAGTGCTCGAGATTAAAATTCCGCAGATGGGTGATTATGCAGTGGGAATGGTATTTCTTCCAAGCAACGATAAGCTTTCATATAAATGTCAAAAAATTGTTGAAAGAATCACAATGGAAGAAGGTTGTGATGTTTTAGGATGGCGACAAGTACCTACCGATAATTCGATAATTGGCGACTTAGCTAAAAAAACTGAACCTAAGATTTATCAATTATTTGTGCATCGTGGTAAAATTCAAAAAGATGATTTTGAAAGAAAACTTTATGTTATCAGAAGATTAGCAGAAAAAGAAATTGCTTCTTTAGAAGAGGATACTAGTCAATTTTATATTGCAAGTTTGTCTTCAAACAGAATTGTGTATAAAGGTTTATTATCTGCACACCAACTTACAACATATTATCCGGATCTTTCTAATGAAAATTTTGTATCGTGTTATGGAGTTGTTCATCAGAGATATAGCACTAATACATTGCCAACCTGGAATCTTGCACAGCCATTCAGATTTATGGCTCATAATGGTGAAATAAATACATTGAGTGGGAACATAAATCGAATGAAAGCTCGCGAGCCGCTATTGAAATCAGAATTGTTTGGTGATGATATTGAAAAAATAAAACCAATAATTGTAGAATCTGGAAGTGACTCGGCAATATTTGATAATGTTCTCGAACTGCTTGTTCTTGCAGGCCGTTCAATTCCCCATGCAATGATGATGATGGTTCCCGAAGCATATGGACCAAAAATTCAAATGAGTGAAGATAAAAGAGCATTTTATGATTTCCATTCTTCAATTATGGAACCATGGGATGGACCTGCTGCAATAGTTTTTTGTGATTCAAGATTTCTTGGCGGTATTCTGGATAGAAATGGTCTTAGACCAGCAAGATACACAATAACTCGTGATGGCCTTGTTGTTCTTGCATCTGAAAGCGGCGTGCTTGATATTCCCCCAGAAGATATGATTAAAAGAAGTCGCCTCTCTCCAGGTAAAATGTTGCTTGTTGATTTTATGCAAAATAGAGTCGTGCCAGATAAAGAAATAAAAGCTAAAATATCAAGACAAAAACCATACAGAAGATGGATTAAAGACAATATAATTACATTAAGAGGATTATATAATCCATCTACTGCTCCAACAGAAAAAGAAGAAATTTTAATTAAGAAACAAAAAGTATTTGGTTATACAGATGAAGAATTAAAATTAATTATTACGCCGATGGCATCCCGCAGTCAAGAAGCTGTAGGTGCTATGGGAAATGATACTCCACTTGCAATTTTATCGAATAGACCTAATTTACTTTTTTATTACTTTAAACAAAGATTTGCTCAGGTTACAAATCCACCAATTGACCCACTGAGAGAAGAATTAGTAATGTCACTTGAAAGTTTTGCAGGTGGAGAAGGTAATTTATTGGCAGAAGCTCCAGAAAACTTTAGAGGTTTTAAATTCTCTCATCCTGTTTTAACAACTGATGACCTTAAAAAAATTGAGCAGGCAAATCATCCAAGTATAAAAGTAAAATATATTGACATACTTTTCGATAAACACGGCGGCGATAATGCAATGGAATTAGCCCTTGATTCAATTTTTCAAACTGCCGCAAAATATATAGAAGAAGGAACAACATTGATTATTCTTTCCGACAGAAATGTTAATGAACAAAAAGTACCAATTCCTTCTTTATTAGCTGTTGCAGGATTGCATCACTATTTGATTAGAAAAGGATTGAGAACAAAAGCAAGTATAATTGTCGACTCGGGCGAAGTAAGAGAAGTAATGAACTTTGCTCTGCTTATTAGTTACGGTGCCGATGCAATTTGTCCTTATCTTGCATTAAATACTGTTAGATATCTTGCCGAAAATAATTTATTAGAACAAAAATTAAAACCAGAAGAAGCAATTGACTCTTATATAATTGCTGTTAAAAAAGGTTTGCTTAAAACAATGAGCCGACTGGGAATTTCTACTTTGCACAGTTATTTCGCAGCTCAAACTTTTGAAGCTATTGGTATTAGTAAAGAAGTAATTGATAAATATTTTACTGGAACAATATCTCGTCTTGGCGGAATCGGATTATATGAAATTCAAAAAGAAGCTATAATGAGACATAACTTTGGTTATCCAGAAAATACAATTATAACAGATAATTTACTTGACCCGGGCGGTGAATACAGTATTCGAGTTGGTGGTGAAAAACATTTTTGGAATCATGATTCTATTGCTAAACTTCAACTTGCTACAAGAACTAATGATTATGAAGTTTTCAAAGAATATGTAAAAATAGTTAATGAGGGTGAGAATAGTCCATTAGCTATTAGAAAGATGTTGAAATTCAAAAAAAGAAATCCAATTCCAATTGAAGAAGTTGAACCGGTAGAAAGCATAATAAAAAGATTTGTAGTATCTGCAATGTCTTTTGGCTCGATAAGTAAAGAGGCTCATGAAACAATTGCAATTGCAATGAATAGATTAGGTGCTCGAAGCAATTCTGGAGAAGGTGGAGAAGATATGGCAAGAAATAGAATTGATGAAAATGGTGATACTGCAAGGTCGAAAGTAAAACAGGTTGCTTCTGGACGATTTGGCGTTACTCCAGAATATCTTTTAAGTGCAGATGAACTTCAAATAAAAATAGCACAGGGTGCTAAACCAGGCGAAGGAGGCCAATTACCAGGACATAAAGTTACTCCAGAAATTGCTAAAGTTCGTCATACTATTCCAGGAGTTACTTTAATTTCTCCACCGCCTCATCACGATATTTATTCAATTGAAGATCTTGCACAATTAATTTATGATTTGAAATGTGTAAATCCACATGCTAAAGTTTCCGTTAAACTTGTTTCTGAATCAGGTGTTGGAACAGTAGCTGCTGGTGTGGCCAAAGCTAAAGCAGATATAGTTTTAATATCCGGTTACGAAGGCGGAACAGGTGCTTCTCCTTTAACATCAATTAAACATACTGGAATTCCATGGGAAATTGGACTTGCAGAAACTCATCAAACTCTTATTCATAATAATTTGAGAGATAAAATTCGTGTTCAGGTAGACGGCCAGCTTAAAACAGGAAGAGATATCGCTATAGCAGCTTTACTTGGTGCAGAAGAATTTGGTTTTGCTACTTCTGTTTTAATTACTATTGGTTGTGTAATGTTAAGAAAATGTCATCTGAATACTTGTTCTGTTGGAGTAGCAACACAAGACCCAAACTTAAGAGCAAAATTCTCCGGAAAACCTGAATACATTGAAAGATTTTTCAGATTTCTTGCACAGGACTTAAGAGAAATTATGGCTGAATTAGGTTTTAGAACAATTGATGAAATGGTAGGTCATACAGAAATACTTGAGTATGATCCACCAAAAGAACTATGGAAAGCACAAAAATTTGATTTAACTCCTTTACTAAATTCAATGGTTGATACAGCTGGTAAATGTTGTATGGTTAATGTTCCGAATAAAGTAGATGTTTTTGATGATCAAATAATTGAATTGGTGAAACCGGCTTTAGAAGAACAAAAACCTGTTGAACTTGAAATACCAATTAGAAATATACACAGAACTGTAGGCGCAAGATTGAGTGGTGAAGTTGTGAAACGTTATGGTGCTAAAGGTTTACCTGATGATACAATCAAATTGAATTTTAAAGGCTCAGCTGGTCAAAGTTTTGGTGCTTTCCTTGCACCGGGTATTACTCTAAAAGTAGAAGGTGATGTAAATGATTATATGGGCAAAGGTATTTCGGGTGGAAGAATAATAATTGTTCCACCTGAAAATGCAGGATTTACTCCTCATGAAAATATAATTTGTGGTAATGTGGCTCTTTATGGTGCAACAGGAGGCGAAGTCTATATCAATGGAAAAGCAGGTGAAAGATTCGCAGTTCGTAATAGTGGTGCAAAAGCAGTTGTAGAAGGAGTTGGAGACCATGGTTGTGAATATATGACCGGCGGTATTGTTGTTTGTATCGGTTCTACAGGTAAAAATTTTGCAGCCGGTATGAGTGGCGGCATTGCTTATGTATTTGATGAAAATCAATTATTCGATACAAAATGTAATCTCGACATGGTTGACCTCGAAAGTGTATGGAATAAGCAGGATAAAATATTTTTGCGTTCAATAATTGAAAGACATTATTATTTTACAAATAGTCCAAAAGCAAAAATGATTCTCGAAAAATGGGAATCAAGTTTGCCGATGTTCGTTAAAGTAATTCCAATTGATTATCGTAAGTCTCTTGAAAGAATGAAGCTCAGCGAACATGCTGATGTTGAAACAGTATCTGCTACAGAGGAGGTTTATAATGGCTAAAGCAACTGGATTTATTGAATACGAAAGAGAGAATCCTAAAAAATTGCCTGTTCAGGAACGAATAAAGAATTTTAAGGAATTTGAAATTCTTCTTCCTGAAGAAAAAACAGTGATACAGGCAGCAAGATGCATGGATTGTAGTATACCTTATTGTCATTCTTATGGATGTCCTTGCAATAATCGAATTCCTGATTGGAATGATATGGTCTATAAAAATCACTGGAAGAAAGCTTTAGACCTGCTTCACTCTACAATAAATTTTCCAGAGTTTACAGGAAGAGTCTGTCCTGCACCTTGTGAGCATGCCTGCACTTTGTCAATCAATCAACAGCCTGTATCAATCAAACATATAGAACTGCAAATAGTAGAAAAGGGATGGCGTGAAGGATGGATTGTTCCTCAAGTGGCACCAGTTAAAACAGGAAAGAAAGTAGCTGTCATTGGTTCTGGTCCTGCTGGTTTAGCTGCTGCACAACAACTTGCAAGATTTGGACATCAAGTTGTTGTATTTGAAAAAAGTGACCGCATCGGAGGATTATTACGATACGGAATTCCTGATTTCAAATTAGAAAAATGGATAATCGACAGACGCTTAGAACAATTAAAAGCAGAAGGTGTTGTTTTTGAAACCGGTGTTAATGTTGGAGTTGATATTTCTGCTAATTACTTAAAAAGAACCTATGATGCTGTTGTAATTGCTGCAGGTGCTACAATTCCAAGAGATTTGAATATTCCAGGAAGAGATTTAAAAGGAATTCATTTTGCAATGGAATATTTAACTCAACAAAATAAAATCAATGCAGGTGATTATATTCCTGAAGACAAAATTATAACAGCAAAGGATAAACATGTTGTTGTTATTGGCGGGGGTGATACTGGTTCGGATTGCGTTGGAACAGCAAGACGACAAGGTGCAAAAGAAATTACTCAAGTAGAAATATTGCCAAAACCGCCGGAAAAAAGAACTCTTTACAATGCCTGGCCTACTTGGCCAAGAATTTTGTTTACTTCAACTTCGCACGAAGAAGGATGCAATAGATTGTGGTCTTTATCTGCAAAATCATTTGAAGGAGAAAATGGTCAGGTAAAAGCAATTAATTTCAGTGAACTTAAATGGAGTGAACCGGATAAATTTGGCAGAGCGAATTTTGAAGAAGTGCCAAACTCCAATGTTAAAATAAAAGCTGATCTGGTTCTTTTAGCAATGGGGTTCTTGCATGTAGAACATGGAAATTTAGTTAATGATTTGAATATGAAAATTGATAACCGCGGAAATATTGTTGTGGATAGAAATTATAGAACATCAGTCGATAAATTTTTTGCAACTGGTGATTCAATTATTGGTGCTTCACTCGTAGTAAGAGCAATAAGTCACGGAAGAAAAGTTGCATCTGAAGTTGACAATTATTTAAGAAATGTATGATATGGGAGGGAGAATTTAGAATTAGGAATTTAGAATTAGGAATTGATATTTGTGGCAATTAATATTGAATGATAAAGTTTAGTTAAAAAATTTTTTAGATGTAAATCATCGAGGGCGCTGTATGAAATTTCATAGAGTGAATTCTTTTAATAACATATTAAAATCAATTTTTAATGATAAATATTAATTTTTTTGCTTGGATTTTATTTCAATAATTTTTAATTAATATATCATAAAAAATATCTCTTTAGGGCAATAGTTAGGGCATTAAAGAAGTTCACTCTATGTCAAACATAAAGTGTATTTCATTAATAATATTTGTTTGGGCAATAAATATATTTGCTCAACAAACTTCCCCTCTTACATTTAGTGAAATAATGTTCTATCCTTCCGAAACAAATGGAGAGTTTGTAGAGATTTATAATACTTCATCAACAGAAACAATTGATATTGCAAATTATAAGTTCAAGTATTATACATCATCAAACAATAATCTAATCCCGCTGATTGGTGGAACAAAATTAGGACCAGGTAAATTTGCTGTCATACTCCAAGGCAATTATGATTTCAATAATGGAATTTATAAAACATTAATTCCTTCTGATGCAATTGTATTGAAAGTTAGCTCCAATAACTTTGGTTCTTCCGGAATGGCAAATACAACAAGCAGAACTATATATTTGATTGACCCGAACGGTCAAACTGTAGATACTTATACTTATTCTGCAGATAATTCAGCAGGTATTTCTGATGAAAAGATAATTTTGAATAAAGATAATTCTTCTTCTAACTGGAAAAATTCTCTTAGAACTCATGGAACCCCGGGTTCAAAAAATTCAGTCTCGCCAACAGATTACGATTTACAAATTAAGTTTCTTAATATTAACCCATTAACTCCCCGAGCTGAAGATTCGTTGAAAATTACTTTTGTAGTTATTAATAAAGGCAGATTGACAGCAAATAATTTTTCTGTAAGCATTTTTAATGATGTAAATCATGATTCTATAGAACAAGCAGAAGAAAATATTTTTTATCAAGATTATTCTGAATTAATAAACGGTGATTCAATTGTAATTCAAAAATCTTTCTATGCTGAAATACCGGGCAGTTACTCATTTATCGCCAGTGTAAATTTTTTACTCGATGAGGTTTTAACGAATAATAAAACAATTGCAAATGTAACAGTTGCAGAAAAATTAACTTTGTATAACGATATTTTGCCTACATTGAATAACACTGGAGATGCTGTAGTAATAAAAGATGAGTATAATCGAACAATAGACAGCACAAGATATTATTTAGATTGGGGAGGAAATAATGGAAAATCACTTGAGAGAAAGGATGTAGATTTAAGCAGTATAGATAAAGACAATTGGAGCAGTTCGACAAGCAAGAATAACGCAACGCCGTGTAAAGTAAATTCAATTTCACAGAAAGATTATGATGTATCAGTTTTATCATTTTTTAGTAAATCAAAATATGCAGAAGTTGGCAAAAGTTTAGTTTTATCAGCAATTATAAAAAATATTGGTAAAGAGAAAGCAGAGAAAGTAGAAGTTCAGCTTTTCAGAGATAATAATTTAATTGAGAAAAAAGAGATATCAGCAATAGAATCAAATCAGGAATTACAAATAGAATTTATGGTTGAAAATGTTACAATTGGAAAGAATCAATTTAGTTTATTAATTAATTATTTATTGGATGAATATGATGAGAACAATACAGCTTTCTTGAGTATTGATGGAGTAGAAATAAAAGTGGAGCGTGGAGATATAGTAATAAATGAAATCATGTATGCACCAATTTCACCTGAACCAGAATGGATAGAGCTTTATAATCGAAGTGAAAAAGAAATAGATATAAAGAATTATCAAATAGGAAATGAAGTTAGTAAAAATGTAGTGATTAAGACGAGCAAAGTAATAAAGCCAAAAGAATATGTAACGATAGCAAAGGATACGAACATATATTCAATTTATTCAGGATTGACAAATGTAGTTATAAGTAATTTTCCGATTTTGAATAACAATGGAGGAATAATAGTAATAAGTGATTCATTAGGAAGAACAATTGATTCAGTGAATTATAAATCGAGTTGGGGAGGAAAGGGAGGAAAATCACTGGAAAGAATTGATGCATTTTTATCGTCATCAGATTCTGCAAACTGGAAAAGTTCAACAATTGTAAAAGGAGGCACACCGAATAAAAATAATTCTGTTACAAAAAAGAATTATGATGTTGCAATTGTTAGTTATTCAATCCTGCCAGAAATACCTGTAATTGGAAAATCTGTTAAATTAATTATTGATGCAGCAAACTACGGAAAGAATTTAACCAATGCTGTTTTAATAGTTGATGAAATGAAAGATAATGTTCGAGAAAAACTTAAGGAAGTTCAAATTAACAATTTCATGCCGTATGAAAATCTAAAACTTGAGGTTGATGATTTTATCCCTCAATTAATTTCAAAAAGAAAATTTGAAATAATACTAAATCTGCAGAATGCGAATGAATTAGATGAAGACACTACAAACAACAGCATAATATTTACAGTTTATCCAAGTTATTTCCCAAATTCAGTTTTAATAAATGAGATTATGTATAATCCAATTAATGGCGAACCTGAATGGATAGAAATTTTTAACACATCAAATTATGATATTGATTTGGAAGGATGGTCAATAACTGATGTTTTAACAAATCCAACAAAGACAAAAATTAAAGATGGCAAAGTTCCTAAAAATTCTTTGACAGTTATTTCCAGAGATTCATCGATTATAAATTTTCATAAAATTATTCCTTCTCAGTTAATCATCAATCAATTTGCTAATTTAAATAATGATGCAGATGGCGTGGTGTTAAAAGATGCTTATGATGTAACAATTGATTCACTGATGTATCAGAAAAGCTGGGGTGGAGATAACGGCAAATCATTGGAACGAAAGTCACTTTTGATTTCATCATTAGAAAAAAATAATTGGGGTTCTTCATTAGATATTGAATTAAGTACTCCGGGAAGATTAAACAGCATTTCAAGAAAAGCTAACGATATTGCAATAAAAAAAATTTCAACTGAGCCTGAATATCCAGGTCCTGGTGAAGAAATAAATTTATCAGTCACAGTTTTGAATTGTGGATTAAATTCAGCACAAAATTTTACAATTCAATTTTACTTTCAGAAAGAAAATAGTTATCAATTTTTTGATGAAGTGCATGGCAGCAATTTATCAGCTGATGATTCAATTACAATTACTTCAAATAAAAAACTGCGATTGGAAAATGATTTAATAATTTATTGCAAAATTTATATGGATAACGATGAAGATACACTTAATAATTTTTTAGAAAAGGAAATTCGATTAAGCAATTTGCAATATTCAATATTAATTAATGAAATTATGTATAATCCATTCGAAGGAGAATCTGAATGGATTGAAATAGTTAATGTTTCTAATCATTCGATTAATTTAAAAAATTGGTATGTATCTGATTTGATGCCCTCACCAACTAAATCGTTAATTACAAAAGTAGATGAATATTTGCAGCCAGGTGAATATGCTGTATTAACAAGTGATACTGCAAAGTTTCCATATTACACTCCTAAAAAATTTTTTCAAACAAAATTTGGAACATTAAATAATACTTTTGATGGAATCATTATCTATGATTTCAACGGAAGAATGATAGACAGTGTTTTTTATAATTCAAAATGGGGTTACAAGAAAGGTTATTCAATTGAAAGAATTTCTTTGGCAGTATCATCAACAGATAGTACAAATTGGTTATTGTCATTAAGTAAAGATGGGGCTACACCTGGTTATGAAAATTCAATAAACAATATATCGACATACAAAAAGAATTCAATTGTAATTAATGAAATAATGTATGAACCAGATGCAGGCAATAGTGAATTTATCGAGTTCTTTAATGCAACAAGCGATACAATTCAAATTGGAGGAATGAATTTAATATTTGGGAAAAATGGTAAAACTAAATTGTCAGACACATATTTATTAATTAAGCCAAAATCATTTTTCATTATTGCAAATGATTCTTCCATTTATAAAAATTATTCTACTCTTCAATCTGATGATGCAGTGCTAATAAATAAATCATTATCTCTTTCAAACGACGGCTGTGAATTGATATTGAAAGATATTAGAGGCAATACGATTGATTCAGTTTATTATTTGCCTGACTGGCACAACAAAAATTTATTGATTACAAGAAACAAATCACTAGAAAGAATTAATCCATATTTAGATTCGAATGATAATACGAACTGGAGTACATCAGTAAACAAAGAAGGGGCAACGCCATTAAAACAAAATTCAATTTATACAGCAGTTGTTAACTCTGAATCAAAAGTTACAATTTCACCAAATCCATTTTCACCTGATAATGATGGATTTGAAGATTTTACTACAATTAATTTTGATTTATCATTCAAAATATCTCAGGTTAGAATTCGTGTTTTCGACAGTCAGGGAAGATTAGTCAGAACTCTCACGCACAGCATGCCTGCTGCTTCTCATAATTCAATAATATTTGATGGACTTGATGACAAAGGCAGACCATTAAGAATTGGGATTTATATTTTGCTCATAGAAATTACTAATGAAAATGGGAATAGAGAACTACGGTGTATTATATAATGTAAATCAATAAGAGATGAAATTATTGAATAATATTTGTAGAATGAAAGAATTTGAAAATAACTTTTGATGATATACAAGACAGCATAATAGCTGTATCAGTATATCAGGATGAAATTTTATAAACAACTAATTTCCCGGAGGTTCAAAAATGAAAATTGATTTAGTTAAAGAAAGAGAAACATTTTATTTAAGGATTTTCATTTTAATCACACTTATTCTCAGTTTTTTGTTATGGCTTGGAGAAAATAAAATGCTGTTTATTATTATTCCACTCATTCAGTTCATTCCATTATTAATATCACCTAATTTTTTATATAAAAAAATCGGAACAGTTGAATTCAATGAAAATGAAATTATTATTCTTCCTAATAATTCAGAAATGCTCAAAATCAAAATTGACCAGAAAATTAGAATAAGATTATTTTTATACGAAGCAAGTACTCAAGTTTATAAAAAAGTATTCTCTAAAGGATTTTTAATTAGAATACAAATAGAAACAGAAGATAATTTTTTTGGTGAGTATAAAATTGTAATTAAGAAAAAACAGATTGAAGAATTTAAAAACCTCCTTAAAGGATTTTATGAAAAAGGAATTAATATCAAAGAGCGGGATTCATTAGGTGCAAAATATTTTTTGCTGGAAGGTAATCTATCATATAGCAAAATTCAGGAAATCAAGTCAAGGTATAATATTGCTTGGTAAAAGTAACTAGTTTCACAATTACGACTGATTATATTTTTCAAGATAAAGTTTTGATGATTATATCACTGACTATAAATGATTTTATAAAAATTTACTATACAATTTTTAATTCAAAATCGAAAAAATAAGACCAAATTGGATTGAGATAATTCAGAAAATTTCTTTAGAAATTTTATCTATATATCAAAGATAAAAACTAATGAAAAAGATTTTTCGTAAATAAATATCTTACCATATTTCATTCTCACCCCAATTGTATCGGTGTAAAAATCAAAATAGTTCTACTCATCAATCAATAAATTCCTGTTTATACAGAGATAACAGATTGAATTTTTCAGAAATCTCAAAGATAAGTTTTTAAAAAGCAATCAAATCAAAAATACATTTTGATTTTTTACCTGATATTAATCGGAAATTTTTTTCAATCCCTAAAATATTCTTTTTTTATAAATTAAATTTCAAACCAACCACTAACGATTGTTCTAATTGACGCTTATTCCCTAATTCTTTATCATAAACTATACGATTGCTATATTCAAAACTAATTAATCCAATATTTAAGCTGCCAAGCAAGAGTGAACTAAATCTTGAATTACTTGTACTTTTAATAAAATCTTTTTTAGCAAGGAATAAAGAGTTGAATAAAAAATTAAAACTAATGTTCTCATTTATACTTTTGGAAAAATTCAAATTAAAAACCGCAGTAGGTCCATCTGCGAACTCTGCATTATTTTTTGGAGTTGTTTCACTCGTTAATTGAAAATGTTTTTTTATAATAGCTTGAAATGAATAACCAATTCCATAAGTAATATTAAATTGTTGCGTTTCGGTTTGCTTAATCAATTTGGATTTTTCACCTAAAAATAGTGTGTTAGTAATAAACATTGGGTCAGCAAAATTTGTCTCTTGGTCATAAATGTAACCTTTTCGCAATTGTGTTTCTGCTTTTGCCTGCCAAAATAATCTCATACTCGGGTTTTCAATAATTCTAAATGATGGAATTAATGTGAGTATAAAATTATCTTGAGATTTTTGTGGAGAAAAATATTTTCTAACAATTTGTCCATACTGAATATAAAGTTCTGAATCAAAATTAAAATTACTTCCTTCATAATTTGCATTTGCTAAAAAGCTTAACAATAATTCGAGATGTGAATCATCACCTTCACTTGTATTGAATGATGTAAAAGTTGCACCGAAATTTGTTTTAGCTCCAAAATCAAAATGGGTTTCTTGTGAGAATATAAATGAATTTGAAGCTAATATAACTATTAGAATGGCAATTAACTTTTTCATAATTATTAACCTTGTTAAAATTTTCAGTTAAATAATATTTATGTAGGAGCAAAAGAATAATACTTTTGCCCCTTATAAAAACAATGTCAGGTCTGTGCCTTTGAACTAATTGCAAAATAGCCTTTATTCGATTTAGTTGTTGGTTTTTGGTATGTAACAACAAAAGTAAACTTAGGTCCATCGGATTTTTTAACCTTAACTTTAACAGTATTTGTAAAAGTTGGATATTTTGTTGGGTCCTTAGGTTTAATAGTAACCTGTAAGTTTATTTCTTCTGGTAAAGCAATTTTAACTCTTTCAATCTTTTCTATTGCTAATTCAATTTCCTCACTCATAACCGTGAATTTACCATCTTTATCCGTAACACACTTTTTAATGAATACTGGTCCAGGCACTTGTTCCACAGTAATCTCAGCACCAGGGACTGGCTCACTTTTAACAGTAGTTTCTGTAGTTGTTGAAGCTTTTTGTTGATCTTTCGTTTGCTGCGAAAAAGCTTGGTTGTTGAGCAAAACAAATGCAGCTAATAAAACCAGAAAGAAAATTGGTTTTGTTTTCATAGAGCCCTCCAGTTAATTAGTTTAACATGGTTAATTAAAAATGGGCAACTTGCCCAGCATATTTATGTTTTAGATGCATTGCCTATTTTTTCTAATCAAGTAGATTTAGTATTAGGTTTTTTCTTGATTAACTAATTTATGCATGTCAATGCTTTTCCCTCTTTTATAAAAAAGAAAAACTCATAATAAATTTGCTTTTCTAATTTAATTGTGAAATTTATGTTTAATATTTTCTTATTGATTTCCTTTGATATTACAACTTTAGTATTTGTATTAAAAGATGAAGCGTTAATAAATGTATTGAAAGTATCTGAAAGTAAAATTGCAAATGCCTCTTTTCATTTGTTATGCGATAAGCAGTTTCTCCTTTTGATTCAATTAAAAGTTTTGCATTAAAGATTTGATTTAGAGTTGAATTTTGTGCAAAGAAAAAATTACTTAATAAATCATAAATAAAAGTGGTAATTAGAAAATTGTTTAATAAGAATGCTTTCATTAATACATTTACTCATTCTGAAAATTATTCTTGTAAAAAATTAATTATGAATAGAAAAAATGGCAAGTGATTGATGACAAATAAAAGAAGCTGAGTAAAAAAATTTAACAACAGTAAGATTTCTAAATTGAGAAGAGACTTTCTAAAAAGAAAGTTTTATATGTCCTTTCCCTTGGAAACGGGAATCTAAATCAATTAAAAAATAAATTTCCACTTTCGTGTAATAACAATTGAATATTTTTGTTTCGAGTGATGCAATCCCCTCAAAAAACTTATGAAGAAATCCTTAGAAAAAAATTATTTCAATTAATGATGAGCAGACTTAACAGCCATCTACTTTAAGAGCGTTGTTGCATTGAACAAAGATTTTGTATGCTAAGTGGATATAAATTTATCATTGTAAAAAAGCTCATTTTGTCTGTAACCAATCAATTCGAGTGTAAAAAAATTTAGTAGTTATATAATCAGCAACGCTATTTGTGTTGCAACTTATTGGTGAAGCAGTTATAGGGTATTGCTTAATAAAAATGTTTTATTGTTAATTGTTTCATCGCGAAAATATTTCTCGCTGATTTGGCAGATTTGCGTTGATTGTTTATCTGCATTTAGATATGTGTGATTTTTTTATTATACTAAGTTCAATAGAATAATTGTCATTGAGAACTACGGTGTATTACATGATGTAAGTCAATAAGAGATGAAATTATTGTTTATTAAAAAAATGTTTTTAGATATTAAAAATATTTTTATTTTGCTTAAAAAAAGGGTGATATTTAAAAACAAGCTGGGGTAATATAACAAACAAAGCTAAACTTAATAATGAAAGGCTGTTTACACTTCGGGAAAATTACTACAGTGGTAAAAAAGAAGAATATTTATTGGATAAAAAGATTTATTCTTTTTCACAACAAAAGACATCCGAATGAAATGGGAAAAAGATGAGATTCAGAAATTCATAAATCATCTTGCAGTAGAACAAAACGTTTCTTCATCAACATAAAATCAGGCATTGCAATCAATATTATATCTTTATAAAAATATCTTGAATAAAGATGTTGAACGGCTGGATGATATAAAACACGCAATAAGAATAAAAATCGTATAATAGATATTGATTTTGATTATCAGCAAATTATTTTCAGAGATACTAAGAGAAAGAATAGCAATTATACAATTTTACTTTTCTTAATGATTTCAGAACTTAAAAATATTTCAATAAAGTTTATAGATAGTACATAAAGGTTTTAATATGATAAAAGAAAATATTGTACTTACATATTACATTAGAGAAAAATATCCAAATACTGCAAAGAAATTCGCCTTGCAATGTAAAGTGAATTGAATATGATTAAATTTTTCTGTTCAAAGAAGTACAAAATAGCGAGAAGGAAAAAGATAAATTAAGAAGAATAGTATTACTAAGTAAAGAGAATTTCAACAGATTGAAGTATTTTTTTACTATTTGTTTTAGAGAATGGCTATGATATTAGAACAATACAGAAATTGTTTGTTCATTAATCCATTAATTCTAGTATGTGAATATTAATTATTTTTTAATTACTTTAAATAAAAAGCCCAGTTTTAAAATGCTTTAAATTGGGCTGGTTATGGATGATAAATTTACATTACCTATTGTAAGTTATACACAAGTTTTTACTTAAAAACAATTTGAATAATATTACTATAACTACAAACACAGCAGATTATTCTATAGTTTGTATGGCATAATTAATAGTTGAGCAATTATATTTTTAGTAATAAATAATTAAGAAACATTATAGAATGGAAGCTCAAAACACCGTTCACAATTTGGGACACAGACTTATTTCACCCTAGCAAGATGAAATAAAATACACATGAAGCATTAGCTCTTTGTAAATCATTTTTATACATAAAATAATTAGTTTAGATTAAAGTTCACAGAAGGTGGTAAACTACTTGAATTGTTAATATTAGCTAAGTTTCTATTTTTTTAGTCAACAAAAATCAAATAATTTAGGGGGAAATGAAAAAGTTACTTTTTTGCTTTGTCTTTATCATTAATGTTATAGCATTTGGAGCTAATGTTTATTTTTTAAATGATGGTATAGGGTATATTTATACTAATGGACAGACTTTTTATAGTGAACAAAATGGCCGTGCGTTAGTATTATATCATATTTGGGTAGATCCTACTAAATATAGTGTTGATGAGTGGGGGGCAAGATTTAAAAGCCCTGATGGGAGCTGGTCAGATTGGAGTCATAATACAATTTCACAGGGAGTAAATGAATGCTTTAAAGCCGGGACTTGGTACGTTCAAGGACGTGTACATGTAGTTAATGACATTTATGGTTATAGTAATTATTATATGTATACAGATTTTACATTATACTTTTATGTTGTTGATTATTATGCCCCTTCGGCACCACAAAATCTAACTTTTAGTTTAAATCTTGGTGATAATCACATTAGACTTCAATGGAGTGCGAATACTGAATATGATCTTGGTTATTATGAAATATCTCGAAAAATTAACGAGGGTGGTTGGTCTGTTATAACAACTACAACTAATACTTATTGGGTTGATCCCAATTGGGCTTACAACAGTAGCGCTTTCGATGTAAGCTACAGAATAAGGGCAAAGGATATTAACAATAATTATTCCAATTATAGTAATGTTGTAACCTGCCATCCATATCCTATGAACAAAAGGAATTATGAATATGCTTCAGCCGATATTCCGCTTGAGTATAAGATTTTATGTTATCCCAATCCTTTCAATCCGACTACAACTATTTGTTATCAACTAAAAGAAAAAGGATTTGTATCGATAAAGGTTTACGATATTCTTGGGAGGGTTGTGGCGGATTTAGTAAATGAAGTACAAGATGCAGGAGATTACTCAGTTCTTTTTGATGGTTCAAATTTATGTAGTGGAATTTATTTTTGTTCAATTCAATCTGGAAATTATACACAGGTAATAAAAATGGTTATGTCAAAATAATATCATCTAGGCAAGGTCTCACCTTGCCCAATTAATTTAATGAAACATAAAATCAAGTAAATACCGAGGGTTAAAAAATGAAAAAAATATTATTCGCTATATTATTTCTTTCAATTAACTTTTTGAAGGCACAAGAAAAAAAACCTTTTTCCAGTTTTGATGTTGGTTTTTATGGAGGTATTAATTTTTATAATACAAACAATATTAGGGGTGATTTTCTTGTAGAATTTAAAACGAACCTCATATCTTCACTTACACTAAAAGCATCTACTGGTTATTTCAGAGCAATTCAACCATACTCTAATATTAATACAGTAAGAAAATACTCTAAATATACTATTAATGATACTTCTACAATATTTCTTGCAACTAAATATAATTTAGTAAGCAGAAATTATGATATTTTCCCGCTAACCATAGGAATTCAATATAATTTCAATCAAAGTATTTTTTCACCATATTTTTCAATAGATGTAGCTTACAATATTATCAATTCAACTATAGATACATCACCTCCTGAAGTCTGGTCTTATAAATCAATAGATGAGATACCTGCCGAATTTAAGGGAATTCAAAAAAATGAAATTCTTCCTGACAAATCATTTGGAATAATATTAGGAGCGGGTACAGAATATCATATTTCTTCAAAATTGAATCTTGATATTAGATATTTGTTCAAATATGATAATAAAATTATTAACACGCATCATTTCATTGTAGGTATTTATTTTTAAAAGAGCAGAAGATGAGTTTAGAGAATAAACTTATTTATCTTTTGTTGTATTTTCTATTAACGACGGAAATTTTTTCACAAGAAAAATCTATTATCTCAGAAAATGAAAATATTATCAATTTGTACTTAACAAAAAGTATTTACAACATGTCAACTTTTACCCCATATAAAAAAATTCTTCCTGGATTTTAGATAGTCTTGTTTGTATAAGTATAAACGGTGTTAGAATGAAAATTGTGTATAATTATAATGATGATTTATCATTAAATAATTTCATAAGAGTTTTATGGCTTGATGGTAAATGGACTAAGGTAGAGAAACATACTAACAAATATAATTCTGATGGAAATATTGAATCAGTTCTTTGGGAATGGTTTAATACTTCAGCACAAGAATGGTTTAAAGAGGCAAAAGATATTTATAATTATGATTCGTTAGGCAATAGAAATTTTATTTTACATCAGTATTTCAATGGCCAGGAATTTGTAGATGATTATAAGTACGAAAATTATTTCAAAGGAACAAATTTGGTATTATCTATACACTTAAACTGGACTGGTAATGAATGGGTAAATGGGTTCAAAAATATTTATACTTATAATTCAGAGAATTTAGTTGATACAAATTTATTCCAAATTTGGACGAATAATCAATGGGTAAATTATTATCTAATTAATTATACATATGATGAAAAATTAAATCGAAAGACTATTCTTACAAAAATCTGGCAAGAAGAACAATGGATAGATTATGGTTTAACAATTTTTGAGTATGATGTAAATAATAATTTGGTTCTTGAAAATTTGAAGACAGCTCAAGATAATAATTGGAAGAATTGTGTAAGGATAATTTATAAATATGATGAGAATAATAATTTAATTCATATATTTGGCGAGGAATGGAAAAATGGGAAATGGGTACCTGAAAATGAACCTTTAAAAGTTACAAATCCTGACGGTATTTTATATGCATATTTAGCTAAAGAAATATTTTTGTTTTACAGAAATCCAACAAGTGTAAAGAATGAAGAAAATATTGCTAAGGGATTTAATCTTTTTCAAAATTATCCCAACCCATTTAATTCAAATACAATAATTTCTTACAATATTTTAGAGCGTTCCTTGATTGCATTAACCATATATAACCTTCTGGGAGAGTAAATAAAAACTTTAGTAAAGGAAGAACAAGCTCCAGGGAAGTATCAAATTAATTTTGATGGAAGTAATTTACCAAGCGGGATATATTTTTATCAATTAAGTACAGAAAAATTCCGGCAAACAAAAAAAATGTTGCTATTGAGGTAATATCTGACCAGCCAATTACCACACATTATATTTGCATTTATATTATTATTGCTAATTGTTATATAAGTTATATCCCAATTTCGTGCCCCCGCTTATTGGCTATGCATTTATTAGGTATTGCTTAAAAAAATGTTTTATTGTTAATTGTTTTATCGCGAAAATATTTCTCGCTGATTTGGCAGATTTGCATTGATTGTTTATCTGCATTTAGTTCTGTGTAATTTTTATTACACGGAGCTCCACTGAGAATCTTTCACAGAGAGCCACGAAGCATTATACAATTATTAATTTTGAAGTGATAAAATTGTTGTGAATTATTTTTACTATTTGTAATTATAAACGAAGTTATAATGTAATAAGAGATAAAATTTTTTCTCCAATTCGGATTTTATTTTTCTATCATATGCTTTTTTAATTTGTCATTCAATTCCTTAGGCAGTTCACTTTTCTTAAAATTACTTTTTGTTACACAAACATGAACTGTCTTTGCAGTTGCTGCTAAATCATTATTTTGTTTATAAATTTTGTAGCTTAATTCAAAAGATGATTTTTTCATTTTGCTAACTTGTATTTTAATAGTTAGTTCGTCACCGACTTTTATAGGAGAAATATAATCTGCTTCTGTATGTAAAATTGGAAGAACATATTCTTCATCAAAGAAATAATTTCTTTTCATGTTCAAACTTTTCATAAAATCTTCGTAGGCAGAATGCAGGTACTTGAATAAATTTCCATAGAAAATAATTCCAGCAGGGTCGGCATCAAAAAAATATGTTTTTATTTTTACTGCAAACATTTTTGAACTCATTTATTGATTAAAATACATTCCAGTAAATTGATAGTTGTGCAGAAAAATATCTGTAACTTGATTCATCTCGTGAAGTGCTGCCCATTCCTACTTTCCCACTGATTAATAAATATTTTATGGGTTGATAGAAGAATTCAGTGTGTCCTTCTAAAGCCAAAAATTTATTTCTTGGAATAATTCCTACTTTTCCACCTAATACAATTTTTAATTCTTCATTGTTTTCTAAATCATGGTCAACCCAGATGCAATGGGATTCAAAATTTTGAGGTGAATAATAGTTTTGTTTTTTTAATTTGTAATTTGTGTAATAATATTCATAGCCTGCTGATAAATCTTTGTAAAAATATTTCCCGATTCTTAACATCAAATCATTACCTTCATTTCCATCTGACACAGTGATATATTGAAATGAACCGCTAAGTTTTAAGCCATTATTATGTCTGTAATAACCTTCAAGTCTGTAAAGAGAAGAATAATATCTCTGGTCAATTAAATATGGAGAATAGAGTATAAGTGCAGCATCGGAATTCTGATAAACGAAAGCCATTGAAATTGTATCTTTCTTTTCAAATCTTATGAAAGCATCTCTTTCGTTTCGTGCTAAAAAGCCTTTTGCATTTGTTGTTCCAAATCCTGCTCCTGCATTTAAATATTTTGATAAACGAAATAATAAATGTCCTTTTAATGTTCTGAATTCTCTTTGTCCAGTAAAATTATAAGAAGAAATTATATCTTGATTTAAGCTTTCTGCATTTGCTTTAAGCTGCGAATGAATAAATGAAATTCCAAGAGTAAAAAAGTTTGTAACACCTAAATCTATTCTTGAACCAAATGACCAGATTCTAAAGCTCAGATTATCATTATAAAATTGAGTGAGTGGTGCCAATCCGACATAATTAGGAAATGTTTCGAGTATTGCAGCCAAGCCTGTTACAGGCAGCCACTTTTTTCTTAGTTTAATCATTTCTACCTGAGTTGAATCGAGCTGCCAGTTTTCAAGAAGATTATTATAAATTACTCTTGCAGAATCATGTTCTCCCAATTTTGCAAAAGAATCGCCAAGATACATTTGTGCTTCGAAGTCAGTTGAATCCTGTTTAACTAACTCTTTAAATTCTTTAACAGCATTTAAAGAATCTCCCATAGCATAATAAACTTTTGCTCTTTGCATTGCTGCATCATAATTATAATTTGTTGCAAGAACTTGATTATAAGTCTTGAGTGCATCTTCATATTTTTTAGCACAGAAAAGAACATCTCCGTATTCTTTGAGAATTAAAACATTCGGTTCAGCTTTAGAAAGATATTCTTCATAGAATGGAAGAGCACCACTGCAATCTTCGGCAATAACTTTTTTTCTTCCTTCTTCAAGTATGGCATATAGTTTTTCTTCTTCTTCTCTCATTCTTTGCCAATCAATATTGGATTGAAGTTTTATTACTTCATCATTTGCAGGTTCTATTTCTTTTGCTTTATCGGCATACTTTTGAGCAGCATCATAATCTTTTTGAATTAATTTAAGAGAACCCATAGCAATATTTGCTTCAAGATTATCTGGTTTTGCTTTAAGAACATTTTGCAAATATTGTTCTGCGAGGTCAATATCTCGATTAATCCACACAGAAACCTGAGCTCTGAAAAGTTGATAATCAAGATTATCTGGATATTCTTTTAGCAATTTATCTGTAATTTCAATTGCCTTGTCGAATTCTCTATTCCATGCAGATATTCTTGCATAGCGATAAATTAATTGAGGGTCAGTTTCATCAGGATATTTTTCAAAATATTTGTTGAGTAACACCATTGCACTATCGTAATACTGAAGATATTCATAATACTGAGCTGCAGCTTTTACTGCTTCTCTGTCAAATTCATTTATTAATAATTTTGCTTTTGCTTCATTTAATCTTTGCTTATAGATATTTTCTCTAAGCTCAAGAACTTGAGCCCATCTTTCTTTGTATCTCTGGTCTTCAGAATGTGTTAATGATATAATCTGCAGTTGCTGGTAAGCTTCTTCGTATCTTTTTGCTGCAATTAATTCATCTACAAGTTTAAAACGGGTTTCTGCATCTTCAGGATTTCTTCTTAAAATTCTGTAATATCTATCTATTGGATATTCTTTTTCAAATTCTCTTGGACTTTGTTGAGTAACATAAGCCTGTTTTGTGACCATATCCAATCCATCCTGAGCTTCTTTAAAAAATGGTTTAATGCTTAGAGATTTTTCAAATGCTTTTTTAGCAATCGCATATTTTGCAAGCCACATTGTAAAATAACCGTATCGACTCCATAAGCGCCAATCATCAGGATAACGTTCAACATATTTTTTTAGAATTTTTTCTCCTTTCGAAATACTTCCAGTTTTAGCAAGTATTTCTGTGTAACGAATAATTTCATCAGGGGAAGCATTGTCATCTCGTTTAAGATATTCATCATACCATGCTTCTGCTTTGTCCCAAATTTCCATCCATCTATATGCTTTCCCAATTTCAAGATAGTTTACAGGATTTTCAGGATTAATAGCTATTTCTCTTAAATGTCCTTCAATTTTTTTATTTAGAATTGCATACCATATTTCCTGAACTCTTTTGAGATTGCTTTCATATTCTGATTTTTTTGCAGAATTTTTTTCGAGAGCAATTGCTCGTCTGTAATCTAAAACAGCATTTTGGTATTGCTGCCTTTTTTCAAAACAAATTGCACGGAGATTGTAACCATCAGCTTGTTGTGGAAGTGCAGAAATGTATTTGTTCAGCTGGTCAATTGCTTCACCATACCTGCCTGCTTCCATGTGGGAAAGAGCAGTCTTTTTCAAAATATCAACTTCAGAATTCTGGGAATAATTAGTAGAAGAAATTATGATATTAAGAATAAGGAATAAAAATCTTATTGATTTCTTATTCATTCAGTGAAAATTTGTTGTCTGTTTTGTTAAAAACAAACTTATTAAAAATCTTATAAAAATTATAATGAAAAGAGTGAAAGAATAAAGTGTAAAGAAAGTTTATGAAGTAATCGTAAGAATGCTGAAGAATTGAAATTGCTGGTAAGTGAATTTTAAAATTGGAAATAGATAAAAGGCTGAATGTCTGCAGATTTAAATTGTGCTGCAATCCATATAGCAATTACAAGAATAATAACTTTACCGAATGCCGGAATTTTTGTAATAAAATCAACTGCTTTTGTTTCTAATTTTGAAGGCATAAAGTGGAAAAAGTAGCCAATCGCAATTAATCCAGAGATTAAAGGAAGTCTTTCAACGAACTGAATGAAAACTTCACCATGAAAGAAAGTAAAAATTTGTGAAAACATATCAAATACTGTTTGAATATCAGTACATCTGAACACCATAAAAGAGATTGCAACAAGATGAAATGTTATAATTGTTTGAATAATTGTAAGAAACTTTGTGTTGTTAATTTTTAGTAATGTTAAAAATTTTATTTTAGGTTTTTGAATAAGCAGAGCAAAGGACATCATAAAACCGTGCATGGCACCCCAGTAAATATAGTTCCAGCCTGCGCCATGCCATAAGCCGCAAAGTAAAAATGTGATGAAAATTCCAATCATGTTTCCGTAAACTCGGAGATTTCTATATTTCATCTGAAGTGGTCTAAATAAATAATCAAGAAGCCATCTCGAAAGGGAGATATGCCATCTTCTCCAGAAATTTGCAATGCTTGTAGCTTTAAATGGATAATTAAAATTCTCCATCAATCTAAAGCCAAGCATTAATGCAATACCAATTGCCATATCGGAATAACCGGAAAAATCACAATAGATTTGAAGAACATATCCGTAGATTGCAAGTAAATTTTCTACTCCAGTATATCTTAATGGAAAATCAAAAACTCTGTCAACAAAATTTATGCTGATGTAATCCGCAATTACAACTTTTTTGAATAATCCAATGATAACAAGAAAGATTGCTTTGCCAACATCTTCTTTTGAAAGAAATAATTCTTTATTAATCTGAGGAAGAAATTCTGAAGCTCTGTCAATTGGACCTGCTAAAATATTCGGGAAGAAAAATACATATAGACAAAAATCACGAAAACTATCAACAGGTTTTAATGTGTCGAGATAAATATCAAAAACATAGTTGAGTGATTTAAATGTGTAGAATGAAATTCCAATAGGAAGAAAAATTTCAAGAGGTTGAATTTCACTTTTAGCTATGTCATTGATAATCTGAATAATAAAATTTGTGTATTTAAAATAACTGAGGATTCCAAGATTCACTATAAGAGAAAGAATTAAATAAAATTTTTTTGTCGAGAAATTCTCGGTAGAAGAAATCCATTTGCCAAATAGATAATTTACAATTGCAGATATAATTAAAATCAGAGCATAATAACCTGATGATTTATAATAAAAATAAAATGAGAAAAGTATTAAGAATATAATTCTTACAGAATTATTTTTTGAAAGGATATTGTAAAATAAAAGGAAAAAGAAAAACAGGATTAAGAACAAACTTGTGCTAAAAATTAATGGGTCTTCAGGAATATATTTTAATTGATATAAAATTTTGTTGAAGTCAAAATTAAACAGCATATAAATTCTGGTTTAGTGATGGAAGAATTTATTTACCAAGTTTTGAATCAAGAAGTTTTTGCAAATCTCCAACACACTTAAGTCTAAGTAATTCGTAACTCTTAAATTTTACTTTAAAATGCTCTTCTATTGCAAGAATTATATTTATGTGATTTAGTGAATCCCATCCGGGCACTTCCGGAGCTGTAGTTTCATCTTTAATGTCAAAGTCATCAAGATTGAGTTGTTTCAAAATCACTTGTTTTAGTTCTGGTGAAATCATTATCTACTCCATACTTGTGGATCTGTTTTGCTTAATAATCTTTCTTTATTTGTTCTGCGACTTGGTTTTCCAGATGAACTTTTAATCAGCCATCTTGGAGGGACAAGATAAACTTTATGTATAACAATATCGATACTCATTCCTGCTTTTAATATTTCTAATCTAATTTTATTTTTTTCTTCTTCTGATTGAGCTTCGGTTTCTGCTACTACACTTACAAATTCAGTTCCCATGTCAGGGTCTTCTTCCCCAAAAGCAATAACTCTTCCGGGAATAACTCCAGGGACATTATTTACAGCATCTTCAATATCTTCTGGATAAATATTTTTTCCAGCAACAATTATTATATCTTTCTTTCTTCCAATTATGAAATATTCATCATTATATCTGAAACCATAATCACCGGTAAAATACCAGCCGTCTTCAACAACTTCAGCAGTTTTTTCGGGATAATTTCTGTAACCGTCAAATAGTGATACAGATTTAACAGCAACTTCACCAACTAATCCATCAGGAATATCTTTTCGATTTTCATCAACAATTCTTGCACTGCAGCCATCTATTAATTTTCCAGAGGAAACACAAATGCGAACAACTGAATTATCATCAGCAAATTTTACAATTCCTTTTGATAATTCATTTCTATCAACTGCAAGTTCAGTAATAGGTTTGCCCGGTTCTGTTACAGTAACACCGAGTGTGGCTTCAGCCATTCCATATAAACATGCGAGCGCGAGCGGATTAAATCCATATTTTTGAAAACGATTAACAAATTTTTGATGGCTGTCGTGTCGTATTGGTTCAGCAGCATTCACAATAATTCTTAAACTTGATAAATCAATTCCTTGAAGTTCATCTTCATGAATTTTATCGGCTAAAACATTATAAGCAAAGTTTGGAAGAAATGACATTGTAGCTTTTTCTTTTGTTATTGCTTCAAGTAAAATTACAGGAGCTAAAACCCATTCAAATGGGTCAAGCTGAACTGTTGTAATTCCATAAGCAAGCGGGATATGAAATGCAGCAATCAAACCAAAATCGTGATATAGAGGAAGCCAGCTGCATGCTTTATCGTTCTCAGATAATTTGAAAGCTTTGCCTAAATTTAATACATGATTTAGAACAGCACGATGTGAAAGCACTACAGGTTTTTGAAGTCCAGTTGTTCCTGATGAATGTTGAAGAAATGCTGCATCGGTATCTTTAACTTGATTTGCAATCTCTTCAATTTCTTTGTCAAGTTTTTCATCAATTGAATTTGATAAATCCCATTCAAGAGGGAAGTATACAGATTTAATTGTGCTTTTGGGATTTTCAATTAATGGTCTAATTATCGGGTCAAGTTCTCTTTCAGTTAAAATATAATCAAGACCGGAGCGTTGTGACATTCCTTCCAATCCCTGTCGAAATTTATCAGGATGAAGCCGTGGATTTGGATAAGCTAAAATTGCAGGCAGTGCACCTATTCGAGAAATTCCAAGATAGAGAGGATAGAACAATGGATTATGTCTTATGATTATTGCACAAACTTCACCGGGTTTGATGCCAATTTTTTTTAATTGTTGTGAAAATTTTTTTGCAGTATCAATTAAATTTTTGTATGTCCATCGATAAGGTTCTTGACCTGCAACCCAGTGAACAATTGCTTCTCTGTCAGGATGTTTTTCTGAATTTAATTTCCACCTTTTCCAGAGAGTATTTGCTTCTTCGATATTGAAATAAAAATCTGTCATTTAAACTCTTCCATTAGTGAATCGAGAAATAATTGAGCAATTTTTGCTGCTCCCTGATCATTGAAATGAACAAAATCTCTGTAAGCAAGAGGCGGATTTGCATTGACCCACTTAGCCATTGAATTTTCACCGCCCATTGCATCGAACATACTCCAAAAAGCAATGTTATTGTTTAATGCAATTTTTTTCTGAACTTCATGTAATTTAAAAACTGCCGGGTCTGTAACAAAATTAGAACCTTTTTTCATCGCTTTATCATGAACGCCAATCAATATTATTGATGCATTTGGGAAGACAGATTTGAATGTGTTTATTACTTTAGTCATTTCTCGTTCATACCAGTTATAATCTGTTTTGGTAGAACCAAGTATATTCAAACCAAATTCAAGAATGATTAAATTGTAGTCAAGATACTTTGCAAATTCTTTTAGAACAGAAGGATTAATTTGATTCAAATCAACTCCGGAATTTCCTCGTAATGGAAAATTATCTACATAAATTCCGGATTCATTTTCCAGACTTACACCATAAACATAAGCCTGCTCAGCTAATGGAAATTCAATACGAATTGATTTTGCTTTTGATGCGGGTTTTAAAATTAATTCCTGAATATTATTCCCGGGTATCAATTGAGCTGTTTGTTTGTTCCCCCCATCGAATGAATAATAAATTTGAGAATTTTTTGCATTTGAGTAGTAAAGTTTAACTATTGAAAAATCTTTTAGTGTTTTTCTTGCACCTGTTATTTCGTATTGAACCCACGAATTTCCTTTTGGAACTGCAACTTCTCCGCTTATTCCAAATGGTAATTTTTTTGGATTGTTAGTGTAAATTGATGCACTTTCCCAGTTATCAGAAAAAGTATGTTTTGTTGTAGTTCTAAAATTTATGTCTTGAGATACAATGCCAAGCCAGCCGACTGCATTCCCGCCATATTTTTTTTGTAATGCATCACGAATATCTGCTGAGATTAAATCTCCTTCAATAATTGAATCACCATAATGAGCAATTCTAACTGGTTTTGATTTTATATTTTTTAATGCATTAAAGAAATAAGATAACTGTTGTGTATTGCCAATGATTTTTACTTTTTGTCCCTGTGCAGGTAAAAGAAAATTTAGATTGTCTTTTACAGTTTCAATTATAAATGAAAGAGAATTAAAAAAGCTTGCTTGTGAATTAGTTTTGGAAAAAGAATTACATGAATTGTTCATTAATTTGTTTTGATAAGATTGATTCTGTTCATCAGAATTTGATTCCTCTGCACGAATATCAGAAAAAATGTCGATGGTCTTTAGTTTCAATCCTGCAATTTCATAATCAATTTTGATGAACGATATGAGATATAAAATAATTATTGTAAAGCCAATTATTATTAGTGGCTCTTTAATTTTATTTTCTTTTTCCATTTTTAACCCAAAATATTTTATATAAAATTATAATTACATTTTATACTTGAGCAAAATTTTTTCTACTTCTTCTGCCCAAATTTTATATCCTTCTGCATTTAAGTGAATACCATCCCAGGTTACATCTGGACGCAAGAATTTATCGCTTGTTGATAATTTTGAATTAATGTCAATGTAATCGATATTGTTCTTCTTGGCATATTCGTAAAGCAGTTTGTTTAATTTATCAACTTCACGATTTCGGCCGGCATTAATTTCTGGCGTTCCCCCAAAATCTTTAGCATAATCTTTTGCAGAATAAGTTGTTGATTGAATTACCGGGATAATTCCTTTTGTTTGCAATGCTGTAATTATTCTAATGTAATTATAATAAATCTCTTCAACAGGAGTCCAGTTGTAAATATCGTTTAATCCCCCGAGAATAAAAACAATTTTTGGTTTAAGCCGAAATATGTAATTTAATCTTGCATAAAAACCGGGAAGAATATCTCCAGGAATTGCACGTGCAACAACATTGGGTCTTCCTAAGAGCTCACTCCAATTAGCTCCTGCTGTTAATGAATTGCCAAGCATTACAATATCTGCCTGCTTTGTTTTATAAATGTCGAACATTGATATCTGCAGATTGTAATTAGGATTGGCTTTATATTTTTCATTATCATTTTTTTGCTGCGGAGATATATTATTAGCACTTATAAAAAAAATTATTATCAGACCGATTTTAAGAAGTAGTTTATTGTTCATAAAGAAAATATTATGATAGTTTTTCAATTTGCTGTTGAAGAACTGCAATTTGTTTTTCGTGTTCAGAAATTTTGTATTTAAGATTATTTTCCATAGCAATCAATTCTGAAATTTTTGCTGTGTATTCCTCTTTCCGAATTTCTTCATTTGCTCTTTCCGTTTTAAGAATTCTTAATTCTTCTCTCAATGAACTTATTTGATTTTTCAGATTTTCAAGTTCCTGCTGGCTTTGAATAATGTCCTGAGTAATATGATATTTACTTTCATCCAGTGCAGAATAACTTTCGTTTGCTTGTTTTAATAATTGTTTAATTTCTTTTTCAAGAGAATCTTTTTTGCTTAAGAGCAAATGAGTTTCAGATTTCAGTTCTTCAAGAAATGATTTTTGTTTGTTAAAATAATCTTTTAGATTTATAATTTCTTCGTTCAATTCTTTCTGTTCTTCTTTTAGCATTGCAATTGATTCTTCTATGGAATCTTTTTCTTTTGCAAGAACTTTAATTTTGCCTTCATATTCAGCCATCTCAGAAGCTTTTTCGAGCAGTGTCTGTTCTTTTTCTGCAATATATCTCTCTTTCTCAAGTATTTCTTGCTTGAGTGAATTTAATTTGTTTTGAGATGAATTAATTTCTTCTGTAAACTTTATGAGTGTGTGAGATATGCTGCTTTCTATTTGTAAAATCGATTTTTCAATTTCGAATTTTCTTTTTTCATAATCATTAATCGCATTTTTCTGGGAAGTCAATATTTCATTTAATTTTTCTTCGTCTTTTTTTAGAATTAAAAGTCTTTCCTGTAAATCATTTTTGACTGATTCAAAATTTTTTATTTCATCAATGAGATTATTCTTTTTTTCTGTTAATTCCTGAATTTCTGTTTCTAATTTTTCAATTTGTTCTTTGTTGAAGTTGATTTTATACTCATACTCATCATGCTGCTTTTCTATCTGTCTTAATTCTTCGAGCAATGCATCTCTGTTATAAATAAACTCAGTATATATTTTTTCCTTTTCAGAAAGTTGATTGACAAGCAGACTTAATGATTGTTCAAGATTTGTTTTTATTTCTTCGGATACAATTATTTTTTCTTCAAGACTTTTTAATAAAGAATTTCTTTGTGATTCCTCAGCTTTAAGCTGTTCAATTTTGTTTATTAATTCATCCTTAATCTCTGTTAATTTGGTAATTTCAGTTTCTGATTCTAACGAGAACTCATCTTTAAATTTTTCTTTCTCTTCTTTAAGGTTATTATAATTGTTTTGTAATTCAAGAAATTCATCATTCAGTTTTTTATAAGCTTCAGAAAGTTCGTTGTACTTGATTAGGAGTTCCTCATAAGCTGATTCACTTTCTTCTGGATAAAATAAATTTTCTGAAAATTCACGATTCTCTTTTGATTTAGCTTCGAGATTTGATTTTCTTTCCTCTAATTCTTCAATTTCCTTAGATAAATTTTCAAGATTTTCTTTTTTGAGTGACAGTTCTGATTCAAGTAATGAAATGTTTTTTCTTAGCTCTTCTTCTTGATTTTTAAGTTCGGCAAGTTCTTTTCTTGCAGAATTAATTCTTGAATCAATTTCAGTTAAATTTGTGTGCTTCTGCATGAAAGCATGGAGGGTATTTTTAAGTTCGTCGTTCTCTTCTTTTAACTTTTGCATATCTGCTTTTAACTTGGATGAGAAAAGAGACATTAATATGCTCCCTCCATGAATTATTTAATCTTTTTGTTAAAGATAATAAACTTTATCAAAAATAGCTTTTTATTTTTGCAGAATTTTTAAGCTGAATCATTCTACAATTTCCCCGTCCTTATAATTTAATTCTTTGATAACAATTCCATCTTCATTGTAAGAATAACATTTACCATTAAGTAAATTATTTTTGAAAATCATGAAGTCGGAGATAATACCATTTTCATGATACCATCTTGATATTCCTTCCTTTAAGCCGTCATGATAATTTTCTTCTGCTTTTATTTTTCCGTTTTTGTAATATGATGTTACAATACCTTCTAATTTTCCGTTTTTAAAATTTCTTTCGCACTTAAGTTCGCCTGTTTCATAGAAAGTTTTTGATTTTCCTTCAAGCAAATCATCTGAATAAAAATCTTCGGAAATTTTAATCCCTTTATTGTTGAACTTAATTGATAAACCATTTTTCATTCCATTTTTATAAAAAGAAATTTCTGATAATACTCCTCCATCATAAAAAAATTTGCATTCACCTTCTAATTTATCTTCATAATAATTAAGTATAGATTGAACAAATCCACTTTTGTAATAATTAACTATTTTGCCATGCTTTTTACCTTCTTTGAAATTGAGTTCTGCTTTTATTGTTCCTTCATCATAATATTCGCTGAAACTCTCTTCAATTTTATCGAACTTTCCGCCGATATTGTATCTTACACGCTTTACAATTTGTCCATTTGAATAAGTATCAATCACTTTTATTGAGCCATCTGGATAGTAAAAGTATGAGTTGCCGTCAAGTCGGTCGTTCTTAAAATTTGCTTCGAGTGCAATTCCGCCAAATTCATAATAAACTCTGCTTATACCTTCTAATTTGTCGTCAACATAATTTCTTTCTACTTCAACCTGACCATTTTCATAAAATATTTTTGAAACTCCGTTTAATTTTCCATTGTGATAATTCCATATTGCCTGCAATGCCCCACTTTTGTAATAAGTTTTGCTGAAACCCTCCTGAACATCATTTACATAATTTGGTTCTGCCCAGAGTTCCCCAGTTTCATAATACCATTTCGATATGCCTTCAAGTTTTCCATTGTGATAATTCCATTCCATACTTTTTGTGCCATCTTCAAAATACCAGGTTGAAATACCTTCTTCTTTTCCATTAACGAAGTTCCATTCTTTCCAGAGTTTTCCACTTTCATAATACTCTCTATAAATTCCATGTCTGACTCCATTAACATAAGTTCCTTCCGATTTCAATTTGCCATTTTTATAATATTCCCGTTTAATTTCCTGAGAAAAAATTATTGTAGAAGTTATCAGTATTAACAGAAAAATTTTTTTAATCATATCCGCAAATTTTTTTTGCGAAATTACACAAAAGTTTTTATACATTTGTAAAAATAACATTATCATCTAAAATTAATATTGAAAGGCAATAGATGAATTCATTAACTAAGATGTATATAATTTTTCTTTTAATTTTTTCATTAAGAATTTATTCACAGGAAATTAAATTTTATGGAGAACCAAAAGCAGGAGGAATAATAATTGGCAAGGGAGAAAATGTTAGAGCAGCATGGCTTAATAACAAACTATTAACAGTTGACAAAAAAGGCATTTTTATATTTGGTTTTGATAGAGATGCAAAAGGGAAATTTATTTTAAAAGTAAAATTAAAAAATAGAAAAATGCTGAGGTATGAATATGATATTGAAAAAAGAATTTATGAAGAACAAAAATTAACTATACAAAAGAAATATGTTGTTCCTCCTAAAAAAGAATTACGAAAAATTAAAAAAGAAGCAAGTATAATTAAAAGAGCGTATTCGAAAATTGGACAACTAAAATCAGCAATGTTTTCTTCGGGATTTGTTTATCCTGTTGATAGTATAAAAATTACAGGAATATTTGGAAGCCAGAGAATTTTAAACGGGAAATTAGGCAACATACATAATGGAGTTGACTTTGCAACAAATGAAGGCGATTCTGTTTATGCGATATCTGATGGTATAGTTCAATTAGCAGCAGAAAATTTTTATTTCAATGGAAATTTTGTTTTGCTAAATCATGGTCAGGGTTTAAGCAGCATTTATCTTCATCTAAGCAAAATATTTGTTAAAAATGGAAATAAGGTTAAAAAAGGACAAGTAATAGGTCTTGCAGGTTCTACTGGACGCTCGACAGGTCCACATCTTCATTTGGGAGTTAAATGGCTTAATAAAAGAATTGACCCGATGAGTTTACTTGAAATAAAAGAAATCGAATGATTTGTTGATTAATTACTAATTTATTGTCAGTAAAAATTATTCGATAATTATTGAAATCTTTAATCTGCAATTTACAATAAATCAGTTACAACAATTCTAAAATGTTGTTTATGACTTTTGTCCTGCTCTCTAAAAGTATATTTCTGCTTTGATGGCCATTTGCAACAAGAATACAGTCTGCTCCAATTTCAGATGCAACCTCGTAATCGTGTAATGTATCTCCAATTAATAAAGTTTCTCCTTTTCCATTTCCAAGTTTTTTCATTAAATCAATTCCAAGATGTAATTTGCTTGCTGCATAAATATTGTCCAATCCAACAATATATTTGAAATATTTTCTTAGATTAAAATAATTTACCATTTCTTCAAGTGTGTGCTGGGAATAAGCAGAAAGAATTGATTGCTCAATTCCTATTCCACTAATTTTTTCAAGAACCTCGATAATTCCATAATAAAGTGAGTATTCATATTTTCTTTTTTCGTATTCTTCAATCCATAATCTGCCAATGATTTCAAAACTTTCTTTGCCGAAATCGAAACCAAGTTTTGTGTAATAATCTTTAACTGGGATTGTGAAATAATTTCGATATTCTTCAATGGTAATTGTTTTTAACCCTCGTTCAGATAAAAGTTTATTAATGATTTCAATTCCAAGTTCTACATCATTAAAAATTGTTCCATTCCAATCCCAGATTATGTGCTTATATTTTTTAATTTCCATAAATTCTCCATTAAACGAATAACAAAATTATTTAAAAAATATTTTCATATAAACTAAACATTGTTATTTTTATTCCGATAATATTTATGGAATATAGTAGCTTCTAATTTTAAGGGCTGATTATTTTGAAAATATTCAAACCATATTGGTTTTTAATATTCTTAATTTCCCGCCAAATTTTTTACGGGCAGGTGTTAAATCCTGAAAAGTATTTAACACAACATGTGATAGATAATTGGACAACAGAACGAGGCCTGCCTCAAAATTCAGCTTACAGCATAATTCAAACAAGAGATGGATATATTTGGTTTGGCACAGAAGAAGGCTTTGTAAAATTTGATGGTTTTAGATTTATTGTCTACAATCCAGATGTTGTTCCAGAAATGAAATCTTCATTAGTAGTAACTCTAATAGAAGACAGAGCAGGAAATTTGTGGGTTGGCACTTTTGATGGATTACTAAAATATTCTGAAAAACATTCAAGATTATATACAACAAAAGATGGATTGATAAGTAATATAATTCGTTCTTTGTATGAAGACGAGAGCGGAAGAATCTGGGTCGGAACTTCTGAAGGATTGAGTATCATTGAAAATGGAGAGATAAAGAAGTTTACAAAAGAAAAATTTTTGAATAGTGAAATCATCTACAAAATAATTGGTGATAGAAATGGTAAAATTTATTTAGCAACATCAAGTTCTGGCGTAGTAATTATTAATACAGCTGAAAAAGACAATTATAAAGTTTCAGTAATTGATACAAAAAAAGGTTTGATGAGCAATTATGTTCGTTCACTATTCTTGAAAGATGAAAAATTAATTGTTGGAACAGACAAAGGATTAAATTTAGTAGTTAACAGTAAAGTGGAAAAATTACCTTTTAGCAAGAACCTGACGAATGTTCAGATAATGGATATTCTTGATGATAAAGGAAATTTGTATTTAGCAACTCAAAAAGGTTTATGCAGAATTATAAACTCCAAAACTGAATTTTATACACTCGATAAAAATTTAGAAACGAATTTGCTTCTTGATTTATTTATTGATAGAGAAAATAATTTGTGGATTGGAAGTTATAACAATGGAATTTATCGAATGAGAGATGGTGATTTTACTACTTTCTCACTCGAAGAAGGCTTGAAAGAAAAATTTATTAGGGCAGTAACACAAAACAAAGAAGGAATATGGGTTGCGTCGAACAATAATTATTTATCCTTAATAAAAGGCAAAGAAATAAAAAATTACTTTTTAAGAAAAGAAGAGAATTCAAATATTCAAACAATTGTAGCTCAAAATGATTCTATCTGGATTGGCACAAGAGCAGGTTTATATTTATTTAAGAGTGGAACTCTATCGAAAATTGATAATTGTAATTTTTCAATTTCAGCATTATTTGTTGATTCGAAGAATAGATTATTGATTGGATGCGGGAATGGAGGATTATATCAATTAAAATCAGGTGAGCTAATTAGTTTAAGCAACGACGAAAAATCTTCAAGATTAAGAATAAGATTTATTGCAGAAGATAAAAATGGGAATTTGTATTTAGGAACCATTGGACAGGGATTAGCAATATTTGATGGAAAAAATTATCGATATCTTAATGAAGAAACTGGATTGCCCAGTAATTTGATTTATTTTATTCATCTTGACTCAAGAGGAAAAATCTGGCTTACTGCAAGCGGAAGTGGAATATTGTATTTTGACGGGAATAAATTTTCTAAGATTACTAAAAAAGATGGTCTGCCAACTAATGAGGTACAAACCATACTTGAAGATGACGAAGGAAATTTCTGGTGTGGTTTTAATAATGGAATATTCCGAATTTCGAAATATGAGCTTGAAAAATTCATTTCGGGAAAAATTACCGAGATTAATCCGGAAATATTTAATAAAAATGATGGACTGAAAAATTCTGAATGCAATGGTGGTTTTCAGGGAACAGTATTAAAAGATTCTAAAGGAAACCTCTGGTTTGCTACTATAGATGGAATTGCATATGTTAATCCAAAAAAATTGAAAGCGAGTAATTACTTCCCGCCTGTTTATGTAACCAGAATCTTATGTAATTTCGAACCGGTGGAAGTTTCTTCAGAAGTTAGAGCACCTTTAGGAACAAATATAATTCGCATCGATTATATAGTTGCTTCTTACATTCAGCCTTTTAAACTAAAAGTGAAATATATTCTGGAAGGATATGAAAAAGAGTGGCATGAAGTTAGAAATAGAAGAATAGTTTATTATTACAATTTAGAACCGGGTGAATATAAATTTCGTGTTAAGGTTTCTAATTACAAATATGAATGGAATAATCAGGAATCATCGGTTAAGGTTATTATTCCTCCATACTTTTATCAAACTTTAGCATTTAAGATTTTATCACCTGTTGTACTTCTGTCGTTAATATTTTTATATGTGAATTGGCGCGTAAGCAAGCAGGAAAAATTAACTCATAAACTGGAAGAAATGGTAAAATTAAGAACAGATGAATTAAAGAAATATGCAGATGAACTTGAAAAAGTAAATAAGACAAAGGACAAATTCTTTTCGATAATTTCTCACGATTTAAGAAATCCGACACATTCAATCTCTTCTATCTCGGAATTTTTATATAACAACAGAAATGAATTATCATCTGAAGAATTAGATGATATGTTGATTCAAATAAAAAATTCTTCAATCACTTTATATAATTTGATTGAAAATTTATTAGAGTGGTCACGAATACAAACAAACAGAATGGAATATAAACTTGAGAATTTTAATTTATATGAAAGTATAAAAAATGTTGTCTCAATACTTGAATCAAATGCACATCAAAAAGAAATTGAATTCATCATTGAAGCAGAAAAAATAAATGTATATGCAGATAAGACTTCTGTAGATTCTGTTTTATTAAACTTAATTTCGAATGCAATTAAATTTTCATATCCGAAAGGAGAGATAATCATTTCTGCTAAAGAGAACGAAAAGGAAGTAAAAGTTTGTATTAAAGATAATGGCATTGGAATGAGTGAAGATGAGATTGAAAAAATATTTTTACTTGATACAAAATTTACAAAAGTTGGAACAGCAGGAGAGAAAGGTACTGGGCTGGGCTTAGTATTGTGCAAGGAACATATCGAACATAATGGAGGAAATCTCTGGATTGAAAGCAAAATTAACGAAGGCACATCAGTTTATTTCACATTACAGAAAGGAAGATAAATTCTGATTACTTTCAAATTTTTTTATTGATTTCAAAATTTGCTCTCCATAATTTCATATCATCATAAAAATTTCTATCAACTTTTCAGGAGTTTATATGGTAACTTTTCAATTCCTTGATTGGTTCTGGGTAGTAGCATTTCTGCTGGTAACAATTAGTCTTGGAGTAGCATTTTATCGATTGGGGAAACGTTCAGAAGCAGATTTTTTTCTTGCTGGAAGAGGCTTGCCATGGTGGTTACCTGCTTCTTCTGTGTATGCTACCCACACAGCAACTGATACACCTATTTGGGTTACAGGTGTTATTTACAAGTATGGTATTGCAGGACTTTGGTACACTTTCTTTTCGGCATGGTGTGCTATAAGTGCCTTTGTTTCAACAAGAATATTCAGACGTTCCCTTGCTTACACTCAAGCTGAATGGAACACAATCAGATTTCATGGACTTGGTGCAGAAATGTTAAGAGGCTGGATTTCCGGCTGGCAGGTTTTTATGAATATGTTCATTCTTGGCTGGGTTGGTATTGCAATGGGAAAAGTTTGTAATTATCTATTTGGCTGGGATTTATGGATTGGTCTTGTTGTATTTTCTTCTTTATGTGCAATTTATGTCCTTGCTGCTGGTTATTGGGGTGTTATAATGGCAGATTTTCAACAGGGAATAATAGCTTTCTTAATGATTTTACTTGTATCAATCTGGGGAATAATTGCTGCGGGCGGACCCATTCAAATTCAGAACAAATTAATTGCTATGGGTCAATCATGGAGATTAAATCCATTTGCATTTACAGGATGGTTTGAAGGAGATTTTCCAGTTGCCTGGTTCATTACAATGATGGTAATTGCAATTCTTGGTGGATTTGGAATGGGAACAAGCATCGATTGGTATGTAGAAGCTCAGAGAATTCAAAGCGCAAAATCTGTTCGTGATGCCAGTTACAGCATTTGGTGGGGAACAGCTCTTGTATTAACACGAAATGCAATCTGGGCTGCTGCAATTTTAGCTTTTTTTGTTATGTTCCCAAATATCTCTTCTCAATCTGAATATGAATTGGGCTGGTTAAGATTAGGATTTGAGTATCTGCCAACAGGATTAATTGGTTTTTTCTTTGCTGCTTTAATTGCAATTCATGTTTCTACTATTGCTTCTCATCTTAATCTTGGTGCAATGTATTTTACACGTGACCTTTATTTACATTATTTCAAACCAACTGCATCTGAAAAAGAACTTGTTTGGGTTGGCAGATTAGCAACATTAATTTTATTACTTGGCTCATTTTTCTATGGATTGATGATGGAAGATATAACTTCATGGTTAATTTTTGCTTTATGGTTGATGGCTGCGGGAATCTGGCTGCCTAATATTTTACAGGTTGTATGGTGGCGTTTTAATGCATGGGGATATTTATCTGCCTGGATTGCTAATCTTGGACTTAGCTGGCTTGTTGTTTGGATATTGCCTCACTGGGGTGTTATCCCTCAATTAGCTGATTATCAACAATTCTGGCTTTTAATGCTGCTTGGTGCTGTCATATTTATTCCAGTTACTCTTCTGACTAAACCTGAACCAATGGAACATCTTGTTAAATATTATGTTCAGGCAAGACCAATAGGATGGTGGGGACCAGTAAAAAGAGAAGCTCAAAGACTTGGTCTATTAACTCATGTTGTAAATAATAATGGAGGTAATAAATGAGTTTTATTAGAAGAACATGGACGCCATGGGAAGCAGATGAATGGCATAAAGAAGATTGGTTTGCTGTAATTTTATCACCAATCTGTTATATATTTTTAATGATTGGCACAGTAGGAACTTTTCTTCTGAACTTATGGGGATTCATAACTTTAGCTGTAGGAATTTTTTTAGTATGGCTTATGCACTGGATTATTGACCCTAAACTTAAGGTTATTTCAAGTGAATACGAAAAGAAACAACATGAATATCTTGAACAATTAGAGCGTCAAGCACGCTGGGAGGAATTAAATGGATAAAGGATTAGCTATGGTAATTGGAATGTCAATTGCCTATGTGGCTTCTTTTCTTGGACTTATTTTAGCATGGTATTCTCATAACAAACATTCAAAGAAAGGTGAAAAATGATTTTATTGATTGAACAATCTCAGAGAATTGGCAGCCCAATTTTAGGAGTTATTTTCCCCGCAATTATTCTTGCAATCTCTATATTTTTTACCTGGCTGCTTTATAAAAAATTTTCTAAATAAGATTTATTAAGCAGAAATTTCACGCTGAGGCACAGCTGCAAAATTGCAGTTTAGTGTCTTGGCGTGAAATATTTTTAAATATTTTCTGGAGAACATCATGAAAAAATTTTTATTATTCCTTTTGATTTACTCTTCCTTACTTGCTCAAAGTAATGTTGATAAGCTAATAGAAAAATTAGATTTAATAGCTGAGTGTAAATTCAATGACTGGAAATATTCAACCAATTTTACTTTTTCCCCGAATGAATTATCAAAAATTGAATTTAATGATTCAGATTGGAAATCAGCAAAACTCGATGAACGCTTGCAGCTCGATTCATGCTGGTTTAGAAAAGTTATTGAAATCCCATCTTTTATTGCAGGCACTCCAGTTAAAGATAACTTGAAATTTTTTGCTACTGTTGATGATTATAGTTTTATATGGATTAATGGCGATTATAAAGGAAAATTTATGTGGGATGCAGATTTTGCTTTAACAGGCAAAACTCTACCCGGAGAAAAAATTGTTGTTCTAATTAAAGCAATCAATACAGGCGGACCACTTAGATTAATTAATGCAAAACTAACTTTTGAAAAACAAACTTCTTTGCAAAAATTAATTCAAAATCTTTCTCTTAGTTTTAAGGTTGCACAAAAACTATTAAGCTTTGATACTTATCAAACAAATGAGAGAGTTAAAGTAGATCCAAAGATTGATTTGTCAAAAGCTGATAAAAAAGAAAAACAAAAATTAAATAATCTTCTTCAGCAAATTGCACTTGAAATTAAAGCAGATGGATTGGAATATGGCGACACAACAAATTTTGTTTCGTCAGTTAACCAGGCAATAAAAAAATTAAAACCAATTCAAGAATTTGTTAAAAGATATTCACTTCAGTTTACTTCAAATGCACATATTGATGCAGCATGGTTATGGAGAAAAAAAGAAACTGAAGAAGTAGCAAAGAGAACTTTTTCGGCTGTGATAAACATGTTCAATGCTCGTCCTGATTTTACTTATACTCAAAGTCAAGCAGCATTGTATGAGTGGATGAAAAAAGATTATCCAAATTTATTTAATCAAATCAAAAATTATGTTAATTCAGGAAGATGGGAAATATCTGGTGGTATGTGGGTAGAACCTGATTGTAATTTGCCGAGCGGAGATTCATGGGCGCGTCAATTATTATTTGGTCAAAAATTCTTTAAGGATAATTTTGGAATTATTGCTCGAATTGGATGGAATCCTGATTCATTTGGTTATAACTGGAATCTTCCACAATTCATGCTTCTTGGTGGTCTTGATGCATTTATTACTCAAAAACTTGGCTGGAACGATACAAATGTTTTTCCATATCGGCTATTCTGGTGGCAATCACCCGATGGTTCTAAAATTTTAACTTACTTTCCATTTAATTATGTGAACACAATTGAAAATCCATTTCAACTTGTTGATTGGTTAAGACAATTTGAAGCAAATACAGGATTGACAAAACTATTGATTCTATTTGGAGTAGGAGATCATGGCGGCGGTCCTTCTCTTGAAATGATGGCAAGAATTGACCAATTAAAAAATTTATTTATCTATCCTCAAATTGAATTTAATAATGCACAAAGTTATATAGATTGGATTCGCAAACAGGATTTAAGAAAACTTCCTGTCTGGAATGATGAACTTTATCTTGAATATCATCGAGGAACAGCAACCACACAATCAAATATTAAAAAGTGGAATCGTGAAAGTGAGGTACTTTTAACAAATGCAGAAAAATTTTTTAGCATATCAAGCATTATTGGTGGTGATGATTTTCATAATTTGATTCATGATGCATGGAAAAATGTTTTATTTAATCAATTTCATGATATACTTCCCGGTTCTGGAATTCGAGAAATTTATATTGATGCCGAACTGGATTACAAAAAATCTTTTGAACTTGGAAATTTTGCACTCATTAATTCATTAAAAAATATTGCAAAAAAAGTAAACACTTCTTCAATCAAAGATGGCAAAGCATTAATCGTATTCAATTCGTTATCATGGGAACGGGATGATGCAGTAAAGATTGAACTTGAATCTGGTGATAAAAATCATTATAAAATTTTTGATACTGAAGGAAATGAAATTTCTTCACAGATTATTCAAAAAGATGAACTCAGAAGAGAAATAATTTTTATTGCAAGAAATGTTCCTGCACTTGGATATAAAACTTACATTATTCGCTCAGAAAAAAATGGAAATAATTATAGAAAAAATTTGCCTGCAAAAGATATTTATGAAATTGAAAATGATTTCTTCAAAGTAAAGATTAATCCACAGTCTGGATGGATTAGCAGCATTTTGGATAAAAGATTCGATAAGGAATTAATTTCTGAAGAAGCAAACAAACTTCAATTGCTGGAAGATAAACCCTCTGCATGGGATGCTTGGAACATTGGTTTGACAGGTGTAGAATACCCATCAAAATTTCGCGGAGCGGAATTGATTGAAGATGGTCCTGTAAGAAAAATTTTAAGATGCTACCGAGATTATTTAAAACCTGGAGTAGTAAAAGAATTTCCTACAGAGGATTTTCCAAATTCATTCTTTGTTCAGGATATAATTTTATATAATGGAATTGATAGGATTGATTTTAAAACAGATGTGGAATGGTGGGAAGATAAAACAATGCTCAAAGTTTCTTTCCCGTTAAATGTTTATGATACTTTAGCAACTTATGAAATTCCTTTTGGAATGATAAAACGCTCAACAACACTGAAATCTCAAATTGACAAAGGTAAGTGGGAAGTTAATGCTCAGAAATGGGCAGATTTATCAGATGATAATTTTGGAATAGCATTATTAAATAAATCAAAATATGGTTATGATACTAAAGGAAATGTTATGAGATTATCGCTGCTTCGCTCTCCAAAGTGGCCCGATCCAACTGCAGACAGAGGAAATCATTCATTTGAATATTCAATTTATCCTCATCAAAAGAGAGTAGAGGAAAGTAAAACAGTTCATAAAGGTTATGAATTTAATTATCCTCTTCTTTGTGTCATTGAAGATATACATGAAGGCAGTTTACCCGTTAAGAATTCTTTTATTCAAATTATACCGGAAAATGTAATTCTGACTTCTATTAAGAAAGCTGAAGAAAACCCGCGAGAATTAATTTTTACAATCTATGAATCAACAGGTAAAGATTCTGAATGCAACTTAATATTGCCTTTTACTCCTTCTAAAGTTTATGAATCAAACTTTTTGGAAGAAAATCAGAAAGAAATTTTATTTGAAAAAAATTCAGTAAAATTTAGGCTGAGGAAAAATTCAATCAAAGTATTAAAAGTAGTTTTATAATAATTTATAACGAAGAAAATGATATGAAAAAAATTGTTATAACTTTGTTTCTTTTATTATTCCTAAAGTGTAATGTAATTGCACAGGAAAAAATCACAAAAGAGAATGTAGGCAATGCTGAAAAAATAATTGGTCTTGAATTTACCGAAGCAGAAAGAGATTCAATGCTTGATGCATTAAATGAACAGTTAAACAATTATTTGAATATTAGAAAAATCAAGATTGATAATAGCATTCCGCCGGCAATTCTTTTCAATCCAATTCCTGTTGGATTTAAAATTGATAATAAGCAAAAACCTATTCGTTACAGTGATTATAGTTATACAAAACTTCCAGAAAATTTTGATGACCTTGCATTTTATTCAATTGGTGAACTTGCATACTTAATAAAAACAAGAAAAATTACTTCAACACAGCTTACAAAATTCTTTCTGGAGAGATTGAAAAAATATGGTCCAAAACTTTACAGTGTTGTAAATCTTACAGAAGAAAGAGCTCTCGAAGAAGCAAGGAAAGCAGATGAAGAAATTGCAAAAGGGAAATACAGAGGAATGCTGCATGGTATTCCATATGGTGTCAAAGATTTACTTACCACAAAAAAATATCCAACAACATGGGGTGCAGAACCTTATCAAAATCAAATCATAGATGAAGATGCAACTGTGATAAAAAAATTGCATGATGCAGGTGCAGTTTTAATAGCGAAACTTTCCATGGGAGCTTTAGCGTGGGGAGATGTTTGGTTTGGCGGCACAACTCGCAATCCGTGGGATACAACAAAAGGTTCAAGTGGTTCATCGGCTGGTTCTGCAGCTTCGGTTTCAGCTGGTTTAATTCCTTTTGCAATTGGCACAGAAACATGGGGTTCAATTGTTTCACCCTCTACTGTTTGTGGTGTTACAGGATTACGTCCAACTTATGGAAGAGTAAGTCGAACAGGTGCAATGGCTTTAAGCTGGTCAATGGATAAAATTGGAGTTATTTGCAGATATGCAGAAGACCTTGCAATTGTATTTGATGCAATTAGAGGAAGTGATGGAATTGACCAAACTCTTTATGATGCATCATTCAACTATCAACCAGAAATAAATTTGAAAAAATTGAGAATAGGATATTTAAAGAGTGATTTTGATAGCGATTATCCTTTCCATCAAAATGATTCACTTGCACTAATAAAGTTCAAAGAACTTGGTGTAGAGTTAATCCCGATTGAACTTCCATACATTTCAACTGAAGATTTAGCATTTATTCTTTCAGCAGAGGCTGCAGCTGCATTTGATGAACTTACTCGCTCCAATCAAGATGATTTATTGAAGAGACAAAATAAGAATGCATGGCCCAATGTATTTCGTGCTGCAAGATTTATTCCTGCAGTAGAATATATTAATGCAAATAGAATTCGTTACATGTTAATTCAGGAAATGAAAAAAATATTTGATAAAGTTGATGTTTACATATCACCTTCTTGGAAAGGGAATAATTTATTGACTACTAATTTAACAGGTCATCCGTGTGTTGTTGTACCAAATGGTTTTTCAAAGAATGGAACTCCTACAAGTTTTACATTCATAGGCAATTTATTTGATGAAGCAAAATTAATTTCACTTGCAAAAGCTTTTCAATCTGTAACAGATTTTCATAAATATCATCCCCCAGCATTTAAATAATTTATAAGACCCCCTCTCTTATTTAGTATAAAATTTTTTGGTGAGGGGGAAATTTTCATTCACATTAAAATTTCTTTTTATTACATTTATATAGAAACCTTAATGCAGTTAGAAAATTCCTTTCCTCCATTACTCAAATTTTTTGGAGGTGAATATGAAAGTCCTGAGTGCTTACGAAAAAGCTCGCGTCTATATCGAAAAACATTATGAAGCATCTGAGGAAGCAAAGGCACAGAAGAGAAAATTAAATCCCGGACCAACAATAACTTTATCTCGACAAACAGGAATTGGGGCAGTAGCAATTTGTGAAAAATTAACAGAATATTTTAACAGCCGAGCAATTGAAGGATATGATGATTGGACATATTTTGACAGAGAATTAATTGAAAAAATTATGGCAGACCATAATTTGCCGGAACACTTCAGAAAATATCTTGATGAAGAAAAGCCCCCAAAGATTGAAACTTGGTTCGGAGAAATACTTGGCATTAATCCAAACAAACTTTTGTTGCTTCATAAAATATCACAAACAATCTTAAAACTTGCAGACTATGGTAATGTAATTATTGTCGGCAGAGGAGCAAATATAATTACTGCTAAAAGGCCCAATACTTTTCATATTCGTCTGGTTGCACCATTAAATTACAGAATTGAAAATGCATGCAGACTTTATAACATTGATTATAAAACTGCAGCAGATTTCATTAAAGGTGAAGATGAAGCTCGTAAAAATTATATCTGGAAATATTTTCATAAAGATATTGAAGACCCGCTTTTGTATCATGTAGTAATTAATACAAATTACCTTAAGACAGAAGAAATTGCAGAGATGATAGGGCAATGTGTGATTCGCAGATTCCCTAAATTTTTTGTTAAAAACAAAATGACAATTGTAAATGAGTGAGTATGATAGTATGAAAACAAAACTAATATTATTTTTTGTTTTAATACTATTTATTAGCGAGGAGAGCAAAATGAAATTTCAAATTACTTCATCTGCATTTAAAGATGGCGAGATGATTCCATCAAAATATACATGTGATGGAGAAAATATTTCACCTCCGCTGAGCTGGAGCGAAATACCCAATGGAACAAAATCTCTTGCTTTAATAAATGATGACCCGGATGCACCAATTGGAGATTGGGTTCATTGGATTGTATTTAACATTCCACCAGACACAAAAGAATTTAAAGAAGCTGCTTCAAATAAAAAGTTATTGCCAAAAGGAGCACTTGAAGGTTTGAATGACTGGAATAAAAAAGGTTATGGAGGTCCCTGCCCGCCTTCAGGTGTTCATAGATATTTTTTCAAACTCTATGCACTTGATACAATGCTATCATTAAAAGAAGGTGCAACAAAAAGACAATTGCTTGAGGCAATGAAAGGACACATTTTGGCAGAAGCTCAACTTATTGGTAAATATCAAAGAAAAAGATGATTGTCATTAAAAATTTATTCATCCAGAATTTTTTCAAGATAATCTCTGTATAGAGATTTTGGAATATTTGCTATTACATTTTCAAGTTGTGCTTTTGTAATAAATCCTTTTTGATATGCTATTTCTTCTAGACAGGCTACTTTCAAGCCCTGTCTATCTTCAATAACTCCAAAAAATTGAGATGCTTTTAATAAAGATTCAGGGGTTCCAGTATCGAGCCAGGCTACTCCTCTTCCAATTTTTTCAACATGAAGTTCACCTAATTCAAGATAAGCTTTATTTACATCAGTAATCTCAAGTTCTCCTCTTGCTGAGGGTTTTAAATTTTTAGCTATGCTTACTACTTTGTTGTCGTAAACATAAAGGCCTGGAACAGCAAAATTAGATTTGGGCTGTTTTGGTTTTTCTTCAATACTTATAGCTTTTCCTGTTGAGTCAAATTCAATTATTCCATAACGATGAGGGTCGTTTACTTGATATGCAAATATTGTTGCACCTTTTTTATTATTTCTTAATGCTTTATAAAAGAAATCAAGTTTGCCGTAAAAAATATTATCGCCTAAAATTAGAGTGACAGAATCCTGCCCAATAAATTTTTCTCCAATAATAAATGATTCTGCAATTCCATTTGGTGCCGCTTGAATTTCATAGTCTATTTTTAATCCAAGATGTGAACCATCTTCAAACAATTTTTGATATAGTGGAATTGTCTCGGAATTTGATATAATTAATATTTCTCTTATTCCTCCAAGCATTAACACAGACATTGGATAATAAATTAAAGGCTTATCATAAATTAAAGTTAATTGTTTGCTGTAAATTTTTGAGATTGGGTACATTCTTGTGCCCGAACCTCCTGCAAGAACAATTCCTTTCATTTATACCTCTAATGATTATTTTTCAACATTAATATAAGCTCTTTTTAATAATAAATCTTTATCATTAAATATATCTACTCTGTAATAACCCTCTGAGTTAAATTGATATTTGAAATAAGTATCATACCATTCTGGTTCTATTTTGAATTTTTTTGAATCAACAAAATCTTCGTATGGTGAATTTATATTTTTCTTTTTCCAAATTCTTACTTGTATTATATCGGTATTAAGTGGGCGATTACTGATAAAATAAATAATTACCTCCCCACTTTTATGAAGTGAAATTTTTTCAATGATATTGACAGGCTTATTTCCAATAACCTTTTCGCAAAATATTATTTTTGAATTTGGAAGTGCTTCAGAGTTGTTAATGCCAATGAAATTATTCTGAGAATTTTCAATAAGCAAGAAAGCAGTAGAAATTTTTTCTCCTTTATTATTTACGAGACTTACAGAATATATTCCTTCCTGATTAAATCGATATTCATAAGCTGCCCAGTTTTTTCGGTTGCTGAACTTTATTGATGCAGAGAAAATATTTTGTTTAATGTTTTTGTTTATCTTTTCTATTAAAAGACTGAAGTCCTCTGAAATTAATTGCTCATTAATTTTAATCAAAATATAAATTTTATTGTTTACTTCTATTTTTCTGTTTGATATAATTCCTATCGGCTCACCGTTTTCAGTAACCGCTTTGCAATAAATTATTTCTTGTGAGAAAGTGTTAGTTGTATCAAAAAGAAGAATTAATGATATAATTAAATAGACTAATTTTTCCCTCATTTAATTTTCACGATTATAACTGAAGAGATAATTTTTATAAAAATTTTGTGCCCGAATATTATTTAATTCGGGCACAAAGATTTAGTAACTATCTTTAGATATGATAACTTTGCCTTTGAAAACTCTGTAAATAAATATTGTATACGCAATTACTATTGGCATTCCAATTAATGCTATAATTAACATTGTGTTCAATGTGTATTGAGAGGAAGAGGCATTATAAGCTGTTAAACTGAAGTTCAAATCAATACTTGAAGGCACTAAACGAGGATACAGACTTACTGCACTAATTCCAAATGCTGAAGCAATTGTTAATGAAGATGCCATAAAAGCAAGAAAATATTTTTGACTTTTTAATCCAAGTGGAATATAAAATAATGATGCAAGAAGAAGCAAAAACAATATCCAGAACAAATAATTTTTAGTCATTCCTTCGAATAAATAACTTGAATAGAAAAATGTAAAAAATGTTGCAATGATATAAAGAATAATAAATGCCATCCAGCTGCCTGTTGCCCATTTAATCATTTTTTGAAGATGTGCACTTTCAGTTTTCATTGTCATATAAATTGCACCGTGCATTATAAATAGTGATGCACCTGTCAATCCTATAATTAGAGCATATGGATTAAGCAGACTTAAAAATGAACCGGAATATATTCTGTCTTCATTAATAGGAATTCCTTTAAGAATATTTCCATAAGCAACACTTAATAAAACAGCAATTAATAGACTTCCGATTCCAAAAGCATTATCCCAGATTTTTTTATAAGTATCCGAAATTATTTTTCCTCTGAATTCAAATGATACAGCACGAAGTATGAGAGCGGTAAGTAAAATCATTAAAGCAAGATAGAATGCACTGAATACAGTTGCATAAACTACGGGGAAAGCTGCAAACAAAGCACCACCTGCAGTTAAAAGCCAAACTTCATTTCCATCCCATACAGGTCCGATAGCATTTATGTTTATTCTTTTTTCGTTTTCATCTTTTGTAAATAAATGGATTATTCCAACACCTAAATCAAAACCATCAAGAATAGAATAACCAATTATTAATACACTAATTAAAATAAACCAGATTGTGTTGAGGTCTATCATATTGTTGCCTCCTTTGGATTAATTGGTTCTGGTCCATGTTTAATTTTTTTAATAAGAACAAATAAGAAAAGAGCAAAAAGAAGTAGATAGATTACTCCAAAAAGAATAATTGAGAACAAAATTTCACCTGCACTAACAGTAATTGAAGCAGCTTCACTTGTTTTAAGTAATTTGTAAACTATCCATGGTTGTCTTCCAACTTCGGCTGCAATCCATCCAAGCTGGCATGCAATTACAGGAAGTGGAATAGACCAGATATAAATTTTGAGAAGTTTCTTTTTATCCCATAATTTTTTCTTCCATAAGAAATATGTTCCTAAAGCAGTAATGAAAATAAAATACATACCGAGCAATACCATATTATGATAAGAAACGAAAGTAATAAACAATGGGGGAATTTCTTCACGAGGAAATTCATTTATCCCTTTAACTTTTGCCTTGATATCCCCAAAAGCTAATAAGCTTAATAGTCCTGGAATTTCAATTGGAGCTTTTAATTCTGGAGGATGCTCTAATGGAACTGCAAATAATGCTATTGGAGCTCCGGTTTGTGTTGTATATAAACCCTGAATTGCTGCAAATTTTTCCGGTTGAGTTTTTGCTACTTGTCGTCCATGTTCATGTCCAAATGGAAAAACTTCAAGGAGAGAAACTATGAGCCCAAAAATCAAAGCTAATTTCATAGACTTCTTTGCAGTTTCAGTTTCTTTGCCTTTCAATATCAAATATGCAGAAATTCCAATCATCAAAAAGGCACCTGAGATTAATGATGCATCAAAAGTATGAAAAAAGCGAGGAAGAGTAGATGGATTAAATACAGCTGCCCAGAAGTCTGTAAGTTCGGCTCTTCCATTTCTAATGACATAGCCAGCTGGGGTTTGCTGCCATGAATTTGCAACAAGAATCCAGAATGCTGAAATTGTTGCACCAACTGCAACCATTAAAATTGAGAACCAATGAACACCTTTAGAAACACGATTTCTTCCAAAAATATATAATCCTAAAAATGTTGATTCGAGAAAAAATGCAAAAATGCCTTCTGCAGCAAGAGGTGCTCCAAAAATATCACCAACAAATTTTGAATATTCAGCCCAATTCGTTCCGAATTGAAATTCCATTACAACTCCAGTAGCAACACCCATTGCAAATATCAATCCAAGAATTTTTCCAAAAAAATTTCCAAGCTTTACATACGACTCATCATTTCTTTTCCAGCCGATAGCTTCAATAATTACAAGAAGCCATGCAAGACCAATGCTTAAAGGAGGAAATATGAAATGGAATCCTACAGTTAATGCAAATTGTAATCGGGCTAATATTACTGCATCCATATTGAACCCCAATTTTGTTAATGTGATTTTTATATTTTAGTTAATATACTGAGCTGCAAGAATAATCAGTTATTTTTAAAGTTATCAGTTTTTGTAGATTCAGATAAAAATTTTGTTACTCTATTAATAATTTTTTGAGCCTGTCTTTTATTGAACATTGAGAATTCTTCTTTCTTAAAAATTCTGGAAAGTGTTTTAACAGCTTCTGTAATTAATTGTGCAATATTTGATTCCATTAAGACTAAATCGATGGGGAGCATAAAGAGAGTATCGAATATAGAAGCTTCTACAATTTTTATTAATTGATTATAACTAAGGTCTTCGAGTCGTAATCCAATTGGAATTAATCCGCATCTTTGCCTTTGCCTCAATTCAATTTTCATCTTTTCAATCAAAATTGAAATGATGGCTTCAATTGTTATTCTAATTTCTATCATAAATTAATTCCAGTTTATAAATTTTATTTCTAATAGTAACCAGAAGTTTTTATTAATAGTTCAAACACCATACTCATTAATTTTTTTGTGATAGAATAGAAGTTACTTTATATGCAGCTTCTTTAAGTGAAGATGCAACTTCAAAGTTCAGTCCAGAATTTTCAAGCATTTCTTTTGCAACTTCTGCATTTGTTCCTTCAAGACGGATTACAACAGGAATTGTAACATTGACTTCTTTTACTGCATCTATTACACCTTGAGCAACTCTGTCGCATCTAACAATTCCACCAAAAATATTAATTAATATTGCTTTAACATTTGGGTCAGAAAGAATAATCTTAAAACCATTAGCGACAGTTTCTTTATTTGCAGTTCCGCCGACATCTAAAAAGTTTGCTGGTTCACCTCCAGCTAATTTTATTATATCCATTGTAGCCATTGCAAGTCCTGCACCATTAACCATGCAGCCCACATTTCCGTCAAGTTTGATATAATTAAGATTGTATTTCGATGCTTCAATTTCGAGTGGTTCTTCTTCATCTAAATCACGATATGCAGCAATATCCGGGTGACGATAGAGTGCATTATCATCAATATTCATTTTAGCATCGAGTGCAACAATGCGGTCATCATTTGTAATAATTAATGGATTTATTTCCAACAGCGAAGCATCAGTTTCTTCATAAGCTTTATATAATTTCATTAAGAAAGGAATAAAATTCTTAAATGCAGTACCGTTAAGTTGAAGTCCGAAAGCAAGTTCTCTTGCTTGATAAGGCTGCAATCCTACGGCAGGGTCAATCCAGACTTTTAGAATTTTTTCTGGAGTTTCTTCTGCTACTTTTTCGATTTCAACTCCTCCTTCAGTTGATGCCATAATTACATTTTTTGAAACACTGCGGTCGAGCAGTATTCCAAGATAAAGTTCTTTTTTGTAATCTAAACCTTCTGCAAGAAAAATTGTTTTTACAATTCTGCCCTCTGGGCCAGTTTGATGAGTAACTAAAAGATTTCCCAGCATCTTCGAAGCATATTCTTTTGCTTTCTCTACAGATGTAGTAAATTTTACTCCGCCTTCTAAGATTAATTCTTGTTTATTGTTCGGATTATAGATTTTTCCTTTTCCTCTTCCGCCAGCATGAATTTGTGATTTTACTACAAATTGATTTATGCCTCGTGATTGAAGCTGGGCAATTGCATTATCAAATTCAGAAATATTTTTTATAGGAATGCCGTCCTGAATTGGCACATCATATTTTTTTAATATTTCTTTGGCTTGAAATTCATGAATTTTCATAATTATTCCCTTATAATCTATGATTTAATTCTCTAATGAAAAATTAAGTCATTTCTTTTACAGATTCAATTTAATGAATTTATATGAGAATCTTTTTGTTTAGTGTATAAATTTCAGGTGAGTATTATGAATAGAAAACAAAAAATAGTGTTATATGTTTCTCTGTCTATAATAATTATTTCATTTGTTATATGGCTTATTTATGGCGGAGAAATTTTTACAAAAACTCAGGTAATGATTGAAACTAAAGATGAATTATTTGGCTGGACAGAAAGAAAATGGGTAGATAAGTTTATATGGGGACTTGATTTAAGTCTTTTGATAAGTCTTTTTAGTATAGTAACGGCTGGATTGTTAATTTATCTTTTTAGGGAGAAGAAAAATTCATAAAACTAATTCAGGTTTTTTCTTCATAAGAGTTCAGCAATTCAATAAGAGATTCACTTGAATAAATAGTATCAAAAAGTACTGAATCAATACCTTCAATGTTTGCTAATTTATTGCTTATTTGTATTATTGTTGTAGTTGAGAATTCTTCTTGTATCATAGGTGTTGAATGGTGCAACAAAACAGCATCAATTATGTATTTAGGAAAACCCCATAAAGCCAAAGCATAAGCACCAATTTCGGAGTGAGTTGCTCCAAAAATATTTTTTGCTGCTTCATCATCTAAGTAAACATTCTTTGTTTCATGCTTAATGAAATACGGATTTTTATTTATCATATTTATGATGATAATTTTTCCAATATCATGTAATATCCCAGCAATGTAAGCTTCTTCGGCCATTTCTCTTTTCCCTGTATAATGAAATGCAAGTTTGTGAGAAATATTGCTTACAACTAAGCTATGATTCCATATAGATTCTATTATTTTTTTTAAGTCAGGATTTTTTTCTAAGTGAGAAAATACTTTTGTATATAATATTACAGATTTGATTATGTTCAAGCCTAATATATTTACTGCTTGATAAATATCAGTTATTTTTGCTCCAACTCCAAAGTAAGCAGAATTTGCAAGCTGAAATATTTTTGTAGTTAATGCAATATCTTTCGATATTAAATTTATTACTCGATGAATTGATGCATCAGGAGAAAATATTTCTTTTTCAATCTTGTAATACAACTCTGGTAAAGCAGGAATACCATCTTCACCATTTAGTTTTTTTATTGTGTCTTCATTCTGAATTAAATTTTTAAGTATAAGCGGGATTTCAATTTTTTCTTTAAATGATTCTATATCATTAGAGATTGCTAAATATTGATGGGCTAAATTAAAGGATCTTATAGATAGTTCTTCATGTTTTTTATCTGAAAATATTATTCGAATAGTTTTAGGAAAACTTTTCTTAACTCTTGATAAAATTTCTGCAGCTGAAGGTTGTTTTATGTTATAATTAATCAAACAAACATCTATGTTAATATTTTTTAATATCAAAAATGCTTCGTTACTGCTGCTTGCAAAAAAACAATTATAGTTATTAAAAGATTGAGCGACAGTTTCTTTATAGTCTTTCAAATTATTATCTATGAAAAGAATATTATATTCCATTATTACCTCAAGCTTTAATTTGATTTTCAGAATGAATAAGTGAAATTTAATTTTTCTGTTATATTATCGTAAAAAGTAAAAATAATTTAAATGATTGCAGTTGGAATATTGATTATCTACATTTTCTCAGCTGAACTTTATTGTTTGATTAACTGTTTTGCTGTAAACAATAATTAGGATTTTGTATGAAAAAGTATTTTTTATTCATATTCTTTATAAACTTCATTATAAATGCTCAGGGTTTCAAAGTAAAAGCAAACGGAACTCAAACTTTCTATTTTGAAGATGAGAGTGGGAGAAATCAAGCTACTTTTTTTAGCACAACTCCTCTGGAAGATATAACGGGAACAGCAAATGGTATCTCAGGCTCTGTTATATTTGATGTTGTAAATTTTGCCAATACATTAAAAGGCAAAATAATAGTTAAAGTCGCTTCAATAAATACCGGCATTGAACTTAGGAATAAACATTTGAGAAGTAAAAATTGGCTTGATGCAGAAAAATTCCCGGATATAATTTTTGATATTAAATCTGTCACAGATGTAAAACAATTAGCTGATAATAAACTTTCTTTCAAAGTAATTGGTAATTTTACAATGCACGGCGTTACAAAAGAAATTAGTGCAAATGTCGAAGCTACATATTTAGATGAAAACGAAGATACAAGAAAAAGAGCAGCAGGAGATTTATTAGGTGTGCGCGGAAAATTTAATATCAAGCTTTCTGATTTTAATGTGGAAAATCAGATTATCGGAAATAAAGTTGCAGAAGAAATTGAAGTAAGCGTAAATATTGTTGGTTCTAATAAAAAATAAATATTCGATTAAGGATTTTAGCAAAGAAAAAAATCGATAAAACGAATTTGATAGTGATTTTATTTTACTTCTTCGTAGTTAATAAGTGATTTAATAAAAATTTTTTTTTAGAACCATTAAAAAATTATAAAGGACAAAAATTATTGTTGACTTCTATTTATCTCATCTTGCTTAAAAATGTTATCAGATAAACCTTTATTTATTTTATAGTTAGAATAAATTATTGTCACAACTCCGCTAATTGGTTGTCGTAATCTTCGTTTAAAGTTTCCATTTTCTTTTTGTTGTTCAGGAATATTATTTGCTGAAGATTCCATTTCTCCAAAATTAAATTTTATTTTTGATGGTAATGCTATATTTGCTTTTTCATCATATGTTAATTCTATTCTGACGGTTCCGGATTTTTTTGTTACAGTCTCAATTTTTCTAATAATTTTTTCATTTGTATCAATCCATATGGTAGATAAAATTATATCTGTCGTATCAGAATTTGGAATAATTTTAACAACATCACACTTTTTATTATCTAAAAGTTCGGAACGAACATAAAGTGCAGTAAAATCACCTTTCATTAATTGAGATGGTGAAAAATTTAATCCTTGCTTAGGCAGCATTACAAAACTTTCGGATTGAATTTTAAATTTATCTGGCTGCTTAAAAAAGATTTTGATTTTTGAGTCAGGCATTTTTACTGAAGTAATATCAAATTTTATTTCTGCATCGACTTCATAATCGCGAATTAATTCAAATTTTTCTTTGACAGCATTTAAGATTTTTAACGGGTCTTTTTGCTGCCCATAACTTAACGACAAAACAAAAAGCAAAATAATAATTATATTTCTCATCGAACCCTCAACTTAATATGTCTTTCTTAATAAAAATGTAAGAAGTTAATAAAAATAAAATGGCGGAGTAAATTCCCAAGATTAGTGCAGAATTAAAAATTTCTTTATAGTCTACTTGATAATGAAAAAATCCTTCCCATTGTGACATATGAGTTGTAAAAAAATATGGTTGGATTTCGTTAAGAAAATCAATTGGTAGAGTGGATAGAACAAATAAAACAATAATTACTGCCATTGTAGCTACAATTGGTCCTATGGCATTTTCAACTAAAGATGAAAAGAAAAATGAAAGAGAAAAAACAGTAATCATACTTAGAACAGCGAAAGAATAAGCACAGGCAAATCTCCAAAGAACATCATTTGAAGCGAAAATTATAATTTCACCTCTGAAAGAAATTAATTCGCCTGTACCAAAAATTAAAATGCTTATACCAAGACTTAAAAATGCAAGCCATACAATTAATGAAATAACATAGACTATTCCTGCAATATATTTTGCACTCACAATTTGAAAACGAGAAACGGGACGAGTAAGCAGCATTCTGTAAGTTCCAGCAGTAGCTTCGCCTGCTAAAATATCTCCGCCTACAAGGACAATTAAAAATGGTATATGAATAAATAATGAAGATAGAATTAAATTTGCTATAAGATAACCATTGAAAAGATTTCCAATCATAAAAAATGAATCTTGAAGATTTCGTGTTATAACTTTTAGATAATCATTACCAGTAAAATAAAGTGCAAGTTGTATGATGGGAATTAAGACTCCGATTGCAATAAATCCAATGTAAGTTCTCCACTTCTTAAATATTTTCAAAAGTTCGATATAAATTAATGTTTTCATTTTTCGCTTCCCTCCGTGATTTTCAGAAAATAATCTTCGAGGGAACGAATCGGAATTACGGCGCTTACATTAATAGAATTTTCTACGAGATATTTATTCAGAGCTGCAATTTCATGATTGTTCATTTCGAATGTTATTAAATTTTTTTCTTTTGATTTAATATTATCTTTCCATGCAGAAAGATTTATAACATTAAGAGCTTTTTCAATATCATCAACTTCAAAAGTTACATTAACTTTACTCGAGTTTAGTAAATCTTCAACGCTGCCCTCGACTAATGCTTTTCCTTTATTTATAATAATCATTCGTGTTGCAATGAGCTCAACTTCTCTTAAAATATGTGAAGAAAGAAAGATTGTTTTGCCTTTAGATTTACTCAAGTAAACAATTAAATCCCTAATCTCTTTCATACCTTGAGGGTCTAAACCTGTTGTAGGTTCGTCAAGAATTATTAATTCGGGGTCATGCAAAAGTGCCTGTGCAATTCCAAGTCGTTGTTTCATTCCATGAGAAAATGTTTTTACTTTGCTTTTGTATCGAGATGATAGACCTACCAAATCGAGCATTTCCATAATTTTTTTCTTAGAAATATCAGTTCCACTAATTTTTCCAAGTATTTCAAGATTTTTATAAGCTGATAGATAAAGATAGAAATCTGGTTTTTCTACAATTGCTCCAATTTTTTTAAGAATTTCTTTGCGATTAGAATTTAGCGGCAGTCCAAAAATTTTAATTGTGCCGGCTGTAGGCTTGATAAGCGAAAGAAGCATTCTAATAGTTGTGCTTTTACCAGCACCATTTGGTCCTAAGAATCCAAAAACATCACCGCGAAAAACATTAAGCTCAAGATTATCAACAGCAATTAAATTCCCGAACTTTTTTGTTAATCCATGAACTTCAATTACTTTTTCACTTTGCAATTAAAATTCTCCAAAAATTTATAAACATAAGACGAAATTCTTCAGTTATATGTTTTAATTAGATTGATTATTTCTTTTTCCAAAAGATGAATCGATAGAAATATATTTAGCTAAAATGAATGAAGGTATAGTTGCTATACAAACCCAAATAAAAAAGTATTTGTATCCAATTGCTTCTTGAATCATTCCGCTGAACATGCCGGGCAACATCATGCCTAATGCCATAAATCCTGTTGCAATTGCATAATGAGAAGTTTTGTATTCACCTTCAGAGATATAAATCATATACATCATGTAAGCAGTAAAACCAAGACCATATCCAAATTGCTCAATAGCAACACAAGCATTGATGATAAGTAAATTAGTTGGTTGTGTATATGCAAGGAAGACATACAATAAATCAGGAACATTCAATGCAATAAGCATTGGAATTAACATTGATTTTAATCCCTTTTTAGAAATTAAAAGTCCACCAATAATTCCACCGATAATTAATGCAACAATTCCAATAGTTCCATAAATAAATCCAACATCTGAAGTAGATAAACCAAGACCCCCGGTGTCACGAGAATCGAGCATGAATGGAGAAACTAATTTGACTAATTGAGCTTCGCCAAGTCTATACAGCAAAAGAAAACCGATAATCAAGAGAATCTTTTCTTTTTCAAAAAATCTAAAGAATGCTCTGAAATATTCTTTTATAACAGACGACCTTCTTTCCTGAAGAATTGATTTATCGGTTACAGGATGAGGCAATACAAAATTATGATATATAAAAAATACAAAGTAAAGAATTGCAACAAGAGCAAAAGGAATAATCCACGCAACAGGAATTTTTTCTGATTGAATTTTTAAGATTGCTTCAGATTTTTTTTGAACAGAAGGGTCAATCTGAACAACAGCATAAGCTAATTTATTCCAGTTGTTCGAGTTGAAAGTGATTGACCTGCCTGCCAATATTGAAAAACCAGAAGAGCCATTTACAAAATCAAGAGTAATTTTATAATTCTTATCATTATCCGGCTTTTTTGAAAGATGAAAAGAAATTAATCCAACATTTCCAACTAATTCATGTGAATTTGTTGTATCAGGAAAAGTTAATCTTTCTTTTGCGAATCCATTTATGATGTTAAACTTTTGTGCAAAGTTTACAAAAAAATTTACTGTTTCTTTTGTTTGAGGATGCGTGCTTATTTTGAGCGTTGAAGGTCTTGCAATAATTTTTAATTTGCCTTCAACAGGCAAAACTTTTGATGAATCAATTTGAATTGTGTTTTCGAAAAATTTTTCTGGAGAGGCAATTAATTTTACTTCTGCAGGTGTAACTGATAAAGTTGATTCTAAGTATCCTGCAAGAATGACAAGCAACCCCTGACCTGCAATCATTGCAATTCTATAAAAAGTGCTTCTAATTCCAACAAAGAAAGATTGCTGACTTTCAGAAAGCGACAGCATATAAAATCCATCTGCGGAAATATCATGTGTGGCAGAACTAAATGCGATTAACCAGAAAAATGCTAACGTGAATTGAAAAAAATCAGGTACAGGAATTGTTAAGGCAACACCGGCTAATCCTGCTCCAATCAGGAGCTGCATAGAAAGTATCCAGAATCGTTTTGTTTTGAATATATCAACAAATGGACTCCATAAAGGTTTGATAACCCACGGAAGATAAAGCCAGCTTGTGTAAAGAGCTATATCTGCATTTGAAATGCCAAGTCTTTTATACATTATGACAGAAACAGTAATTACAATTACATACGGAAGCCCTTCTGAAAAATATAAAGTAGGAACCCAGAACCAGGGATTTTTAGTTTTTACAATTTTTTTACTGTGAGATTTTTTAATAATCATTTTTCAATCTGTTTTTGGTGAATCAATTTTTTAGCTAATAATGCTGCGCCAATTTCGGGTGAATATTTTGGTTTAATAATTTTTATTCTTTTGAATTTCTTTTTAATCTTTTCTTTAATCAATCTTGAATAAAAATTATTGTCAGATATTAAATTTCCAATTAAGCAGAGCTTGAAATTTTCACCTAAAAATTTTGTTGCTGATTTGATAAGAAGAACAATTTCATCTGATTCCTTTTCAAGTATTGATTGTGCAATTCTATCTTTTTTTTCTGCAGCTTCAATAACATCAGGAGCAAAGTTTTGTATTTCTAATTTATTGTTGTAAATACTTTTTATAAGTTCATCTCGATTTTTAATAGAAAATTTTTTCTTTAGAATGTCAGTCAATATAGTTTTGGCAATTCTACCATCAAAACTTTTTGATGCTGCTTGTAATCCTTTTTTTCCAATTGAATAACCACTTCCTTCATCACCAATTAATCTGCCGTAGCCCCCGGCAATAAATATTTCTCCATTTTTATTTTTTGAAAATAAAATTGAACCAGTTCCTATAATTAAAATTGTTCCTTCACTTCCACTAAATGCGCCTTCATGTGCTATCTCGATATCACTAATTATATTGAACTCAGGCAGTTTAATTTTTTTCTCTTTCGATTTTTTAATTATTGTTTTTCTTAAATTCTCCGAATTTTCTTTTCTTCCGCAGCCTGAAATTCCAAGTGTGCAATGCAAAATTTTATGCTTCTTTATAATCTTCTCAATTAAATTGATTAAAGAAGTTGCAGAATTTTCATAACCGACAATCAATGGATTAGAAGGACCTCCCTCAAGTTCAAATATTATTTCAAGATTACTATTGATGCATGCACATTTAGTTTTAGTTCCTCCGCCGTCTATCCCTAAGAAGTAGTCCATTGATTAAGTAGAAATATTTGAGCGCTAAGATATGGAAAAAATAAAAAGAATAAAAAATTGACAGATAAAAATTTTGTAAACATAAGATTGTAATTGAATTCATTGATTATTGTTGCTAATTTTCAATTGCCTCATTTGAATATTAATTCTCTTGAGAAAATGTAGTAATGTTGTTTTCTGTTTATGATTGAAATGGTCTTCAGTTCAGGAATAGTTAATAAATTATTATGGAGGGGCAATGCCTTCAAAGAAATTAAAAGAGTTTCTGGATCAAAATAATGTAAAGTATGTAACAATCAGACATTCACTTGCCTATACTTCTCAGGAAATTGCTGCTTCGGCTCATATTAAAGGGAAGAATCTGGCAAAGACAGTATTAATTAAAATTAACGGCAAAATGGCAATGCTTGTTCTTCCTGCTACTCATAAAGTTGATTTTGATTTACTCAAAAATGCATTGGGTCATGAAAATGTCCGACTTGCAAACGAGCAGGAATTTCTGGATAGGTTTCCTGAATGTGAAGTAGGTGCTATGCCGCCATTCGGAAATCTTTATAACATGGAAGTTTATGTTGACGAGGCTTTATCAGAAGACAAAGAAATTGCATTCAATGCAGGGTCTCATGTTGAACTTATTCAGATGTTTTACGAAGATTTTGAAAGGCTTGTAAAACCAAAGAAGATGAAATTTTCTCATCTTTCAAAACTATAACTAAAAATGAGGTGAACAATGAAAAGAAAAAAACTTTTTACATTACTTTTAATAACTTTAATAGTTTTTGCATCTGCATGTAATAAAGATGATAATCCAGTTAGTCCTGAAAATGATATTGTAGGAACATGGGTTCTAACAAAACTTATTTTGCCCGATTATGGAAATATGGAAATTACTCCACAGCAAGCTGGTATTAGCGCAACATTCAAAATGAAAAGTGATCACACATTTGAAGTTACTTTTACAGATTCTGATGGTTCAGATACAGATACAGGAACATGGAGTGTCTCTAATGGAAAAATAACTATGAAAAGTAGTTCAGGCGAGACTCAAACATTTGATTATGAAATTTCAGGCAATAAACTTAGAATTACATTACAAATGGATTTAAGTGAGCTGGGTATTGCTGGTATGGGGAATATGCGTGTAATTATGGAATTTACGAAACAATAATTCTTAATTTTTTTCTGCATAATTTTGCAATATAAGTTTATCCGAACACCAACAATAACTAATTTGAATGTTGTTGGTGTTCATTATTTTAATTCACCCTCATTACTTGAGACTGTGTGAAAATGTTAACTCTTATTATAAACTCACCCTAAATTCCTCTCTTAAAAAGAGAAGTAACTGGGGATGAGTTAAGATATTTATAATTTTCACACAGCCTCTATATGAGGAGATGAATTATTATGTATTTTAAAATTTCTAATGGACATTATGAAATCAGTTTACGAAAAATTCAAAAGCTCGTTTTCATTTTTTGAATTGTTGAAAAAAAATATAGTTGAATTAAATCCTAAAGCACAACTTTTCGTTTCAAATTTTGCGGGCTCCTCCCGAAATCTTTTTGTAGCAAATTTATTCAATAAAGAAAAACAAATTTTTCTATTGTGTGAAGATTTACAATCAGTAAACGAGTCCAGAGTAGAACTCGACCTTCTCGGATTGAGTGATAAAATTGTTGTAATAGATGAATTTGATATTGAATCTGTTCAGGAAAAATTAACAGATTTAACAACGCGAGAAAATTTTATCCTAATTTCAATTTATGAATTGTTGACCCATAAATTTCCTTCAAATAAATCTTTCAAGAATAATATTACTCAAATTACAACAGGAAGTAATATTTCTTATAATGAAGTGATAGAATATCTAAACCTTTTGAATTATAATCAGGAAAGGTTTGTAGATAAACAGGGAGATTTTGCAATAAGAGGTTCAATTATTGATTTCTGGTCTTACAGCGAAAAACATCCATGCCGCTTAGAATTTGATGGTGATTTTATTGAATCAATTCGTCACTTTGACCCAGAAAGTCAACGCTCAACTACAAAAGTTGAATTTGTTACATTAGCTCCATTGTTAAATGATTCATTGATATTTACAGAAAATATATTTTCATATTTGAATAATCCTGTTGTATTTGCAACAGACTATAAATTAAAAGAGTTAACTAATTATTCATCAGATAAAGTACCAATTCAAAATGTAATTGAAAATAATGACCTCGATGAAGATTTAATTGAAGAACTTTTTGAAAGCAAATCTGTAAATTCTCCAGAAAATATTTATGATACTTTTAAGAATGAAATAGAACAAAAAGAAATTTATTTGGAGAATTTATTCAATCAAAATGCACGCTGGATAATTGAAGATACACTTAATATTTATGATAACAAGTTAAACCTAAAATTGTCGGAACCTCCAGCTATCAACTCAAATTTTGAACTTCTCTTTACAATTCTTAAAGATTATTTAGATAAAGGAAATAAAATAATTATTACTGCAGAAAATGAACTCCAGAGTAAAAGATTAAGTGAATTAATTACAGAATTTGATACAGAACTTGCCAGTTTTATTGAAGAAGGAAAAATCAAAATCGTCTCTTTCCCGATAAAGGCAGGATTTATTTCAAGAAATGATAAAATTGTAGTATTAACAGATTATCAGATTTTTAATAAGCCCTACCGCACAAAAATTTCTACCCGACTAAAATCTAAGAAATCCAGAACTAAAGATTTTGCATCAATAAAAAAAGGGGATTTTGTTGTTCATGAAATTTATGGCATTGGACAGTATGCAGGACTTGAAACAATAAAAATTGGTGATGTTGAACAGGAATCAATAAAAATTTTGTATGCAGATGGTGATGTTGTCTATGTTAATCTCAATTATCTCTCTCTTGTAAAAAAATTTTCTTCTAAAGATAATGTTCAGCCAAAACTTACAAAACTTGGAAGTGGTGAGTGGACAAGAACAAAGAAAAAGGTTAAATCGAAAATTAAAGATGCAGCACGAGAATTAATTACACTATATGCAAAAAGAAAATTGACAAAAGGTTTTGCTTTTAGTCCTGATACAATATGGCAAAAAGAACTTGAGGCTTCGTTCTTTTATGAAGATACTCCTGACCAGATGCGTGTAACAGAAGAAGTAAAAAATGATATGGAAAGTGAAAATCCAATGGATAGACTTGTATGCGGAGATGTAGGTTTTGGTAAAACAGAAATTGCAGTCCGAGCTGCATTCAAAGCAGTTAACGATAGCAAGCAGGTAGCTCTTCTTGTTCCAACTACAATTCTTGCAGAGCAGCATTTTAATACTTTTAAAGACAGACTGGCACAATTTCCTGTAAGAATAGAAATGCTTTCAAGATTTCGTTCACCAAAAGAACAAAAAGAAATTATAGAAAAACTTGCAAAAGGAGAAATTGATATAATCATTGGAACTCATCGATTATTATCAAATGATATTCAGTTCAAAGATTTAGGACTTTTAATTATTGATGAAGAACATCGATTTGGTGTAATGGCAAAAGAAAAACTTCGTTCCTTCAAAGCAAATGTCGATACACTTACTTTGACTGCAACTCCAATTCCAAGAACATTAAATCTTTCTTTGTTAGGAGCTCGTGATTTATCAATTATTGCAACTCCGCCTCCTAATCGTCAGCCAATTTATACCAAAGTAGATACATTCGACATTTTAAAAATTCGTCAATGGATTTTATTTGAAGTAAATAGAGGTGGACAAGTTTATTTTATTCATGATAGAATTCAATCAATAGATAAAATTGCAGCTTATATTCAAAAGTATGTTCCAGAAGTTAAAATTGGAATTGCTCATGGTCAGATGAAAGCATCGCAGCTGGAAAAAGTAATTCATGATTTTTTGAACAAAAAGTTTGATGTCCTTATCTCTACAAAAATAATTGAATCAGGAATTGATATTCCAAGTGTTAATACAATAATTATCAATCGTGCAGATAGATTTGGATTAGCAGAACTTCATCAACTTCGCGGGAGAGTTGGAAGAAGTGATAAACAGGCTTATGCATATTTGCTTGTTCCTTCTATTGATTCTGTTACTAAAAAAGCAGTTAAACGACTGCAGGCAATTGAGGAATATACAGATTTGGGAGAAGGATTTAATATTTCAATGAGAGACCTTGAAATTCGTGGTGCTGGTAATTTGCTTGGAACAGAACAAAGCGGATTTATTGATTCTGTAGGCTTCGATATGTATTTGAAATTAGTTGACGAAGCTGTTGAGGAACTTCGTCAAAGTGAATTCAAAGAAGTTTTCAAAGATTTGCCTAAACAAATTGAAAGGTCTGAACCAACAATTGATACATTCTTTGAAATCGGAATACCTCAGAATTATATGCCCGACCAATCTGATAGACTTAGTTTTTATACTGCATTATTTTCTATGTTGAAAATAGATGAAGCAGAAGAAATAAAAGAAGAAATGATTGATAGATTTGGAAAACTTCCTCAAGCAGTTGAAAGATTAATACTTGTCGCATCTCTTCGTTTTTATGCATCTTTTGCTCTGCTCGAAAGAATTATTATTCAAAGAAAAAAATCAATTATTATTTTGCCAAAAGGAAATCGAGAAGATTATTATCAGAATAAATTTATTCCATTGCTGAATTTTATTTATGACAATTATTCTAAGTCAATAAAATTTGTTCAGCAGAATGAAACGCTCAAACTTGAAATTGTAAACAATTCTGATGAACCGGAAAAAATACTTGAATTCTTGATTGAACTGTGTAAACAAATGATAAATATAATTTCTGCAGAAAAGTTGAACCCAGTTAATTAAAAGTGTTGAACTTTGTTCTGAATAAATAATGTTTTTTGAATTACAAATGATGCAATAAAAAATTTTCTAATTGATTGTAATAAATTTTTATGGGGATAGTTATGATTAAAAAAATAATCAAAATTGTTCTTGGTTTTCTTACTGGATTTTTAATTGGTCTTCAATTTGCTCAAGAAGTAAAAACCAATCCACCGGTTACAGCAGAAATTGTTGTCCCGGATGATTTAAAAACTATTTTAAGAACTTCTTGTTATGATTGTCATTCAAATGAAACTAAATGGCCCTGGTACAGTTATGTTGCACCAATTTCTTTTTTAATAGTTAATGATGTAAAGGAGGGAAGAGAAAAACTTAACTTTTCTGAATGGGAAAAATATGATGAAGCAAAAAAACTCAAGTTAAAAGAAGAAATCTGGGAAGAAGTTGAAAAAGAGGATATGCCTTTGCCTGTTTATACTTATTTACATCCCGAGTCCAAAATGGATTTTATAAAAAAGGAAAAAATAAGAAAATGGGCATCTGGTAAATAAAATGTTCAATTTCTATTTGAATTATTTCATAATGATTTTATTGTTGATTAACAAATTACCTGAAATCCAAAAGAGTTCTAAGCAAACTGATGGAAACTTTATGCACAATATTCTGAAAGTAGATTCGTTATTAATTAATTATAATAAAACAAATCCTGTAACGCATAGTTTATTGATATACAAAGATGATGAACTACTTTTCGAAAAATATTATAATGGTTTTAACGAAACGAAACTTGCCAATCTTAAATCTGTAACTAAAAGTATAACATCTCTTTTGATTGGAGTTGCAATCGACAAAGGAATGATAAAAAATGAAAATCAGAAATTAATTGAGATAATGCCAGAACTCTTTGATAAAGTTTCTGATGAAAAGAAAAAAGAAATTACAATTCGTCATCTATTAACAATGAGTGCAGGATTTGAATGGAATAATTTTGGGGGCAAATGGCGAAATGGATGGGATAATTCAAAAGAACCAAATAAATACTTAATTGAAAAAGTTCCATTAAAAAACAATCCGGGTGAGATTTGGAATTATAACAGTGGTCTTTCACATTTATTATCTGGCATAATAAAAAAATGTTCTGGTATAAATACATTTGAATTTGCAAAGAGGAATTTATTTGATCCGTTAAGCATTAAAGAAATAAAATGGGAAAAAGCATCAGATGGAAACGAACGAGGGAATTCTGAACTATGGCTTAAGCCGAAGGACCTTGCAAAAATAGGTTTATTAATGTTGAATGATGGCAGATGGAAAAATAAACAGATTATTAGCAAACATTGGATTGATAAATCAACAAAAAAATATTTTGATGGATTTACTCAGATTGGAGGTTATGGTTATCACTGGCATACAAGAAAATTTGGTAAGTATAAATCGTATCTTGCAGCGGGATGGGGTGGCCAATTTTTGATTGTTATACCTGCATTGAATTTAGTAGTTGTAAATACTTCAAAATGGAATGTTGCAAAATCAACTTACATTATTTTTGAATTGATTGAAAAGTATTTAATCAAAAATTTATAATGCATTCGTTAGCTTTTAAGAATATTTATTTTAATAAGAAAAGCAGTTATTATCATTTGCAGTTAATACTTTTTGTTGCTTTGCTATTTATTGCTCTCGCAGTTGCACTTCAACATTATTTTATAATTGAACAAAATTCCAAACAACATTATAGCTTATTATGGCATATTCCATTCAATATTTTTTACTGGCTGTATTGGTTTTTTATTGCGCCATTCATTTTTATGATTGTAAAAAAGTATAATAAAAATAAATTTCTTGATTACTTTATTCTTTATTTTATTGCTCCTTTGATACTTGTGAGTATTCATCAAATTGTATCTGCAGTTGTAATAAATCTTATACTTGATTACCTCGATATTGAAACATTGATTTATAGAAGAATTCTTAGAAACCAGTGGCTGTGGGTTGATATTGTAATTTATTTTATCATAGAAACAGGAATTTATGTGGTCGAAAATATCGAGGAAAATAAAAAAGAAGAAATAAAATTATCTCAGTTAAATAACAGCATCACAGAAACACAGATAAATATTTTGCGAAGTCAAATCCATCCGCATTTTTTGTTTAACACATTTAATACACTTTCAACCTTAATATTGAAAGAGGACAGGCATACAACTTTGAGATTGATAAATAGCATTAAAGAATTACTCTCGAGGTCAATTAAAGAAAATAGTAATTCACTTATACCAATAAACGAAGAATTAGAATTTGTAAAGAATTATCTTGAAATTGAAAAATTGAGATTTGGCGAAAAACTTTCCTTTGAAATTAACAGTTATGTGAATATTGAAAATTTGTTAATCCCCAATTTTATTCTTCAACCACTGGTAGAAAACTCAGTTCGTCATGGAATTGCAAAGAATACAGAAAGTGGAATTATTCGAATAAATATTGCTGAAGAAAATAATCATCTGTTAATTTCTGTAGAAGATAATGGGAAAGGAATAGATGATAATAAAATTGAAAAAGGGCTGGGATTAAAAATTATAAGAAAACAGCTTGAATATTTTTACGAAGACAAATATGATTTTGAATTAATGAAATCAAATCTTGGCGGATTAAAAGTATTTATGAGAATACCTTTAATTAAAAATGTAAAATTAGTGTGAAGTGTTGATACATTTGAAAAAAATAATTGACCTGAAATTATTTGTTTCGCTTTTTATTGTGCTAAGCTTTGTGGGTTTGGTAAATTCATTGCAGACTTATTTTATTTACCGTAAAACAGTAAATCCTTTTTTACTTTTACTGTTAACTAAACTGATTTACAATTGGTATTTCATAGCCATTGCATTAGTTGTTTTAATACTTGTAAACAGTCAGAAGAATAATATATTATTAAAAATATCGAAAGATGTTTTGGTTATTTTTTCTTTGATTGTAATTCATCAGCTTCTTTTTTATGCTTCAGAGAATTTATTTCTAATTCGAAAGAGTTATAACAGTATTTATCAATTTATGTTTAATAATCCACTTGTGTGGCTGGATATTGTAATGATAATTTTATTTTATCTTGGTTTTTATTTGATTAAATATAAAAATCAATTAAAAGAGAATGAGCTAATTAGTTATCAATTAAAGGAAAAATTATCTTTGACAAAACTTCAAGAACTTAAAAGTAAAATTAATCCTTCATTCCTTGACAAATCACTGGAAAAAATTTCAGAATTAGTTAGAGACGGGGAAACCAGTCAGGCAGACAATTTACTTACTGCAATAAGTGATTTTCTGCGTATATCTCTTTATAATGAAAAAGATTTTATCTCACTTAAAGATGAAATTGATATTGTAGAAAAATATTTATCAGTTGAAAGAATAATTTCCGGGAAAAAATTGGAATTGAAAAAGAAAATAGATAATTCCCTTAATGAATTTATGCTTTCGTCTTTCTCGATTTTATTTGTAGTAAAAAATTTATTGAATATAATAAGCAAAGATATTTGTATTGAATTAACAGCCAAAGAAACGAACAATAAATTATTTATTGTTCTTAATATTTTTTTTAATGGGGATATTGAATATGAAGAAATCAAAATGCTTCATAATTTTATGAAAGAAAATGATAATGTCTACCTAATTGAAAATCTCAATAGTTATTCGATTGTTTTGAACACATAAAAAATCTAAAAATAAATCAGGTGATTATTTGAAAGTACGGACAATAATTATTGATGACGAACCTCATGCAAGAGAAGGTTTGAAAATTCGTTTAGGCGACTATAAAGAAATTTCAATTATTGCTGAATGCAGTTCGGGCTTTGAAGCTGTAGAAAAAATTAATAAACTTTCTCCCGACTTAGTTTTTCTCGACATCCAAATGCCTGGGATGAACGGTTTTGAAGTTCTCAAAAATCTTAATGCTGATAATATTCCAATGATAATTTTTGTAACTGCTTATGACCGATATGCTCTTAAAGCTTTTGAATTTCATGCTGTTGATTACTTATTAAAACCGATTGATAAAAATCGTTTGAAGAAAGCAATAAGTTTTGCAATAAGTGAAATAGAGAACCGAAGACTAAAATTATATTCTGAAAAACTAAAAGCCCTTGCCGATGAATATCTAAATTTAATTTCAGAGAAAGAAAAAAGTATTGAAGAATTTAAGTTTGTTAGCAGGATTTCTGTTAAGAATAAAAATATTATTAAAATTATTCCTGTTTCAGAAATTGACTGGATAGAAGCTCAGGGTGATTATGTTTATCTTCATGTTAAAGACGAGAAATTTCTTTTACATGATTCATTAAGTTCTCTGGAGAATAAATTAAATCCGGAAGTTTTCATAAGAATTCACCGTTCATCAATTGTTAATATAGAAAGAATAGAAAAGTTGAAATCAAATGAACATGGCGATTATGAATTGTTTCTTAAAGATGGAACAAAATTAAAAATGAGCAGAACTTATAAAGAAAATTTTAGAAAATTATCCGGGAACATATTTTAAAATCCTCAGCTTATCCTTACAGAATTGCCGCTTATCGAAAAATTACTCGACTCATAGAAATATTATTCTAAATGCTAAAAATCTGTCGTAGATTTAATTACCGCATCATTTCTTTACTTAGATGAAAAAAAATTATAATTCAATAAACGGAGGCATCAATGAAGAAAATTCTATTGTTATTTCTTTTTTTTATTTTAACGAATTATTTGTATTCACAAAACAACGCATTTGTTGAGTGGAAATGTATTCCACCTGATAGTCAAAAAGTTTCTGTTGTTCAGGGAAATTTAATTGGATTTCCTCAAATTGGAAGTTCTAATTTTGTTGTAAGAAGTTATACAGGGACTAATGCAGGTCCGCTCGGAACAAATCAAAGATGGTGGCCATTCGACGGGACAAATCCAATATCATGGGGAAATGAAACAGGTCAGGTTGAAACTCGCTATGTTCAATTTTCATTAATGCCGAAAACAGGAAATAGTTTTCATGCAGATTCAATTTCATTGTGGCTTGGTGGCGGTGGAACAAGTTATATGAGAGTAAATATTTGGTATTCAATTGGTTCTTCATTTGTTAATGCTCAGAAATTAAATTCCAATCCATTAATACTTGGGAATAATAATGATTCATTGTATACTTTTAAAATCAATGCACAGGTTAATGATGGTGATACACTTTTTGTAAGGATTTATCCATGGTATGAAGGCTCTCCTTCAACTTCAAAATATCTTTATATTCAGGATGTTAAAATTTGGGGGACAACAAAAGGGAAAACTTATCAAGCATCTGCAACATGGCCTTTAACAAATCCTGCTGACGGAGGAACAGGATTTTCAGTAATTACGACTGGACAAGTTGTAGCTCAGGATGAGTTTTTTAAGAATACTGAAATCAATCAATATACAGGACCAAATAACAGTCAAAGAATTAGAATGGCTGGAACAAATAATACCTGGCCTGCAGGATTGACAGACCAGATTGATTCTGTCTATGTTCAATTTTCAGTTTCTCCAAAATCAGGTTATACTTTTTATGTTAATAAGATTTCTTTTGATATTGGTGCAAAAAGCTCAAGTACATTTAAAGCTAATGTATGGATTTCTACAAAAGCAGATTTTAGCAATGCAATTAAATTGATTTATCAAACAAGCGATCAGACAGGTCATAATTATCTAAATCCAAATGCATTAGAACATTTTGAATTTGACCAGAACATTGTTGTGAAATCAGGTGAAACATTTTATTTGAGATTTTATCCATGGCACGAAAGTTCAACAGTTTCTACTGGAAAATATTTGTGTCTGCAGAATATTGTAATTGCAGGCGAAGTTGAAGGTAGTCCAGTTGCATCAAAAGTTTTGTGGCCTTATGAAACCGGTGAGGAATATGAAACTACCGGACCAATTTTAGCAGAACCTGTTAAATATAGTTCAGCTATGAAATTTTATGGAACAACTCAATTACCAGATACAAAAGGAAATAATTTGAAATGCGGTGCAATTCAAACTATTTCGAAAACATGGTATGCTGAACCAAATCCCACAGACTCTCTCTATTTTCAATATACTGCTAAACCAAAACACGGTGGAACTTTGTATGTTGATTCTGTTTCTCTATATCTGGGCGGATGGTTTTCAAGTAATTTAAGAGCTGCAGTTTATTATTCTAAAGATTCAACTTTTGCAACAAAAACATTATTGATAAAAGATACTTCTTTAGTTGGGAACAAAGTTGATAAGTATGGTGCAAAACTTGACGAAACAATTAATACAGGAGAAAAATTTTATTTAAGAATTTATCCTCATAATACAAAAGCTGAAGGATGGGCAAAATTAATTGCTGTAGATAGTGTTCAAATAATTGGAAATGTTCTTGGTGTTACTGCAGACCCTCCAACTGTAATTACGAATGCCGTGATAGATATTTCAACTACTTTTGCAACAAGCGGCGGAAATATTCCAAATGATGGTGGTGCAATTGTTACCTCAAGAGGGGTTTGCTGGAATACTACTGGAAACCCAACAATATCTGATAATAAAACTAATGATGGTAGTGGTTCTGGTTCTTTCAAGAGTAAAATGACAGGATTAACTCCGGGTACAAAATATTTTGTTCGTGCTTATGCTATTAATGATGCTGGAATTTCTTACGGTGAACAGTTAGAATTTTCAACTCTTGATTCGTTGACAGTTCCTATTGTTACAACAAATTCTATAACAAATATTTTAGCTAAAACTGCAGTAAGTGGTGGAGAAGTTATAAGCTGGGGTGGTGATACTGTAATTGTTAGAGGTGTTTGCTGGAATAAAACAGGAAATCCTACAATTAAAGATTTTAAAACTGAAAATGGAAAAGGATTAGGAAAGTTTACCAGTATTTTATATCCATTAGAACCGAATACAACTTACTATGTTCGTGCATATGCTACAAATAGCAAAGGAACAGGATATGGAGAAGAATTTTCATTTAAAACTCAAGAAATGATGCCTGCTGTAACAAAAGTTGTTGCAAAAGATGGTTCAGGAGATTATAAAACTGTTCAGGCTGCATTTAATGATGTCCCAGATTATTATACTGGTCCTTATACCATATTCGTTAAAAAAGGAATTTATTATGAGAAGTTACTACTCCCTGCATCAAAGACTAATGTTATTCTTAAAGGAGAAGATAGAGATAGTACAATTTTAACTTATGATGATTATGCTGGCAAAAATAATCTGGGAACCTCAGGTTCTTACAGCGTTGCTATTGATGCAGATGATTTTACTGCAATTAATATTACTTTCCAGAATACAATTAAAAATGATGGAACTCACGGGAGCAATGAACAAGCAGTTGCATTAAGAGTTAATGGTGATAGACAGCAGTATTTTAATTGTCGTTTGCTTGGTTATCAGGATACTTATTATACATGGGGCGGCAGAGGTGCTGGAAGAATTTATATGAAAAATTGTTACATCGAAGGTTCGGTTGATTTTATTTTTGGAAGAGATATTGTTGTATTTGATTCATGTGAAATTCATATTAATCGAGAAGGAGGAACATTAACTGCTGCAAGCACAGATGCAGAATCAAAATTTGGTTATGTATTCAGAGATTCTAAAATTACAGCCGACTCAATTGGTTTTGATGGAAGAAGAATAACATCTTTTGTCCTCGGAAGACCATGGCAGGCAAAACCAAGAACTGTGTTTATCAATTGTTATGAACCTGCTTCACTTAATCCATCTGGATGGTCAACATGGAATGTTACTCCAGCGCTCTATGCAGAATATAAATGCTATGGTCCAGGCTCTGATATTTCAAAAAGATTAACTTCTATTTCAAGACAATTAACCGATGAAGAAGCAAAAGAATATACACTTCAGAATATTTTCTCTAAAAATACAAATCCAAATTTTGGATACGACTGGATGCCCGATGTTATAACTTCTGTAGAAGAAAGAGAAGTTAATATTAAAGAAATTCCTGCTGATTATTCTTTATCTCAAAATTATCCTAATCCTTTTAATCCTTCTACTACAATTAATTATTCATTGCCAAAAGCAGGCAAAGTAAAACTTATTGTTTATAATATTGTAGGGCAAAAAGTTGCTACACTTGTTGATGAATTTCAAAATCCTGGATACTATAAGATTCAGTTCAATGCATCTATGCTAACAAGTGGTGTTTATTTCTATCAACTTATTACGGATGATTTTGTAAAAGCAAAGAAAATGATTTTATTGAAATAGTATAAAATGTTTTAACGATAAGGGGTTGTCTAAAAAGTAATTTTTCATATTATGTGAAAATCTTTTAAAGTCGTGTTAAGTGTTCCAATTTTTATAGGAGCCTTAACTTTTAGGCAACCCCAATAATTTTATGAGGAGAAAAATGAGAAACATTATTTTAATTTTGATTTTTATTCCGTATTTAATTTTTTCTCAGAATCAGATTGTTCGTGATACTTCCTTTACATTACATTCTGCATATGAAAAAATTAAAGAAGATTTCCCTTATGCAAGAACTGTAGCTGTAAATAAAAATGTGATTGTTAAAAATAATTTGGTTTACCACGAGGAACAAAATCGAAAACTTCATCTTGACCTTTTTTTACCTAAAACAAATAAAAAAAATCTAGCATGCATTATAATTATTCATGGTGGTGGATGGCGTTCAGGTCATAAAGAAATGGAATGGGCTTTAGCTTCAAATATTGCTTCAAAAAATTTTGTAACAGCTACAATTGAATATCGACTTTCAACCGAAGCTTTGTTTCCGGCTTCAGTTTATGATGTAAAAAATGCAATTTTGTTCCTGAAGGAAAATTCTAAAAAATATAATATTGACACTAATAAAATTATTTTAATGGGTCAATCAGCTGGTGGACAGCTTGCAGCATTAGCAGGAGTAACATCAGAAAAAAAATATGAACCCCGCAATAAAAAATTTTCAACGAGAGTTAAAGCAATTATTGACATTGATGGTGTTCTTGATATGACAACACCTTCAGAAAGTGGAAAAGATACAATTCCTTCTAAACCATCTGCTGCAAAAATGTGGCTTGGTTATACTTATAAAGAAAATCCGGAATTATGGCACGAAGCCTCTCCTTTAACTTACATTGGAAAAGATACTCCGCCAATTCTTTTTATTAATAGTTCAATACCAAGATTTCACGCAGGAAGAGATGAAGCAATTGAAATTATGAAAAAGTATGATATTTATTTTGAGGTTCATACAATCGAGAATACACCTCATACTTTTTGGCTTTTTCAACCATGGCAGAAGGAGGTTGTAAGTATTATTGTGAATTTTTTGAATAAAGTTTTGTGAGATAATTACATTGTTTGATTTGAATCAACCAAAAATGAATTAAATAATTTCAAGATTTTTCGATAATTATAAAAAAAAGAGAGTCAAATGGAACCAATTAAAAACGAACATTTCTTTTTGAGTTCAATATTCAAAGAAATTTATGATAAAAAGGATTTTCTAAAAGAAGAATACAAGCTCAAAGATTCTGCTGAAATTTCAAATACAGCAAAAGTTTTTGATAAACTTGACAAGTTTTTAAATCTTGGCCGCTCAAATAGACTTGATATTGACGACCTGAATGACAAAGAAAAGGAAGAATTTCTGAAAATGTTAAGTGAATTAATTAAACGTGGTGTAGTTGGTTATGAAATACTTGAAGTAAATGGAAAACCTGAAAAACATTATATTGTAAATCAAATTGGAAATCAAAGAATTTATGGAGCAAAACTTTATAAGAAGAAAGGTTATAGCGATTAAGCAATTACATTAACAAGAGTGCCTGGGTCTTTTGTGTAATTTATATGATAAACTTTATTAATTCTTTTTTGAATGTAACTTAATTCTTCATTTTTTGTTGCTGGTTGAAAAATCATTCCATCAATTATTATGTAAAAACCCTTTTCATTTTTTGATTCTACAGTTTTTTGAGGTGCCTCTTCGCTATAATTATAAGAAGTAAAATTTCTTCTTGTTCTTTTATTGAAAACCTTTTTTGTTTCATTAAATATTGTTGAACTTTCAAGTGGACGAGCAATAGGTGTATTTTCATGGAATCTTACATCACTTCTATTTTGATTAGGGTTATCATCTGCTTTTTCAGATACAATTAAATTTTTCTTTTCATTAGATGTATATTTTAAGAAAGTTTCGTAATCAAATTCCTTATTTAGTTCACTTATATTTTTAACACTATTTAAATCAATTTTTGAGTTTATGAACTCATAAATAGGATTAATTGTATTGGAAGTATTAATTGTCATAACAACACTTATCTTTTGAAACAATTATAATTTAATCAGATTATTAATTCAAGTATTTTTTTGTAAATACTTTTTTTATGTGATAAGAATCTCAAATTAAAATTAATGAACTGAACATCGTTAGAATTTTTGATGGAATTTAATTTTATATGGATTTAAAACTTGATTGACAAATGTAATTAGTGTCTCTTTTCTAAATCCAGAATTAAAAAAATGAAAAGCAATAATTGATTAACAAAAATTATTTTCTTGAAAAGAACTAAAATTATTTTTATAATTGCTACCTAAAAGACCAATTTGGTAGTAATTAATTTTAAAGGGAATATGAAACTTTCAACTCGCAGCCGATATGGTGCAAGATTTATGTTTGAATTAGCAAAAAATTATAATAATGGTCCAATTTATCTTAAAGACATAGCAAAAAGACAGGATATTTCAGAGAAATATTTAAGTAAACTGGTCATATTGCTGAAAAATGCTTCTTTAATTAGTTCTTACAGAGGTTCTCAAGGCGGTTATGTGCTTGCAAAAAAACCTTCTGAAATTACAATGAAAGAAATTGTAGAGGTTTTGGAAGGGGGAATTGAAATAGTTGATTGCATTAACAAAGATAATTTTTGCAAAAGAATTGATGGGTGTGTTACAAGAGATGTTTGGTTAGAATTAAATTCCGTTATAAAAGAGACCTTAGAAAAAATTACACTAAAAGATTTAGTGGAAAAAGATAAAAAAAGAAATATAGAAACTCACAACTTTGTTATTTAATAATTTTTAGGATGAACGAATGAATAAGATAGCAGAAGATATTACAAAATTGATAGGCAATACACCTTTAGTTAGAATAAATAAAATTACAAATGGTTCTAAAGCAAAAGTTGTTGCAAAACTTGAGTCTTTTAATCCATGTTCTTCAGTTAAAGATAGAATTGGAGTTGCAATGATTGATGAAGCAGAAAAGCAAGGTTTAATAAATAAAGATACAGTAATTATTGAACCTACTTCTGGCAATACAGGAATTGCGCTTGCATTCACTTGTGCAGCAAGAGGATATAAATTGATAATTATCATGCCCGATACGATGAGTGTAGAAAGAAAAAAATTATTGGAAATATTTGGTGCCGAAGTGATTCTAACCCCTGGTTATCTTGGTATGAAAGGCTCAATTGAAAAAGCAGAAGAATTGTCAAAAAAATATAAAAATTCGTTTATACCGCAACAATTTAAAAATCCTGCAAATCCAGAAATTCATAGAAAAACTACCGCTGAAGAGATATGGAATGACACAAATGGTGAGGTAGATATTTTTGTTGCTGGTGTTGGCACAGGTGGAACTATTACAGGTGTAAGTGAAGTTATAAAAAAAAGGAAACCCAATTTCAAAACAATTGCTGTTGAACCTGAATCTTCGGCAGTTTTATCGGGGGAAAGACCAGGACCACATATGATTCAAGGTATTGGTGCTGGATTTATTCCAGATGTATTAAATACCAAAATAATCGACGAGATTATAAAAGTTTCTAATGAAGATGCATTACAAATGGCAAAACGAATAATAAAAGAAGAAGGAATCTTAGCCGGTATTTCTTCTGGTGCAGCTATGCATGCTGCTCTGCAAGTAGCTAATAGAGAAGAGAACTCTAATAAATTAATTGTTGTTGTATTTCCAGATACTGGCGAAAGATATTTAAGCATGTCAGTTTTTACAGATTAATTAATTGGAGATAATATGAAACTGATAATTAATGGAAAAGAAGAAACTCTTCAACAAGAAAAAATTTCTATTTCTGATTTATTAAAAATAAAAAATGTAGAAATGCCCGATATGGTCTCTGTTCAGTTGAATGAAGAATTTATTGACAAAAATAAATACCAGGAGATTTATCTGAAAGATGGCGATGTAATTGACTTTTTATACTTTATGGGCGGAGGAAGTTAAATGGAATTTGAAACTAAAGCAGTTCACATTGGAGTTGACCAAAAAGAAAGATTTGGTGCTACTTCAATTCCAATTTATGAAACTGCTTCTTATGCATATAACACTGCAGAAGACCTGGAAGATGTGTTCAGCGGGAAAAAATTTGGCTACATTTATTCAAGAATTGCAAATCCCACTGTAACTGCATTTGAACAAAGAATTTGTTCTTTAGAAAATGGACTTGGCTCAATTGCTGTTGCATCTGGTATGGCAGCCATTTCTACAGCTGTATTCGCCTTAACTGAACAAGGAGACGAAATAATTTCATCTAAAAGTCTTTTTGGCGGTACTTATCAATTTTTTAATGAGGTATTAAAAAAATATGGAGTTAATATTATTTTTCTTGATTTAACAGATTTAGAAACATTAAAGAAAAATATATCTGGAAAGACAAAGTTAATTTTTACAGAAACAATCGGGAATCCCAGACTGGATATTCCTGATATTGAAAATATTGCTAAGATAACAAAAGAATATAATGTTCCATTAATTGTAGATTGTACTTTAACACCGCCTTGCATATTCGAAGCTAAAAATTTTGGTGCAAATATTACAATACATTCTACTACTAAATACATAACTGGAAGTGGTATTGCAATTGGCGGAGTATTAACTGACCTTGGAAATTATGATTGGGGTAATTCTAAATCTCATAGAATTAAAGAACTCCATAAAAAAGCCGGGCAGTTTGCTTTCCTTTATGCTGCTCGTAAACAGATAATGCAGAATATTGGTAGTTGTCTTTCTCCTTTTAATGCATTTTTGCATAATCTTGGTCTTGAAACTTTATACTTGCGTATGGAAAAACATTGCATTAATGCCCAAATGCTTTCAGAATTTTTATTAAATGAAAGGAAAGTAAAGGAAGTGAATTATCCAGGTCTTAAAACTAATTTATTTCATAGTGTGGCAAAAAAACAATTTAATGGAAAATTTGGTGGACTTTTAACTTTCAAATTAAACAGCAAAAAAGAGTGTTTTAAGTTTATTGACAATTTAAGGCTAACTAAAAATCTTGCTAATCTTGGTGATGCTAAAACATTAATTATTCATCCCGCTTCCACAATTTATCATGAGTGTAGTAATGAAGAAAAAATTGCTGCGGGTGTTACCGATGATTTACTGAGAGTTTCGGTTGGAATAGAAAATATTAAAGATATTATTAATGACTTTAAAGAAGCTTTTGAAAAATTGTAAGAAAGGAAATTAAAATGCAATTCACAGAGTCACAAATAGAAAGATATAGCCGACAAATAATATTAAAAGATGTTGGTGGAATAGGACAACAAAAATTATTGAACGGAAAAGTTCTGATTGTAGGAGCCGGCGGATTGGGCTCTCCAGCTGCACTATATTTAGCAGCTGCTGGAGTTGGTACAATTGGAATTATTGATGGCGATGCTGTTGATTTGACAAATCTCCAAAGACAAATAATTCATTTTACACCGGATATAAATAAACCGAAAGTTGAATCGGCAAAAGAAAAAATTGAGAAATTAAACCCTGATGTAAAAGTAATTACATACAAAGAAAGATTAAATGCAGAAAATATAATTGGCATTATCAAAGATTATGATTTTATTATTGATGGAACAGATAACTTCCCGACAAAATTTTTAATTAATGATGCTTGTGTGATGATAAAAAAACCTTTTTCGCATGCTGGTATATTACGATTTAATGGACAAACAATAACATATACTCCAGGCAATACTTGCTATAGATGTATATTCAAAGAACCACCGCCAAAAGGTCTTGTTCCAACTTGCAGTGAAGCTGGTATTCTGGGTTCTGTAGCAGGTGTTCTTGGTACGATTCAAGCTACAGAAGCACTTAAATATCTTTTAGGAATTGGAAATCTTTTAACAAATAAATTATTAACCTTCGATGCTTTTGAAATGAAGTTTCGAGAAATTTCTTTGAAGAAAAATAAAAATTGCCCCATTTGTGGAGAAAATCCTTCAATTACTGAACTCAAAGAATATGAGCAGCCTGTATGTGATTTAAAAATTAGCTAAGAGAGGTCAATATGGAAACAAATAGAAAAAAATTATCACTGATTCTTTTCTCGGGCGATTTTGATAAAGCAATCGCAGCTTTTACGCTTGCTACCGGCGCGGCTGCTGTTAATTATGAAGTAAATATGTTTTTTACTTTTTGGGGATTGAATGTTATTAAAAAATCAAAAAGCAGAAAAGCAATTGGAAAAGGATTCTTAACAAAAATGTTTAATTTTTTAATGGGAGGATTTAATAATCTTCCATTGTCAAGATTAAATTTTTGCGGGATAAGTCCAAAACTTATGACAGGCCTAATGAAAAAAAGAAATGTTGCAACACTCGAATCATTAGTCGAAGCTGCAAAAGCTCTGTCAGTTAATTTTTATGCCTGTGAAATGTCAATGCATATTCTTTTATTGAAAAAAGAAGATTTTATTCCAGAAGTAAAAGAAGTTTTAGGAGTTGCTAAATTCCTTGAGTATTCACAAAACGGGGAGGTATTGTTTATATGAACATGTATAAACTTGATATTACAAAAGACCATTGCCCAATGACATTTGTTAAAACTAAACTTGAATTGGAAAAACTAAAAGCTGGCGATCGACTTGAGGTTCTCGTTACTGAAGGCGAACCTCTGGATAATATTCCAAAAACAGTGAAAGAACAAGGATATAAAGTAATAGAAGTTTCTCATATTAAAGACAACATTCATAAAATCGTGATAGAAAAATGAGTGATAAAATTCTTTTCCAGTTAAATAAAGATTTACTTGAGAAAATAAAAGAACAAGGTCGAAAAGAAGCTCCAATTGAAGCATGCGGATATTTAGCAGGCAATAATAATCTTGCAAAAGAAGTTATTTATATGAAAAATATAGATAATTCACCTGAACATTTTTCATTCGACCCAAAGGAACAGTTTGCAGCACTAAAATATGCTCGCAGTAAAGGCTTAGATTTAATTGGTGTTTATCATACTCATCCTGCTACTCCAGCAAGAATGTCTAAGGAAGATATTAGATTAGCAAACGATACTAATATTGTTTACCTAATTTATTCATTAACAGAAGATGTAATAAGAGCTTTTAAGGTTGATAAGGATAAAAATGTAAGTGAAATAGAAGTTGTTATTTAAGAATGCAGAATACTGAAAATTGAATGTCGCATGATTTTTATTGCCGATGATGATTAAAAGTAGAATGCACATCGTTGTATAGCTAATTTTTTAAAGTAGCAAAGCAATTCTCAAATAGAAGAATGGCTTTGCTATTATGGGGAAATTTTTGGGATGTATATCCATTCAAGATTTGAAATCCTTCATTAAATTTTTTATTAAACTACGACAGCAGAAATATTATTTTGTTACTAAACCAGAAAATTGAAAAAAATTTTTCTATAGTGTTTTAACAATTTGTGTTTCTAAATTGTGAATCCCTTTCGATATTTTATTAATAGATTTCGTCGATTTAGTTTTTTCATATAAGAACATGACTTTGCCATGATAAATAATTCGAATTAAACATCATTATTTTTCTTCACAAGAATTTTCCAATGTTTTTCACTCATTTTTTCCTGTAATATAATTTCATGTCCATCTTGTTTTAATGATAATGGAACATTTTTTATCGGTTGACCATCATCTAAAATTACTTCTAAGATTTGTCCACTCTGCATTGTCTCAAGCTTTAATTTTGTTTTTACATAATTAATTGGACAGGATACACCTTTAAGGTCAAGTGTTTCATCTGGTTTAATTTGAATCTCAGACATCTTCTTCTCCTGTTATTTTTGCACATTCCATAATTTTCAAATTTGGTAAAAGTCGCAAATATGATTTATCAGAATCTTCTACAAACCTTTTTGTATATTCAAAAATTTCTAAAGCAATTTCTTTTTTGTCAGATGAGTGTTTCCATATAAAATAATTATCTTTAATATTAGACCAATCATTGCATAACCAATTTTTTGGTACAATTCTATTTACAAATTCAGTAAGAATTTCTTCTTCGCTTTGTGGTTCAATTCCTTCTAAGTAAACATACATTTTTGAGCATTTTAGTAAAGAATCGAAGCATTTCGATTTTACAGCCGACCAATTTTCTGCTTTAATGTCGTCTTCTGCTTCATAAATATTTCTAATTGAATCATAAAGATTTATTGCCATTATATCGAGTAAACTGCCGGCGCATTCTCCTCGTGTTTCTGCTTCCATTTTGAATTCTTCATCAATATAAGGTTCATGGAAATATTCAGATTTATCTTGAGGTACTTTTGAATATTTCGATAGTATTCTTCTAAACGAATCTATTCCAACTCTATCAACAAATTCAAAAAATTGTTCTCCATTTTGTTTTTGATTTTTCCAGAAATCTATAACTTCTTTTACAAACAAAGGAGCAGAAGCAGCGGGCAACTTTCCGATAACCTGACCAATACGATTTCTTTGATTAAATACATTGCCACCTATTAAAACCACATAATGAGGTGAAAGTCTGCCATCAACTTTTAATGATGCACCAAAAAATCCTAAATCGCCAATGTGATGTTGACCGCAAGAATTAGGGCAGCCTGATATGTGTATTCTTACTCCATTAAGTTCATCTATATTTTTACCAATATATTCTGCAAAATTGTAAGGATGAGTTACAGCAAGTCTGCAAGAGAATGCACCCGGGCAAGAGACAATTTCGTGCATTGCTTCAGTAGTTCCACCTATGAAGCTATTTTCTTTGAGATATAGGAATGTATCCTGTAAAAATTTTTCTTCAACCCAGGGTATTAATAATTTTTGAGTTGGAGAAATTTTCAAATAACCAGCACCATAAAGATCAGCAAAATCCGCAATCAAACGGAGTTTATCTGGAGTAATATTTCCCAATGGTGGTTTTATCCATATTGCATAATAACCATCTTGTTTTTGTTTAATTGTGTATTTGTTAATAAATGTTTTCCATAAAGGGTCAATTTCAACATTAAGATTCTGATGAATTGGATTTTTTAATCTTCGTGTATTTTCTGGTCCATCAGATTTCCCATTTTTTGTTGGAGCTGGAAGCGGGAAATTATTTACATATTCTTTTAATTCATCTTCAATTTGTCTGAATTGTTTTAGAGCTTCAAATTCTTTTGTAACAAGGTCTTTGAAATTATCAAATCCAATTCTTGCAATTAAGAATTTCATTCTTGCTTTGTTTCTGTTGTTTCTTTCTTCAGTTCCATATTTATGAAATACTCTTAGTATTGCTTCGGCTAAAGGATAAAAATCTGTTACAGGAACAAAATCAAATAATAAATTAGAAGTCATTGGAACTGAACCGAGTCCGCCGCCAACATAAATTTTAAATCCATATTCTTCCTTGCCATTGTTCTTAACCTGTGCAATGCAGCCAATGTCATGAATTCGAGATAAGGCAAAATCTTCTTCACTTTCTGAAAATGATATTTTGAATTTTCTTGGCAATGTTGAAGACAAAGGGTGCCTTAAAAAATATCTTGTGCAAAAGATTGAATAGGGTAGAATATCAAAATATTCATTTGGGTTAATTCCCGATAAATATGATGCAGTAATATTTCTCACACTATTACCACAAGCTTCTTTTGTTGTAATTCCAACATCGGCAAGCATTCTAAGCACAGTAGGTATATCTTCGATTTTAATAAAATGAAGTTGTATGTCCTGTCGAGTAGTTAAATGTGCATGACCGGAACCAACATATTTTTCTGTGATTGATGCAATTTGCCGAATTTGTTCTGAAAGAATAAATCCGCTTGGGATTTTAATTCTTTGCATGTGAATTCCTTCGCCATGATGTCTTACTCCATAAGTTCCGAAAGTTAGACGATAACCTTTGAATCTCTCGGGATGAATTTCTTTAGCTTTTAGTTTATTAATGATTTCTTCGTATTCATTAATTTCGCTGTAGACATCATACCCCCGGTTAATGTCTATCTGTTCCCAAATATTTATCTGTGTCATTGTATTACTCCTTTCATTTATTGTTAATTTTATTTTCGTATGGCTGAGTAAATAGTATAAGCATCACGCTGCTCTGAACCTTGAACATTATTAATTTTAATATGAGGAAGAATGTTGGAATAATTAACAACTTCACCAAAAACTAAAACTGCAGGTGATTCAGCTTCTTTTGAAACAGTGATTAAATTTTCTAATATTGTTAATAAAACTTTTTGATTGCTTCTTGCAGCATTTGAAATAATTGCTGCTGGTAAATTTTTGTCTACCCCGATTTCTACAGCGTACTTTACTATATTTTCAACTTGAGTTAATCCCATCAGAACAATTGTAGTGTGATTTTTACGCTTTAATAAATCAATCCATGAGCTATCGAAAACATTTCCATTTAAGTGGCCAGTAACAATAGATACCGAGGATGAATGACCGCGTGCAGTTGGTGGAATGCCAGCAGACAAAGGAGCAGAAAAAGCCGAAGATATACCTGGGATTATTTCTACTTCTATTTTATTGTTTATTAAAAACTCAGCTTCTTCTGCGCCTCTTCCAAAAATAAATGGGTCCCCATTTTTTAGTCGTCCTACCTTTAATCCTTGTGATGCATAAGCAAGCATCAAATTATTGATTTCATTTTGTGATATCGAATGTTTGCCTTTGCATTTACCTACATAAATTTTTTCTGTTTTTGGTGGAATGATATTTAATATATCATCTGTAATGAGATGATCGTAAAGTACTACATCTAAATTTTGTATCGTGTTGAAAGCTTTAATTGTAAGCATATCTACACCTCCAATTCCGCAGCCGATTATATAAACCTTGCCAAACAATCGAAGAGTTTCTTTTTTTGTTTCTTCAATATTCACTATGCCATTTATTCTTTCGTTTAATTTTTTCTCTGCAAGGTTACCTAATTCTTCCGGTAAAAATTCTTTAATTTTATCTCTAACAATTTGTGTTATAGTGGGACTTGCGCCATCACTCGATACGGCAATTTTAAGATTCTTGTATTTTAATAACGATGAAAAATAAAAATCGCATTCATCTGGAACATCAACTGTATTAAGCAAAATGAACCTTTCTTTTTTTATTTCCTTAAGTATAGAATTTACCTCTTTATTACCGGTTGCATCAATGATAATGTCAAAATCATCAGCATCTTGTTTTTCGAATTTTTTTAGTTTATAAGGGAAAGTATAATTCTCTAATTCATCGCAAAGATGTTCTGATATTACAAAAAAGTTGATTTCATTTTCCTTTAGCACTTTTATTTTTTGAAGTGCTACTTTACCTCCGCCGATTATCAGAATTTTCGGATTCCTTAATAATACCGGTAATGAATTTATCTTATACATTTTTATTTCTTTCATAATGTTTTATTTTAATCATTAACAGCTCAATTAAAAAATTGGTTTTATCTCCCAGTGAGGAAAATATTTTTTAATTAATTGATACAATTCTTTTTCAAATTCAGAATAATCGACTTTAGTTGACTTTTCCTCTTCTTCAAGAGCTTCTACAATGATGCCGCCACCTGCAATGTCGTATTCATCTACAATAACAAAACGTCCTGTAGTTTTTATTTGATTAAAAAGGTCAAAGCTAATTGGTTTATCTGTTTTGAAAATAATTTGTGCTACTTCGTTGCGATGAACTTCTTCTCGATTTATTGTGCTTTCCAGATTAGAAGCATTCATTACAGATAAGATATTTTCAATGTTTAATCCAACTTTATTCGTGCCGATTTTTAATTTATATTTTTTATGAATACTAAGTGAATTCTTCCCCATCCAGAATATATTGGCTTTAAATCGATTTGTTGTAAAAGGCAACTGCTGGTCAGTTCTGCAGATTAAATCACCAGGTTTTACATAAACTTGAGTTGTTAATGTCAATCCAATTGCCTGCTCGACCTTTGCAAATAAAGGAGATTCTTTGCCATATATTTCAATTGTTTTTACAGTAGATTTTTTATTAGAAGGCAAAAAAATTATTTCATCTCCAACATTAATTGTTCCGGAATTAATTGTTCCTGCAATAATTCTTCGATTGTCTCCATTTTCTGTGAATTTATAAACTCCCTGAACAAACATTCTGAAACTTTTTTCTTCATCTTCTTTTTCTTTTTCAAATGAATCAATTAATTCTAATATGGTTTTCCCTTTGTACCATGGCATTTCGCTCGAATGCTCAATCAAATTAAATCCATTTCTTGCAGAGATTGGTATAAATGCAATTGGTTCAATTCCAATTTCTTTTAAGAAAATGAGGTAATCATTTTTTATTTCTTGAAACTTCGATTCGCTGTAATTAACCAAATCCATTTTATTTATAGCAACTACAATTTGTTTTATGCCTAATAAAGAAAGCATGTAAGCATGTCTCTTAGAATTTTCTGCTATTCCTTCATGAGCATCAATTAAAAGAATTGCTGCTTCTGCTCGAGCAGCACCGCTTATCATATTTTTCAAGAATTCAATGTGGCCGGGAGCATCTATAATAATATATTCACGCTTTGAAGATTTAAAAAACACTCTTGCAGTATCAATTGTTATCCCTTGAGCCTGCTCATCAATTAATGCATCAAGCAGAAAAGCATATTCAAATGGTTTTGAGTTCAGTTCACAAGTTCTTTTTACCTGTTCAAGTTTGCCAACAGGTAATGAATTTGTATCTGCTAATAATCTTCCGATTAATGTACTTTTCCCATGATCTACATGGCCAACAATTACGATGTTCATTCTTTCATTCATAAAAAGCTCCAATTTATTACTCAATACTGAAATTTCTGTTTTTCTTAAACTCTTGAATTTTTTTCAAGCTCTTTCACATTTAAGAGATTTTATGATAATATTTATTGTAATGCGAGAATCATTTGTTTATCAAAAAATATTTTCACAAAAGAAATACATTTCGCTTTACAGTTATCACATGGTCTCTTTAAGAGAGTGATGAAAAAGTAATTTCAAAAATCAACTAAGCAAGAACGAAATTAAATTAAGTACAAACTGTATCTTGTTAATACTTGTAATAAGATTATATGAAATCATAAATATTATCTCATCATAAATCTGAGTAGTTCGAATAATTAATTTATTTCCAATTATTTAATCTGTGAAAAATCAGTCCAAATTTGTGTTTTCTCTGTGCCATTTTTTTAATGCTTTACTTTAGTTATTTAGAATAGGCTTTATAAAATTTTTTAATACAACATAAAAATTATGATAAAGAACAAAGGCTAAAGATATTACATATACCCTTCTCTTCTTAATTCTTCGAGAGTTCCTCCACCATCTTTATCCTGAGCACGTCCAGACCTTTCTGCTATGTTTACTAATTTTCCGCTTTTTAATTCTTCAATAATTTCCTTAACATTTTTTGCTGTTGATTCAATTGGGAAAGTGCATGGATAGCAGCCTAATGACCTGTATCTTTTACCATTACCATTATCAAAATAAAGTGATACCACTGGAATATTTTCTCTATCGATATATTCCCAGATATTAAGTTCTGTCCAATCAAGTAAAGGATGAATTCTTACATGAGTATTAGGTGCAAATTCAGTTTTAAATTGATTCCATAGTTCTGGAGGCTGATCACCTATATCCCAGTCACTATTTTTATCTCTTGGTGAAAAATATCTTTCTTTTGATCTGCTTCCTTCTTCATCGGCTCTAACACCTACAATAACACCTGTGTAAGCTTCTTTATTTGGGTCTTCAACAAAAACACCTAATTCATGATCAAATTTGTATCGTGTGAAATTTCCAGATAAAGTATTTTTCAATGCTTCTGTTTTTAATAATTTGCAGCAAGTAATACGATCAACATTTCCATCCGGAAAAGTTTGTTTAGTGCGCAATGCTTCTTTGTTTTGCCCCACTATTAAATTGAATTTTAATTCTTTAGCTAATTTATTTCTGTATTCTATCATTTCGGGAATTTTAAATGAAGTATCAATGTGTATTAAAGGAAAAGGTATATGGCCAAAAAATGCTTTGCGGGCAAGATGCAAAAGTACTGTGCTATCTTTCCCTATAGACCATAACATTGCTAAATGTTTGAACTCGCGGTATGCTTCGCGAAAAATGTATATGCTTTGAGCTTCTAACTTGTCTAAGTAATCCATATTTCACCTTATTATTGTTTAATATGTAAACCACATTCTTTAGTGTTTGGATTTTCCCACCACCATCTGCCGGCTCTTATGTCTTCGCCTGGTTGAACAGCTCTTGTGCATGGTGCACAGCCGATGCTTAAATAATTTTTATCATAAAGGCTATTGTATGGAATATTATTTTTTTTGATATAATCCCATACCTGAGCCTCCGTCCAATTATAAAGTGGATTTACTTTTATTAATTTGTAATTTGAATCATATTCTATTAATTCAATATTTTGTCTTGTGATTGATTGTTCTCTTCGCAGACCAGTAATCCACACTTCAATGTTTTTGAGTGCGCGTTTCAATGGTTCAATTTTTCTTACATAGCAGCATCTTTTTCTATCTTCAATACTGTTATAAAAAAGATTTATTCCTCTTTCCCTTACCATTTTTTCTACAGACCTATAATTGGGGAAATAGATATGAATTTTTATGTTGTATTGTTCTCTCGTTTTTTCAATTAAACTGTATGTTTCATTTGGTAATCTTCCAGTATCAAGTGTAAATATTTTTACTTTTGAATTAATCGAAAAAAGCATGTGCGTAATTACCTGATCTTCAATACTTAGACTTGTAGAAAAAGCTGCTTTTTTCCCAAAGGTTTCTGAAAAATATTTTATTACTTCAATTGTATCTTTGTCTTTTAGTTGATTATTTAATTTCTCGATTGTTTCCATTTCATTCCTCAGATGTTGTATTCAATATCAGATTTTGTTTCTTTACCTAATTTTATTTTATTCCATATTCGTTCATGCAGGTAATAAAGAATTATCTTTGTGAAAATTTCAATTCCACCAATTGATAAAGCAATCTTTATATTCCCCGTTAGCAAAAAAGAAATTATAGTAGTATCTAAACTTCCAGTAATTCTCCATGTAATTGATTTTATTAAACTTCTATATGACTTCTCGTGCATAGTTACAATACTTTTATTGGTTGATAATAAGTTTTGTTATTAGTCTTTATTAAGACTAAAGCTTTTAATTAATAATGATTTATAAGTAAGGATTAATTAAAAAGAAAAGTATTAACAACAACAGAACATTCGGTTGGAACAGGGACAGGAGTTATTTGAATTTTGGGTGTTATAAATGTGGAAATAGGTTTGAGTATTAATAGAATTATTTAACCTGCTATAACTTCGATGCTTCTTTTTAAATAGGTTATTCATCTTTAATCCCTTTCTATTTTTTAATAAAAAAATTCTAAATTCGTGCTAATAACAAAAAAGCCCTTCGTTCTGTGAAGGGCTTTTTGGTTTAAAATTTATTATAGTTTAACCTCGCTCCTTCACAGAACGTTTGAAAAACATTTTACAATAACAATTATTAAAAATAATTTTAGCGGTCATCAGTTAATTTTTTTATTTTCTGTGCAAAGATAAATTTAATAAGTTATTGTGTCAAGTTTTATTTTCATTTTTTTTATTAGTAAAATGGTAAAGATGAAATAGTTATCTTTATTTCTGATAAATATATAAATTTAGCTAAAAGCACTTTATTCAATACCGATGGAATCAGAAATATTTGAAACAATAATTAAAAAAAGAAGAGTTGCTTTTGCATCTGCATTGGCAGCTGTTTTTCTTACAACATTTAAATTGATAATTGGTTTAGTTACTGGCAGTCTTGGTATTTTATCAGAAGCTCTTCATTCGGGTTTAGATTTGATTGCTGCTGGTATTACATATTTTGCTGTGAAATATTCTGATAAACCTCCAGATGAAGGACATAACTACGGACACGGAAAAATTGAAAACTATTCAGCTCTGATAGAAACAATTTTATTATTTATAACATGTATATGGATAATTTATGAAGCAGTCAGAAGATTGATTACAAGAGAAGTTGAAATTGAAGTATCTGTTTGGGCTTTTGCTGTAATGATTACATCAATTATTGTAGATATAACTCGTTCGCAAACCCTTAGTAAAGCAGCAAAAAAATATAACAGTCAGGCACTCGAAGCCGATGCTCTCCATTTTTCAACTGATATCTGGAGTTCAACTGTAGTAATAATTGGTTTGATATGTGCGTCATTTAATTTTTACTATGCAGATGCGATTGCAGGATTAATAGTTTCATTTATTGTAATGACCGTAAGTTATCGTCTTGGAAAAAAATCTTTTGATGCATTAATTGATAAAGCACCATCTGGATTAAAAGAAGAAATAGCAGCTATTGTTAATGAAATTCCTGAAGTTGTTTTATCTCATGACATAAGAGTTAGAGAATCCGGCCCTTATAAATTTGTTGATATAAATATTCATGTAAATAAATCAATGACAATTGACCAGGCACACAAAATTTCTCACATTGTTGAAGAAGCTATTGTTTCTAAAATTAAAAATGTAAAAGTTATGGTTCATACTGAGCCAGATAATGAGATTGATGAAAAATAGTATATTAAGTTTTGTCTTAAGATGAATTTTATAAGATGAATTTATTAAGTGAACTAAAACTTCGGGGAGTGTGTTAATTTCATAAAATTAGTAAGAAAATAATTATTGAAAATTGGGAGATAAATATGAACGAAAATAATTTAAGTAATACTCAAATTGATGATATTGAGTTAAGAGAATGGCTTGAATCCTTAGAATATGTATTACAAACAGAGGGACCAGAAAAAGTTAAAGAACTTTTACATAATCTTGATACATATGCACATCAAAAAGGTGTTGAAATTCCTTTTACAGCAAATACACCTCATATCAATACAATACCAAAAGAAAAACAACCTCCATTTCCCGGTGGAAGGGAAATTGAAAGGCGTATTAAAAGTCTGGTTCGATGGAATGCTATGGCTATGGTTGTAAGAGCTAATAAAATTGAACCGGGTATTGGGGGACATATTTCAACATATGCTTCGCTTGCTACTTTATATGAAATTGGATTTAATCATTTCTTCCGTGGCAAAGATGGAAATCATGAAGGTGACATAATTTATTTTCAGGGACATGCAGCTCCAGGCGTTTATGCAAGAGCATTCCTTGAAGGAAGATTAACAAAAGAACAACTCGAAAATTTTAGAAGAGAATTACAACCTGGCGGAGGATTATCTTCTTATCCTCATCCCTGGCTAATGCCAGATTTCTGGGAATTTCCTACAGTTTCAATGGGTTTAGGTCCCATTCAGGCAATTTATAGAGCAAGATTTATAAGATATCTTGAGGACAGAGGTTTGAAAAAGCCAAGTGACCAGAAAGTTTGGGCTTTTATAGGTGATGGTGAAACAGATGAACCCGAGACACTTGGAGCAATTACACTTGCAGCTCGCGAAAAATTAGATAATCTGATTTTTGTTATCAATTGTAATCTTCAAAGACTTGACGGACCTGTAAGAGGCAATGGAAATATAATTCAAGAACTAGAAGCAATTTTCCGCGGTGCAGGCTGGAATGTTATTAAAGTAGTTTGGGGAAGTGATTGGGATCCTCTCTTAGAAGCAGATAAGACTGGTCTTTTAATTAAGAGAATGAACGAATCAATTGACGGCGAATCCCAAAATTATGTTACAAGAGATGGAAAATATATTAGAGAACATTTCTTCGGTAAATATCCAGAATTATTAAAACTTGTTGAGCATTATACTGATGAGCAATTAGAAAAAATGAAACGAGGCGGACACGACCCCGAAAAAGTTTACGCCGCTTATAAAGCTGCAGTTGAACATAAAGATGCACCGACTGTAATTCTTGCTAAGACTGTAAAAGGTTATGGACTTGGCGAAGCAGGCGAAGGAAAAAATATTACTCATCAACAGAAAAAATTAAATGAAGAAGAATTAAGAGAATTTAGAACACGCTTCTCAATTCCAATTAGTGACGAAGATGTTGCTAATGCACCTTTTTATCGTCCGCCAGAAGATTCTCCGGAAATTCAATACTTGAAAGAAAGAAGAAAAGCTCTTGGTGGCTATATTCCTAAAAGAGTTATTAAAGCAGCTCCTTTGAAAGCACCATCTGAAGAATTATTTGAAGAATTTTATAAAGGCTCGGATGGACACGAAGTTTCAACAACAATGGTTTATGTTAGAATTCTCTCTAAACTATTAAAGGATAAAGAAATTGGTCATTTAATTGTTCCAATTGTTCCAGATGAAGCAAGAACTTTTGGAATGGAAGCATTATTTAGACAAGTGGGAATTTATTCACATGTGGGACAGTTATATGAACCGGTTGATAAAGATACTCTTCTTTATTACAAAGAAGCGAAAAATGGTCAAATACTCGAAGAAGGAATTACAGAAGCAGGAGCTATGTCTTCTTTCATAGCCGCTGGAACAGCTTATTCAGTGCATGGAATAAATACAATTCCATTCTTTTCATTTTATTCAATGTTTGGATTTCAAAGAGTTGGAGATTTAATCTGGGCTGCAGGTGATATGCGCTGCAAAGGATTTTTGCTTGGTGCAACTGCTGGTAGAACAACTCTTGCCGGAGAAGGTCTGCAGCATCAGGATGGTCATAGTCATCTTCTTGCTTATCCTGTCCCAAATCTTTTAGCTTATGACCCGGCTTTTGCTTATGAACTTGCAGTTATTATTCGTGATGGTATTTACAGAATGTATGAAAAGCAGGAAGATATATTTTACTACATAACTATAATGAACGAAAATTATGTTCAGCCTCCAATGCCTGGTGATGTAAAAGATGGTATATTGAAAGGTATGTATAAATTTAAAGTCAGTGAAATGAAAGAACAAAAATTAAAAGCTCATTTACTTGGAAGCGGTACAATTTTAAATGAAGTAATTAAAGCAGCAGAAATTCTGGAAAATAATTATAAAGTTTCTACAGATATCTGGAGTGTAACAAGTTATAAAAATCTTCATCTTAATGCTCAAGAAATTGAACGATGGAACATGTTTCATCCCGACCAGCCAAAACTTCCTTACATCTCGGAAATTACAAAAGGAGAAACTGGTGTATTTGTTGCTGCTTCTGATTATGTTCAGATTATTAAAGATGCGATGGCTAAATGGCTGCCGGGTCCTCTTCATTCTCTTGGAACTTATGGATTTGGAAGAAGTGATAGCAGAGCTGCTTTAAGAGACTTTTTTGAAGTTGATGCCAAACACATTGTTTATGCAACTTTATATTCTTTATATAAAGAAAATAAAATTAAACTCGATGTTGTTAAAAAAGCCCAAAAGGAACTGGGAATTAATCCGGATAAACCCAATCCGGCTAAGTCATAAAAATTTTCTAACAAAATTGGAAATCAAAAATGATAGTAGATTTTAAACTTCCTCACCTTGGAGAAAATATCACTTCTGCAGATATTATTAAAGTTCTTGTAAAAGAAGGCGATAAAGTTGAAGTTGACCAGATAATTGTAGAAATCGAAACAGATAAAGCTACAATTGAAGTGCCTTCTGAGGTAAGCGGAATTATCAAGAAGGTTCATGTAAAAGAAGGAACTAAAGCTAAGGTTGGAGAACCTTTGATATCTGTTGAAGTTTCTGAAGAAGATAAATCACAAGTTGATAAACCGGAAAAAGTCAAAGAAGAATCTACTGTTGAACAGGTGCAGTCAACTCCTCAAACAGATTTCTCTGCAGCAATCGAAAATAAACAAACAAAAGTTGAATCAACTCCGTTGCAATCTGAAATCAAAGGGACAGTTAAAGAACATACTCATATGCCTCAGGTTATTGATATTCCTAAAGATGTTGTTAGAACTATTGTTCCTGCTGCTCCGTCAGTAAGAAGATTTGCCCGTGAAATTGGAATTGATATAACACAGGTGAGAGGTAGCGGTCCAAAGGGAAGAATTACAATTGATGATGTTAAAGCTTATGCAAAATTATTAAATGAGCAAATTCAAAAAGGAGGAATAGTTCCAGGTGTTCAAATCGGAATTTCGAAAGAACCATTGCCAGATTTTTCGAAATGGGGAGAAATAGAACGTTTGCCTATGAGTAATGTTCGTCGTAAAACTGCTGAGCATCTTTCTTATGCATGGAATACTGTTCCTCATGTTACACAATTCGACAAAGCTGATATTACAGAAGTAGAAAAGTTTAGAAAACAGTATGGCAATAAAGTTGAAACAGCAGGAGGCAAGTTAACCGTAACAGCAATTTTGCTAAAAGTTGTTGCATCGGCTCTAAAAATATTTCCTCAATTTAACTCAAGTGTTGATATGGAAAAAAATGAAATAATTTATAAAAAATATATCAACATTGGAGTCGCTGTCGATACGGAAAAAGGTTTGCTTGTCCCAGTGATTAAAGATGTAGATAAGAAAAATATTACTCAGCTAAGTGTAGAGCTTTCAGAAATTTCCAGAAAAGCACGCGATAAAAAATTATCTCTTGAAGAAATGCAGGGAGGCTGCTTTACAATTTCAAATCTTGGAGGAATTGGTGGAACTTATTTCACACCAATTGTAAACACACCAGAAGTTGCAATTCTTGGTGTATCTAAATCCGTTGTTGAACCAGTTTATATAGATGGTGAATTTAAACCAAGATTAATGTTGCCTCTTTCATTGTCTTATGACCACAGAATTATTGATGGTGCTGATGCAATTAGATTTCTACGATGGATTGTTAATGCTCTTGAGAATCCACTCTTAATTTTTCTTGAAGGATGATTATTTGATTACAAATTTATTTCTGAAAAATTAAACCAATGTTTATTCATAAAAGAATAATTTTAGTCTTGATTTTTTTCTTTGAAAGAGTAATAGAAATAAAATTTAATAATTAAAAAAACTGAATCAATTATATTTGTGTATTGAATAAAAAAAGAGATTAAAAAATATGTCAACAAAAACACAATTAGCAGTAATTGGAGCTGGACCAGGCGGATATGCTGCTGCATTTTTAGCTGCAGATTTAGGAATGCAGGTTACACTAATAGATATGGAAAAAAATCCAGGTGGAGTTTGCCTTTATCGCGGATGCATTCCTTCAAAAGCTTTGCTTCATGTAGCAAAATTAATTAATGAAGCAGAAGAAGCTAAAAAGTGGGGAGTAGAATTCGGCAAACCCAAAATTGATATCGATAAAATTCGTGATTTTAAAAATAGTGTTGTAAACAAATTAACAGGTGGACTTGGTCAACTTTCCAGACAGCGAAAAGTAAATTATATAAATGGCAAAGCTTCATTCCTTAATTCAAATACCTTAACTGTCACAAAAAATGATGGAACTGTAGAAGAAGTAATATTTGAAAAGGCAATAATTGCAACGGGTTCTGTGCCTGCTTCAATTCCTGGTATTTTAACTAATTCAAAAAGAATTATGGATTCTACAGCAGCTTTAGAATTAAACGATATTCCTGAAAAACTTCTTGTAATTGGCGGGGGTTATATCGGATTGGAGTTAAGTACAGTTTATGCAACACTTGGAAGTAAAGTAACTGTTGTAGAAATGATGCCTGGACTTTTACCAGGTGCCGATAGAGATTTAGTTGCTGTTCTTGAAAAAAGAATCAAAACAAAATTAGATTCAATTTATCTTGAAACAAAAGTTATTGAGTTAAAAGAAACTGAAGAAGGTATAAAAGTTAAGCTCGAAGGAAAAAATATAGACAAATCTGAGATGACATTTGATAAAGTTCTTATATCAATTGGAAGAAAACCAGTGACATCAGGATTTGGACTTGAAAATACTAAAGTCAAAGTAAATGAACGAGGTTTCATAATAGTTGATAAACAACTAAAAACAGACGACCCTAATATTTATGCAATCGGTGATGTTGTGGGGAATCCAATGCTTGCTCATAAAGCAGCTGCAGAAGGTCGCACTGCAGTTGAAGCTATTCTCGGTCACAAAGTTGTATTTGAACCAAATGCAATACCAGCAGTTGTCTTTACAGACCCGGAAATTGCATGGACTGGAATTACAGAGACAGAAGCTCAGCAAAAGGGTATTAAATACGAAGTTGCAAAATTTCCATGGGGTGCAAGCGGCAGAGCTGCTACTCTCGATAGAAATGATGGTTTAACAAAATTAATAATTGAACCTGAAACAGAAAGAATTATTGGTGTAGCTATTGTCGGGGTTGGTGCTGGAGATATGATTGCTGAAGGTACCCTTGCAATTGAAATGGGTGCAACAGTTAAAGATTTAGAACTGACAATTCACCCACATCCAACTTTGTCCGAAACATTAATGTTTGCGGCTGAACTATATTATGGTCATGCTACAGATTTATATCGGCCAAAACGAAAGTAGATTTAGAACTTGTTGCACATTTAATTGTTGAATGATTGCACAATTTTATAAATATCTATGAAAACTAAAATTTGCCTTTTCTTCCTTTTAACCTCATTAATTCATGCCCAGAATTATGATTGGGTTCGCCACGATTCTTTAGTCAAAGCTGGCGTAAATCAAATTTATGGTATTGAATTCGACAAAGCAGAGAAAACATTTGATATTGTTATTAAAGAATATCCCAATCATCCCTCTGGAAAATTTTTCAAAGCAATGATTACATGGTGGCGTATTTTACTCGATTTAGAAGATGAAAGCATGGACCAGAAATTTTATGACCAGTTGCAAGAAGTAATTGACATGTGTGATAAAATTCTGGATAAAAATCCTAAAAATATTGATGCTATCTTTTTCAAAGGGGGTTCTATTGGTTTTAGAGGCAGATTACTTGGAATTCGTGAAAACTGGATTAAAGCTGCACTAGATGGAAAAGAAGGTTTAGACCTTGTTTATAGAGCTTACAAAGCAGACCCAAAAAATGTAGATGTTCAACTTGGTTTTGGCATTTATCATTATTATGCCGAAGTAATTCCACAAAGATATCCGGCTGTTAAACCTTTCATGGTCTTTTTCCCTCAAGGCGATAAGAAAAGAGGATTAAAAGAACTTGAGAATGTTGCATGGAATGGAAGATATGCAAGAATTGAATCAAGATATTTTTTAATGACACTTAATTTTCAATTTGAAAATGATATGGATGAAGCAAGAAAATGGGGCAGACTTCTTCTTTCAGATTTTCCCAATAATCCTAACTTTCAGAAATATTATGGTTTAACTTATGTTAAAGAAAATGATTACAAAACAGCAGCAAAAATTTTTAGAGATATCTACAAAAAATGTGAAAAAGGTTTTCCAGGCTACAACAAAAGATTTAAAAGAGAAGCAAGTTATTATCTCGGGATGGATTATAAGATAAGTGAAAAAGTCGATTCTGCTATATATTATTTTGAGATATGTGAAAAACTTTCAAGAGAACTTGATAAGACTACTGAATCCGGATTTTTAATCAATACTGTTTTGTATCTTGCAATGCTATATGACCAGAAGGGACAAAGAGAAAAAGCAATCAGATATTACAATGAAGTGCTTAGAATGAGAGACAGAAATAATTCTCACGAACTTGCAAGAATGTATTTGAAAGTTCCTTACAGAAAATAAACTACAATTTTGTTGTAATTCCAAATCTATGAAGTGAACCAATTGAACCTAATGAAGAGTATGCATAATCAATAAAATAACCTGAAGCCTTGAAACCAAAACCAAGGTTAAAACCTGCCAGTCCTGCTGTAGTGCCAATTTTTAGTTCTCTTCTTTTTTCGCTGTCATAACCTATGCGAAGTTTAAAACTTTGCCCAAGTTGTATTTCACTTCCAAATGATATTTGTTTGAAACGAGAAAGAAAGTTGTCCTGTTTTTCATTAAGATTATTAAATGACCAGTAGAATCTTAAAGGAACTTTTGCAAGTTGTTTTGAAAATCCAAGTCTAATGTCCAGTGGTAAATCTTCTTTTGTATTGAAATATGAATTTAATTGTGAGCCGAGATTCAAAATTGAAAAACCAAAATTCCACAAATGTTCAGGGATTTCATAATGCAGTCCTAAATCAACTGCAGCTGCAGTAGAAGAATAATTATCAATTCCAGAGTAAATGAACTTAACATTAATTCCATAGTAAAAATTTTTGTCGAGATGATTTCCATAACCAATTAATAAAGCAACATCACCTGCACCAAAATGACCAAGTTTTAAGCCAAGAGGGTCAGCTTTCGTAAAATTGCCATAGTTAATGTATTTAACAGCTGCGCTAAATTTCCCGATAGTTTCAAATTCTTTTGAAAAAACAAACGAAGCAGAATTAATATCAATTAGATGTTTCAAGAATGAAAATGAAGATTGATTGTTTTCTAAAAAATTTATTCCAGCAGGATTATAAAAAACAACATTTGGGTCGTCGTTGTTAGCAACAAAACTTCCTGCAAGTGCAGCAGCACGAGGGCTTAAATCAAGTTCTAAGAATTTATAAACACTTTGTGAGAAAGAAATAGTTGTTGTTAAAAGAAATACAAATATTATTTTTGCTTTTGTCATAATTCTCTATTTTTAATGCACGATTTTAAAGATAATCGTTTATAAAGGCAAGGTAATAAAAAACTTTTTGAATCTTGCGGAACAATAAGAAATCTAATTCTGTTAGAAAGTGCAAAAGTTTTTATTATAATAATGAAATAAAGGAAGGAGATAAAATGAACAGTGTTAAAACTGTAATTCTAATGACAGCGATGATGGTGTTATTTATTTTAGTAGGAAATTTAGTTGGTGGTCAATCGGGGATGATGATTGCATTTATAATTTCACTTGCATTAAACTTTGGTTCATACTGGTTTTCGGATAAAATTGTTTTAGCAATGTATAGAGCACATGAAGTTACAAGAAGTGAATTTCCAGAATTATTTAATATAGTAGAAAAGCTCTCTTCAAAAGCTAATTTGCCAATGCCTAAAGTTTATGTGATTGATAGTCCAACACCAAATGCATTTGCAACAGGTCGTAATCCACAAAATGGAGCAGTTGCAGTAACAACTGGAATAATGAAAATTTTGAATAGTGATGAACTTGAAGGTGTAATTGCTCATGAATTAACTCATATTAAAAACAGAGATATTCTTGTAAGTACAATAGCTGCAACACTCGTTGGAACTATAACATTTATTGCTCGCATGGCAGGCTGGGCTGCAATGTTTGGAGGAAGCAGCCGAGATGACAGAGACAACGGAAATATTTTTTATGAATTAGCTCTCATAATTATTGCACCAATAGCTGCAATGTTAATTCAACTTGCTATTTCGCGTTCACGGGAATTTATGGCAGATGAAGGTGGTGCATTAATTTCAGGCAAACCTCTTGGATTAGCTTCTGCATTGAATAAATTGTCTCAAGCAAATGAAATGATTCCAATGCCTAATGCAGGAGCTTCTTCTGCACATATGTTTATTGTTAATCCCTTGAGTGGTAAATCTTTTGTTAAATTATTTTCTACTCACCCGCCTGTTGAAGAAAGAATTGCAAGACTCAAAGAGATTGCAGGCGGAAGAAGATAAAAGTAATTTTGTTATGAGTATGATTGATGAACATTTTATTTAATCAATAGTTATTTAATGAAAAAAAAATATCTGATACTTTTAGGATTTATTTTTGTTAATTATTCAGTATTGTTTTCGCAGACAAATCTTGAAATATGCAGTCAATTAATTAATCAATCTGTAAAAAGTATAGATTCTTTATTAAATAAAAATGATGATTCAATTAAACTCGATATAATTTTGCCTTCTTCATATGAAGAATTAAGACCATTTATTGTAAACTCATTTTTAAGTAATGGATTTAGTTTGTTGAAGGATTCTTCGAATGTTAATCTAATTTATGCATTAACTGATATTAATGTTAGCTATAGTAATATTAATCAATTTAGTTTTTTTAGTGATGATGAGTTGATTAGAGAAATTTCAATAAGCGGTTCGACAATTTTTGTTAATAAATCACAGCAGCCTTATAAATTTTATTATAATTATTCAGATACAGTTAAATACATTGATATAGAATCACTCGAGAACAAAAACCTGAAATTTACTCAAGGGAAAATTCCTGAACAGCCGATATTAAAAAATTTGATTCAGCCAGTAATAATTGTTGGAGTATTAATATCAACAGTCATTTTATTTTTTACGGTCAGAAGCAGATAGTCTTTCCAATTTTTTTAGCATTAATGATTTAATTATCTTTACAATTGAATCAATTTAAAATTCGGAGTTATCTTGATAAAAAGAATATTTCTTTTTTCTGTTATTGTATTACTAATTGCAGCGTGCTCTGGAACAGTTGATACTTCTAAGTTTAGCGCAGAAGAATATTTTAAGTATGCATTAGAACTTTATAACAAAGAAGATTATGAACAGGCTGTAATAGAATTCCAGAATATTTTGATGCAGTTTACAGGTAGCACAATTAATGATGATGCTCAATATTATCTTGGAATGACATATTTCAAAAAAGAACAATATTTGCTTGCAGCTTATGAATTTAGCAAGTTGATTCAGAATTATGCTACAAGTCCATATGTGCCTGATGCTCAATTTATGCTTGCAGAATCTTATTATAAATTATCTCCACCATATCAACTTGACCAATCTTATACTAAAAAAGCAATCGAAGAATTTCAAGCTTTTATAGATATTTTTCCATCGAATCCAAAGGTAGAAGAAGCTGAAAGAAAAATAAAAGAGTTGAATGATAAACTTGCACAGAAAGATTTTCAAAGTGCATTGATTTATGAAAAAATGGAATATGACAAAGCAGCAATGAATTATTATGAGCAGGTATTCGAAACATATCATGATACAAAATATGCCCCGATGGCATTGTATAATAAAATTAAAATAGAAGTAAGGAAAGGTTTAATAAACGAAGCACTCGCAGATATCAGCATTTTTTTGAGTAGATATCCGGACGATGTAAATGCAAATGAAATAAGAAAATTAGAAACTGAATTAACTAACAAACACAATGAACTCACAACAGAGAAAAAGTAAAAAAGTACAAGATTCTATTGTTACGATGACAGAACTGGTTTTGCCCAATCATACAAATCAGCTTGGAAATTTGCTCGGCGGGCAATTAATGCAATGGATTGATATTTGTGCAGCACTTTCAGCTTCAAAACATTCTCAACGAGTTTGTGTAACTGCTTCGGTAGATAAAATTGATTTTCATCATCCAATTAAAGTTGGACAGGTTGTGACTATAACTGCACGAGTCAATCGTGCTTTTAGAACATCTATGGAAGTGGAAGTAGAGGTTTATGCAGAATCACACACAGAGGGCACAAGAGTTCACACTAATTCTGCTTTTTTAACATTTGTAAGCGTTGATGAAAATGGTAAACCAGTAGAAACTTTTGAAATTATTCCAGAAACTGAAGATGAAAAAAGAAGATTTGAAGAAGCACTGCAAAGAAGACAAAAGAGACTTAATGCAGGGTAAAATTACCTTATTATTTTTATTCATCTCACTTAATATTTATGCACAAATTCCATTAAATGGTTTTTGCAGATTTCGTGAATTTTCTACAAAAGCCAATTCTTTAAATATTTTGGCAGTAGATGTAAATAATGACGGCTGGCGTGATTTAATTACTTTTTCCAATCAAAGTAAAAATTATAATGTGCAAATCTGGTCTAAAGAAAAATTTTCAAATCCATCAGAAAGATTTTTAAATTTTTCTCTCTATGATTTGAAACTAAAAAGTACTCAAGCTCGAATTACTAAAAAGTATGTTTACCTTTCGAGAAAAGAACGATTGCTTGGTATATCTTCTTTTTCTTCAACCGGAAATATGTTCATAAATTCAAAAGTGAAATTGAGAGGATTTGCTTCTGATTTTGATATGCAGGACATAGACAATGATGGAAACAGCGAAATATTAATTTATGGAAGTGCTTATGAGGGATTATCAATTTTTAATGAATCAAAAAAATTTTTGATTGAAAAGAAAATTAATACCAATCGAATCTTTCCTTATGCTTCATTTATCGACCTTGACTACGACGGTTTTAATGATATAGCTGCAGTTGATTTATTCACAAATTCAATAATCTTTTTTTACAATAATCGAGCTGGTGATTTTAAGCAAAGCAGAACTTTGAATGTTTTTAGTGATATTCAACAATTTAAAGCTGTTGATGTAAATTCAGATGGATTTAATGATTTGATATTTGTTGATAGAAATCAATTCGTAATTCTAAAAGGTGATTCTGTTTCTTCTTTCAGTAAAAAAATTTTTATCAGTTGCCCTGTTCATCCTGACAAGTATATAATTTTTGATTTTAATGCAGATGGTTATAATGATATTGCTTTTATCAATAGAGATTCAGGAACTCTTTACATTATTTATTCTAAGAATACCGAGGCTTTTTATTATCCAGTTCTTTATTTGAAGAGAAATGGTATAGTTGATTTTGAAAGCTATGTAGACCGTGGTGGAAGAAAACTTGTAGTTTTAGACAAGTATGGAAAAATTTATTTGATTGACAAAGTTATTTCCTTAAATGATGATTTAGCAATTTCCATTCAATCAAAATCTGGAACAGTTGGAAGTTTTAGTTATATGTATCAAACAATGAGTGGATTATTTTTTCTGGATGAAGAGGAATTGAGCTTGAATGTTTTACTTGGAGGAAGAGGAAATTATTTTGAAAGATATTTTAAAGTTCCATTGTCCAATGCATATAAAAAAGTGTTTGTCGACGAAACTGATATTGAAAGCAGAACATTTTATTTTTATTCACCGGATAATTCTTTGATTGAAATAATAAAAATAAACTTTGAAAAAAATGATATTAGTAGAAGAATCTTATATGCTAAAGGAAATATTTTAGAACTGAAAATTATAAGTGATACTCAAAATAATCGGCAAACAATTTTTGTTCTGTCAAAGAAGGAGAAAACTCTTTTTATTGAATCATTTGAGTATAGAGATTTCAGGTATGTTAAATCCGGTTTCGAAGAAATCTCTCGTAATGTTGAAGAAGCTACATTTTCTTACGGCACAAATAAAGAAATTTATTTCTTTACAAGATTTAATAATGTTTTTTATCTCAACAAATCACTTTATGATAAAAAAGCAGGAAGTCCAATAAATATAGCTACAACTGTGCTCGATAAATCTCAATATTACTCAGCAGAATTACAAAGTTTCAGCAGTCAAAATAACATTGACAAACCAGTTGTTGGTTTAATCAGCGACAGCAGTAAAACAAATATGACAATTTTTTTCAGAGGCCATTTTAGAACAATTTCATTACCTGATTTCTCTCATTTGAAAGATTATCTTAATTTCTACGAGTCCGATGAAACAAATAATTTTTTGTTGTATGACAAAATAAGAGGCTTAATGAAAAGAATTTCATTTTCTAAAAATTATTTGACATATAAGATTGATAATGTTTTTGAATCCAAAAACATCAATAGTTATATTGCAATTCGATTAAGAAATAATATTGATATGATTGTTTATACAGATTCATCAAATAATCTAATAAGGTTTAAATATATTCGATAATGAAAAAATTTCTTATTGCAATAAATCTGATATTTATCAACTTATCTGTAGCACAAAACCTTGATTCTCTTTATTCCGAATTTTTATATATCAAAGGAATACAAAGTGATAGAAAAATTACAGTTGCCTTAGCAGACACTCAGCATCCAAAATGCGGTTTTGGGATTGTAAATTCAGTTAAGTTGAATTTCAATAGATTCAAAACAAAAGAGAAAGCTAAAATTGCTCAGTTATCAACCAGACCAGTTACAGATACAAGCATTGTCACACCTTCCGGTAAATTAAGAATACATTTTAATAAAACAGGTATTCATTCACCAAAATATGATTTGAAAGAATTGGCTCTTGCAGCTGATTCAGCTTATAATTATGAAGTATATATTTTAAGATATCCGCCACCTCCAGCTGATTTTGGCGAAGGAGGTGATGATAAGTATGATATTTATATTCAAAATCTTACAGGCGGCTTATACGGCTACACTGAAATTGAAACTTTGATTGGCAATGATAGATATACAAGCTACACTGTAATTGACAATGACTATTCTGATACTTATACAAAAGGAATTGACGGAGCAAAAGTCTCTGTAGCACATGAACTTCATCATGCAATTCAAGTTGGAAATTATGTTTATAGAAATGCAGACCAGTTTTATCATGAAATTACTTCGACAGCTATGGAAGAATTTGTTTTCGATAGTATTAATGATTACTATGCTTACATGCCCTCATTTTTTAGAAATCCTCAAAGAGCATTTCCTTATAATGATGGCTATAATCTTGCAATCTGGAATATTTTTTTGAAGGAACGTTTTGGCTTTGATATACTTAAAAGAATTTGGGAACTCATGCCGAACGAACGAGCACTTAATGCTATTGCTGATGCTGTTGCTGAACATGGTTCAACTTTCAAAAATGAATTTGCTTTGTTTGGTCAATGGATTTTCTTTACAAATTATCGGTCAATTCCAAATAAATATTTTAAGGAAGCAGAAAATTATCCTTTGGTAAAAACTTCTATGACTGTTAATTTTACACCACCTTCGTCTTCAATAGATATTTCATCTGAACCGGTCTCAACAAATTATTTTGCATTTGTTAACAATACAAAATCAGTTCCTGATACTTTTGTTTCAATTATTTCAAATTCAGATATCAATCAGGCAATAAGTAATCCATCCAATACATTATTGTTAAAATATATTCTTGCTAATCAGAGCGGGACAGGCTACAAACATATTATTGATAATTATTTTTCAAAAATTGAATGTGATAATTCTTTTCTTTTGACTGAATCAAATATTTTGAACAACAAATTAATTAATGATGGTCAAATAATTACCGAAGAAGTTGATTATGCTTTTCCACAGCCATTCCGATATTCAACTGATGAGTATATTTATTTTCCTGCAGAAAGAACCAAATCTGGTTATGCTAATTTATATGTTTATTCAATTGATATGGATTTGGTTTATTCAGGTGAACATAAAATTTACTCCTCAGATAAAACAGTGATAAAATGGGATGTGCGAAATAATGAAATGGAAAAACTTGCAACTGGAATTTATTTCTATGTTGTAAGTTCTGGAGATAATATTAAAAAGGGAAAATTTGTAATCTATAATGACTGAATATTCGTTACAAATAGAAAATCTTGTTAAATATTTTGGAAGAAGACTGGTCTTCAACGGAATCAATGCTTCTTTTAGGTCTAAAAATATTTATGGCATTGCAGGTCCGAATGGTTCTGGCAAATCAACTTTTGTAAAAATTATTGCCAACTTAATTTCTCCAACTCGTGGTAAAGTAACTCACAGATATGAAGATAAAATTATAATCAGCGAAGAACTTCATAATTATATTGGATTTGTTTCACCATATCTTTTTCTTTATGATGAATTTACTGCAGAGGAGAATTTAATTTATTTTTCAAAAATTCGTGGAATTAATTTCAATAAAGATTATTCGGATTTCCTTCTTTCGCAAATGAATTTGTTTGATAGAAAAAATGATTTAGTTCGTGGTTATTCATCTGGAATGAAACAAAGACTAAAATTTATTTTTGCTTTGCTTCATAAGCCCAGATTAATTATTCTCGATGAACCAACTTCGAATCTTGATAATTTTGGAAAAGATAAAGTTTATGAAATGATTTCGAAAGAAGGTGAGGAAAATCTAATTGTTATTGCTTCAAATGAATTGGATGACCTAAAGTTATGTTCTCAAATTATAAATCTGGAAGATTTTAAGAACAAAAATGAATAATGGAAAAGAGGGGGTTGCCTAAAAAGTAAGATTATATAAAAGAACAAAGATTTAAACTGACTCGCCTTTTAATTTATACAACGAGCAGACTATCACAGATTATTAAATTACTTTTTAGTCAACCTCCCAATTATTAATCAGGTTTGTGATTCAATATCAGTTGATTGTTGAGGTATTTCTTCAGTTTCTACTTTAACTTTAACCACAACTTTTTTTACAGGAATTGATAAGTTAACTGCAATGCCCGGCATATGAACATCTGTAGGAAAGAATAAAGCGAAATAACCTTCTTCTGCAATCAAAAAATTTCCGTTCCCTTTTAGAAACATTACATCTTTTTCAGAATTATATTCTTCTGTTACAATCATTTTTACTGGATTAGAGTAGCCCATCTTTTCTTTGCCAGAAACAATATATTGAATGTCAATATATTTTTTGTGTGCTTCCCATTTGCCAGCAGTTATTGGTTTTGTATCATAATTTTGCACAACAGCATAAATATTTTCGCCTTCTATTTCATATTTGCCGGGCTCAAGAGAAATTAAGTCATTATTCTGTAGATATTCAAATGCAGTTTGAATTCTTTTTCCAAGAGGAAAGTAAAGATGAGCATTTTTTAGTTGATCAAAAATCATAATTTCTCCTTAAAATGTATTTCCTGATTGTAAATTAAGAAATTATAATTCAAATAAAACTCCTGCTGTTATAACATAAAAATTATTTTTTAATTCTTTTATTCCAGGTAATCTGTCTAATTTCAAATTAAGAAAAACATAACGAACATCGCCTGTTAAAATTAAATTGCCCAAACCAAGTTCTGCACCAATACCGAGGTGATAACCAAATTCACTTTTTGTTTCATCTTTAAATCCCAATGAGTTAAGGCTATTAGAGTAATCAATTTTTGTGTTATACCAGCCGGCACCCACAGTTCCATAAAGCAAAGGGAAAAAGTATAATAATCCACTTACCATAACTGGATACATTTTTGTTTTAACAGCACCATTTTCATAATCTTCGCTTCTGTAGTTAATTGAAGCTTCGAGAGCCAAGCTGTTTGCAAGATAAATTCTTCCCATTGCACCAAGCAGTAAAGAACCTTCTGCATCTTCTGATTTGTGATAACCTAATTGTGGACCAATAGCAATTGTTTGAGCTTTCAAAGAAGCAAATGAAAAAATTGTTACGAAAAGTAATAACGCTATTTTTTTCAACATACAACCTCCGCTGAAATTATTTTATAACATTAAATTTAATGTGAGAAGGATAATCTTTTGAAAAATAAACTTTATGAACAGCTTTTTGAAAATCTTTTTCTTCCGCAGAGTAAATATCAACAAATTTTTGTGGATTACGATCAAAGAATGGGAAAAAGCTGCTTTGTATCTGCACCATTATTTTATGACCTTTAAGAAATGTGTGGTCAATATCATTTAATTTGATTTTTACTTCTGTAATTTTATTTGGTATGAATGGCTCAGGCTTTTCGTAGCTGTTTCTAAATTTTCCTCTCATAATTTCATATCGAATTAATCTTTGATAACCACCATATTCTACATTATTTGGATTCGGCTCAGGATTTTCTTCTCCTTCTGGATATACATCAATTATCTTTACAATCCAATCGGCATCAGTTCCAGTTGTTGATACATATAAATCAGCATAAATTGGTCCAGCAACTGTAACATTATATTCAAGTGGTTCTGTTTCATAAACCAATACATCAGGCCTTGATGCAGCAAATCTTTGGTCTTCACTCATATAAGTTCTTAAATACATTTGTCTTGAATCATAAAATTTAGATGTGTAAGGGACAGGTTTATTCGGGTCGCTAATAAATTCATCAAATAATATTTTTTTGTTTGAAGGTTTTTCCTGACTTAATTTTCCTTTTGGTGATAGATATAAAAATTTTGTTTCAGAATTTTTTGGTGGCCACTCATCATAATATTTCCATTCGTTTATTCCTGTTCTATATGTTATAACTTCAGGTAAATTTAATTCGCCTTCATTTTTAAGATAATATTTGAAGAACGGAGTAAGAATATTTTTGTTGTAATACTCGCTTGTATTTTCCGGAAATGTAAAATCGCCAAAAAAGTTTCCATTACTTCTTGCCCAGCCTCCATGACTCCAGGGTCCCATTATCAAATGACAATTGTTCAATGGATTTTTTTCTTCAATAGATTTGTAAATGTTCAAAGGTCCGTATAAATCTTCTGAATCATACCAGCCGCCAACAATTAGAACAGCTGATTTGACATTTCTAAAATGTGGAAGATTATTTCTGCTTTTCCAGAATTCATCATAAGTGCCATGCTGAAGAATGGAATTCCAGAACTGAAGTTTGTTATGAAAAAATTTTTCATTAATATTTTTGATTGGTCCAAGTTTCAGAAAAAAATTATACATATCAGGAGAATCATAAGGCTCAATTGTTTTCCACTTTGTAGTTAAACTATCTCTTGGCTGGTCAAATGATTTGAAGAAATTAAACGACATTGACAAAGTTAAAGCACCATTATGATGCATGTCGTCGCCAATAAACCAATCTGCAATTGGAGCCTGAGGCGATACAGCTTTTAGTGCTGGATGTGAGTCAATTAAACTCATGGCTGCATAAAATCCCGGATAAGAAATTCCCCAGATTCCAACATTGCCATTATTGTGCTTAATATTTTTGATTAACCAGTCAATGGTATCATAAGCATCAGTTGTTTCATCTACATCATTATTATTTTTTTTATCTGGAATGTATGGGCGCATGTTTTCATATTCACCTTCACTCATGAATTTTCCGCGAACATCCTGATAAACAAAAATATATCCATCTTTTGCAAAATCTTCATTTGGTCCAAGAATTTGTGGATAATTATCTTCGCCGTAAGGTGATACACTGTAAGGAGTTCTTACCATCAAGATGGGATAATTTTTTGTAGTATCTTTTGGTGTGTAAACTGCAGTAAAAAGTTTTATTCCATCGCGCATTGGTATTCCATATTCTTTCTTAGAATAATTTTCTTTTATCCATTCGATACCCTGTGCATTTAACAGAGAAAAAATAAAAATGAATAAAAGTAATAATCTTTTTTTCATCTCAGCTCCTTAAGAAAATTTGATGATGATAAAAATATTTCAGCTTGTTGTATATTTTCTTTTTTCCCCAGGTCGAAAAAAAAGTTTTTGCTATGGTCATAAAATGTAATTCTTTTTTCTACTGCAACTGCAAGATAAAAATCAATTATTGAAAAAACATCATCATTCGGGAAATATTTGAAAATATCAGGATTGACAACATGAATTCCACTAAATGCATATTCATTCAATTGACTTGATGGTGTTCGGACTATTTTAGCTTCTGAAGTTTTAGAGTTTTTCCATCCGCATAAATTATTTTCATTGTCAAAAAGAAAATATCTTGACGAGTTTCTTTTTTGAACAGCAATTGTAGCAATGGCATTTTGTTTTTTATGATATTCATAAAAATCTATCAAGTTAATGTCACTTAATATGTCGACATTGTGAATGAGAAAGGAAGTTCCATCATCAAAAAAAGATGATGCTTTTTTTAATCCACCGCCTGTATCGAGCAGTAAATTTCTTTCATCAGAAATAAAAATTTCAGCATCAAATTTATTCTTTTCAATAAAATCAATTATTTGTTCTGCTAAATGATGAACATTAATAATTATTTCATTGAAGCCGAACTTGATTAATCTTTTTATTATGATTTCAAGCAATGGGATGCCATTTATTTTAATCAATGCTTTAGGTATTGAATCTGTTAAAGGTCTTAATCTTGTTCCAAGTCCAGCTGCAAGTATAAATGCTTTCATGCTTAGTTGTTTTTGGTTTTAAAAAGCTGAGTATGATTTACTTTTACTTGAATATCATATTGACTTCTAAGATACTCTGCTAATTTTTCTGCAAAATAGACTGAGCGGTGCTGGCCTCCAGTGCATCCAAAATTTATCATTAAATCTTTCCAGTCTCTTGAAATGTAATTCTCAATTGATTGAGATACTATATTAATTACATTTTTCAAAAACTTTTGTGCTTCTGGCATTGAATCGAGAAAATCTTTAACTGCTTTGTCTGTTCCATTAAGATTTTTGAACTCATCTAATTTTCCTGGATTTGGAATTGCACGACAGTCAAAGACATATCCACCGCCGTTTCCGGAAGCATCTGCTGGAATTTTTTCTTTGTATGAAAAACTATTTATTCGAACAGTAAGTTTATCGGATTTATTCCATTCAAAATTTTTTATTTCATTTAATTTTATTAATTGATTAAGAACAGAAAACAATTCAGGAACTTTTATTTTTGTTTTAATCTTACTCAAAATATATTCAACATTTTTTATTGCATAAGGAATGCTTTGAATGAAATGAGATTTGCCTTCAAACAAACCGCGATAACCATAAGCTCCAAGCATTTGCAAAAGTCTGATTAGAACAAATGCATCAAAATATTTAAGAAATTCTTTGTTGTTGATTTTTTTTATTTGATTAACACAAATTAAATAGTAGTCAAGAAGTTCTTCACGAAGATTTACCGGAATATTTGCTTTTGAGTCATAAAGTAGCGAAGCAATATCATATTGAAGAGCTCCTTTTCTGCCACCCTGATAATCAATAAAGTAAAGCTCATCATTTTTTATCATTATGTTGCGGGAATTAAAGTCACGATACATAAAATAATTTGAATCAGCTGATAGAAGAAATTTTGTTAATGTATGAAAATCGTTTTCAAGTTTTTGTTCATCAAAATTAATTTCAAATGCTTTTGCAAAGTAGTATTTGAAATAATTTAAATCCCACATTATAGATTGTTCATCGAAAGCTGGACGGGGATAGCAAACGGAAAAATCTAAGTTAACTCTGCCTCTAATTTGAAATTTTGGGAGCTCTTCAATTGCTTTTTTGTAATAAGAAATTACATCTTCAGGAAATTTATTATGATTGCGTTTAGAGTTAAGATAAGAGAATAAAGTAATATCACCGAGGTCTTCGAGCAGGTAGATGTCCATGCTTAATTTTGAAGATAAAATTCTTGGAACATTTAAATCGTGTTTGGCAAAATGCTTTGTAAGATAAATGAAAGCTCTGTTTTCTTTTTTATTATTATTGTATACACCAATTGCAGTTTTACTTTCTCCTGTAATTCTAAAATATTTCCTATTTGAACCTGAGCCTGTAATTTCATCAAAAGAATTTACTTTTTGATGTGACCAATTTTGAAATAATTTTTCAAGTTCATTTTTGAAATTCATTATTACCTCGAATTTACTCATCAGATTCTGAATAATTTAAAATTGGGCGCAGCCATTTTTCTGCTTCTTTCAAACTAATTCCTTTTCGTTTATGATAATCGTAAACCTGGTCTTTGCCAATTTTCCCAACATTGAAATATTTTGCTTCTGGATGAGCAATATATAAACCACATACAGAAGATGCCGGATACATTGCCAAACTTTCCGTTAATTTAATCTGAATATTTTCTTCTACATTAAGAATTTTCCAGATGGTAATCTTTTCTGTGTGGTCAGGTTGAGCTGGATAGCCCGGTGCGGGACGAATGCCCTGATATTTTTCTTCAATTAATTCTTCATTTGAAAATTTTTCATCAGGAGAATATCCCCATAATTCTTTACGAACTTTTTCATGCAACAATTCAGCAAAAGCTTCTGCAAGTCTATCTGCCAATGCTTTGACCATGATTACATTATATTCGTCATGTTCATTTGTAAATTGTTCAATTAAATTTTCAATCCCTATTCCTGCAGTAACAGCAAAAGCTCCAATATAATCTTTGATTTCTGTTTCTTTAGGTGCAATAAAATCTGCAAGTGCAAGATTGGGAATACCCTGAGATTTGATTGTTTGCTGTCTTAATGTATGAAGTATAGCAAGAATTCCTGATCTTGTGTCATCTGTGTAAATTTCAATATCATCGTCTAATGAATTAGCGGGGAATAAACCAACAATTCCATTGGCAGTTAATAAATTTTCTGAAATTATTTTATTTAGAAGTTTGTTGGCATCATCAAATATTTTTTTTGCTTCATTTCCATAATCTGCATTCTCAAAAATTTTTGGATAACGCCCTTTAAGTTCCCACACCTGAAAGAAAGGAGTCCAATCAATATAATTTTTTATTTCATTGAGAGGATAATTTTTGAAAATAGTAATTCCTAATTTATTTGGTCTTTTTACTTTATAGTTTTTCCAATCAAGAATAAGTTTATTTTTTCTTGCCTGTTCAATAGATATAAATTCTCTTTCAATTTGTTTTTTGTTATGTGCTTCTCTTAATCTTTCATATTCATTTCTTATTTCTTCTATAAACTTATCTTTTGTTTCTTTATTTAATAAATTGCTTACTACACCCACACTTCGAGATGCATCAAGAACATGAATTGTAGCACATGAATAGTTTGGAGCAATTTTAACTGCAGTATGAATTCTTGATGTAGTTGCGCCGCCAATCAACAATGGAATTTTCAAACCCATTCTCTCCATTTCTTTTGCAACATGAACCATTTCATCAAGAGAAGGAGTAATTAATCCACTCAGTCCAATGATGTCAACATTTTTTTCTACTGCTGTAGATAAAATTTTATCAGATGGAACCATTACTCCCAAATCTATTACAGTATAATTGTTGCAGCTCAGAACCACGCCAACAATATTTTTTCCGATGTCATGAACATCACCTTTTACAGTTGCTAATAATATTGTGCCGGAAGTTTTATCTCCAGATGAATTAATTCTGCTTTGTTCAATGTAAGGAATTAAAATAGCAACTGCTTTTTTCATTACTCTTGCGCTTTTGACCACCTGAGGCAGAAACATTTTACCTGAACCAAATAAATCTCCGACTATGTTCATTCCTTCCATTAGCGGTCCCTCAATAATTTCAAGAGGATTAGAATATTTTTTTCTTGCTTCTTCAATATCAATTTCAATAGAATCTACAATGCCATTTATTATTGAGTGTTTCAATCTTTCTTCTACCGAAGAAGTTCTCCAGCCCTCACTTATAATTTCTTTTTTGGAATCTTTGTTTATAGAATTTGCATATTCAATTAATCTTTCAGTTGCATCGGGTCTTCGGTTAAATAATACATCTTCAACTCGTTCTAATAAATCTTTTGGAATTTCTTCGTAAACAGTTAATTGTCCTGCATTAACAATTCCCATATCCATGCCTGCTTCGATAGCATGATAAAGGAATGCAGAATGAATTGCTTCTCTTATAACATCATTTCCTCTGAAAGAAAATGAAATATTGCTTACGCCTCCGCTGACTTTACAGAGAGGAAGATTTTTTTTAATCCATCTTGTAGCTTCAATAAAATTAATTGCATATTGATTATGTTCTTCTATACCAGTTGCAATAGCAAAAATGTTTGGGTCAAAAATTATATCCTGCGGTGGAAAGCCGACTTCTTCAGTTAAAATTTTATAAGCTCTTTTACAGATGTTAATCTTTCTTTCAAATGTATCTGCTTGGCCTTGTTCATCAAAAGCCATAACAATAACAGCTGCACCATATCTTAAAATTTTTTTTGCGCGTTCTTTAAAAGCTTCTTCTCCTTCTTTTAATGAAATTGAATTAACAACACCTTTCCCCTGAAGACATTTTAGGCCTGCTTCAATTACACTCCATTTTGATGAATCAATCATAATCGGAACCTTTGCAATATCAGGTTCTGAAGCAATGTATTTCAAGAATTTAGTCATAGCTTCTTCTGAATTAATCATTGCTTCGTCCATGTTGATGTCAAGCATTTGAGCACCATTTTCAACCTGTTCTCTAGCTACTGATAAAGCTTCTTCATATTTATTTTCTCTTATGAGTCGGGCAAATTTTTTCGAACCAGTAACATTTGTTCTTTCTCCAATATTTACAAAATTTGTCTCGGGTCGAAAGATTAAAGGTTCTAATCCGCTTAATCTTAAGTAAGGTTCTACAGAAGGAATTTTTCGAGGAGGATATTTTTTTGCAATTTCTGAAAAAGCTTTAATGTGATCAGGAGTTGTTCCGCAGCAACCGCCAACAATATTGAAAAATCCTTCTCTTGCAAATTCTTCGAGAACTTTTGCCATTGATTCAGGTGATTCATCATATTCTCCAAATTCATTAGGCAAGCCTGCATTAGGATATAAGCTTACAAAGACATTTGCTATTTGAGAAAGTTCAGAAATAAAAGGTCTCATTTGAACAGGTCCTAATGAGCAATTTAATCCCACACTTAATAAATTTTTTGTGTGAGAAATTGATATCCAGAATGCTTCTGTTGTTTGTCCCGATAAAGTTCTTCCGCTCATATCGACAATGGTTCCGGAAATCATAATAGGAATTTGAAGATTTAATTCATCACACAATTCCATAATTCCAAACAGAGCTGCTTTAGCATTCAGAGTATCAAATATGGTTTCAAGCAGAAGAATATCTGCACCTCCGTCAATTAATCCGCGAGCTTGTTCTTTATAAGCATCTTTTACTTCATCAAATGTTACAGCACGAAAACCCGGGTCGTTTACATCAGGCGATATTGATAATGTTTTATTTGTTGGACCAAGTGCACCTGCTACAAAACGAGGTTTGTCGGGATTTTTTTTCGTAAACTCTAAGGCAACTTCTTTAGCAATTCGAGCTGCATTAAAATTAATTTCATAAACTAAATTTTCTGTTTTATAATCTGATTGAGAAATTTTTGTAGCATTAAAAGTGTTAGTTTCTATTATATCTGCATCGGCTTCAAGATATAGTCTGTGAATTTCTTTTATAATTTCTGGTTGAGTTAAAACGAGTATATCGTTGTTTCCTTTTAAGTCTACAGGATGATTTTTGAATTTATCTCCTTTAAAATCATTCTCGCTCAATTTATACTGCTGAATCATAGTTCCCATGGCTCCATCGAGAACCATGATTCTTTCATTTAATATTTTTGTTAACTGCTTTAGAGTATCCATAAAATCCTTTCTTTATAATTGAGTCAAAGAATATTTTTATTAATCAATGATAATGATTAATTTTCGTTCAAATATAATAAATAAATGAGAAGTTTATGATAGTTGTTACTGGCGGCGCTGGATTTATTGGCAGCGCAGTAGTATGGAAATTAAATAAAATGGGAATTGATAAAATTATAATTGTTGATGAACTTGGCACAGATGATAAATGGAAAAATCTTAATGGATTAAGATACGCTGATTTTTTTCATAAAGATGATTTTATCGGGTTAGTGTTGCAGCGTGCTGTGCCTTTTAAAATTTCTGCAATTATTCATCTAGGAGCTTGTTCTTCTACTACTGAAAAAGATGCAGATTATCTAATGGATAATAATTTTCATTATTCACAAGAACTTGCTTTGTATTCTCTTGAAAACGAAATTAGATTTATTTATGCTTCTTCTGCAGCTACTTATGGAGATGGGTCAAAAGGTTACAACGACGATGAAACACAACTTGAAAAATTAAGACCACTAAATATGTATGGATATTCAAAACATCTTTTTGATTTGTGGGTTAAGAGAAATGGCTTGCTTAATAAAGTAGTAGGACTAAAATATTTCAATGTATATGGACCAAATGAATATCACAAAGGTGATATGAGAAGTGTTGTTCATAAAGCTTTTGAACAGATTAGAGATACTGGCAAAGTAAAATTATTCAAATCTTACAGAAGTGATTACAAAGATGGTGAACAAAAAAGAGATTTCATTTATGTCAAGGATGCAGTTGATATTACACTTTTTTTTCTTGAACATAAAGACAAAAATGGAATTTACAATGTAGGAACTGGAAAAGCTCAAACTTGGATAGAACTTGTTACAGCATTATTTAATGCATTGGAAAAACCTGTTAATATAGAATTTATTGATATGCCAGATGAGATACGCGACAAATATCAATATTTCACACAAGCGAATTTGGAAAAACTTAGAGCTGCAGGTTATGATAAACCTATAATGAATGTCCAGCAGGGAGTTGATGATTATGTTAAAAATTATCTGCTAAAGTATCCTTATCTTGCAATGAATTCTGATTAAAGAAAAAATTCTTATGGTGTTAATTTGACAAAAGAATTTTCAAAAGGGGAATTTAGAAAACGACTTTACTTTTTCACTCTTAAATTAATAGAATTTATTGACCAGCTTCCGAAAGATAATGTATCACAAAGAATTGGTGATGAACTTTTCAGCAGCGGCACAAGTGTTATAAGCAATTACATTGAAGCTACTGCAGCAACAACAAAAAAGGATTTAAACAATTACACAATTGCATCTCTTAAATTTGCAAATGAATGTAAATTATGGCTGGCTCTTGTAAGAGACAGCAAGAGAGCAAATCCAGAAAAAGTAAAATGGTTTCTTGATGAACTTGATGAAATTTCTACTATTCTTGCCGAAACAATTTCTTAAATAACAAATCAAAAATTTCAGGATAAATTATGCAGCTTGCTACTTTGTGTTATGTTATTGATAAAGACAAAACTTTAATGCTACATCGTGTAAAGAAAAAAAATGATGTTCATGAAGGAAAATGGAATGGACTTGGTGGAAAATTTGAACATGGCGAAACACCGGAAGAATGTGTAATAAGAGAAGTAAAAGAAGAATCTGGTTTGCTGATTAAAAATCCTAAACTTCATGGATTTATTACTTTTCCGATGTTTGACGGAAAAAAAGATTGGTATGTTTTTCTCTTTACAGCAAGAGAATTTGAAGGAAATTTAATTGATTCACACGAAGGCATATTAAAATGGATTCCAAATGATAAACTTTTAGAGCTGAATTTATGGGAAGGAGATAAAATTTTTATCCCATGGCTTTTTCAGGATAAATTCTTTAGTGCAAAATTTATTTATGAAAATGGAACATTAAAGAGCTATGATGTAAAGTTTTATTAGTTATCTAAAATGTAATATCATTTTATTTTTTGTTTGTAACTAAAAATTATCTTAACTCATTGCAACTTTCTTTTCAAAAAACCTTTTATCAAATCATTTACAGCATCTGGATTTTCGAGTGGAGAAAGATGACCTGCTCTTGGAATTATTGCAAATTCAGAATTGGGAATTTTTTCTGATATTGAACGCATAACTTGTGGTGGTGTAAGTTTATCAAATGAACCGCATAAAATTAATGTTGGAATTTTTATTTGCGGCAAGAAAGACGATGTATCTGTTCGGCTCATAATTGCTATTATTGCTCCTTTAACACCTGTTGGATTGTGTTGATAAGATTTATTTAGTATGGAAGAGAACAATTCTTTTTGTTCTTCAATTGTTTCATCTGCAAGACAGGTTGGCACAAAATAATCAACAAATTTTTTTAGACCTTCTGTATTAATCATATTGATATTTGAAGAGCGTTTTAATTTTCCGGCATTATCATCTGCTTCGGTTCTTGTGTCGCATAAAATTAATGCACCAAACAATTCCTGATTTCTTTCAATTGCTCTTAAAGCAATGTAGCCACCCATTGATAAGCCGCATAAAACAGGTTTCTGTAATTTTAATTCTTCGATTATTGAAAATAAATCTTCGACATAAAATTCCATTGTGTATTGTCCATCACCAACATAACTTTCTCCTAAGCCTCGAACATCGTATGCAATGCAGTAATAATTATCTTTTAGTGCATCAATTTGATTTTGCCACATTGTGTAATCGTAAGGAAATCCATGAATAAAAATAATTGATTTGTTTTCAGGATTGCCGAATGTATTTACCGATAAACCATTAATTGTAAGCTTCATAACAATACCTTTACTTTATTTTTCGTAAATTAAGAACACTTATATATGAAAAGTTATATTTATTATGGGAAAGATTCAAAAAATTCTTTTTTATGAAAAACGCATCAGGTTACTGGCAGTAATCACAGGATTAGTTTTTATAACTTTATTAAGTTCTTTGAGAGATAATCTTAATTCTCAAGTAGAAAATTTTATGAGATTATTGAGCGGGAGAAAGAACACAGATAGTTCAATTGTAATTATTCATATTAATAATAACGATATAGAAAGATTAGGTGGATGGCCCATCAAACGAAGTTATTATGCATTATTGATAAATGAACTAACAAAATTCAATGTAAAAAAAATTGGAATAGAAGTTTTACTATCAAATAATTTAGCTGTTCAGTCAATTTATAATGATTTGTTAAAGGAAGAATTGTTGAAATCAGGCAAAGTTGTTCTTTCGTCAATTGTTACTAATCAAAGTAAAACAGGTGAATTTTATGAGAGGGATACTTTAATTTATTCTCAACCTAAAATTGACTTGCCTCAATTGTTATCAGGTCATTTAAATTACATTGTTAAAGATGGAATTTATGTCCCATCAGAAATTTACATCGACAATAAAAGAGAAAAAGCATTTGCCTTTCAACTTGCAGGAGAAAATTATTACAATAAAAAAGATTTGGTAAAGGTTAATTTTTATACATCGTGGAAAAATTTCAAATCATATTCTTTAATTGAATTTTTTGAATTAGCAGAAAGTGATAAAAAATTTTCGGAAAATTTTAATGATAAAATTGTAATTATTGGAGTTAGTGACCCAACAGTTGCAAAAACAATTTCTACTTTTTATGATGATGAGTTGCCAGGCGTTGGCTTTCATGCAATTGTTCTTGATAACATCTTAACAGGACGAATGTTAATTTACCAGAAAGCTATATTCATTTCAGTAATTTTCATTTTGCTTTTTATAATCGCTTCTCAAATAAAGTTCAAGATGTCTCATGTAAAAATCGAATTAATAACATTAATAGTTTATCTTTTATTCTCATATGTATTGTTCAATTTATATTTTGTAGAAAATAATTATGCACTAGTTGTGGTGCCCACATTATTTTTATTCTTAACCGAGGGAATATTTTATTTTATAAAAAGCAAAACAGAGCTTGATGAAACATCAAAAGAAATTACTGCATTAAGATTTGCATTGAAAAACAAAGAACAATTGTTGTTGGAACTTCAAAAAGAAAAAGAAAAACTTAAGAGTGATTCTGATGTTCAATTGATTGATAAGATAAATAAACTCAAAGAAGAAATTAAATTGCTTAAAAGATATAGTGATGATGAAGAAATAGAATATCCTGAAAGTAAAATGAAAATTTTTGATAGTATTGTTTATGCAAGTGAAGAAATGGAAAAAATAGTCAGATTGATTGAGAAAATTGCCCCGACAGATGCAACTGTATTGATACTTGGCGAAAGCGGAAGCGGTAAGGAATTAGTAGCTCGCGCTATTCATAACTTTAGTAATAGAAAGAACAATAAATTTGTAGCTGTAAATTGTGCAGCATTATCTGAGTCATTGCTTGAGAGTGAATTATTTGGTCATGTGAAAGGAGCTTTTACAAATGCATATCAAGATAAAAAAGGGAGGTTTGAAATTGCAAATGGTGGTACAATTTTTCTTGATGAGATTGCCGAAACAAATGAAAATTTTCAAGCAAAACTTTTAAGAGTTATTCAATTTGGAGATTTTGAAAGTGTTGGCTCATCGGAAACTAAACATACAGATGTGAGAATAATTGCTGCTACTAATAAAAATATTGATGAATTAGTTAAGCAAAAAAAATTTAGAGAAGACCTGTTCTACCGTTTGAATGTTATAAGAATTAACATTCCTCCTTTGAGAGAACGTAAAGAAGATATTAAAGTACTGGCTAATTACTTTGTTCAACGGGAAGATAATTCTTTAAAAATCTCAAAAGCTGTAATGGAAAATTTGGTGCGTAATGAATGGAAAGGGAATGTAAGAGAACTTGAGTCAGTAATAAAGAGAATGGTAATTTTTGCAAAATCAGAAAGTAGAACCATAATTACATTAAAAGATTTGCCTGAAGAATATCACAATATTGAAAAATCTGATTTTGAAAATATTATTTTAGATACATTGAGAGAGAAAAAATTTTCTCATTCTTCAATTGTTCAAACAGCAAAGGAATTAGGTAATTTAAGTAGAACAGTAGTATCTGAAAATTTTAGAGGTATATTTTTTAAAATTTATGTCAATGCAAATTTCAATCTTGAAGAAGCTGTCAAATTAATAGCTCAAACGGATGATAAAAATGTTAGAGAAAAAGTAATGTCAAAAGTTTCTACTTACCTGGAAAATATTAAAAAGGATTTGATAACTATTAAAAATCATGACTTTTCAATTATTAAAATTAAGCTTGCATCCAAATACAAAAATTTACCTGTAAAGTATCATCCTTATCTTGATGAAATTATAAAATATTTTATCAAAGAGTTAAATGGCTAATTATAATTTTTCCAGGCATTTAGAAATATTTTCCAGGCATTTCAATAAAATGAAATATGCAATAATTGATAATTTTTAAGGGGATTAAGCTGGCACAAAAAATGAAACTCCATTTAATACATCAATAAAAATGGAGGAAATATGAAACTGTTAAGGTCAACACTTAGTTATTTATCCTTAATTTTATTCTTTACTCTAATTATTGCATGCGAGGATAAAAATTTTATCACTGAGCCTGACTCTTCGGCATCTATAAAATCTGCTTTAGAAAAAATTACTTATTCCGATGAAGTATTAAATTCTTTTGTCCCAAATTATAATGAAGAACAAGCAATGAGCCTGACTGGCCAATTAGGTAAAACACTTTACCCAATTAAAGTTGGTCAGGTAGTCAAACTTGTAGACCGTGATTTGCAAATTGAATATGGAGCAGATACAGCTGTTGGTAAGCTAACACTCAAATTCGAAGGTGAATTAATTATTATGGGTTCTTTTAATGATAAGCGTGTTATTCCAGATACTGTAGTTAAAAAACCTTTTACTTCAATAATTACTCGAATAATTAAATATGCTAAAGTTGATAGCACTGGTGATAATCTTGTAGATTGGAAAGTAATTGGTTCATCACTTCCTGAAGGTGGAACAGAAACAAACAATATTGAAATTACTAAATTGACACTTTCAACATTGGATGGAAAATCTATAACTATTACTTCTCCAAATGAATTTTTCTTTGACTTTGGAAGAAGAGGATATGCAGTAGGAATTGATACTTCAAAAAATAATAGACAAGGGATGAATAATAGAATAAAAGTTAAGATGAACGATTTAATGCCATTTTTTGGTAGAAAACAACCAGTTACTGTAACATTGGAAGTAAAAAGTATTTACGAAAAACCTGATTTTGTTACAATTACACATGGAGCAATGGTTGGCGCAGGTATGTATAGAACAAAAGAAAAATTTGAGTTAAAAGATACTCAGTTTGATGGAACATATTACATCAGAACCTATGAAAAAACATGGTTGACTCATTTACATCCGGGATTTATACATGCAGTAATTAATTTGTTACCTGATAAATCTGTTGCAGATACAGATTATCCTGTAGAAGAAAAAACTTGGGGTTTACCATACGCAATTAAATAATTAGGGCGGAATTTTATTTCCGCCTTTTAATAATTAATATGAAAAAAATGAGAAAAATATTTTTGTATTACATAATAATAATTTTTGTTATTTCCTGTGGTGAACCTTCGCCTACTGAATTAATTTTTAATGATAAGTCAGAAAATAATATTCAAATTGAACCAGCACTGAACGATAACGACGCAAATCTGAACTCTTCCGGTTATGACACTACAGGTGTATTTAATCCGTTTTTGAGTAAAAGTACAATTATAAACATAACGGGTGTCAGAAATACAAACTATGGAATTGTTCAGAATGAAGGATATTATTATGCAATATTTAATGATAAATCAAAACCAATAAAAGTTAAAAATGGCAAATTAATAGGTTATAAATCTAAGAACATTTCTTCTGTAAAATTTAATAATTACGAAGCTGTTCAAATTCCAAATGTAATTCGCTTTGTTGATAGAATGATGGTTAAAGATACAATCTTAGGAATCAAATACTTTATTAAACAAAGAATGATGCAGAATGGACAGATGCATGGCTTCCCATTTTATTCTAAGGTAAATGTAAAGGTTGTTGTCGATAAAAATTCATTTACTCAAATTGATGTATTAACTCCACCCGAAATTATTGGTAAAGTAAGTTTAGAAGGAAACAGATTAAGAAAAAATCTAAGTATTCTTTTGGAATGGAATAATAAATCAGAAGACAATGTTGAAATAATAATTGCAAGGTTTAGACCAAATTCCAATGATGCAGAACCATTGTTGAAATTAAAAGGTAATGAAATCGGGAAAATTAAGTTACCATTCAACATCCTGGAAAATATTATTACAACTCAAAATAGATTTTTAATTATTAGTTTTGTAAGAAAATATGAGAAACAAATAAATAACAATATTCTTGATGACACCTATATTGTTGCTCAAAGCATTCATAATATCAAAATTGAAATACCATAAAGCACTAATTATAATTATGATATTAAGTTTGATATTTACTGAATCTGCTAATTGCCAGATTTCTTTAGATTATTTTGGAAATACTTATTCAAAAAATAATTCACATTTTCGTTTAAATAGTTTTGAAAGTAATACATCCAATTTTAATTTTACGAAAGATATGGAACTTAGCACAACATTTAGCGGGATTTATAATGGCAGGTTAAATAGCAATCTTTATTCAATTTCATTTTCCAAGAAAATCAATTCTCATTATTTCTATATTAGATATACACCCGGCTTATTTCAACAATTTGTAATTAAAAGTGGAATGAATATTCAACTTCCGGATAGTATTGCACAGCTAAAAACAAAACTTAATTATGAGGAAAAGTTTGGTTTAGGATATGCCTTTAATTTATCTCGATTTTTTACTCTCGGATTTTCTGTTCGGTATTTTTCACAAGTATTTACTGAAGAAAAACCGGTTTTATTTTATACTGATTCTGTTAACTATATTTCTATACGAGATGAGATTACACAAAGTAATTTTTGGGTTGGTAATATTGGATTAACATATTTGCCGAATCCTGATTTTTTAATTACGATATTTTCAAATAATTTGTTCTTATCGCAAGAATCAACTCAAAATTATTTGACCGACCTTTATTCCTTAAAACGGGACAAAGGATTCACAGCAAAACTTTTTATTTCATTAGCCGAGCAATTCGACATAACAGCAGCTTATGAAACATCTAACTCTTTCTATACTGGATTAAATTTTTCTACTAAATTATCGAAAGGATTTATAACAGTTGGCGGTTTAATTTTTCATGATAGGTATCAGAAACCATTTTTTGCAGGTTTAATGCCTTCATTAAATTATTCAACTAATTTTTTCAGTATTACATTGAGCGGTATAAAATATTTTTCTAATAGAAGCAAAGTACAATCTATTGATGATATGATTAAAGATGGAATTCATAGCATTTCTAATAATTCTTACAGCGATGATAGAGTATTTTTGACTCTAAATTTCTCATTGAGTTTAACTAAAGAAAAACAGATTAAACTTATCGATGTTGATGTTAAAAATGATATTTATCCCACACTTAATGATATATTTATGCAAAAGCCATTTGCAGTTGGGAAAGTTGCAAATCTTACAGATAAAATTATTGAAGTTAGGCCATCTTGTTTAATAAAAAAAGTTAATGAAGATATAATTTATTCACCTAATGTAAAAATTCCTCCTTATGATACAGTAGAAGTTCCTTATTACATTTTTATAAATAATTTATCAATTACAAAAAGAGAAATATCACAAGCAGAATTTTTTGTCAGCGTTGATGACTTAGAGCCAGATGATAAAATTCAAAAGCCTGTTTTAATAAATGATAGCAATAGCTGGGATGGAAATGTTTCTCATCTTATATATTTTGTAAGAAGTGATTTCGAATTTTCGAGCAATTATTCTAAAAATCTTTTGCAATCTTATAAGAAGCAATTGGATTCGCTTGCTTCTGAACTTTTAATATTCAATCAAATAAAAATTCTTTTTGAAAATTTTATAAAAGAAATGAATTATGTAGCCGACCCACGTGCAACTGTAGAACATGTTCAATTCCCTAGTGAGACTTTGAAATTAAAAGGAGGTGATTGTGACGATTTGAGTGTATGTTTTGCTTCACTGCTCGAAAGCATTGGAATTCAAACAGCATTTGTTGACTACAAAAATCCTGATGGAGTTAGTCATGTCAATTTATTAGTCAATACCAATCTTAATCCCTCATATATAAATTTAATTACAAACAATGATGCTAAAGTTGTTATTAGAAAAAATATTGATGGGAAAGATGAAATCTGGATTCCTATAGAAACAACTTGTTTACAAAATTTTGATACAGCATGGAATATTGCAGCAGAAAAATTTTATAAAGAAGCAATCGAGGAATATGGTTTATCTAATGGCAAAGTTACAATCATTGATATTTATTAGGAGGAGAGTATGAAAAAGATTTTTTTAATTATTATGTTATTAACATTTTCAATAAATGCACAATCTTTTGTTGTAGAAAAGGTAAACGGAAATGTTCTTGCATTAATTGGTTTTAACGAAGAATGGGTTAAAGTAAAAGTAGGACAGGTATTAAAAGGGAATGATTTAATTTCTACAGGTGAAAAATCACTTATTCAATTAAATAACAATGGGAATAGGTTTATTCTTCAAAGCAATTCGGCTTTAAGTATTAACAACATAAAAAGAATTTCATTAAATGAATTGCTATTAGCATTAGCAATGGAAGAAATTAGAAATGTACCAAACTTTAAGGAAAATAATTCGAGAAGAAACACTGCAGTCTATGGTGAAAAGGTATCAAATATTCCTGTTGATAAAAGTGTAATAAGCGATTTAGGTATTAAAAAATTGAATGGGGCTAAACAACTTGCAATTAATGGATATAAGGAATCAGCAATATTACTTGCAAAGGAAACTTATAGAAAATACCCCGAAACAAAAACAAGAATTGACGATAGATTATTTTTTGTTAGTCTTATGATAGAACTTCAGTTACTTAATGAAGCAGCTGCTGATTTAAGTGAATTAGAAAAAATGAAATTGACAAAAGAACAACATGAAAAAGTAGAACATTATTTTGAGATTATTAATGAAAAAATATTAAAGAATAATTGAAATTATTTTCGAAAAGGTTATTTGTAATTTGATCCCATTATTAAAAGCCTATTAACAAAACAGCGGACATTTTTGTTAAGAGAACTAAATAAACTTTCACACAGGTATATTTAAGAAATTTTTCTCTTAGTAAAGCATCTTTTTTAGATACAAATTCTTCATGATAGATAAGTTCGAGAGGTCGGCGATTTTTAGTTGACTTAACAAGACCATTGTTATGTTCGAATAATCTTCTCTGAAGATTTTCAGTAAAGCCGATATAACGTTTGTTATCTTTAAGACTTTTTAATACATAGACATAAAACATAGGAAAGAAAAAATAAGATTGGAGGCGGCGGTCGGATTCGAACCGACGAATAAGGGTTTTGCAGACCCTCGCCTTAGACCACTTGGCTACACCGCCAAATACTAAAAATTTTTTCAAAGAGGCGGCGGTCGGATTCGCCCGCCAAATGGCGGGTTGCAGACCCTCGCCTTAGACCACTTGGCTACACCGCCTTAGACTTTTTAAAAAAGAAATCCCGAATATTATCGGGATTTTTTAGAGCGGGAAACGGGACTCGAACCCGCGACATCAACCTTGGCAAGGTTGCGCTCTACCAACTGAGCTATTCCCGCATATATCATTTATCTAAAGAACCATAATTTTGGTGCGTAAATATAATATTATGACAAATTCATAGCAATAAAAAATTAATTTTTTCTTTTACACCCTTGGTCCATGCATATATCCTCTGTAAGGCCTTGAATGCTGAACTGTTATAAAAGCTCGTTTGTCTATCGATTCAACTATTTTTAATACTTCTTCAAGATGTTTTCTTTTTATTATAACTATTATGATTGATACACCTCCACTACTGCCCTCTCCAGGTAATATTGTAACTCCAAAATTTGACATTCTTAATTTATTGGCAATTTCATCTGTATGATGAAGTGATACAATATTAACCTGTGAAAATCCAATTGCTACACTTTGTTCGAGTGTAACACCAAGAATATTACCCAATGCAAATCCTAATGCATAACCAATTAAATTTATTGTATTATCTAAGTGCTGAACTATATAACTCATAGCCGATATCCAGATTAACACTTCAAAAAATCCTACAAATGCTGCGTGATATTTTTTTGCTTGAACGACCAACATTGTTCTGAAAGTGCCAAGTGTTACGTCTGCTATGCGCATGCACATTATAATTGCAGCACCAAGTATACTTTCAAGTGTCATGAAATTATCTCAAAATATTTATTGATTATGTTTTATTTTAGCATGTCAAAATTAAGAATTTATTTTTGAAATGTTTGAAGCAGAAAGAACAGAATTAGTAAATAACTTACGAAAAAAAGGGATTACTGATGAACGTGTACTTGAGGCAATGCAGAAAGTAGAACGTCATCGTTTTGTTCCCGAGGCAGTTCAGCATCATGCATATAAAGATATTGCTTTGCCTATTGGATATGGCCAAACAATATCTCAGCCTTATACTGTAGCTATAATGACCCAAGCTTTGAAAGTTCAACCAGGAGATAAAGTTTTAGAAATTGGAACAGGCTCTGGCTATCAAGCTGCAATATTATACGAAATGGGAGCTAAAGTTTTTACCATTGAAAGAAATTATGAACTGTATAATCGTGCATTAAAAATATTTGATGAACTTAATTTGAAAATTGCAGCAAGGTGCAGTGATGGCACAATCGGCTGGGATGAATTTTCTCCGTATGATGGAATTATTGTTACTGCAGGTAGTCCATCAATTCCAAAAGCATTAAAAAAACAATTAGCTGTTGGAGGAAGATTAGTAATCCCTGTAGGCGACCGCCAAACTCAGGTTCTCAAAATTCTTACAAAAATTTCGGATGAAGAATTTAGTGTAAATGAAATACCTTATTTTGCATTTGTTCCTTTAGTAGGCAAAGAAGGATGGAACGCAAAGTAATTGTTATTGTCGGACCAACCTGTTCTGGTAAATCTCAAGTGGCTCTTAATCTTGCTGAAAGATTAAATACGGAAATAATCTCGGCTGATAGCCGTCAAATTTATAAATATTTATCAATTGGAACTGCAAAACCCACAGAAAATGAATTAAGCAAAATTAAACATCATTTTATTGATGCATTGTCTCCAGATGAAGATTACAATGTAAGTAAATATGAAGAAGAAGCATTAAATATTATTGCAAGATTATCATCAGAAAATAAAATTCCAATTGTTGCAGGTGGTTCGGGTCTTTATGTTAAAGCAATTATAGATGGAATTATTAATGAAGTTTCTGTAGACGAAGAGTATCGTCAGCAACTCAAAGAAAAAAGAGAAATTTATGGAAATGAATTTCTTTATAATGAATTAAAAAGAGTTGACCCTGTAAGTGCTTCAAAAATGCTTCCACAAAATTGGAAAAGAGTAATGAGAGCTCTTGAAGTTTATCATTTAACTGGTAAACCAATCTGGGAATTTCATCAATCACACAAGAGAGAAGTAGATTATCAATTTTGTCAATTTGGTCTAATGTGGGAAAGAGAAATTTTATACAGCAGAATTGAAAAAAGAGTTGATTCAATGATTGAAAATGGATTGATTGAGGAAGTAAGAAATATATTATCAATGGGATTTCCAAAAAGTTTGAACTCTCTTAATACAGTTGGATATAAAGAAATTATATCATTTTTGGAAAATGAAATTACACTTGATAAAGCAATTCAATTGATAAAAAGAAACACGAGGAGATTTGCTAAAAGACAAATGACATGGTTCAGAAAAGATAAAAGAATAAAGTGGATACAGATTTCAAATGAAAGTGATTTACACTACATTCCAGATATTATCTTAAAAAGCCTTACTTAGTCAAAAATTTTATCAACACACTGTTTCAAAATAAAATGTAAATTTGAAACTGAAATTTTCATAATTCCTGAAATTGTAACCGTAATAATTTCTATTAACTTTATTAAGAAAAATAAATCGAAGGAGTAACAATGTTCGAAGAGCAGTTAAGAAAATTGAATGAATTAGAAGAGAAAACAAAAAATTTAAGAGGTTATCTTTAAATTAGATGATAAAGAAAAACAAATTTCAGAAATACAAAAAAAATCAGAAGCTCCCGATTTCTGGAATGACCAGAAAAATGCTCAGGCACTTTTGCAGAAGTCGAAATCTCTTCAACTGTGGGTTGATGCCTGGAATGAATTAGACAAAAAAGAAAAGCATCTTAGAGAATTCATTGAACTCGCTCAATCAGAAAATGATCAATCTCTTGAAAACGAAATTGAAAATGAACTTGAACAAATTCAAAAAGCATATTCTGAATTAGAACTTAAAAGCATGCTAAGCGGAAAAGATGATGATAAAAATTGCATACTTACAATTCATTCTGGAGCTGGAGGAACAGAAGCACAAGATTGGGCTGAGATGTTAATGCGTATGTATTTGCGCTGGGGCGAACAAAATGGTTATAAAATGACTTTGATTGATTATCTTGAAGGAGAAGGTGCAGGAATAAAAAGTGCAACAATAGAAGTTGAAGGTCCATTTGCTTATGGATATTTGAAAGCTGAGAATGGTGTTCATAGACTTGTTAGAATTTCACCTTTCGATGCAAATAAAAGAAGACATACTTCATTTGCATCTGTTTTTGTTATTCCTGAAGTTGATGATACTATTGAGATTGAAATTAATCCTGCTGATTTAAAAATTGATACTTTTCGTTCTGGTGGTAAGGGCGGTCAAAATGTAAATAAAGTTGAAACTGCTGTAAGAATTACGCATATTCCAACTGGAATTGTTGCAGCCTGTCAAACAGAAAGGTCGCAACTTCAGAATAAAACAAATGCTATGAAACTTTTGAAAGCAAAACTTTATCAGCTTGAGTTAGAAAAACAACAAGCAGAATTAAGTGAATATGAAAAAAATAAAATGAAAATTGAATGGGGAAGTCAAATTCGTTCTTATGTTTTTCACCCGTATAATATGGTTAAAGACCACAGAACTGGATATGAAACTTCTGATACTCAAGCTGTTATGGATGGCGATATAAATAATTTTATTAGAGAATACCTTTTAAAATTTTCTCAGAATTAAAAGGAATTATTTATGGCAAAACTTAAAAAATATATGAAAGGTGAAATTATTGCCAACGAAGGAGAAAAAGCAAATAAACTTTTTATACTTGTAGATGGCAAAGTAGGAATATTCAAGAATGGGGTTAGAATTAGAGAGTTTGAAAAAGAAGGAACTATACTTGGCGAGATGAGTTTGATATTAAAAAAACCACGAACAGCTTCTATTCTTGCCATAACAGATGTGGAACTTCTCGAAGTTGAAGGACAAATTGAGGATATTGTCAAACAGTATCCAGATATTTCACATAAAATTATTTACAGTCTTGCAGAACGACTTGCAAAAGTAACAGAAGAATTTTCACATCAATAAATAAAGGATTTTTATGAAAAGCTACACTGAATATCTCTGGTTCAATACAGCTAAAAGAAGAGAGTATATAAATATTACTGGTGATGTTGAAAAAGCTTTAAAGAAAAGCGGAATAAAAGAAGGAATGGTTCTTGTTTCTGCCATGCATATTACTGCTGGAGTTTATGTTAATGATGCAGAAAGTGGTTTAATTCAGGATATTGATGAATGGCTCGAAAAAATAGCACCTTACAACCCTCACTATAAACATCACCGAACAGGCGAAGATAATGGAGATGCTCACTTGAAAAGTTTACTTATTCATCATGAAGTTATAATTCCTGTTACTGATGGAAAGCTTGATTTTGGTCCATGGCAGCAGGTTTATTACGCTGAATTTGATGGACAAAGAAGAAAGCGAGTAATCATTAAAATTATTGGAGAATAATTATTGAATCCCCAAAGAAAAAAACTTTCTGTTACAATTATAACTTATAATGAAGAGAAAAATATTAAGGATTGTCTCGAAAGTGTAAAGTGGGCAGATGAAATTATTCTCGTAGATTCTGAAAGCAATGATTCAACAATAGAGATTGCAAAAAATTATACTGATAAAATTTTTATAAGAAAGTGGGAAGGATATTCATCTCAAAGAATTTTTTCGTTGCAGCAAGCAAGTAATGAGTGGGTGCTTAGTCTGGATGCAGATGAACGAGTTTCTGATGAATTAAAAAATGAAATAGAAAAAATTCTAATTCATGATGATGGAGCTAATGGCTATTACATTCCAAGAAGAAATTATTTTCTTGATAAAGTTGTTAAATCATGCTTTTGGTATCCAGATTATCAGCTGAGATTGATTAGAAAAGATTTTGCAAAAGTTAATGATAGAAAAATTCATGAAGGCTTTGAAGTTGCAGGGAAAAAGAATTATTTAAAAAGTGACATAATCCATTACACTCATCAGAATCTAAAAGATACTTTTAAAAAAATAAATGAGTATTCATCACTTCAAGCTGAAGAAAAAGTTAATGATAAAAAAGTAAAGCCATACCATTTAGTAATTCATCCATTTGCAGCTTTCTTAAATCATTTCATTTCTCGAAAAGGTTATAAAGATGGAGTTTATGGTTTAATGGTTTCTCTTGTTCATATGATTACAAATATGATGACATATATGAAAATGTGGGAATTGCAAAATGTTAAAAAAGAAAAAAACTGATAAAAAAGATTTCTTCGATAAAGTATATAAAATTGTATCAATGATTCCCAAAGGAAAGGTAACTACTTATGGTGCAATTGCAGAAGCATGTGGAATTAAATCAGCTGCAAGAACTGTTGGCTGGGCGTTGAATAGTGCAAAGAACAGTAATTTGCCATGTCATCGTGTCGTTAATAAATCTGGAGTATTAACTGGAAGAATGCATTTTGGCGATCCATTTTTAATGGAAGAACTCTTAAGAGCAGAAGGAATTGAGTTCGATGAAAATAAATTTGTAAATATGAAAAAACATTTCTGGCAGCCAAAGAAATTAATATCTAACAATCTTAAATGATGACACCCCTCCATTAATTTTTATCGAAATTTTTTTGTTTGCACTTTCATAATCTGGAGTTTCAAAAAGGTTTGAGTCAATTTTTTTCAGACCATCTAAATCGCGGGACATCAAAACCATGTCACCTTCTAATTTGCAGCCAGATGTTTCTGGTATATAAATCTTGATTTTTGCAGCACCCATCTCAATATCAACATCTGTAGAATCTGATTTATCGCCGAGTTTTAAGATTACATTTGAAGCCCCAGTTTTTAATCTTATATTTTTTATTTTATAACTTGTTAAATCGAATTTTGCTTTTGCTGCTCCAAAATCAAAAGACAAATCCCATTCAGGAATTTCATTGAGATGCATTTTTATTTTGTTTTTAATTTTTGAATCAGGAAAATTGAATGTATTTTTTTCCAGATTGAAATCAATATAGCATACACTATCACTTTTGGTTGAGTTCAATTCATAATCTGCCCAGTTGCCGTAACCTTCTCCAAGTATTAATTTGTCGGTCGGTTCAGCGATTTCAAAAAATCCTGCTCCAGATTTAAAATTTAGTTCAGCATATTTTATTGTTTTGTCATATTCTTCAAAGTATGTTTCTTTTAATTCATTTTCATCATGAGTAGACCAATCAAAATTTGAAAAGATATTTGCAATTATTCCATAAATCATTATTGCTAAGTATATTCCTGTTAATGCACTGAGTATTGGTCTAAAAAATGAATTTTTGAAAATTACCATTGCACCCCAGAGAATAAAAATGAGAGGCCATATATCCCATACAAAAGAAAAATCTGAACTGATAAAATTATATTTGGTTAATAAAAATAATGCACCAAATGTAACTAAAAAGAAACCCCACGATAATTGCTTACTTTTCATTTCACACCTCTTTATTTACTAACCGAATTCCAGATTAAAAATATTCCAATAATTACAAGAGTTAACGGTATAATATCTTCGAAGCAAAATGCAGGAATGAATCTTTCTGCTAAAAATAATAAACCAATTATTATTAGAATAACACCTAAGATTACACGGCCGCTGCCGTTTCTTTTATGTTCGATTGCAGTTTTTTGTGAATCAATATTCTCATCTGCTGTGTCTTTGGGAGTATCTTTATCAATATTGTAAGCAACTTCAAAAGGTTCTTCTGGAATAATTATCCAGAATATGATATAAAGTAATACTCCAATTCCGTTGATTAATGTGAATAAAACAAAAATTACTCTCATCAGAATTGGGTCTAATCCGAAATACTCTGCTAAACCTCCTGCAACACCACCGAGTACTCGAAATTTTCTCGAACGATAAAGTTTCTTTTGCATAAAACCTCCTGCAGAAATTTGTTCGATTATTGAGACGGTTAATTTCTCAAAAGGTTTGAATTAAGAACTATACTTACTAATTTTCTTTTAATAAAAAAATGATTTTTATGAAAATAGCAATTTGTCAATATAATCCTATAATTGGTGATTTAAAAGGAAATACAAAAAAAATTTTAGATGGTTATAAAAAAGGAATTAATGATGGAGCAGATTTAGTTGTATTCCCTGAATTATTTATTTGTGGTTATCCTCCATTAGACCTCGTAGAGAAAAAAGAATTTCGAGATGCAGTAAAAGATGCAACAGAAGAAATTGCAAACTTAACTACAAATACCGGATTAATTTTTGGAACAATTACTGAAGACTATGAAGAATTAGTTGGAACTGGAGTTTACAATTCTGCAGTTCTTTGTTATAACGGGAAAATTCAGTTTGTTCAAAGTAAAACATTAATTCCTAATTATGATGTATTTGATGAAGTAAGATATTTTGAACCTGCAAAAGAAGTTTGCATTCATGAATTTAAGAATGAAAAACTTGGCATTTCAATTTGTGAAGATATCTGGAATGATGCAGATTACTGGAAAAAACGCCGCTATCCAGTTGACCCGGTTCAAAAGCAAGTAGAACTTGGAGCTACTCTATTGATAAATATTTCTGCAAGTCCCTATGCTTATGGGAAACGAAAAGAAAAATACAATATGTTGAGTGTTCTAACAAGAACGGATAAGCTTCCATTAGTTTATGTTTGTTGTGTCGGTGCTCAAACGGAATTAATATTCGATGGGGCAAGTATGTGTTTTAATTCGAATGGTCAATTATGTTTAATTGGAAAAGCTTATGAAGAAGATTATTTCATCTTCGACACAGAGAAAAATTATAACGAAATTAATGAAGTAGAATCATCATTTGAAGAAGAGGCATTGAATGCTTTGATATTGGGATTAAGAGATTATGCTGTAAAAACAGGTTTTAAAAAGGCATTGGTTGGATTAAGTGGCGGAATTGATTCAGCACTGGTTACATACATTGCTGTTCAGGCATTAGGCAAAGAAAATGTTCATGTTGTAATGATGCCTTCGAAATATTCAAGTGAAGGAAGTATTAAAGATTCAGAGAAACTAATTCGTAATTTGAGCATCTCATCAGATAAAATTTCTATTCAACCAGTATTTGATAAAACTATTGAAATGCTGAAAGATGCTTTCAGAGGTAAAACTGAGGATATTACAGAAGAAAATATTCAATCAAGAATTCGAGGTTTGTATTTAATGGCTTTATCCAATAAGCATGGTTATCTTTTATGCACGACAGGCAATAAATCTGAAATGGCAACTGGTTATGCAACTTTGTATGGTGATATGTGTGGAGCTTTGGCTGTTATTGGAGATGTATACAAAACTCAGGTTTATCAAATCGTGGATTACATTAATCGGAATGAAGAAATAATTCCAAAAGAAATTATTCAAAAAGCCCCTTCAGCTGAATTGAGACCGAATCAAAAAGATCAGGATACACTTCCTCCTTATGATTTGCTCGATAAAATATTAAAAATGTATCTCGAAGAACAAAAAGAGTTAAATGAAATTTCTAAAACAATTGGTGATTATGATGTGGTTAAGAAAGTCTTAAGAATGGTGGACATAAATGAATTTAAAAGAAAACAATCAGCCCCCGTTCTTAGAATTTCCACAAAAGCTTTTGGTTATGGAAGAAGATATCCAATTGTTCAAGGCTGGAGAAGGTAAAGTTTTTTTATCAAAAATGTTAAGGATTTTTGAAAGGAAAAAATTATGCTTAAAAAAATATTACTTGTTTTAATTCTAATCTCAGGAATTATTTATCCTCAAACTAATTCCAATGATATTGTAAAATTAGAATTGATTAATGGTCAGGATGTTGCTCATCAAAATTCTAATTTTAAATTTGCTGTTAAAGTAAAAATTAACGACACATGGCATATTAATTCTGACAAACCAAATGAAGATTATCTTATTCCAACTCAATTAATTTCTCTTGATAACAGATTTCCTTTCGCTAAGATAATTTTTCCAGAAGCAAAAGAGCTAAAGTTTAATTTTTCAGAAAAACCTGTTTCTGTTTTTGATGGAGAAATTTTAATTGCAGGGCTACTTCGAATTGACCAAAATATTCCTCTTGGAATTTATAAAGTTCCCGTTCAACTTAAATATCAAGCCTGCAATAATGAAAGTTGTATGCCTCCAACAAAAGTAATCGATACGGTTACAATTAATGTAGTAGATGCTTCAATAAAGATTAATGAAATCAATCAGAAAATTTTTCAAGAAATAAAATTTGAAGAAATGAGTAAAGATGACCCCAATGAAAATTCTGTTGCTTCGGTGCTTGAATCAAAAGGTTTGCTTTTAAGTTTATTATTTATTTTTCTTGGAGGATTGGCACTTAATCTAACTCCGTGTGTTTATCCGTTAATCCCGATTACGGTCGGATATTTTGGAGGACAGAGTGAAGGCAGAACAAGCAAACTTTTCTTACTTGGTTTGCTTTATATCCTGGGGATGGCAATTACTTATTCAATAATTGGTGTAGTAACTTCATTAAGTGGAGCTGTGTTTGGAACGCTTCTTCAAAATCCTTTTGTAATTATTGCTATATCATTGTTGTTTGTAATTTTGTCGTTAAGCCAGTTTGGAGTTTATGAATTTAAATTGCCGGATTCATGGGTTATGAAAGCAGGTGGTGCAAAAGCAGGTTTGTTTGGAGCTTTTTTTATGGGTTTGACGATGGGTATTGTTGCAGCTCCGTGTATCGGTCCTTTTGTTTTAGGATTGGTTACTTATGTTGCAGCAAAAGGTGACCCTTATTATGGATTTTTAATGTTCTTTGTTCTTGCACTTGGACTTGGATTACCATATTTATTTCTTGCATTATTTTCTGGAAAGATTAAAAAATTACCGCGTGCAGGTGACTGGATGGAAGGCGTTAAACATATATTTGGTTTTCTGCTTCTTGCTATGGCTGTTTATTTTGTAAGTCCACTCTTTCCAAAAAATATTAATATTTATTTTCTTCCTGTATTTGGAATGATTGCAGCTTTCTATTTGCTGTTTATTGATAAAATGGGTAATAAAGTTTTGTCGTTCAAATTATTTAAAATAATTTTTTCATTGATAGTAATTGCTTTTTCTGTTTATTCAATTATTCCATCTGAAAAATCTACACCTGACTGGAAGAAATTTTCAGAAAGTGATTTTCAAAACGCAATTTCTAATAATCAAAAAATTGTGATTGATTTTTATGCAGATTGGTGTATTCCATGTAAGGAATTAGATGCGTTAACATTTTCTGATAAAAGAGTTATAGAAGAGTTAAAAAATTTTACAGCATTTAAAGTTGATATGACTCAAACACTTTCTGAAGAAACAGAAAAAATAAGGAATAAATTTAATATTGTAGGAATGCCAACAATTTTAATTTTTGATTCTAAGGGAAATGAAATAGAAAGACTTACAGGCTTTGTCAATGCAGAAGAATTTCTTAAAAAACTTCAAAATGTGAGATGATTTTAGTGCATTTAATTTTGTTGTTTATTTACCTATTTTTAAGCAGATAAAAAGAAAAATTAATTTATTTTAAGAGAAGGATATGGCAAAAATAATTCAAATAGTAGAAGATGTAACAGTCAGGTTTGCTGGTGATTCCGGTGATGGAATGCAGCTTACCGGCTCTCAATTTACCGATACAACTGCTGTAGTCGGTAATGACTTAAGCACACTTCCAGATTTTCCTGCAGAAATTCGTGCCCCTGCCGGCTCGTTATCTGGAGTGAGTGGATTTCAACTTCATTTTAGTAGCAAGGATATTCAAACTCCTGGCGATACACCAGATGTTCTTGTAGCAATGAATCCTGCTGCACTAAAAGTCAATCTTAAAGATTTAAAACCAAATGCTACTATTATTGTCAATTCAAATGCATTTGATGCAAAAAATTTGAGACTTGCAAATTATGAATCAAATCCGCTTGAAGATGGAACATTATCGGGCTATAATGTTATTCCAGTTCCATTAACCCAATTAACAATGTCAGTTCTTGAAGATATAAATATATCGACAAAAGAAAAAGAAAGATGCAAAAACTTTTTTGCTTTAGGATTGATGTACTGGATGTTTAATCGACCACTTGAAATTACAATGAAGTGGCTTGAGTCAAAATTTAAAAATAAGCCCGAAATTCTTGAAGCTAATAAACGAGCACTTCAAGCAGGATACAATTATGGTGATACAACAGAAATTTTTACTACAAGATACGAAGTAAAAGCTGCAAAACTTCCTAAGGGAATTTATAGAAATATTTCTGGTGATGAAGCTACTGCTCTTGGTTTTGTTGCAGCTTCGTTAAAAAGTGGCTTGAAACTTTTTCTTGGTTCTTATCCAATTACACCTGCCTCAGAAATTTTGCAGGAATTAAGTAAATACAAAGAGTATGATGTTGTAACATTTCAGGCAGAAGATGAAATATCAGGTATTTCTGCTGCTATTGGAGCAGCTTTTGCAGGCTCACTTGCAGTAACTACTACTTCAGGTCCAGGCTTATCACTAAAAACAGAAGCTATGGGATTAGCTGTAATGACCGAACTTCCACTTGTTATTGTTGATGTTCAAAGAAGCGGTCCAAGCACAGGGATGCCTACAAAAACAGAACAGGCAGATTTGCTTCAAGCAATGTTTGGAAGACATGGAGAAGCTCCTCTCGTAATATTAGCAGCAAAAAGTCCTGCAGATTGTTTCTTTAAAGCTATTGAAGCTTCCAAAATTGCAATAGAATTTATGACCCCTGTTATTTTATTGACAGATGGATATTTAGCTTTTGGTTCAGAACCTCTTAGAATTCCTAAGTTCGAAGAATTACCAGAAATGAAAGTTAATTTTAGAACTAATCCAGAAGGCTTTTATCCTTATTTGAGAGATGAAAATTTGGTTCGTCCATGGGCAATTCCCGGAACACCAGGATTAGAACATAGAATTGGTGGACTTGAGAAGAAAAATATTTATGGCAGTGTAAGTTATGATCCAATCAATCATGAAGAAATGGTTAAAATAAGAAAACAAAAAGTTGATAATGTTCAAAAAGTTATACCAGATTTAGAAGTTGAAGGCAATCAAGAAGGAGAATTGCTCGTATTAAGCTGGGGCAGTACTTATGGTGCAATTCACGAAGCAATAGAAAATGTTAAATCAAAAGGCTATAATGTATCGCAGGCTCATTTAGGTTATATTAATCCATTCCCTAAAAATTTAGGAAATGTTTTGAAAAAATTTAAGAAAATTTTAATTCCTGAACTTAATACGGGTCATTTAGCGTTCTTGATACGAAGTCAGTTTCTGATTGATGTAATTCAATTAAATAAAATACAAGGCAGACCATTTAAAGTATCAGAAATTGAAAACAAGATAATTGATGTCTTGGGAGGAAACAATGGAAACTAAAATAGATGAACTAAACACAGAAATAAAATACACTGCAAAAGATTTTTCATCTGGTGAAGATGTTAAATGGTGTCCGGGTTGTGGTGATTATTCTATACTTGCACAGGTTCAAAGAACATCGCCAAACTTTGGTGAAAGAAAAGAAAATATAGTATGGGTTTCGGGCATAGGCTGTTCAAGCAGATTTCCATATTACATGAATACTTATGGATTTCATGGAATACATGGGAGAGCAGCTGCAATTGCAACAGGTGTAAAACTTGCCAATCCGAAATTGCAAGTTTGGGTTGCAACTGGCGATGGTGATATGTTGAGTATAGGCGGTAATCATTTTATTCATGCTTGCAGAAAAAATGTTAACATAAAAATTGTTCTTTTCAATAATAAAATTTATGGATTGACTAAAGGTCAATATTCACCAACATCAGAAAAAGGAAAAGTTACAAAGTCTTCGCCTTATGGCACTGTTGATTTTCCATTTAATGCTATTAAACTTGCCGATGCAGCAGGTGCAACTTTTATTGCAAGAACAATTGATACAGAAACAAAACATATGCAGGAAATGCTATTGAGAGCTTCAAAACATACTGGACTTGCTTTTATTGAGGTTTATCAAAATTGTGTGATTTTTAATGATGGCGCTTTCTCCCATCTTACAGATAAAAACTTAAAAGCAGAAAATGTTCTTTATCTCGAACACAACAAACCACTTGTATTTGGAGCTAATAAAGATAAAGGAATTAAACTCGATGGATTAAATCCTGTTGTAATTAATTTGAATGATGGTGTTCATTCGATTAACGATTGCTGGGTTCATGATGAATTTGATGACAATCCAACACGTGGTTTTATTTTATCAAGATTTATTGATATTCCGGGCATGCCTACTCCTATCGGTGTTTTCCGTCAATTCAATAAACCTACTTTTGATGGTGATTATATGAAGCAAATAGAAGAAGTGAAATCCAAAAAAGGACAGGGCACCTACGAGAAGCTAATGTTTTCAAATAACACCTGGGAAGTTGCTTAATTTGAATTGAGAAAATTATTTGTTTTGTTCAAGGCGAAGCTCACACTTCGCCTTTTTAATTTTATTATTTTTGTTTAATTATTTCCGGGTTATCTTATGAATGAATTCAACATATTAAAAAATATTATCCAAGAAAATAATTCATTTATTCTTACAACTCATGTAAATCCTGATGCAGATGCAATTGGTTCTGAATTGGCACTCTATTTTATTTTAGAAAAATTTAACAAAAAGGCTTATGTAATTAATCATAGTGCAACTCCTTATAATCTTGAATTTCTTGACGAAAATAAAATTATTCAAAAATTTGATGCTGATGTTCATCAAAAATTATTTGATGAGGCCGAAGTTCTAATTTTTGTTGATTTAAATCGAGTAAACAGAGTAGTTAAACTCGAAGAGTTTGTTAATAACTTCAAAGGAATTAAAGTATGTATTGACCATCATCAAGACCCTGAAAATTCTTTCGATTATATTTTTGGAGGCACTGAATATTCTGCAACTGGAGAAATCATTTATGATTTTATAAAAGAAACCTCTATTGTAAATATTGATTATAAAATTGCATATCAACTTTATGCTGCAATAATGACTGATACAGGTTCATTTCGATATGAACGCACATCATCAAAGATTCATAAAATTGTTGCCGAACTTCTTGAAACAGGAGTTAATCCAACCGAAGTCTACGAAAAAGTTTATAACCAGTTTAACTTCAATAGAATTAAATTATTGGGAAAAGCACTAAGCTCAATTGAATTAGATTCTTCCGGAAAAATAGCTTATATGACAGTAACACAGAAAGACCAATCTGAGTACAACACAACAGAAGATGACATAGATGGATTTGTTTCATATTGTCTTTCAATTAAAGGAGTTGTTATTGGAATTTTATTTTATGAATTGAACGATGGTGTAAAAATTAGTTACAGGTCAAAGGGAGATATTCCAGTAAATAAACTTGCTGAAGAATTTGGCGGCGGTGGTCATATCAATGCTTCTGGGACAAGATTATACAATGTTAAACTTGATGATATTAAAAATGATGTAATTGAAAAAGCTAAAAATTATCTAAAGGAGTAAGAGATGTTATTTAATCTAAAGTTCAAAGCAGAAAACGATTCGATTACTTTTGAAGAAAATTCTGCACTGGTTAAATTTTTCATTGAAAGCGATAAACTTGAAAATCAACTTAAATATTTTTTTGATTCACTTGGATTAAAATTAGGAAATCTTCAAAGGAAAAATTTTCTTGATAAAAAAAATGATGAATTAATTTATTACAGCAGTGAAGGTGAGCCTTCTGCAATCTTTATTAAAAAAGTTAAATTAGATAAGGAATTTAATCAGGATTTCTTTAGAAATTATTTTGCTGGTTTAATTCAATCTTTACAAAATAAAAAATTAAATACAATTCATATCATCACGCCGGTTTTTGAACATTTCAAAGATTATTTTGATGATATTTCATATCTCATTCAATCTATGATTGAAGGTGTTGCTTTAGGAAATTACACTTTTGAAAAATATAAATCAGAAAAAAAGCAGGAAGAAAATCTCAATGTTAAAATACATTTTACTGATACAAAATTATTAAACAAAGTTATTGACTTTACTGAAAAAATTATGTCGGCAGTTTATTTTGTGAGAGATTTGGTAAACGAACCGTCAATAAATTTAACGCCAATGGAATTTGCTTCAAGAGCAAAAGCAGAACTGCAGAGCTCAGGAATTAATGTTAAGGTTTTTGATAAAAGAGAATTAGAAAAAAGAAATATGAATGCAATACTGGCAGTTGGAAATGCAAGTGCGAATCCGCCATGTATGATTGTTTGCAATTACAAACCAAAAGTTAAATCAAAGAAAAAAATTGCATTGGTTGGAAAAGGTGTTACATATGATTCTGGTGGTTTATCAATAAAGCCGACAAATGGGATGGTTGATATGAAAGCTGATATGGCTGGAGGTGCAGTTGTATTTGGAATCTTAAAAGCTGCAGCACTTTTAAAATTGCCTGTTGAATTAATTGGAGTTGTTCCAGCTGTTGAAAATATGCCCGGTGGTAAATCGTATAAACCGGGTGATGTAATAATCAGTTCATCGGGCAAAAGTATTGAAGTTAAAGATACTGATGCAGAAGGAAGAATTATACTGGCTGATGCTCTTCACTTTGCATCTCAACAAAAACCTGATGAGATAATTGATTTTGCTACATTAACAGGAGCTTGTGTTGTTGCATTAGGAGAAATTGCTGCAGGTTTATTTACAGTAAATGATAAACTCGCCGATGATTTGCAAAAATCATCAAATAAAACTTATGAAAGATTATGGCGTATGCCTTTCTGGAATGATTATAAATCAATGATAAAAAGTGACATAGCAGATGTTGCTAATTTAGGTCCTCGCTGGGGTGGAGCAATTACCGCAGGCAAGTTCCTTGAACATTTTGTTGATGAAAAAATTCCCTGGGCTCATATCGATATTGCTGGTCCTGCCATCAAACATAAATCAAATAATTACACAGAAAAATATGATACAGGCTTTGGAGTTCGATTTATGATTGATTATTTGATGAACATATAGAAATTTATCTTTATAATAATTTTTTATCATATTAATAAGATTAACAAAATTAATCCCCTTATCATTTTATTTATATTAAACTTTTTTTCTGGCATTTTAATTGTTCAATTCATCTCTTGCTAAAATAATTTTAGGGGAGTGAAAATGAAGTTTTTGAAATTAATAACCATTTTTTCTTTTACCTTTTCAAGTATTTTATTTTCACAGAATAATAGAATAAAGTATAATAATCAGGATTTATTTTTAAGCGGAACAAATTTAGCCTGGTTAAGTTTTGCTCAGGATATAGGAGCCGGCAAAACAGATTTAAATTCATTTGCAGATATTTTTCTTTCAATTCATGATAATGGCGGCAATGCTGTTCGATGGTGGCTTCATACTGATGGCACTGCTACTCCTCAATTCAATGACTCCGGTTTTGTTGTTGGACCTGGTAAAACTTCAATATCTGATATGAAAAAAGTCCTTGACCTTGCCTGGGAACGAGAAGTTGGAGTCATTTTAACTCTATGGTCTTTTGATATGTTAAGGGCTAATAAAAATCCAGTTGTTTTAAACCGTAATATGAAATTACTAACTGATACAAATTATACAAGAGCTTATATTAATAATAGTTTAATTCCAATGGTTGATTCATTAAAAGGTCATCCAGCAATTATAGCTTGGGAAATTTTTAATGAACCTGAAGGAATGAGTAATGAATACGGCTGGAATGATATTAAGCATGTTCCAATGTCAGCAATTCAAAGATTTGTAAATTTATGTGCAGGTGCAATTCATAGAACTGACCCAACAGCTAAAGTTACAAATGGCACATGGCATATAATAGCATTAACAGATGTAACACCGCCTCCACTTGCTAAAGCAGGTGCTGAGTTTGCTCAAATGACCGAGCAGGAAAAAAAGGATATGGAAAATAGATTCTTCAAAAAATATGGTTTTTATCTTACTGCAGATGAAATAATCCAGCACTTTCAAAAAGTTACAAGCGCGCAAAATTATAATTATTATTCAAATGAACGCTTGATTGCTGCAGGTGGAGATAAAGATGGAATATTAGATTTTTATACGGTTCATTATTATGACTGGGCAGGTAAAACTTATTCACCTTTTCATAGACCTGCAACTTTATGGGCGCTCGATAAACCTCTTGTTGTTGCTGAATTTCACTTAAAGAATACATTTGATATCCCCAAAGAATATCTTTATGCATCTCTGTATAATAATGGTTATGCAGGCGCACTTGCATGGTCGTGGACCGACAATGCTGTTACCAAAGTTGAAGATATTTTGACAAGTCTAAAATTTATGTGGGATAATTTCAAAACGGCAGTAGATGTTAATGGCATTGGCGGAGATTGGCCTATTGTTTCTATTACAAATCCTGTCAACAATGCTGAATTCTCTGAAAATGCATCTATAAAAATTGATGCTACAGCTTCAGACAATGATGGCTCGGTTGTACTCGTTGAATTTTTTGCTAACGATACTCTTAAAATTGGAGAAGTTACTGCAGAGCCTTATTCTATTACATGGTCAAATGTTAAATCTGGAATGTATGTTTTAACCGCAGTTGCAACAGATAATCAAGGTCATAAAAGAAAATCTAATAGAGTTCAGATAAAAGTTGGTACTCCACAGTTTGTAAGACTCGAAGCCGAAAGAGCTAAACGAACTGGTTCAGCATTATCAATAAAAGGTGACCCCAATGCAAGCGGTGGTTATTTTGTAGATGTTCCTACTAATGCACCAGGTACTACAATAACTTGGACATTTACAAATTATGCAGGTGCTGGCACATACGAAATTGCTATCGGATATAATTTGTTTTATGATACTCCAAAATGGCAATACATAAATGTAAATGGGGTTCGTATGGGTGAAGTAATGTTTGATGGTCCAATAAAAGTATGGCAGGAGAAAAAAATTAATGTTAATCTCATTGAAGGACAAAATACAGTACAGATGGAAATGTCATGGGGATGGATGTATGTAGATTACTTGGCAGTACCAAGCAATGTTGTAACTTCTGTTGCTTCCAGTGAACAAATTCCATTACAATTTGCTTTAGAACAAAATTATCCAAATCCTTTTAATCCATCTACAACAATCAGATATTCAATTGCTAAATCTGAACATGTTAGATTAATTGTTTATGATGTATTGGGAAGAAAGGTTGCATCACTAATAGATGAAGTTCAAAATCCAGGAATTTATAGTATTAATTTCAATGCATCTAACTTATCGAGCGGAGTATATTTTTATAGAATTGAAGCAGGCATGTATTCAGATACAAAACGAATGATTTTGTTAAAGTAAAAATTTTTTATTGAGCAATTTATTACGCGGAACAACTGATTTAGTGATTTATAAAAATTTTCAGCTGTTCCGCTTACTAAACTTTTTCATGTATTTAACTTTTTTACAAATATTCTTCTTCATTAAGATTTAATAAAATTTATAATTAAACCTGCTTTAAAAGTCAGTCAAATTAAATACGACAAATATTTACCTTCATTTTTTACATTTAATTAAGAAAAATTTTTGTGTCTATTTATTCTTCTATTTTATAATTTCCAATCAACAAATAACACTTTGGAGAAAAAATGATAAAGAAAGTAATCCTATTTGTTTTTTCTTTTATAACAATTTTATATTCACAACAAATTAAATCACCTGAAGAATTTCTTGGATTTAAAGTTGGAGCTGATTATAAGATTGCTAACTATGAAACCATTCAGAGTTATTTCAAACATCTTTCTCAATTTTCAAACAAAATAATTTATAAAGAAATTGGAAAGACTTCTCTCGGTAGAGATATGTTTATGGCTGTAATAAGTTCAGAAGAAAATATTAAAAATGTTGATAGATATCGTGAGATGATAAAAAAACTTTCGGACCCAAGAAAAATTTCTGATGATGAAGCAAAATTATTGGCAAAAGAAGGGAAAATAATTGTTCTCGTTACTTGCAATATTCATTCAACAGAAATTGCATCATCACAGATGTCGATGGAGTTGGCTTATAATCTTTTAACATCAAAGTCAAAACCAGAAATAATTGATGCACTAAACAATGTCATTTTTATTTTAATGCCGTCTATTAATCCTGATGGTACTTCCATGGTAGTTGATTGGTATTACAAAAATTTAAATACAGAATTTGATGGAGCTCCAATGCCGTGGCTTTATCATGTTTATGCAGGACATGATAATAATCGAGATTGGTTTATGTTCAATCTTTCAGAAACAAGAAATGTTATTAAAGTTGCATATCATGATTGGATTCCACAAATATGGCTTGATGAACATCAAATGGGCAGTAATGGTGCAAGGTTATTTTTAGTTCCATATAAAGACCCGATTAATCCAAATGTAAATCCATTAATATGGAGATGGCAGGGAGTAATAGGGAGTTTAACAGCACTGCATCTTGATAAACTTGGATACAATGGAATTATCAATCAAGCATTATTTGAAGCATGGTGGGAAGGTCCAGCAAGTGATTGTGGACTTTGGCATAATCAAATTGCTCTGCTTTCTGAAATGGCAAGTTGCAATATTGCAAGTCCAATTTATATTGACCCTTCTGAAATTAAAGCTACAAATGAAATTACTACTTATGATATAAGAACCAATTATCCAAATCCATGGCGAGGCGGCTGGTGGCGTTTGCGTGATATTGTAGAATATGAATTAGCTCTTACTGAAGCTTTGTTAAAAATTTCTTCGGATTATAAAGAAGAATTATTACTTAATTTTTATAATATGGCCAAAGAAGCAATTCATAAAGGAAAAACTGAGAAACCATTTGCTTATATAATTCCGCGTCAGCAAAATGACCCGGTTACAACTTCAAAGATGATTGAAATACTTCAACTTGGTGGTGTGGAAGTTAATTTCATTGATAAGGAATTTCAGATTGATAATGTAATTTATCCCGCAAATAGCTATATAATTTATTTGGCACAACCAAATGGCAGATATGTCAAAGATTTATTTGAAGAACAAAATTATCCTGACCTGCGAAAATCCAAAAATGAACCTCCTCTAACTCCTTATGATGTAGCTGGCTGGACTTTACCTTATTTAATGGGTGTAAAATTCTATCAGATTGATAAACCATTTGAAATTAATTCAATAAAAATTGACGAGCCGTTATATCAAAATGGATTTGTTACTGAAGGTGATGGCAAATATTACATTGCTCCTTCTGGATTGAATGTTAATTCTACTTTAATAAATCGTCTTCACAAAAATGGAATTCCAGTTTACTGGAATACTGAAAAACTTAATATTAATGGTAAAACATACAATCAGGGTTCTGTAATAGTTGAAGTAAGTAGTAAATCAAAAGAAATAATTAAAAAAGCAGCTTCAGATTTACATCTTCAAATTGATGTTGCGGCTGATATTCAAAAAGAAAAATTAAAAGAAATAAGAAAAATAACAGTTGGTTTATATCAACCATGGACAGCAAACATGGATGAAGGTTGGACAAGATTGTTATTGGAAAATTATGAATTCAATTTCATTACACTTCATAACAAAGACTTCAAGGACAAAAAACTAAGACAAAAATGTGATGTGATTATTATTCCCGACATGAGCGGAGATATAATTAAAAATGGTAAACCAGGTGGTGATGCAGCAAGATTTTATAGACCAAAACCAGCAGAGTATGATAGTGGAATTGGAAAAGTAGGACTTGAGAATTTGAAAAATTTTGTTGAAAAAGATGGAGGCTATTTAATTACACTTGGCGAGGCATGTAACTTTGCAATCGAAGATATGGGATTAAGAGTTACTAATGTTTTAAAAAATCTTAAAAGCAATGAATTTTTCTGTCCGGGTTCTTTATTAAGAATTAAAGTTGATAATACAAATCCAATTGGTTATGGAATGGAAGAAGAATCAATTGCATATGTGAGTGATAACATTGCATTTACTACTACAATACCTTTTGGGAAATATGACAGAAGTATTGTTGTTCGTTTTCCTGACAAAAATTTATTGAAATCCGGATTCCTGCTCGGAGAAGATTATTTATTCAATAAAGCTGCAATAGTTGATGTAAAACAAAAAAATGGTCATGTTATTTTAATGGGTTTCAAAGTTCAAAATCGCCACTGGACATTTGGGACTTTCAAATTATTATTTAATGCAATTCATTATGCAGGAATAATTTGATTTTTAATTCTGATGAGCAGAAATTTATGATGTAGATTGTTATAATGATTTTTATGTCAAGTTGAAAACAATATGATGTATAGTTAAAGCACGATAAATATTAGGAGAAAAATTGTTTATGAATTATAATAAAAAGTCTCAGCTAATAATAGCTGCATTAATTTTTGTATTTACTGGATTTCTAAACTTTACAAATGTTTTTTATGTAACCGGAAGCAATTACAAAGAGTATCCTACAGATTATGTTTTTATGATTTTAGTTAATGTTCTCTTCTGGTATTCTTCAGCTTATCTGTTGAATTATTTAATCAATAATTTCATCTGGGAAAAAATATTCAAATTATCAACACGAAAAATTTCATTTGAATGGAGCAGAGAACTTGTATCATCTTTAATTTATACAATTGCTACAGCCATAATATTAAAACATGCTTTCTGGATAAACTTTGATTTTTTCTGGATTACCATTTTCATTTTACTTTTTCTTGTGCAAATGGCTGTAAGACCAAAATTTCTATCACTATTTCCGCGAGAAGCTTTTGCAAGAGTTAGACCTTTTAATGTTGGTGATTGGATTACTATTAAGAACAAAAATGGAAATAATTTGATTACAGGAATTGTAGAAAATATAACTCGTGGTTCTGTTGTAATTAAGAATGAAAATAATAATCGTGTTTTTATATCTATGAATATTTTATCTGATGTTTTAATTGAGAATCATACAGCACTAAATGAGTTTTCTAAATTTAGTGCAAAAATATGCCTTGACCATTCAATTCCAGTTGAAAAAGTAAAAAGAATTTTGTTATCCACACTTGAAAATATTTATTACGAAAAAAATCTCTCAGATGCACCAGAGCCGCGAGTTTTAATCAATGATGTAAATGAATCGGGAATTGTATATGAATTAATATTCTGGTTAAAACCCTGGAAAGAAATAAGTCCAGCTGAATTTAATGATATTGTTCTAAATGCTTCACTTGAAAACTTGAGTTATGCTGGAATTTATCCTGCTTATCAGAAAAATGATGTCTATGTAGGAAACTATCAACGGAAATTTTATGATATTAATTTAATTGAAGACCGTAAAAAAATTCTTCATAGCATTGAGCTGTTAAAATTTCTTAATGAAGATGAACTAAGCATTATTGCTTCTAATATTTTAGTTAGAGATTTTGATAAAAATGAAGTTATTATTAATGAAGGAGAAGAAGGCGATTCAATGTTCATACTTGTTGAGGGATTATTAAATGTTTTTGTTAAAAATAGGGATGGGATTGATGTTCATGTGGGAAATTTAAAAGCAGGTGATTTCTTTGGTGAAATGTCATTATTCACAGGTGAACCTCGTTCTGCAACTATTAAAGCCCGAACAAAATGTTTGATATTTGAAATTAACAAAGATATAATATCACCTGTAATTCATAAAAGGACTAATCTTGTGGAAGAATTCGGAAAAGTTATTGCTGAAAGGCAGTCAATTAATGTTGATAAGATTTCACAATCAGAAATTCAGGTAAAATCGAGAATTAAAATCATTGCAGATAAAATTAAAAAATTCTTTGGTCTATAAATTTGTTATACTCTTCTTACAAGAATATTTTGATTTGTTATTACTTTTTTAATTATTCTGCATTAAATATTAATCCATCTTTCATTTCATAAACATAGTCACCCAAATTAATTAAAGATGGATTGTGTGTAACAATTAGAAAAGTGATTCCAAATTTTTTATTGAGTTCAATAAAAAGATTATGAACAGCCTCACTATTCTGTGAATCAAGATTTCCGGTTGGTTCATCAGCAAGAATGATTGATGGTTCATTAGCAAGAGCTCTTGCTATTGCAACTCTTTGCTGTTCACCGCCAGAAAGTTCTGAAGGTTTATGATGAATTCTTTCTTTTAATCCAACAATATCAAGAAGTTCTTCTGCTCTTTTAACAGCTTGCTTAAATGATGTACCGTTAATCATCATCGGAATAGCAACATTTTCTAATGCATCAAATTCCGGAAGGAGATGATGGAACTGAAAAACAAATCCAATATTTTTATTTCTGAATGAAGATAATTTATCGTCATCAAGTTTGAATATGTTTGTGTTTTTAATTATTACTTCACCGCTGTCTGGCAGATCGAGTCCTCCAAGAATGTGAAGAAAAGTACTTTTTCCTGCACCGGAAGCTCCCACAATCAAAGTAATTTTTTTAGCTTCAACATTCAAAGAAATACCTTTTAATATTTCTAATTTCTTTTCTTTTGTTTTGTAAAAAGATTTTTTTATGTCCTTTGCTTTAATTATGTAATTGTTCATATCATTCATATTTTATTGAATCAATAATTATTGTATTTGCTGCTCTTTTAGCTGGATAGAGTGAAGCAATGAATGAAAGAAGCATTGCCATTAATCCTACTGCAATTATATCTGTTGCCTGAATTTTTACGGGCATTGCATTGATTATATATTTAGTTGGGTCTAAAGGATAAAAATTATATTTTATTTGAAGATAACATATTATCAATCCTGCTGCTAATCCTATAATTGTTCCAATAATTCCAACAAGTAATCCTTCTAACATAAAAATTTTCAGAATGGATTTTTTTTCCAATCCCATAGAACGTAAAATCCCAATATCTTTTTTCTTTTCAAGAACTGTCATTGTTAATGAAGCAAAAATATTGAATGTAGCAACCGCTATAATTAAACTTAATAAAATATAAGCTGACCATCTTTCAACTGTCATAACACTATACAAATCTTTGTGAAGGTCGTACCAGGTATTAATAGAAAATAAATTTGTATTAAGAATATTCTGCAATTCCTTTTTAACTTTTTCTGATTTTTCAATTTTTCCCAAACGCAATTCATAACCAGTGAAATAATTTCTTAAGCCAAATAATTTTTGAGCTGATTCTAAAGAAGTAAATGCATAAGAAATATCATAATCACGATTGTTGGTTTCGAAAATTCCTGTAACTATAAATTTTCTTGTTGAAGGAAGTGATAATGAAGTAATAGTTCTTTCAATATTGTAAGCAGAAGTAACATAAATTACATCTCCAATTCTTGCGGAAAGACGAAGTGCTAAAGGCAAACTTAAAATAATTTTGCTGTTGTTATCAGTGTTTTCTATATCAAATTTACCGCTGATGATTTTAGCTGGAATTCCCCAATTCTCATTTTTCAATGATGAAGGAATTCCCTTAAGAGTAACAATCTCATAACTTTTTTTATTAACTAGAAGTGATTTTCCTTCTGCAAAAGGATAATATGTTTTAACATCAGGAATTTTTCTAATAGCAGCTTCTAATTCATTAATTTTTGAAAAAGCATTTTCATCAGTTATTGATATACGAATATGGGGGTCAAAGCTGATTAAGATTGAAGTAACAAGGGAACTAAAACCATTAAAAACAGAAAGAACAATTATGAGTGCAGCTACACCAATTGCAATCCCAGCGGTTGATAAGAAAGAAATTATCGTTATCAAATTTAATTTGTGTTTTGTTCTTAAATATCTTTTTGCAATAAATAGTTCAATCATTTTTAATCAAATCTAATTGCTGAAATTGGTTGAATGCGTGATGCAACAAAAGCAGGAATAAGTGATGCCATAAATGATACTGCGATTGTAATTAAAGAAACAATTAAGTAATTATCAATCGAAATGAAAAGAGGTACTTTTGTTACAAAATAAATTTTTTCTGGAAGTGAAATAATATCAAATTTTTCTTGAATCAAACTTAAGATGAAAGCAAGAGCATTGCCAAGTATTAATCCTGAGATAGTTAAATAAATTCCGTGAAGCAGAAAAACTTTTACAATCAATTTTCTGCCTGCTCCAAGTGAACGAAGAATCCCAATTACATTTGTTCTTTCAAGAACAATCATCAATAATGTTCCTACTATATTAAAAGTAGCAACAAAAATTATTAATCCAAGAATAATTGGTATTGGCTCTTTTTGAAGTTCAAGCCATGTAAAAATATTTTGATGAATATTAAAAACTGTTTGAACGTAGTAAGGATAACCAAGAAAATCCTGAAGTTTATCGGCAATGAAATTAATGTTCGAAATATTTTTCAGCTTTATATTATATCCCGAAATTTCATTTTCCATGCCGAATAATTCCTGAGCACTTTGAAAGTTTATGTAAGCATTTAAGTCATCATAATCAGCCATTCCGCTTTCAAAAATTCCGTCAACCTGGAATTGCATGATTGCAGGTGGATTATCTAAAGAAGGTATCTGGTCATGTCGTAATGAAAAAAGTGTAATTTTATCACCAACTTTTACAAAAAGTTTTTCTGCTAATTTTTTCCCAAGAATAATTTTATCTCTATCCTCATTGAAATTGATATTGCCTTCAATAATATATTTTTTCAGAATTATATTAAATGATTCTTTTTCTAATCCTGTTATGGTTATTCCCTCGGATAATTTTTTTGATTTTATAATTGCAAGTTTTGATATGAATGGGTCAATTTTTTCAATATCATAAGGAAATTGATTTTTAATTAGATTAATAATTTCAGGGTTATCGGGTAAATTTCTTTTTCCGAATGAAGATATTTTAATATGATAATTAAGATTGATAATTTTTTCTGTTACAATTTTTTGAAATCCATCGAGTACAGTTAATGCAATAATAACAACACAAACTCCGATAGCAATTCCAATTATTGTAATTGTCGAAATTGTTGAAATAAAACGTGAATCTTTTTTTGATTTTATGTACCTGCTTGATAAAAAGAAAGTGATTGGCATAAAGTATTATGTTTGTTAATAGCAAAAATAGAAATATTAAGTTTTATATTCCCATATTGCGAGATTTTTGTGCGAGCTTTTTTTATTAAAGAGAAATCAATAAAATAATTCTAAGCATCAAATTGACATTTCTGATTCAAAGATATATTTTTGAAAGCCAAATTGTGATGGACTTAGTTCAATTTACTAATTTGACATTATTAATAACGGGGAGTAGCTCAGCCCGGCTAGAGCGCTTGGTTTGGGACCAAGAAGTCGCAGGTTCGAATCCTGTCTCCCCGACAACTTTATGTTCTTTAATTATTGTTACTTAGAACTACTAGCTCATCATAACAAGATTTAATTATGCGCCAGTAGCTCAATAGGATAGAGCATCAGCCTTCTAAGCTGAGGGTTAGTGGTTCCTCCAAAGGAGTCCCTTTGGGAGAGTCTACTCTGGCGTAAAAAATGTTCTTTCATATTTTGGCAAAAATATAAAAGCTCTAAAGAAATTGAGCATTGTTGATTACATTAGAGCTATAAAAGAAGTAAACGAGACAAAGTTTGAAAATGCGCCAGTAGCTCAATAGGATAGAGCATCAGCCTTCTAAGCTGAGGGTTAGTGGTTCCTCCAAAGGAGTCCCTTTGGGAGAGTCCACTCTGGCGTAAAAAATGTTCTTTCATATTTTGGCAAAAATACAAAAGCTCTAAAGAAATTGAGCATTGTTGATTACATTAGAGCTATAAAAGAAGTAAACGAGACAAAGTTTGAAAATGCGCCAGTAGCTCAATAGGATAGAGCATCAGCCTTCTAAGCTGAGGGTTAGTGGTTCCTCCAAAGGAGTCCCTTTGGGAGAGTCCACTCTGGCGTAAAAAATGTTCTTTCATATTTTGGCAAAAATACAAAAGCTCTAAAGAAATTAAGCATTGTTGATTACATTAGAGCTATGAAAGAAGTAAACGAGACAAAGTTTGAAAATGCGCCAGTAGCTCAATAGGATAGAGCATCAGCCTTCTAAGCTGAGGGTTAGTGGTTCGAGTCCACTCTGGCGTACTAAGCAAAAGTTCTTTAAGATTTTGGGATAAACAGAGTATGCTGAGGAATCAACCCTCAAAAGCAGAGGGTTAGTGGTTCCTCCAAAGGAGTCCCTTTGGGAGAGTCCACTCTGGCGTACTAAGCAAAAGTTCTTTAAGATTTTGGTATAAACAGAGTATCCAGAGGAATCAACCCTCAAAAGCTGAGGGTTAGTGGTTCCTCCAAAGGAGTCCCTTTGGGAGAGTCCACTCTGGCGTACTAAGCAAAAGTTCTTTAAGATTTTGGGATAAACAGAGTATGCTGAGGAATCAACCCTCAAAAGCAGAGGGTTAGTGGTTCCTCCAAAGGAGTCCCTTTGGGAGAGTCCACTCTGGCGTACTAAGCAAAAGTTCTTTAAGATTTTGGTATAAACAGAGTATCCAGAGGAATCAACCCTCAAAAGCTGAGGGTTAGTGGTTCCTCCAAAGGAGTCCCTTTGGGAGAGTCCACTCTGGCGTACTAAGTTTTTGGGTTTTATCAATCAAACGATAAAAAAAAGTTTATATGGTGAGCATAGCTCAGTTTGGTTAGAGCATCTGGTTGTGGCCCAGAAGGTCATGGGTTCAAGTCCCATTGCTCACCCACCAAGTTTTTGGCCCCATCGTCTAACGGTTAGGACATCACTCTTTCAAGGTGAAAATACGGGTTCGATTCCCGTTGGGGTCACAAAAACATTTCTGAAGAATTCAATTCCAAATTAATCACTCTTTCAAGGTGAAAATACGGGTTCTTCCAAAGGAATCCCTTTGGGAGATTCCCGTTGGGGTCACAAAGACATTTCTGAAGAATTCAATTCCAAAATTAATCATTCTTTCAAGGAGAAAATACGGGTTCTTCCAAAGGAATCCCTTCGGGAGATTCCCGTTGGGGTCACAAAAAATTTTTTAACTATGAGATCAAAAAGATACATTTAATAATATTGCACATTTTTATGCTTTTAAAATTAACGGATAATATTTAGTAACTTTTTCATTTTTATTATCATTAAAAATTTATCTCTTCCTGTTAATAATATAAGCACGCTCACATTTTTCAAATCCAATTTTGGGATAGTAATCCATAGCTTCGGGAGCAGATATTAATATTAAAGCTACTTCTTCGCCTATTATGTTTCTTAATAATTCTATTAAATGTTTTCCTATTCCTGCTTTTTGATAATCTTTATCAACTGCTAAATCTGATAAATAACAACAATATGAATAATCTGTTAAAGCTCTTGCGATACCGACTAATTTTTTATTATCCCAAGCAGTAATAATTATATCTGCATTATCTATCATTTTTTTGATTCTATTCAAATCGTTATATGGTCTTCTAATTCCTGAATTCCGAAATACATTTGCAACATCTTCAGGAGAAATTTCTTTAACAAAAGAATATTCAATTCCCAAGTTTACCTCCTTAATTCAATTTGATTTGTTTTTGTAATTTTGCTCTGTTTAGATGTTCAAAAAAATTGAAAAGTTTTGTTTAAAATGATTGTTTATTGTGAAAAAAATTAATCATTATTTTTCATAATTTTCATTTGAATAAAAAAATATTTTTTATGAAACATTCAAATATAATTCTTGCGGAACAAGATGAATATATAACTACAAATCATTATCGCAGAAAACTATTTCCATCCTTATATTTTTATTTCCGTCATTTACTTCGTATAGTTTATTATTGTAATCGCCAGGCTGTGAAAGGAATTTATGATGATGATAAATGGATTTATTCTTCACTGGATATAATGAGGGGTCTTGAAAAAACTGGAATCAAATTTCATATAACAGGAATGAACAATCTTAAGAAAGTTGATGGACCTGTAATTTTTATTTCAAATCATATGAGTGTTTTAGAAACTTTTATCTTTCCAGTGATTATTCATCCAATTAAAAGAATTGTGTATGTAATGAAGGAAGAGCTTGTGCGATTTCCATTATTTGGACCTGTATCTGCAGCACGAGACCCAATACTTGTTTCAAGAAAAAATCCAAGGGAAGATTTAATCGCTGTGTTAAATCAAGGCAGTCAAAAAATTGCAAATGGTAAATCAATTATAATTTTTCCACAAAGAACAAGGTCGCTTTATTTAAATCCTTCTGGATTTAATACTTTAGGAATAAAATTAGCAAAACGAAATAATGTCCCGATAATTCCAATAGCACTTTTAACTGATGCGTGGGGCAATGGAAAGTTTATAAAAGATTTTGGAAAAATTGATCCATCAAAGGAAGTAAAAATTTGTTTTGGCGAACCAATAAGAATAAGGGGAAATGGCTCTGAAGAACATCAAAAAGTAATTGAGTTTATTAAAAATAAGTTTATTGAATGGAACAGAAAGGATTTGATAAAAGAGCAGTTATAATTTTTATCTGAATATAAAAGTAAATTTCCTCTAAATAATTTATACTTATTTCACCTACATTAATTAATTACCACATCTAAAAAACTTAACATTTCCTTAACACTCTCTTAATGATGAGTTAACATCTCTATCTTACTTTTGTTGCAGCAATTTAACAAGAGGAGTAAGAGATGTACAATTTATACAATAATATTAAAACAGTTATGAAATTCTTAACTAAATCACTATTAATATTTCTGCTTGTGAATGTAAGCATATCAGCACAAACTAAAACAAAAGGAGCAATTGGTGGAAAAGTTATTGACCAATCAACAGGTGAACCAATAATTGGGGCAAATATAGTTTTGGCTAATACAAATTATGGCGCTGCAAGTGACTTAGATGGTAATTATCTAATTTCTAATATAGAGCCCGGTGAATATGATTTGATTGTAAGCTACATCTCGTATGCTAAAACAAGAATTCCAAATATTAAAGTTACAGCAGGTCAAAAATCAATTGTTAATGTTGCTTTGAAACCCGAAGCAATTAATGTTGAAGAAGTAATTGTAATAAGCAAAGCTGATAATTCTTATGAAGCTGCATTATTGAATAAACAAAGAAATTCAGTAACAATTAGTGATGGTATCAGTGCTGAGCAAATTAAAAAATCTCCAGATGCAACTTCAAGTGAAGCACTGAAAAGAATAACAGGAGTATCTATTGTAGAAAATAAATTTGTTTTTGTCAGAGGCACAAGTGAACGGTATAGTAATGCAATGCTTAATAATGCCCCGCTATCAAGCACAGAACCCGATAAAAAATCATTTGCTTTTGACCTTATTCCATCAAATTTACTTGATAACACAATAATTGAAAAAACTTATACTCCAGACAAACCAGGAAATTTTGCTGGAGGATTGGTCAATATTAATACAATAGATTTTCCTGATAAACTAAAGTTTAACATATCATTAACAAGTTCGTATACAAACAATATTACATTTGCGAGCTTCAAAACATATAAAGGTGGTAAATTAGATTTTCTTGGAATTGATGATGGTTCAAGAAATCTTCCTTCAACAATACCTTCTAACTTAAGTAAAGGGAATTATTCATCAAATGAAATTTTAGAATTTGCAAAATCTTTACCAAATAACTGGTCAACCAAACAAACAAAAGCTCCATTGAATGGTGGATTTATGATTTCGTTAGGCGATGGAGTTACTCTATTTGGTCCTAAGTTTGGATTTGTTGCTGCACTATCATATCGAAATCAATTTAACAAAATTTCCCTTGAAAGGAATGAATTTGAGGCAAGCGGCGAGCCAAGATTTAATTACTCAGGTGAACAATTTACTTACTCAACTCTATGGGGAGGAATACTAAACCTTAGTTATAAGTTGAATGATTATCATAAATTTAGTTTCAAAAATACTTACAGTCATACATCCGATGATGAAGTTTCTGAACTAAAGGGAAATCAATTTACAGACTCCGGAACAGAGCAAATATTATCTTCTTTAAGATTTACATCTCGAGGTGTTTATTCAGGACAATTAAGCGGGGAACATTACTTTTCTAATTTGAACAATCTTCAATTCGAGTGGAAATTATATAACTCTATTTCTCATCGTGATGAACCAGATTATAGAAGAATGATTTATTCAAGAGAAATTGGAAGTGATAATCAATTTGCTGCTTTGCTTGGACCACAAGTGAATTTAAAAAATGGCGGAAGATTTTATTCTAATCTTGATGAAGATACAAAAGGAATAAACTTAGACATTTCTTTACCTATATCTTCAGTGAAAATAAAATTCGGCGGAAGCATTGAAAATAAAAATAGAAATTTTAAATCGAGATTAATTGGAACTATTATTAATGCACCCGGCAATGGTTATACTGATTTCAGTTTATTATATCTGCCAATGGACAGAATTTTCTCTCCAGAAAATTACAGAAGAAATGGCTTTTCAATTCAAGAATATCTTAATGGAACAAATAATTATAAAGCTCAGCAGGAATACATTGCAGCTTATTTGATGTTTGAACATAATATTTCATTATTTGAAAAAGAATTGAAAATAATTGCCGGGACAAGATTAGAAAATTCTAAACAAACAATTAATTCAAGAGATTTATCTGACCAGATAGATTTAAATTACCAATTAAAGGATTTGGATTTACTTCCATCTTTGAATATCATTTATAAAATTTCTGATAATACTAATCTAAGATTATCAGCTAATCAAACTGTTAATCGACCCGAATTAAGAGAACTTGCACCATTTGCATATTTTGATTTTTATACACAAACATCCTTGCGTGGCAATCCTTATTTAAAAAGAGCCTTAATAAAAAATTATGATTTCAGATACGAAACTTATTTAGGCATTAATGAACTATTGTCTGCAAGTATCTTCTATAAAGATATTAAAAATGCTATAGAACAAGTCGTTGTTTCCGGCAGTGCATTAGGCTCAGAAAGAACTTTTATGAATTCAGATATTGCAAAAGTTTATGGTATTGAGCTGGAAGGGAGATTATCATTGAATCGAGTAAGTAATCTTTTATCTAATTTTTCAATTAATTCAAATATCACATTAATAAATTCTACTGTTACGGTAAAAGCAACCGAAACAACAATTGCAAGAACAAGAAGACCACTTCAAGGACAATCACCTTATGTTGTTAATATTGCGTTAACTTATAATTCACAAGATTTAGGCACGACAATAAGTTTATTATATAATCGAATTGGTGAAAGAATAGTCGAAGTAGCAACTGCTTATGAAGATGATATTATTGAAAAACCTCGAGATATAATTGACCTTGTTGTAAATCATAGACTAACAGAAAATATAGATTTGAAATTAACCGCTAAAGATATCTTAGCACAAAATAAAATTTTTATGCAGGGAAGCAAAAAAGCTCGATTGGATAGTAATAATTCATCTATTTCATTTAATATATCATACAAATTATAAAAGGGGGTTACATGTTAAAATTATTCAAGAAATTTTCTTTACTGTTTTTAATTTCACTTACATCATTATTTGCTCAACTTGCTCCATATGACGAAGTCTTAGAAGGAAATATTAATTCCGATAAAGTACTTGATGCAAATAAAAAATATTTGTTGAGAGGATTTGTTAATGTAAATGAACCGGCAACTTTAACAATTCCAGCAGGAACAATAATTTTTGGAGAAAAATCTTCAAAAGGTTCATTAATAATAAATCGAGGTGCAAAAATAGTTGCTATCGGCACGCCTGATAGACCAATTGTATTTACAAGTCAGCAACCCAAAGGACAAAGAAGTGCAGGAGATTGGGGCGGTATTATAATTGCAGGTAGGGCAAGAATAAATGTGCCTGGTGGAACAGCAGTTATTGAGGGCGGCACAGGCACAGTTTATGGTGGAGGAGATAATCCAAATGATGATGACAGCAGTGGTGTTCTTAAATATGTTAGAATTGAATTCCCAGGTATAGCTTTTCTTCCTGATAATGAAATTAATGGATTAACTCTGGGTGGAGTTGGAAGAAAAACTGTAATTGAATATATTCAGGTCAGTTATAGTGGAGATGATTCGTTTGAATGGTTTGGTGGAACTGTGAATTGTAAATACTTAATTGCTTACAGAGGTTTGGATGATGAATTTGATACTGACTTTGGTTATAGAGGGAAATGTCAATTTTTATTTGGCCTAAGAGATCCTAATATTGCAGACATAAGTGGCAGCAATGGATTTGAATCTGACAATGATGGTACAGGTACACTTAATTCACCAAGAACACAACCTATTTTTTCTAATGTTACATTAATTGGACCTCTTCCTTCACCAGATTTTACACAATTTAATTCTAATTATAGAAGAGGTGCTCATTTAAGAAGGTCAACTCTTACATCAATTTATAATTCTATAATTATGGGTTATCCAGTTGGACTTTTAATTGATGGTCAAAATTCTGCTGATGGAGCAATCGCTAATGATTTACAAATAAGAAATACTATAATTGCAGGTGCACAAGCAGGTAAAAATCTAACTACCAATGTTAATGGTTTTGATGTTGTTACATGGTTTAATAACCCTGATTTTGGTAATAAAACTTTTGAAAAAAGTAGTGATGTTGGTTTAATTGACCCATTTAATCTCACAAATCCTAATCCAATTCCTCTTTCTAATTCATATGCTGCAGCAAATGCAAGTTTTAATAACGATAGATTAAAAGATAAATTTTTTACACCAGTAAATTATATTGGTGCATTCAATCCAAATGGGCCAAGATGGGATGAACGCTGGACAAATTATGACCCGCAAAATACTGATTATACTTTAACAGATGTTAAAGATACTTATAATAAAAATATATCTGCAGATTTCCAGTTGTATCAAAATTATCCTAATCCATTTAATCCTAATACAACAATTTCATTCACAATGTCAAAGTCAGGTTATGTGAATTTGATAGTTTATAATTCATTGGGACAGGAAATTGCAAAACTTGTTGATGGCTATAAAGATGCTGGCACATACTTTATAAATTGGAATGCAGAAAATCTTCCTTCAGGAGTTTATATTTATAAACTTGAGGCAAACAATTTCACTGCAGTAAGAAAAATGACCTTGATGAAATAATTGTAGTACTCTCTCTCCTCTCTCTCAAAAGGTGTTCCCTTCAAAAGGGGGCACCTATTTTATATAAAAAATTAACATTTTCTTAACATTAACAATTATCTACAAAATGTATTTTTGATTGATAAATTTTTCTTTTTATTGTCGTAGAGGAGAGAGATTACAATGAAATTTATTTTCACACCAATCTGTGTGTTTTTTTTTATTAGCTCATTTTTATCTGCTCAAAACTTACCTAAGTTAAGTGGGCTTATGTTTGGAGATTATTTTTATAATCTCAAACAAAACAATTCAAATTATGAAGGAATGAATGGATTTCAGTTCAGAAGAATTTTTATTACGACAGATTACAAAATAGCAGATAACTTCAATTCAAGATTTCGATTAGAAGCAGACAATATTTATGATATGAAAACATCATCAAACAAAATGAATGTCTGGGTAAAAGATGCTTATCTGGAATGGGTCAATATTTTTGAAGGCTCAAATTTATTTATAGGAATTTCACCCACACCAGCTTTTGAAATCTCAACCCGAGTATGGAATAATCGATTTCTTGAAAAAACAATTATGGATTATTATGGAATCGTTTCAAGCAGAGATATGGGAATTGATTTAAAAGGTAATTTGATTGCTGATGGTAACATAAAATACTGGATAAAAATTGGCAACAATGCTAATAGCGGTCCAGAAAATAATAGATATAAAAGATTTTATGGACTGCTTGAATTTCATCCATATAAAAATATGATTATAACAACTTATGCTGATTATTCAAATAATGCTTTTGTTTTTGATAAAACAGACAACACTTCTAAAAAGCATAATAGTATTGTAGTTTCTTTTTTTGGCAGTTATAGATTTGAAAAAATTTCTTTCGGAATTGAAACATTTTACAGGACAATTCAAAATGGTTATAAAAAATCAGAGATTACACAGTTAGAAAATTTAGACTCCTATGGAATATCAATGTGGGCTTATTATTCTTTGAATGATAAAATTAATATTGTTGGAAGATATGATTATTATGACCCAAATACCGTTGAAAATTTTGACCACAATTCATTAATTCTTTTTGCGTTTGATTATAAACCTGTTTCTAAAGTTCATCTTTCTCCTAATTGTGAAATAAAAACATATTATAAAGGAAGTAATGATGTGGTGCCAAGATTAACATTTTTCTGGGAATTTTGATGAAGTTGTATGCTCAAAAAATTTTTAACAAATAAAAAATAAAAGGAGCAAAAATGAGTAAGAAAATAATTTATCTATTACTTTTAATATTATATTCAGTATCAATTACCAGAGCGCAGGTTCAATTAAATGCTGCTGGAGCAACTTTTCCTTATGTGATTTATTCAAAATGGTTTGATGAATTTAAGAAATTGACAGGTGTACAAATTAATTATCAATCTATTGGAAGTGGTGGGGGAATTAAGCAGGTCATCGAAGGAACAGTTGATTTTGGTGCAAGCGATGGTCCAATGAATGACCAACAACTACAGGAAGCAAAACAAAAAAGAGGAACAGAAATTGTTCACATCCCAACAGTTCTTGGTGCTGTTGTATTAAGCTATAATTTACCAGAACTTAAGCAGCCATTGAAATTAGATGGTTCTACAATTGCAGATATTTTTCTTGGCAAAATTTATATGTGGAACGATAAAAGAATTGCTGAATTAAATCCGGGAGTAAAACTTCCTAATAGAAGTATAATTGTTGTTCATAGATCTGACGGAAGTGGAACTACATATATCTTTACAAATTATCTTACAAAAGTAAGTTCTGAATGGGAAAAAAAGGTTGGTTGCAATACATCTGTAAATTGGCCAGTTGGTTTGGGTGGGAAAGGTAATGAAGGTGTTACAGGTGTTATAAAGCAATCTATTGGTGCAATTGGTTATGTAGAATTAGCTTATGCAGTTAAAAATCATTTGCCCTATGCACTTATAAAAAACAAAGCCGGCAATTTTATTGAACCTAATTTTAAAACTGTTACTGCTGCTTCAGATGGAGCTTCTAAAAATATGCCCGATGATTTAAGAGCAATGATTACAAATGCAGATGGAAAAGATTCCTATCCAATTTCCGGCTTCACATGGTTATTAGTTTATAAAGATATGAAAGATAAAAAGAAAGCAGAAGCACTTGTAAAATTTTTAAGATGGGCAATGGAAAAAGGTCAATCTTATGCAGAAGAATTATATTATGCTCCTCTTCCAAAATCAGTTATTAAATTAAACGAAAAGAAAATTAACTCTTTAACACTCAATGGTAAACCTATAAATGTAAAATAAAATCTGAGGCTTTAACTTTGGAAAAAGAAGTTGATATAAACAGCAATAGAGTCAATGATATTATAAATGGTAAATTGAAAAAAATTAATGCCGATGAATTTAGCTATTCTAAAAAAATAAACTTTGGTGATTTTATTTACGAAAAGCTGACTTTGATTTTTGCAATTATTGTTTTACTTCTCGTTTTTCTTATGGGTTATGAAATGTATGTCGGTTCTAAACTCTCAATTTCAAAATTTGGCTGGAAGTTTTTGACTGAAACAACATGGGATCCGGTTGCAGAAATTTATGGTGCATTGCCCTCTATTTTTGGGACCCTTGTTTCATCTTTTTTAGCATTATTAATTGCAGTTCCATTTAGTATTGGTGTTGCAATTTATTTATCTGAATTAGCACCTCGCTGGTTAGAAAAACCATTATCATTCCTTGTTGAATTATTAGCTGGTGTTCCAAGTATTGTATATGGTTTATGGGGAATATTTGTGTTAGTTCCATGGTTAAGAGAAAACGTTCAACCTTTTCTTTATGAACATTTAGGCTTTCTTCCTTTTTTTAGAGGACCGATGTATGGCTTTGGAATGCTTGCTGCTTCAATAATTTTATCTATTATGGTTTTGCCAATAATTACATCTATTTCTCGTGATATTATGAAATCAGTTCCATCAATTCAAAAAGAAGCAGCTTTAGCTTTGGGAGCTACAAAATGGGAAGCAACTAAAATTGTTCTTGCTAATTCTAAGTCTGGTATTCTTGGAGCTACTATGCTTGGATTAGGCAGAGCAATTGGTGAAACTATGGCTGTAACTATGGTCATAGGAAATAGACCAATAATTTCTGCATCACTTTTTGACCCGGCTTATACTATGGCAAGCGTTATAGCCAATGAATTTACAGAAGCTACCTCAGAATTGTATTTGAGCGCTTTAATTGAATTAGCATTAATACTTTTTGTTATTACAATAATTATTAATGCTGCAGCACGTTTTCTAATGTGGAGTTTGGAATCTAAATGGAAAAAAGTTTTATGAATTATAAAAGAAAATTAATTTATCGTAAGGTTGTAAGTCATATCATTATGGGATTAACTTTTATTGCTGCATTAACTGCAATAATCCCTCTTGCTTTTATATTTTATTACACAGTTTCAAAAGGAATAACTCACTTAAATATTGATTTCTTTATTTCCATGCCAAAACCTGTAGGCGAACCTGGCGGCGGTATGGCAAATGCAATTGTAGGAACTTTAATTTTGGTTGGAATTGGTGCTTTATTTGGATTGCCAATTGGAATTATGGCTGGAATTTATTTAGCTGAATTTGGTAATAATAAATTTGGTCTGCTATTAAGATTTCTCACAGATGTTTTAAGTGGTATACCTTCAATTGTTGTTGGAGTGGTTGCATATACTCTGGTTGTTATTCCAATGGGACATTTCTCAGCACTGGCAGGCGGTGTAGCTTTAGCAATTTTAATGATACCAACTGTTACACGAACTACAGAGGAAATGATAAAATTAGTCCCACATAGTTATCGTGAAGCCGGATTAGGTTTGGGAATTCCAAAATGGAAAACATCATTATTTATTGTTTTAAGAACTGCATGGAAAGGTATTGCTACAGGAATTTTATTAGCATTATCAAGAGCTGCGGGTGAAACAGCACCTTTGCTTTTTACAGCACTCGGAAATCGATTCTGGTCAACCAACATTTTTCAACCAATTGCTTCGCTTACTGTTTATATCTATGATTATGCTCGAGCTCCATTTGAAGATTGGAATAATCAGGCATGGACTGCTGCTCTTGTCTTAATTTTGTTTATTTCTATCTTCAGTATAGCTTTTAGAATTATTACAAGGTCTAAATACAAAACAAATTAAAATTCATAAATGATACATGATGTAATTTCAAAAGCATTAACTCTCGACAAAGATTTAGAAAAAAAACTTGTCGAAATAATTAGAGCTGAAAAACTTTCTGCTTACTTTGGCGAAGTAAAAGCATTAAATGAAATTTCAATTTCAATTCCAAAGAATAAAGTAACCGCAATTATTGGACCTTCGGGTTGTGGCAAATCTACTTTTTTAAGATGCTTAAATAGAATGCACGAAGTAATTGGAGGTACATTTACAGGAAATATTTTTTATAACGGAATAAATATTCAAAATATTAATCCAGTTTTTTTGAGAAGAAGTATTGGAATGGTCTTTCAAAAACCAAATCCTTTTCCAACAATGTCAATAATGAACAATGTGGTCGCAGGCTTAAGATATAATGGCATTACTGACAAAAAATTATTGAATGAGATTGCAGAAAATTGTTTGAAGAAAGTAGGATTGTGGGAAGAAGTAAAAGATAATCTTAATCGATCAGGTGCAAGTTTATCTGGAGGACAACAACAACGATTGTGCATTGCAAGAACAATTGCATTAAATCCTGATGTAATTTTAATGGATGAACCAACAAGTGCTCTTGACCCGATTGCAACAACTAAAATTGAGGATTTAATTTATGAATTGAAGAAAGATTATACGATTGTAATTGTTACTCATAATATGCAGCAGGCAGCAAGAGTAAGTGATTATACTGCTTTCTTTTATATGGGGAAATTAATTGAATTTGATACTACAAGAAAAATATTTACAAATCCTGCTAATAAACAAACTGAAGAATATATATCAGGTCGTTTTGGTTAATATAAAATTATAATGATATATGAGTGAGAAATATAAAATAGAAGTAAATAGCTTAAATCTTTTCTACGGAAAAGTAAAAGCTTTGAATGATATCTCAATGAAAATCAAAGAAAAAAAAGTTACGGCATTAATTGGGCCTTCAGGTTGTGGTAAATCTACTTTTTTGAGATGCTTGAACAGAATGAACGATTTAATAGATAATGTAAAAATTAAAGGGGATGTAATAATTGATGGGAAAAATATTTATAAAGATAGAATCGATGTTGTTGAATTAAGAAAAAGAGTAGGAATGATATTTCAAAAATCAAATCCTTTCCCGATGTCAATTTATGATAATGTTGCTTATGGTCCAAGAATAAATGGCATTAGAAATAAAAAAGAACTTGATGAAATTGTAGAAAAAAGTTTGAGAAAAGCAGCTTTGTGGGACGAAGTTAAAGACAATTTGAAAAAAAGTGGAATGTCTTTAAGTGGTGGTCAGCAGCAAAGACTTTGCATAGCTCGTGCCATTGCAGTTGAACCTGAAATAATTTTAATGGATGAACCTGCAAGTGCACTCGACCCAATTTCGACAACAAAAATCGAAGACCTGATTTTTGAATTGAAAAAGAATTATACAATAGTTATTGTTACTCATAACATGCAGCAGGCATCTAGAGTTAGTGATTATACTGCTTTTTTTTATATGGGGAACTTAATTGAATATGCTGATACAATAAAAATATTTACAGCACCAGATAAAAAACAAACGGAAGATTATATTCGCGGCAGATTTGGTTAATTTATGAATTTTAATTGTGCAAGAAATATTTTTTAATAAAAGCTCTTTGAAAAAGTGGATTCATTTTAGATTCTTCGTCCGCCAAATGGCGGACTCAGAATGACAGGAGAAATATTAAGTCATTCTTAATGGAGCGAAGCGGAATGAAGAATCTCTAGAAACATGAAAGAATGGTTTTAGATTCTTCGTCGTTCGCATTTTTGGCGGACTCATCAGAATGACAGAAAGAAGCAGGATTGTTATTCTGACCCGCCAAAGGTGAGAAAGAATCTTTTAAAAATGTTAAATGAGTTTTTAGATTCTTCGTCATTCGCCTTTGGCGAATTCCTCAGAATGACAAAGGAAGGATAATACAGTCATTCTGAAGTAATACAGTCAAAGTCTGACAAAGTTTGTCAACCTACTTTTAAAAGCAGGGGAACTAAAGTCAGTTAAAGAGAGGAATTTAGAATTAGTTTTAAATTCTACATTCATATTTTAATAATGACAATTACTAATTATAAAAGAAATAAACATTATCAGTTAAATAGAAGCTTATAAATATTAATGTTAAATTTGGTATAAAACTAAGAGGTAAAATTATGCAAGAACATTTCATGGCAGAAGTTGAGAGCTTAAAAACAAATTTAATAAAAATGGCTTCACTTGTTGATGAACAGGTCGAAAGAGCAATTAATTCTCTTGCAACAGGCAACATTGAATTATGCAAAGGCGTTAAAGCCCGTGACCTTGAAGTAGATGCCTATGACAATCTTATACAAGCTCAATGTGAAAATATACTTGCACTTTTTCAACCTGTTGCAGCAGACCTTCGCTTTATTATATCTGCTTTAATGATTAATAATCAACTTGAAAGATGCGGGGATATTGCTGTTAATATTGCTCAACGTGTAAAAAAAATATGGAAATCAATACCTCAGGTTAATGAGTTTGGTTCATTAATAGTTGAAACACAAATTAATGAAATGGGTAAACAAGCACGCCAAATGCTTAAAAATGCTATTGATTCTTTTATTTATAGCGATACTCAACTTGCAGATTCAGTAATTAAAAATGATGAAATTGTGGATAATCTTAATAAACAGGCTTTTCAAATTTTAGTATCTAAAATGCAATCGAACAATAATTTGATTGAACCTGCTGCTCATTTAATAGTATTAACTAGACATATTGAAAGATTAGCAGACCACGCTACCAACATTGCAGAAGACTTAGTCTTTTATGTAGAAGCTAAAATTATCTCTCATAAAAAGAAGCTCCAAAAATTAGAAAAAAAAGAAAGTGGCGAAGAACAGGAATTATAAATTTTAGTTGATTAAAAGAAAATATTTTCATAAAAACTAAAATTTTTTTCTCTGCTAAGTTTAAAGTCATTAAATTTTACATACCTTAAATCTCATTTCTTAAACAATTATTAAGTTTTCAATAAAAAAATTCTTTGCTTTAGATTTTAGTTTTTTTATATTTAATACCAGTTCAGTGATTATTTATTAATGGGAATAATCAAACCAGAAAGACTTAAAACAGGTGATGTAATTGGCATTATTTCGCCAGCTTCTCCTGATGATTTATCAAAAATCAATAAGGGGGTTGCCTACCTTGAAAGTCTTGGCTATAGAGTTGAAGTTGGAAAAAATGTAGGGCAGCAGGAAGGGTATTTTGCAGGTTCGGATTCTCAACGCATCTCTGACCTTCATGACATGTTCAAAAATAAAAATATCAAGGCAATTTTTACTCTCCGTGGCGGATATGGTTCAACAAGACTTTTAGACAAAATTGATTATAAACTTATTAGAAATAATCCCAAAATATTTGTTGGACATAGTGACATCAATGCACTTCAAATGGCATTTTTAACTAAATGTGGACTTATTACTTTCTCAGGTCCAATGGTTGCAGTAGATTTTCAGGATGAAATTAGCCCATTTATTGAAGAATTATTTTGGAGAATGTTAACATCAAATAAAAAAATTGGGAAACTTCAAAATCCTCGAAATGAAAAATTTTTTGTACTTACAAAAGGCAGAGCTCAAGGAAGAATTTTAGGTGGAAATTTAAGTCTTTTTACTTCATTAATGGGAACGGAATTTTTCCCACAACAACAACTAAAAGGTGCAATTTTACTTTTAGAAGATATTAACGAAGCACCTTACAGAATTGACAGAATGTTAAATCAATTGCGGCTTGCAAAAGTATTTAATATGATAAATGGTGTAATTCTTGGTGATTTTATTAACTGCTTTGAACCCAATCCAGACAAAAAATCTTTTACACTTAACGAAGTAATTTTTGATTATTTTAAGAAATTGAAAATCCCGGTAATTTATAATGTAAGACACGGACATATAAAAGATAGTATTACATTTCCATTTGGAATCAAATGCGTTATAAATTCTGGGAATAGTTCAATTGAAATACCCGAAAGTGCAGTAAAATAATGTCCTATTTTTTCAAATATTTACTCATATAAAGAATACCACCTCAAACATTTCTCTTTTTTAAGAAAATCACTTCAAAATGGTTCATTTTTATGGTTTTTTTTACAATTAATCGGGCTGGTATATTTGTTGTTTGCAAAAACTGAAAATTAATTATTTGGTGGGCCTATGGAATTCATAAACGAAGAATATATTTTCTCTTTACTGAATGATGAAAAGCTCAATGATACTGCACTTCAAAAAGATGTGATACAAAAAGCAAAAGAAGCAAAAGGTTTAACTCTGAGAGAAAGTGCAGCTTTGTTGAATATTACAGATAATGAAATTCTGGAAGAATTATTTCATACAGCAAAAGAAATAAAAGAAAAGATTTATGGAAATCGTCTTGTGCTTTTTGCCCCGCTTTATGTTACAAATGTATGTGTTAATAATTGTTTGTATTGTGCATTTAGAAGAGATAATAAAGAATTAAAAAGAAAAACATTAACAATAGATGAAATTAGAGAAGAGACAGAAATTTTAGTAAAACAGGGTCATAAAAGAATCTTGCTTGTTGCAGGAGAAAGTCTTAAAAATTCTTCGCTTGATTATATTGGCAAAGCAATTCAAACAATGTATGATGTTCGAATTAATGGAGGAAATATAAGAAGGATTAATGTTAATACTGCGCCATTATCAATAGAAGGTTTTAAGGTATTAAAAAGTTTTGGAATTGGAACATATCAATGTTTTCAGGAAACATATCACTACGAAACTTATGTGAAGATGCATCCTGATGGACCTAAGAAAGATTTTGCATGGAGGCTTTATGCAATGGACCGTGCTTTGCAAGCTGGAATTGATGATGTAGGTATTGGAGCTTTATTTGGATTGACTGATTATAAATTTGAAACTCTTGCAATGTTGAGTCATGCTTTTAATCTTGATGAAAAATATGGAATTGGTCCACACACAATTTCAGTTCCACGACTTGAACCTGCTCTCAATGCACCAATTTCTCATAAACCGCCGTTTGCAGTTGATGATTTATCATTTAAAAAACTTGTTGCGGTTTTGAGGCTTGCAGTGCCATACACAGGAATAATTTTATCGACAAGAGAAAGACCTGAACTAAGACGCGAATTATTTAATGTTGGAGTATCACAGATTAGTGCAGGAAGCAGAACTTCTCCAGGAGCTTATCGTGAATCTCAAGAAAGTTTGAACGAATACGAAATGCAGCAATTTCAACTTGGAGACCATCGCTCATTGGATGAAGTAGTTAAGGATTGCTGTGAACTTGGATTTTTACCAAGCTTTTGCACTGCATGCTATCGGTCTCAACGAACAGGCGATAGATTTATGGAATTTGCAAAATCAGGCACAATTCATTTTATGTGCTCGCCTAATGCTTTATCAACATTTAAAGAGTATGTGATTGATTATGCTTCCGAAGAAACAAGAAAAGTTGCAGAAGACTTTATTCAAAAAGAAATTGAAAAATTAGATGGACCTACTAAAACAAAAGCAATTAAAATGATTGAAAGAGTCAATAACGGCGAACGCGATGTTTTCTTTTAATAAATTTTTTAATAACTAAAATTGTGAATGAACTTAGAGGAAATTTTACATAAAAAGGAATTGAACAGAGAGGAAATTATTTTCCTTCTTAATCTTTCCAATCAGGAAGATATTCAAAAGCTTTATAATCGAGCTGATGAAGTAAGAGCAGAATATTGTGGCGATGAAGTTCATCTAAGAGGCATAATTGATTTTTCTAACTACTGTGAACAAAATTGTCTCTATTGTGGCTTGAGAGCAGATAATACTCATCTTCAGCGCTATCGAATGACAACTGAAGAGATTATTGAAACAGCAAAACAAATTATTAATTCGGGAATATTTACTATTGTTCTTCAATCTGGAGAAGATAATTATTATGATTCAGATTTAATTGCTTACATAATTTACTCCATAAAACAAATAGCAGATGTAGCAATAACATTAAGTCTTGGGGAAAGAAGCTTTAGTGAATATCAAACATGGAAAATTGCTGGAGCCGACAGATACCTCTTAAAACATGAAACTGCAAATCCTAAGTTGTATTCAATCTATCATCTGCATCAACAATTAAATGAAAGAATTGCTCACTTAAAATATTTGAAAAAACTTGGCTATCAAGTTGGTTCTGGAAATATGATTGGATTACCAATGCAAACAGTTGAAGATATTGCTGATGATATTTTATTGTGCAAAGACCTCGATTTGGATATGGCTGCTTTTGGTCCTTTTATTCCATCACCAAATACTCCTTACAGAAGTAAAAAGCCAGCAAGTGTTGAATTAACATTAAAAACTATGGCTGTAGCGAGAATTGTATTGAAATCAGTTCACATTCCGGCTACAACTGCACTTGCTACTCTTGATGAAAATGGAAGAATCAAAGGATTGAAAGCTGGAGCTAATGTTATCATGCCGGATTTTACACCTTTTCCATACAGAGAGCATTATCAAATTTATGCCAATCGAAAATGTATAAATGACGACCCCAAATCATGCCGCTCATGTCTTCAGTTGCAAATTGAATCAATCGGCAGAAAAATATCTACCTCGCGAGGCGACTCACTTAAAATGAAGCTTAACAGCTGAGTGATACTAATTTTTTAGCTACTAATTTTGATTGTATATTTCCAGTTAGAATTAAAAATAATTCGGGATTAATTATGAGATTGTATAGCAAAGCTTTCTTAGTTCTTATTTCATCTTTAGTAATTTTTAATTGCAGTTCAAAAACTGATAAAGAATATTTTGATGAAGCACTTCAAAAAATCAAAGAAAAAAAATATGTTGAAGCAATAAATAATTTTAATGAACTACTGAAAAATTATCCTGAAAGTAAATTTGCTCCACAATCATTATATGAAATTGCAAAACTTTACCATGCACAGTTGTTGTCAGATATCAATAAAGAAGAATCATTAAAAAAAGCAATTAGTTACTACAAAAAAATTTTTTATGAATATAAAAATTCACCTGAAGCTGAGAGAGCTTTATTTGTATCGGGCTTTATATTTGCTAATGATTTAAATCAGCTCGATTCAGCAAAATATAACTATGAATTGTTTTTGAAAAATTATCCCGAAAGTGAATTGGTAAAATCTGTCAAACTCGAACTTGAAAATCTTGGTGCCTCACCTGATGAAATATTAACAAAGAAAATGAAATCCGATGTCAATAAAAACTAAGGAAGTAAAATCATTTCTTAATCCAGAAGTTATTGCTAAGATTGAAAATCTTGAATTAAGAGCAAGAATGATTGTCGAAGGCTTCATGATTGGACTTCATAGAAGTCCATATCATGGATTTAGTGTAGAATTCAGCGAACATAGACCATACATGCAGGGAGATTCACTTAAAAATCTTGATTGGAAAGTTTATGCTAAGAGCGAAAAATTTTTTATTAAACAATATGAAGAAGAAACTAATTTAATTTGTCATATTTTTCTTGATGTAAGCAGTTCGATGAATTTTAAATATTCATCTCGAATAACAAAATTTGATTATGCAACTACACTTGCAGCTGCACTAAGTTATATCATGATAAATCAGCAGGATGCTGTTGGTCTTGCAATTTATTCAGACCATATTCATTCTTATCTGCCACCTAAATCAAATATTGTTTATTTGAAAACATTATTTAAAGAATTAGCTAATACTATTCCATCGGGAAATACAAACACTTCAAACTGCATCGATTCGATTGTAAATAAAATTAATAAACGAGGATTAACAATTATTATTTCAGATTTTTTTGATTTCCCCTCTAAATCAGAAAATGATATTGTAGATTCTATAATGACAACTCTCAAACATATTCACTACAAAAAAAATGAAATAATTGTTTTTCAAATCTTAGACCCGATTGAAATGAACTTTGGATTTGATAGAGATTCAATTTTTATTGACCTTGAAACAAAAGATGAAATTACAACTCAGCCTTACTTAATTCAAAAAGCATATCAGGATGCAATGAAAGATTTCTTAAATAAATTAAAGACTGAGTGTTTGAATTACGGAATTCAATATAACCTTATAGAAACCACCACACCTTTTGACAGAGCATTGTTAAATTATTTTTCAAAAAGAGCAAGGCTATATTGATAAATAGATTAATCTGTTTGAAAAATTTCGATTAATATGTTATGGTTCTCTTTTTTCAATATATTTAAAATGTAAAAAAGGAGAAATTTTATGCCGGTAAAAGCAGGATTTGTTTCAATTATCGGAAAGCCCAATGTTGGCAAATCAACTTTAATGAATGCATTGATTGGAGAAAAATTATCAATTACAACAAATAAACCTCAAACAACAAGGAAGAAAATTATTGGTATTCTCTCAACAGAAGATTATCAAATTATATTTCAAGATACACCGGGAATATTAAATCCAGAATATCTCCTTCAAGAAAGAATGCTTGAGTATGTTGTGGCTGCAGCTAAAGATGCAGATTTAATTTTGTTTATGATTGATATATCGACTGACCCGACTGGTGAAAAAACTTTATCTGATGAAAAAGTTTTTGAAATTCTTAAGGATAAAAAAATCAAAAAAATTCTTTTGATAAATAAAGTTGATTTGGTGAACCAACAGGTAGTGGAAAATTTAATTAATTCCATAAGCGAGAAAAAATTTTTTGAAAAAGTAATTCCAATTTCTGCTACAGAAGGTTATAATTTACAAACTGTAATTGATACAATACTTGAGTATTTGCCTGAACATCCTAAGTATTATCCTGATGACCAGTTGAGTGATGAAAATGAAAGATTTTTTGTTTCAGAAATTATTCGAGAAAAGATTTTTGAAATGTATCATGAAGAAGTTCCATACAGCACAGAAGTTGTTGTAGAAGAATTTAAAGAAAGAGAAAAAGGCAAGGATTATATTCGTGCAATCATAATTGTTGAAAAGGAATCACAAAAACCAATTATAATTGGAAAGAACGGTGAACTCATAAAAAAATTAGGCAGACTCTCTCGAGAATCAATTGAAAGATTTTTACAACGAGAAGTTTATCTTGAACTGTATGTTAAAGTAAGGGAAAAATGGCGTTCAAAACCAAATTTGCTGAAATCTTTTGGTTATGTTCCACCCGAAGAATAAATTTTCTGAAATCTACATAAATTATCAACAGATAAATGAATAATCCCGAAGAAAAAAAATCAACACACTTTTTAGGCGAAGGTGCTTTGTTGTTAATGACAATAATCTGGGGCGGCACATTTGTGATTGTCAAAGAATCACTTCATGATATTTCTTCCATGTTGTTTGTATCAGTTCGTTTTGGTGTGGCTTCATTAATTATTGCTGCTTATTTGCTTTTCAAAAAACATAAATTAAATAAAAATGCTTTTCTTTCAGGAATTTTTCTTGGTGTTTTCCTTTTTATGGGATTTATGTTTCAAACTATTGGATTAAAATATACAACAGCTACAAAATCGGGATTTATTACTGGTTCACTTGTTGTTATGGTTCCATTTTTGCAGATGCTCATTGAAAAGAAGATTCCTTCTAAGGGAGCATTAATTGGAACTTTGCTTGTCTTTACTGGAATTTTATTTTTGTCAAGTGGCGGTAATTCAATTGAAAATTTTTTATCTGAACTCGGAAAAACATTTAATCTGGGCGATACATTAACATTAATTTGTGCTTTATTTTTTGCTTTGCATGTTGTTTATATGGATATAATTTCTCCCAAACATGATTTCTGGATTTTATTTGTATCTCAGTTAATAAGTGTTTCTGTTTTTGCTTTTTTAATGTCTTTGATTTTTCACTTTACTTCACTTGAAATGATAAAAATAAAATTGACTTCAAATTTATGGATTGGACTTCTTTATACTTCGTTGCTTGCAACATGTGTAAATTTTGGGTTGCAGACCAGATTTCAAAAAGTTGTAAGTCCAACTAAAGCAGGAATTATTTATTCATTCGAACCTATATTTGCAGCAATTTTTGCGTTCTTTATACTCAATGAAAAATTCACTAATTTTGGCTTACTCGGAAGCGCATTAATTTTTTCCGGATTGATTGTATCTGAAATATTTGATTTTGTCTATTCGAATTTTTTTAACAATTCAAATGGAAAACATTAAAAGAGCTGAAATAATTGTTAATGGACTTGTTCAAGGTGTTGGTTTCAGATATTTTGTTTATAGACATGCTCAAAATTTGGGATTGAAAGGTTATACAAAAAATCTTTATACCGGAGAAGTTTATACAGTAGTAGAAGGAGAAGCGCATTTAATCGAAGAATTGTTTAATCGATTAAGAGTAGGACCAATTTCTGCAGATGTTAAAGATGCAACTATAAAATGGAGTGAACCTAAAAACGAATTTAAAACATTTGAGATAAGATATTGAATCAACAATTTAGAATTGGTTTTGGTTACGATGTCCACCCATTTTCTCGGGATAGAATTTTAGTGCTGGGTGGAATTGTTATTCCTTATGAAACAGGCTTGGAAGGGCATTCTGATGCAGATGTTTTATTGCATGCAATTTGTGATGCAATGCTCGGGGCACTTGGACTTGGCGATATAGGAAAACATTTCCCAAATTCAAGCGAAGAATTTAGAAATATCGACAGCAAAATTTTACTCGAACGAACTTATGATTTAATTCAAAAAAATGGTTATGCTCTTAATAATCTTGATGCAACTCTTGTTATTGAAAAACCAAAAGTTGCACCATTTATAAAATTAATGATAAAAGAAATTGCAGCTGTCTTAAAAGTTGATGAGAATCAGATTTCAATTAAAGCAACAACTTCCGAAAAACTTGGTTTTGTAGGAAGGGAAGAAGGTGCAGCTGCATACGCTGTTGTTCTACTCACCAAAAAAGAAAATTAATGCTCGAAAGTATAATTTCATACATAAGCACACTTGACCAATCTTTTATTTATTTGATTGTATTCTTTTTCGGATTTATAGAAAATTTATTTCCTCCATCTCCAAGTGATGCTGTTATTGTTTTAGGGGCAACTTTAATTGCTAATTCAACTTTAGGCTTTTTGCCGGTTTTATTACTTGCTACTACTGGAAGTGGAATTGGATTTATTGTTATGTATTTCATAGGAAAATATTTAGGTGAAAATTTAATCCGTAATGGCAAGTTAAAGTTTATTAAACCTGAATCTCTAAATAAAGCAGATTTGTGGTTTCATAAATATGGCTATAATATAATTTTGATAAATAGATTTTTGCCAGGAACAAGAGCTGTTGTTAGCTTCTTTTCAGGCTTTCATCGTTTGAAAAAATTAAGAACATTTATTTATGCTTTCATTAGTTCTTTACTGTGGAATACTTTGTTAATTATGCTTGGAATATTTTTAGGTAATAATATAAATCTGATTGATAAATATTTATCAACTTACTCCGACATTGCTTTAATATTAACTCTGATTGTAGTATTGTATTTTCTTGTTCGATATTTTGTAAAAAGGAAGCGAAAGAATGAAAATTCTTAAATCATTTTACAACTTAAGTCCCGAAGAAAAAAAGAATAAAAAAAAAGAACTAATTTATGGATTAATTAGCGGCATTCTTCTTGGAATTTCATTCCCGCCATTTCCTTTCTCGGTTTTAATTTTTTTTGCTTTCATTCCTTATTTCTTTGTAATTGAAAAGAAAGAACAACTTGGTTCAATAAATCGATTTACATACTTTACAATTTTTTTCTTTACATTGATAACTTTATACTGGGTAGGAAGCTGGACAAAAGAAGCAGACCCGTTTTTAATGATTTCCGGTATTCTTCTTATGTTTATTAATCCAGCAATATTTATGATTCCATCTACACTTTATTATTTTTCTAAAAAATCTTTCAATAATAAAATTGCATTGTTTTTATTTCCATTTTTATGGGTTGCTTTTGAATATGCATACAGCATTACAGATTTAAGATTTCCCTGGCTTATGCTGTCTAATTCATTGCCATATTTTAATTGGTTCATCCAGATAGCTGATATAATTGGTGCATATGGAATTTCACTTCTGATTTTATTCATCAATGTTTTTCTTTATCTCTTTATAAAAAATTATTTAATGAAAAAACGAAGTAACTTGTTTTATGCTACAGTTGCTGTTTTACTTTTCATTATTCCAGTAATTTATGGAATGTATAGAACATCAACTTTTGAGCATTCAGGGAAAAAAATTAAAGTTGGTTTAATTCAGCCGAATTTAAATCCATGGGATAAATGGGAAGCAGGCAATCTAAGTGAACAATTAAATCTCTATTTGAATCTTTCACAAAAAGCAGTTGAACAAGGAGCTAAGTTGATTGTCTGGCCCGAATCTGCTTTGCCTGTATATTTATTATCAGGAAATTATTTTTATGAAGTAGAAAAAATTCATCAGTTTGTAGATTCAAATAATGTTTACTTGATGACAGGCATGCCGGATGCAACATTTTATTTTAATTTGGACGAAGCTCCGCCAGATGCAAAGAAAATAAAAAGTGGCGATGCCGCTTACACTTCATATAATTCTATTTTGCTTTTTGCTCCTTATTCAAGTTCAGTACAGAAATATGGAAAAATAAAACTTGTTCCTTTCGGTGAAAAAGTTCCGTTTGTAGAGCAACTTCCATTTTTGGGGGACTTAATTAAATGGCAGGTTGGAATTTCAAGCTGGAATGTTGGCAAAGAGAAAACAATTTTTAATCTAATGAATTTTAAAGCAGCTGCAGTAGTTTGTATTGAATCAATCTACCCGGATTTTGTTGCAGAGTTTATTCAAAAAGATGCTGAAATATTAGCCGTTGTTACAAATGATAGCTGGTATGGATATTCAAGTGGTCCATTTCAGCATAAAGAAATTGCTGCTTTAAGAGCAATTGAAAATAGAAGAACTGTGATTCGTGCGGCTAATGGCGGGATTAGCTGCATCATAGACCCTCTGGGAAGAACAATATCACAGACAAAACTTTTTACTAAAAATGTTTTGATTGGATATGCAGAATTAAGAAATGATAAAACATTTTTTACTGAGTATCCATTAATAATTCCTTTAGTATCTTCATTGCTATCAATAATTGTTGTTTTATTTTTTGTTATCAAAAAATTTTTTATAAGGAAAGAAAAATGAAAAAGTATATTGATTTAAGAAGTGACACCGTAACGAAACCATCTGAAGGAATGCGCCGGGCAATGTATGAAGCAGAAGTAGGTGATGATGTTTACAAAGAAGACCCAACCGCAAATGAACTTGAAAGATATGCTGCCGAGTTACTAGGAAAAGAAGCAGCTCTTTTTGTCCCGAGTGGAGTTATGGGAAACCAAATTTGTCTAAATGTATTAACACAACCTGGTGATGAAGTTATATGTGAAAGAGATGCTCATATTTTTCAGTATGAATCTGGTTCACCAGCTGCACTAAGTGGCTTACAATTAAGTTTGATTGAAGGAAATAAAAAAGGAATATTTACACCAGAACAAGTTGAACCTTTGATAAGACCTGCAAGTGCATATTATATGGCAAGAACAAAAGTGATTGAAATAGAAAATACACACAATCGTGCTGGGGGCACAATTAATCCTATCGATAATATTAAAGCAATTTCTGAATTGGCAAAGAAATATAATTTATTTATGCATCTTGATGGTGCAAGAATTTGGAATGCATCTGTGGAAACTGGGATATCACCGGCACAATATGCATCTTATTTTGATTCTGTTTCTTGTTGTCTTTCAAAAGGATTGGGAGCTCCAATTGGTTCTATAATTGCAGGCTCAAAAGAATTTATTAAAGAAGCTTACAGAGTTCGAAAAGCCTGGGGCGGAGGTATGCGACAGGTTGGAATTATTGCTGCAGCTGGTTTGTATGCTCTTAAAAATAATATTCAAAGATTAAAAGAAGACCACGAGAAAGCTAAGCTTTTAGCTTATAATCTTTCACAAATGAAAAATATTGATATAGACTTAGAACTTGTTGAAACTAATATTGTTATGTTTTCATTAAAAAATATTTCTGTAGAAGAATTTCTTTCAAGATGCAAAGAAAATGGTTTATTACTTGGGACTGGAAAAGTCGGTGTAATTAGAGCTGTAGCTCATATGGATGTTTCAAAAGATGATATAATTGTTGCATCAAAGATTATTGAAAAAATAACAGAGTAAGAGTAAAAGTAAAAAAAGCATCTTGCTTTTTATAGCAGAGTAAAAAAAGCATCTTGCTTTTAACTAAATTAGTAATAATAGTATATCAAAATTTATAACAAGATTTGCTGGAAATGATAATTGTCGTCTTTAATAGAAAATAAAGATAATTACCAGAATTGTCACTGTAACAAAAACAACTTTTGAAATAACTGTAGGGTATTTCATTTTTAAATAACCCCAGCCTTTTGCAATTAACACCATTAAAATTGCTAAAAGAATAGTCAACATAGCACACTCAAATATGTTCAAAGTTTGACCAAAAATATCTACTAAACTTTTACCACCCCATAATTTTTTATATATCAATTTTAAATGAAGCCAATAAACAAGAAGCGATTCTCTGCTTATATCAAAAATAAAAGATTCATATTGATTAAATTGATTTATGTATATCCAGCACAAACCGAGCAGCACTAATAAAATTCCCAGTCGTTGTAGAAAAAAGAAATAATTTGGTTTTATATTTACAAGAGAATCGGGGAAAAGATAATTTAATAATATAATTCCAGACAAAAAGAAAATTATGCCAATACCTATAATTTGTTTGACAAAATTTATTTCGCCAATTTTTTGTTTTGCTTCAACATAATATTTTCCGAACAAAGCCCCTGTTAAAATAAATGCAAGCCATGGAAAAATTGGAAAAAGTGAACCATGCATTCTATTAAAATAATTTGCAATACCGAGTGAAAAGTATTTTGTAAAATCAGTTTTCCATGCAATAGGTGAATAAGCTAAAATGAATAAATCAAGGATGATTAAGGTTCCATAATAATAGTTATCAGGCTTAATTAACAGTCTTAAAAAAAGTAGTAACATTAAACCAATGGCTATGCATTGCAAAATATCAACTCGTAGAAATTCAATCATCATGTGCGGGTAATCAGGGTTATTAATTTTTTTATAAGATAGAAATGAGGCATGAAGAGAATAACCGGCAAGCAATATTAAAATTAACCTTCCAAATTTTTTCCAGAACTTTTTACCAAATCTTCTTAATTCGTCCAATCCTTTTTGAAGTGAAAGAACAAAAACCATCCCAGAAGTAAATGTAAACGCTGGGGCAACTAAACCATTTATGTAATTTAATATTTCAAACCAGCTTTGTGATTTAATTTCTGGTAACAAAAATGCATTAACAACATGCACTTCTATCATTATGAGAAGTGCGATTCCTTTTAATAAATCAATAAAAAGTGCACGATTTGTTTGTGTCAATGTAAATCTTAGATTATTTACAAGATTAATTTCGATATTTTTTCTGCAAGTTAAAAATGTTTTTTTATTGGTATGCAAAAATTTTTTGTGTGTATATTTTTTAATTTTTACAAAAAGAAAAATTTACTAATTTTAATTACACTTTAAGAGGTGCATATGAATTTGGTATTCGACATTGAAACTGTCGGATACGAATTTGATTCCCTATCAGAATCTCAGCAAGAATATATTCTTCGATATGCCGAACAAGAAAAAGATGAACTCAAAAGGGAAGAAAAAATAGAGGATGCCAAACGTTACTTGAGTTTGTATCCATTTACAGCAAAAATAGTAGCAATAGGAATGCTGAATACAGAGACTGAAAATATTATGGTATTGTATGAAAGCAACCAAAAAGAAGAATTCAAATCCGAAGAAAAAAAAGCAACATATAAGTCAATGACTGAAGCAGAAATGATAATGTATTTCTGGGATTGTGTAAAAAAAGTCGAAAAGATTATAACATTCAATGGAAAAAATTTTGATGTGCCTTTTATAATGCTGAGGTCAGCAATCTTAAAAATAAAACCAAGCAGAAATTTAATTAAAAGTAAATATGATTCTTCTAATCATATTGACCTGCTCGAACAATTTACATTTTACGGCATAACAAAAAAATTCAATCTCGATTTTTATTGCCATGCTTTTGGTATTGTATCTCCTAAATCAAAAGGAATTACTGGAATGGAAGTAAAAGAATTATATAAAGCAGGTAGAATTAAAGATATTGCTGTTTATTGCAGCGAAGATGTTAGAGCAACTTTTGAGCTTTACAAAATATGGAATGAATACCTGAATTTTGCATGAATGCTTTGAATAAAATGAAGTACAATGAAGATAAATATTTTTATCGAAGAAATTTTTTTGTAGGCTTAATTTTTAGTTTGATATTAGTAATACTTTTATTTGCTTTCTTCCCTTCAAGAAATAATTTGATTAAAAAAAATAACTTAGAATTTTCCGAACCAATAATCGAAATAGAAAATATTCCAACAACTTATCAGTCAACATCATCTCTGACAAAACCTGTAAATGTTCCATCTATTTCAAAAATGATTTCAATTGAAGAACCAATACAATTATCTGATATAGAAATTCAGGAAAATGATGCAGGCAAGAATGACGGGTTAATTATGACCGATGCAAAAAGTAACAATAATGAAAGTAATTATGAAAAATCTTTTATTAACATAACACCACAACAAATTCTTGAAGTATTGCCTCTGAATGAAGAAAATATTAAAGGAACGATTAAACTAAGATTATTAATTGATATAAATGGTTCAGTAAAAAAATATGAAATATTGAACAGCACTATTAGTTCAAAAAAAATAATCACAAGCATAATCGAAGCTGTATTAAAATCTAAATGGCAGCCAATTATAAGAGAGGGCGAAAAAGATGAATGCTGGGTAGAAAAAACTTATACATTTAATTGATTATGAATTATAAAATATTCTTGAGGGCATAAAGAAAAAATATTATTTATTTTTTTTTGTATGATTTGCACAGAGGTATTTTTACTTCATATAATTTTTAATAGAATTGAATAATAATGACCAATAATTTTGTTCGTGATATCTTATTGAAAGTCAGAATTTTTATTGAATTATTTGAATATAAAATTAACATAAAATTTTTCTGAATGTTAAAGAACTTTATTTGTAATTATTTTTACTTAAACTTTTAGTGCTGTTGCTCTTATTGATTGGTCAGCCCTCCATTTCTTCTTCATTAAATTTAAGAATTATATTGACCTCGACTCAAAATTAGCTTATTTTGTGAGTGAATCCATGGAGCAAAAATGGATTTTTCTAAAATTATAAAATTTATAGAGGCAAATATTCATAATCTTTCTCATGCCTATTATGACCAAATAAAACAATCTGAGTTTACCAGAACCTACCAACAATTTGATGAATCAAAAGTTATTGAAAGAGCAGAAAAAGTTTTTCAAAATTTTATAGAGTGGCTTAAAACCGGGGCATCAAATGATAAAGCAGAAAAATATTTTGAGAGCATAGGAGCAGAAAGATTTAGAGAAGGCTTTCCTTTAACAGAAGTGAATTATGCACTCTATACAACAAAAAAAGTTTTTTGGAGTTTTATTGCATGGAAAGAAGAGTTATTTGATGAAATGGATTTTGTTCAAATTATTGAATGCACAACTATATTAAATAATTATTTTGACTTGGGAAATTTTTACATTATCAAAGGTTATGTGAACGAACTGATTAGTAAAATTGATGAATATTCGAAAGAAGAAATAAAAAAATATTTAATAGAATAATTATGTGAAAAATTATTTTTTCTATCCTGCCCTTTATCCTCTAATTAATTAATAATAACACCAACCAATTAGGAGGTTGTTATGAATGTAAAAAAACTAATCATTGCTTTTATTGTGGTTTTTATAATTCTGGAATTTACTAATGCTTTAATCCACAATGTTTTACTTTCATCTATTTATGCAAAAGAGGAAATATCAAAAGTATTTCGCCCAATGGAAGAAATGCAGAGCAAAATGTGGATTGGTTGGGTAGTTGACTTAATCTGGTCTTTCTTTTTTGTCTTCATCTTTATTAAAGGCTATGAAAATAAAGGCTGGCTCGAAGGCCTGCGTTATGGAATTTATATAGGATTGTTCATGAGTCTGCCTGCAGCATATTATCAATATGTTGTTTATCCGCTTCCATATTATCTTACTTTTCAATGGTTTATTTATGGATTTATTCAATATGTAATTCTTGGAATAATCACATCACTGATATATAAACAGAAAGAAAAACCTGTCGAAACAACTTCATAGTAGTTGAAAGGGTGCTTGGTGAAGCACCCTTTTCTATTTCAATTATTTATCATAATCTTGCAAGTGAAAATTTATTTAATAATAATCTTATGAATAATATTGCAGGTGTCATATTATCAGGTGGTTTGAGCCAGAGAATGGGCACGAATAAAGCTTTGCTTAAAATTGATGATAAAACTTTAATTGAGATTTTGTATGAAAGAATTAATTCGACTTTCGATAAAATTGTTATTAGCACAAATACGCCGGAAGAATTTGACTTTATAAACTTGAAAAAGATTAAAGATATATATCCAAATCTTGGCCCGCTTTCAGGTATTCATTCAACTCTTTCAGAACTTGATGTTGAAAAGATTTTTGTTCTATCATGTGATACACCATTTGTAACAACAAATTTAATCAATCACCTTCTTGGGATTAATACTGATGAGTTAATTGTTGTCCCAAAAGCAGAAGGAATTGTTCATCATTCAATCGGAATTTATTCAAAAAAATTGCTACCGATTGCCGAACAAGTTTTGAGTGCTAATTTTGTTGCAAAAAAAATTTATGAAGAAAAAAAATCTTTTATCTTTAGTATGAAAAATTTTATTGAAAGAGTCGGAGCTGAAATTGTAGATGTTGAAAACGAGAAATTTTATTTCAGTGACCTGTTTTTTAATATGAATACACCTGAAGATTATGAATATGTTAAAGAAAAATTATTTTGACTTCCAGTGAAAATAACCAGGAAAAAATTCTTAAAATACATATACAAAATTTTATTGCTGCCTTTATTTGTAGTAGCATTTTTTTCAAACGAAAAAGAAAGAAAATTATCTTCGAAAAGAAAAATATTTTTGCCAAAAGATTTAAATGAAGGTATAAATTTTTTTGATGATGTTATTGCTTACAAAAACAGAAATGATATAATTGTTTTGTCGTCAAGGTGTACACATCTTGGATGTAAGATTGATAGAGTTGAATCAAATCAACTTATATGTAAATGCCATGGTTCAAAATATTCTTTGAATGGGAAAGTATTAGAAGGACCAGCCAACAACGATTTGAAAAAGTTAAATATTCAATTCGATAATGCCTCACAACAATATTTTGTAAATGAATAGAGAAAAACAGTATATAAAAATTTTTGGTGTAACATTTGGACATATTGCTTTTGCATCGTTTTTAATTAGTGTAGTTTCTGGAATATTTTTAGCAATTCCTTATGATGTATCAAAACCCCTTGAGTCAATATCAAAATTGCTGTTAATTAATGAAAATGCCAAACTGATTAGAAGCGTTCATTATTGGGGAGCTCAGTATTTCCTGATTTTTACTATTCTTCATTTTTGGGACCACTTAAGATTGTCAACCGAAAAAAATGTTAAAGCTAATGTTTGGTTAAGATTAACCATTACAATTTTGATAACAATTTATATAATGCTCAGCGGTTTTATCTTAAAGGGAGATTCTGAAAGTCAATTAGCACACAGCATCTTTTCAAGTTTATTTAATAAAATTCCAGTAATAGGAAATTCACTTGCATATTTTTTTCTTGGCACAACAGATAATCTTCAACTGATTTATGTTCATCACATTGCAACTGCTACAGTATTTCTTCTTTTGTTTATTATTGAACATGCTAAAACCAATTTCCCTCAATCAAAAGCATTATCAATTGTAATTATTCCATTAATAATATTTTCTTTTTTACTGCCGCCATCTCTTCATGATAAATCTAATCTGATTGTGAAAGGTCCCTGGTATTTAGTTGGTATACAGGAAATTTTTCATTGGTTAAGTTATCCATCAATATTCTTAATTTTTATATTGATTCTGTTAGTCATTATTTACTTGCTTCCTTATTTAGGTAAAGAAAAATCAAGATTAGTAAAAATATTTTTATTTGTATTGTTTCTTTTTTATTCTTTGTTAACAATAATTGGATTTTATTTCAGAGGAGAAAATTGGAAATTCGTATTTCCCTGGGAAATTAATGTTTATGAAAATACTTTTAATGGCACTTTAAGTAACTTTAAAAATTTTTTCACAACAGATAATGTTGTGAAAATTAATTTAGTAATGGGAAGATATGAAGGCTGTTTGAGTTGTCATAACAATACAAGCGGATTATCAGTCTCACATAATCCAAATTCCATAGGTTGTGTTTCTTGCCACTTTGGTAATCCTTTTACACTTAATAAAAATTCAGCACACAGTAATATGATTTTAATACCCGGTAATTTATCTTCAGCAAAGAAGAGCTGTGGTTTGTCCCAATGTCATTCTTCAATAGTTGAAAGAGTTGAAAATTCATTAATGAATTCTATGAGTGGAATAATAAATGTAAATAAATTTGTTTTTGATGAAAATAATTCTCTTGACCAATTATACAGAATAGATGAAATAGGAAATTCACCATCTGAAACTCATTTAAAAAATTTGTGTGCTTCATGTCATCTTTCAAATGAAAAGAAAGAGTTTGGACCAATTAATCAATTATCAAGAGGCGGTGGTTGCAATGCTTGTCACTTAAGTTATTCAGATAATGCTTTGGAGTATTTACATAATTATAAAATTGCAAGATTGCAAGAAGAGAAGAACAATGATAAACAAGTAATGTTAAAAAACGGCTTAAGCAAAGTTGAATTTCATCCTGATATAAAATTGCCAAACTCTAATGATTATTGTTTCGGTTGTCATTCTCGTTCAGGAAGAATTTCAACAAATTATGAAGGCTGGCATGAAACACAATTAAGCAGTTTACCTCAAGATAAAAATTATCGTATGCTAAATGATGGAAGAATATTTATTAAAGAAATTCCGGATATTCATTTTGAAAAGGGGATGTTGTGCATCGATTGTCATCTTTCTTATGAAATTATGGGAGATGGGAAATTATATAAACACAAAGAAGAGCAGGTAATTATAAAGTGTAATGATTGTCATCTGACTGAAGAACCAAATACAAAAACTTTTAATCAATTGGATTATGAATCAAAAAAAATTATAGAGTTGAGAAAGTATAATGTTCAGAATAAAAAAATTCTATTAACAAAAAAATCGAACTTGCCAATAATTAATTCTTACATTGAAGGCAATGAAGCCTATTTAATTAAAAAACAGAGTAATACCAAAGTAAAAATAAAACCGCCACTTTCTATTTGTATTAATGGAAAAGCTCACAAAGATTTAAGCTGTTCAGCTTGTCATACTTCATGGTCTCCGCAATGTATTGGATGCCATACTGAATTTAATAGAAATGGAGTTGGATATGATTTATTAAATAATAAAGATATGAAAGGTGAATGGATTGAACATTCAAAAGATTTTTTAGCAGAGTATCCTTCGCTTGGTGTAAAGGAAATAGAAAATCAAGATGGAAGCAAAGAAAGAGTAATTGACAATTTTATACCAGGGATGATAATAACGATTGATAAAGATAAATTTAGCAGAAATGATAAAATTATCTTCAAAAGATTGTATGCACCATCTTTTTCACATACAATTAGAAAAGAATCACGCTCGTGCGAATCGTGTCATAATAATTCCGTTGCATTAGGTTATGGCAGAGGAAAATTAGAATATAAAATTGAGGGCAGGAAAGGTAGATGGTTTTTCACTCCGCAATATGCATTATCAAAATATGATGGGTTGCCACTGGATGCATGGATAGGATTTTTGCAAGAAAGAAATAAGAATTCAACAACCCGAAAAAACAGTAGACCATTTACAGTAGAAGAACAAAAAAGAATTTTAACAATTGGTGCCTGTTTAACCTGCCATCCATCCAATTCCCAAATAATGAAAGATGCTCTTAAAGATTACGATAAAGTTAAAATAAACATAACCGAGAAATGCATTTTGCCCGAATGGTAAAATATACGATGCCATCGTATAAAATCTTGCATTTTTATACGATGCTGTCGTATATTTGCAAAGTCATGGAAGAGATATATTATAGATATAACCCCTGGTGGGAAGAAGAATACAATATTAGTGGTATTTATCCTCGCCAATATATAATGGACCAGCTCAATTTACAGTTAAAAACAAAAGATATTGTCTTCTTAACTGGTTTAAGAAGGATAGGGAAAACTACTTTAATGAAATTAATGATTAACAATTTATTGAAAAAAGAAAACATTAGTCCTAAAAAAATTTTTTATATAAGTGTAGATGATTATTTATTGTCAAAAAAATCAATTATTGAAATAGTTGATGATTATAGAAAAATTCATAAACTACGGTTTACAGAGAAAGTATTTCTTTTTATAGATGAAATTGCTTATAAGGAAGCATTTGAACAACAGTTAAAAAATCTTTATGACAATCAGAATGTTAAAATATTTGCCTCATCTTCACAATCATCAATTCTAAAAAGTAAAAAAAGTTTTATCACAGGGAGAACAAAGATTATTGAAATACAGCCTCTTGATTTTGAAGAATATTTGCTTTTTAAGAATATTAAAATTGATAAAAGAGATGCTCATTTATACGATAGATATTTTGAAGATTTTCTTTCTACAGGAGGTATGCCAGAATTTGTTCTTCGAGGTGATATTGAATATTTAAAGGAACTTGTTGATGACATAATTCTTAAAGATATTGCTGCACAGTATAATATTAAAGATTCATATTTACTTAAAGAATTTTTTCTTCTGCTAATGGAAAGGTGCGGGAAAGTTTTCAGTATTAATAAGTTGGCAAATATATTAAAGATATCTCCCGATACTGTAAAGAGATTTTTGGAATATTTTCAATCCACTTTCTTAATATATCTTTTACCGAGATATGGAACTACTAATGAAAGAATACTATCAGCTAAAAAAATTTATGCTTCTGATCTGGGTATTAGGAATATATTTACAGGATTTCGAGATAAAGGAAGTCTATTTGAAAATTATATTTTCTTGAAGATTATACATAAAAATCCATCTTATGTTTATAAAGATAAAATCGAAATAGATTTTATAACGGAAGATAAAATTCTTATAGAAGCAAAATATGGTTCTGAATTGAAAGGTAAACAGTTAGAATTATTTAACAGTTTTAAAGCTAAGAAAAAATATCTTGTTTCCGATTTCTTTAGTTTGAAAAAGATGATTAACGAAATATCAGGATAAGAATAATTTTCTAAATCTCTATTTAGACATTCACTCCGCTTATTCCCAATCTTACAAATCAATTCTTCTCTTTTCTAATATTTGAAAATTTATATTACACAAAAACGGCATAAACGAATAAAATTAACAATTATATCTGGCAAATAAGTTGATATTTATAAATGTCAACTTTATTAAGAAGAATAAATGATAAATAAAATAGAAAACGACGAACCAATTTTTCCAATAAGCACTGCAGCAAAACTGCTTAATATTTCTGTTCATACATTGCGTATGTATGAAAGAGAAGGATTAATTGTCCCTTACAAAAAAGAATCTAACCAGAGACTTTACTCAAAATCTGATTTAGAAAGAATTGAATGCATTCGCAAAGCAATTAATGAATCGAAAATAAGTATTAATGGAATTAAAACTTTGTATTCACTGATTCCATGCTGGAATATTGTTAAATGCTCTTTAAAAGATAGAAAAAATTGTAAAGCTTATAATGGTCACAGCGAGCCATGCTGGAATTATGAACATCCAAAAACTATATGTGAAAAAAGAGATTGTCGCAATTGTGATGTTTATAAAAAATATAATCAATGCAGTGAAATTAAAGAATTAATAAAATCTATTACGAGGTAGGAATGAATGCTATATCAAGAAGAAAATTCTTGAAGTTAACTGGTTTTACAATTGGAGCTGCTGCAGTATCATCAGCTTTAAATCCAGTTATTAAAGGTGCAAAAAAGATTAATGATAAGAAGATTAAAGGGATTCAGAAAATTCCAACTTATTGTGATATCTGTTTCTGGAAATGTGGTGCAATAGCTTATGTAAAAGATGGCAAGTTATGGAAAATAGAAGGACATCCTAAAGACCCATTAAGCAAAGGAAGATTGTGTCCTCGTGGAACAGGTGGAATTGGTGCACATTATGACCCCGATAGATTACGTTCTCCATTGATACGAACTCGCCAGCGTGGTGAAGAAGTCTGGAAAGAAGTGACATGGGATGAAGCACTCGATTACATAGCCAAAAAAATGTTATTAATTAAAGAAAAATATGGACCTGAATCAGTTGCTTCGTTTTCTCATGGTATTGGTGGTAATTTTATTAAACACATGTTAAAAGCTTATGGCGCAGTAAATTTTGCAGCTCCATCTTTTGCTCAATGCCGCGGTCCGCGCGATGTTGGATTTGAATTGACTTTTGGTGATTCTATTGGTTCACCGGAAAGAACTGATATTGAAAATACAAAGTGTCTTGTGTTGATTGGCTCTCATCTTGGCGAGAATATGCATAATACTCAAGTTCAAGAATTTGCTACTGCGGTTAATAATGATGCAACAATCATTGTTGTTGACCCGCGTTTTTCAGTTGCAGCTTCCAAAGCAAAATATTATTTGCCAATTAAACCAGGAACTGATATTGCTCTTTTGCTTGCATGGATGAATGTAATTGTTTCTGAAAATCTTTATGATAAAGATTATGTTCAAAAATATGGATTTGGATTTGAACAATTTGCTTCCGAAATTTCACAATACACACCTGAATGGGCTTATGCAGAGACAGGCATTGAACCAGAATTAATTCGTAAGACCGCAAGAACAATGGCAATGTATAAACCAGCAACTTTGGTTCATCCTGGAAGACATGCAACCTGGTATGGTGATGATACGCAAAGAAGTCGTGCTATTGCTTTGTTAAATGCACTTTTAGGAAGCTGGGGCCGTAAAGGTGGATTTTTCTTCCCTGTCAGTTATTCATTGCCTCCTTATCCATATCCGCCTTATCCAGTTCCATCAAAAGAAAAATTAGATAATCCAGAGAATAAATATCCTTTTGCTTCAGAAGAAATTACAACTGGAATTCGTGAAGCAACAATAACTGGAAAGCCTTACCCGATTAAAGGCTGGTTCGTTTATGCTACTAACTTAATACATGCTTTGCCAAACGAAGAAGAAACAATAAAAGCAATTCAAAATTTAGATTTGCTTGTTGTAATTGATGTAATTCCAAGTGAAATTGCAGGCTGGGCAGATGTTGTTTTACCGGAATCTGTTTATCTTGAACGTTATGATGACCTGCACATGTCAGCTTTCAAAGAACCTTTTGTTGGAATTCGTCAACCTGTTGTTGAATCTCCAGCAAATCAAAAACCAAATTGGTGGATTGCAAAAAAATTAGCTGAAAAACTTGGACTTGGTCATTACTTCCCATGGAATCATATTGAAGAATATCTTGATTATAGATTAAAAGCAGGTGGATTAAGTTTAGAGCAGTTAAAGAAAGAAGGAATTATTCTTGGTCAAAAAAATCCAATATACATAGAAGATGGAATTGAACCCGAATTTGCAACTCCTTCAGGTAAAATTGAATTTTATTCACTTCAACTTCTACAAGCAGGTTTTGACCCAGTCCCAAAATATAAAAGACCGGAAGAACCGCCTGCTGGATATTATCGATTGCTATTTGGAAGAGCACCTGTTCATTCATTTTCCAGAACTCAATCTAATCCAATCTTAATGGATATGATGGAAGAAAATGAAGTATGGATAAATTCTGATGTAGCTCAAAAGTGGGGATTAAAGTCCGGTCAATATATTCGCTTAAAAAATCAAGATGGAATTCTTAGCAACAAAGTTAAAGTAAAAGCAACAGAAAGAATTAGACCTGATTGTGTTTACATTGTTCATGGATTTGGTCATAATTCAAAAATGTTAAAACGAGCTTTTCAGAAAGGTGCAAGTGATTCTCAATTAATTACAAAATATGTAACTGATCCAATTATGGGAGGAACAGGTATGAATGTAAACTTTGTAACTTTTGAGACGGAGGTGTAATATGGCAAGATACGGAATGGTTATAGATACTAAAAAATGTGTTGGATGTATGGATTGTGTAGTTGCTTGTAAAACTGAAAATAATGTTCCTGAAGGATATAATAGGGACTGGATTGTTCAGGTTACGGAAGGAAAATTTCCTGATGTTCATGTAGAAATTCAATCTCAACGTTGCAATCATTGTGATAATACACCATGTGTTTCATGCTGTCCAACAGGTGCAAGTCATGTTCATGAAGTTGGAAAAGTAGTCTTAGTTGACCACGAAATGTGCATTGGATGTAAAGCTTGTTTAGCAGCTTGTCCATACGATGCAAGATTTGTTCATCCTGATGGATATGCAGATAAATGTACTTTCTGTATTCATCGAGTTGAAAAAGGTGAACTGCCTGCATGTGTTTCTGTGTGCCCAACTCATTGTATGTATTTTGGTGACCTTGATGACCCAAACAGCGAGGTAAGCAAATTACTTGCTTCAAGAAAATATCATACACTTTTGCCCGAAGCAGGTACGTCACCAAGAATTTTTTATTTGATATGATTAATTGTGAATTGTATGATAATTATTTTATGAACAAAGAATTCTTATTATAATAACACAACTTCCAACTCTTCACAAAAAGAGAAGGAAAACTAAATTAATAAAAAGTCCATCTCTTTTTAAGAGAAGGATTTAGGGCGAGTTTTTTATTGTACATGAATTAAGGCAAAGTCAAGAAGGAAAAAATTTCGAATTGAAAATTTGTTTTAGATTCTTCGTCATTCGCCTTTGGCAAATTCCTCAGAATGACAGTAGAAAATATAAATGTCATTCTGAATGGAACGAAGTGGAATGAAGAATCTCTAAAAATATGAAAGAATGATTTTAAGATTCTTCGTCGTCCGCTAGTTGGCGGCCTCCTCAGAATGACAGTAGAGAAGTAGGATTGTCATTCTGACTCGCCAAAGGCGAGGAAGAATCTCAAAGAACATGAAATTATGATTTTAAGATTCTTCGTTATTCGTCTTTGGTGAACTCCTCAGAATGACAATAGAAAATGTAAATGTCATTCTGAATGGAATGAAGTGGAATGAAGAATCTCTAAAAATATGAAAGAATGATTTTAAGATTCTTCGTCAACCGCCTTATGGCGGGACTCCTCAGAATGACAGTAGAGATGTAGGATTGTCATTCTGACTCGCCGAAGGCGAGGAAGAATCTCAAAGAACATGAAATTATGATTTTAAGATTCTTCGTTATTCGTCTTTGGCAAATTCCTCAGAATGACAGTAGAAAATGTAAATGTCATTCTTAATGGAACGAAGTGGAATGAAGAATCTCTGTAAACATGAAAGAATGGTTTTAGATTCTTCGTCGTCCGCCTTACAGCGGGACTCCTCAGAATGACAGTGGAAAAGTAGGATTGTCATTCTGACTCGCCGAAGGCGAGGAAGAATCTCAAAGAACATGAAATTATGATTTTTAGATTCTTCGTCATTCGCCTTTGGTGAATTCCTCAGAATGACAGTAGAAAATGTAAATGTCATTCTGAATGGAGCGAAGCGGAATGAAGAATCTCTAAAAATATGAAAGAATGATTTTAAGATTCTTCGTCAACCGCCTTATGGCGGACTCCTCAGAATGACAGTAGAGAAGTAGGATTGTCATTCTGACTTGACGAAGGCGAGGAAGAATCTCAAAGAACATGAAATTATGATTTTTAGATTCTTAGTCATTCGCCTTTGGCGAATTCCTCAGAATGACAGTAGAAAATGTAAATGTCATTCTGAATGGAACGAAGTGGAATGAAGAATCTCTAAAAAACATGAAAGAATAGTTTTAAGATTCTTCGTCGTCCGCCTTTCGGCGGACTCCTCAGAATGACAGTGGAGAAGTAGGATTGTCATTCTGACTCGCCGAAGGCGAGGAAGAATCTCAAAGAACATGAAATTATGATTTTAAGATTCTTAGTCATTCGCCTTTGGCAAATTCCTCAGAATGACAGTAGAAAATGTAAATGTCATTCTTAATGGAACGAAGTGGAATGAAGAATCTCTAAAAACATGAAAGAATGGTTTTAGATTCTTCGTCGTCCGCCTTATGGCGGTCTCCTCAGAATGACAGTAGAAAATGTAAATGTCATTCTGAATGGAGCGAAGCGGAATGAAGAATCTCTAAAAATATGAAAGAATGGTTTTAAGATTCTTCGTCATTCGCCTTATGTCAGGATTCTTCAGAATGACATGAATAAAGTAATTATGGGCGAAGCAAAGAATTTATTAACATAAATTATGATTAGAAGATTTTTTATGATTAATTCAGATTTAATAAAATAACAAAATATGTGTTACTTATTTCAGTATTCTAAAAATTATAAGAGGTAGAAATGCAAGAGTTAACAACAACACGGCACAATCCACAAATTGACCCCTTTATTCATGTTTGGGGCTGGGAAATTCCTGTTTATCTTTTCCTTGGCGGATTAGTTGCCGGAATGATGATAATCTCTGGATATTTTTTGTTCAGCAAAAGATTTAAAGAAACAAGTTGCGCCTGTTATACTTTACCTTTGATAAGTTTAATTTTACTAAGCCTTGGTATGTTCGCATTATTTTTAGATTTAGAACATAAACTTTATGTCTGGCGGCTTTATACTACTTTTAGAATTTCTTCACCAATGTCATGGGGTGCATGGATTTTAATTTTAGTATATCCAGCAATTATCGCTAATCTTTTAATTGGTCCACCAGAATTTTTAGTTAAAAAATTTCCTCAATTAAATAAAGTGACCACTTTTATTAATGAAAGACAAAAATTGATTCAGAATATTGGTGTTGTAAATATGCTGCTTGGTGGTATGCTCGGAATTTATACTGGCGTTCTTTTAAGTACAATGGGTTCTCGACCTTTGTGGAACAGTTCAATTTTATCAATTTTATTTCTGGTTTCTGGGTTATCAACTGCTGCTGCATTTGTTCATATGATTGCAAAAAATGTTTATGAAAGAGAATTATTAGCAAAAGCAGATAATGGATTTTTAGTAATCGAACTTTTTGTAATTATGCTATTATTAATTGGTTTATCTACTTCATCAGCAGTTCATATTGCTGCTGCAAAGCTTTTGATAAGTGGCGAGTATGCACCTCAGTTCTGGACTTTTGTAATTGGAATGGGAATAATTATTCCTTTAATTATTCAGTTGCTTGCTGTAAATCATAAAATTAAACATACACCAATTGCGCCTATCATGGTAATTCTTGGTGGATTGATTCTAAGATTTATAATTGTTTATGCAGGTCAATACAGTCATTATTTAAATGCACATTTTAAATAGAAGATAATTAATTTCTGGAGAAACAAAATGACAACTTTAACTGGAATTTTTTCAAAAAAAGAAAATGCTGTTGAAGAAAAAGTATTCGAACCAAAACCTTATTCAAATCCATATCTTGTTGGTTTTGGATTAGGACTTGTACTTTTAGCAGCATTTGCAATTATGGGACGAGGTTTAGGAGCTTCCGGTGCTGCATCAACTGTTGTGGCTGTTACAGTTTCAAAAATAGCACCTGAACATGCATCAAAAAATAATTTTTATAAAGAATACTTGACTGATGGCACAACCAATCCGTTGAAAGACTGGCTGATATTTGAAGTTATTGGAGTAGCTGTTGGTGGATTTTTATCCGGAACATTAGCTCACAGAGTTAAACGGACTATTGAAAAAGGTCCAAATGTTTCTAATCGACTTAGATTAATTTATGCATTCACTGGAGGTGCAATTATGGGATTCGGTGCTAAGCTTGCAAGAGGATGCACAAGTGGACAGGCTTTAACAGGTGGAGCTTTGTTAAATCTTGGTAGCTGGGCTTTCATGTTTGCTGTTTTTGCTGGTGGTTATTTAGCTGCATATTTTTTAAGGAGGCAATGGTTATGATGCCATATTATAAATTTGACTACTTCAGCTTTGACTTTAGTTTAGTCATTGCATTCATAATTGGAATTGGATTCGGCTTCGCATTAGAACGAGGCGGATTTGGAAACGCAAGAATTCTTGCAGCACAATTTTATTTCTACAATATGCGTGTTCTTAAAGTTATGTTTACTGCAATTGTCACTGCTATGCTTGGACTTTTTTATTTGACATGGATTGGATGGCTTGATTTATCTTTGGTTTATTTGACTGATACTTATGTGCTTCCACAAATTATTGGTGGTTTGCTTCTTGGAATTGGTTTTGTTATTGGTGGTTACTGTCCTGGAACTTCTGTAGTTTCTGCAGCCACAGGTAGATATGACGGCATGGTCTATTTACTTGGAATGTTCTTTGGAATCTTTGTTTTTGGTGAAGTATTTCCGTTGATAGAAGAATTTTATAATTCAACTCCAATGGGAAAAGTAACATTACCAGAATTTTTAGGTTTATCTCATGGAATGGTTGTTTTCTTAGTTGTAATGATGGCTCTTGCAGCTTTTGCAGCAGCAGAATGGAGTGAAAAAGTAATGACCAAAAAATTGGGGAGAGAAAAAGAATGAACTGTCCTATCATTAAATTAAATACAAATAAAAGATTAGCTCTGTTCGCAGCAATTTTGGGAATTTTAGCTTTCATCATTGGTAATCCTAATAATAAAAATAAAATTACAGTTAATGCAAAAGAGTTAGCATTATCAACAATTAAAAATGAAGATAAAATTTCTGTGATGGAATTAGCTGATTGGTTAATAAAAGGAAAAGAGGATTTTGTTCTTGTTGATTTAAGAGATGAAAAATCTTATAACGAGTATGCCATTCCAAATTCAGTTAATATCGAAATTGAAAATCTTCTTGATTCAGATTTAATGAGAAATGAAAAAATTATTTTATACGGAGATGATGATATAACTTCTGCACAAGCATGGTTCATATTAAAAAGTGCAAATTATAAATCTGTCTACATACTTAAAGGCGGAATGAATGCATGGAAGAACGAAATTCTTTATCCGAAACTTGCTGATAATGCTACACCTGAAGAAAAATCTGAATTTGAAAAAGTAAAACAAATTAGTTTACACTTTGGTGGAATGCCTCAAATTATATCAGGAACTGCTGCTTCAAATATTATTCAAAATATTCAAGCACCTTCAATTCCTAAGATATCAGCTCCACCTGCAGGAAGTTTGAAATCTACCTCAAAGAAAAAACGAGAAGGTTGTTAATTTTTATCTTTTGTTGATGTTCTTTTAATGAAGAGAAGGGGGAATAGAATTGGTAAAAAGTCCCTCTCTTTTTAAGAGAGGGATTTAAGTTGGGTTTTCTATAGTAAACGAATTAAGGCAAATTTAAGAAGGAAAAAATTTCGAATTGAAAATTTGTTTAAGATTCTTCGTCATTCGCCTTTGGCGAATTCCTCAGAATGACAGTGGAGAATAATAAGTCATTCTGAATGGAACGAAGTGGAATGAAGAATCTCTGTAAACATGAAAGAATGGTTTTTTAGATTCTTCGTCGTCTGCCTTATGGCGGAACTCCTCAGAATGACAGTGGAGAAGTAGGATTGTCATTCTGACTCGCCGAAGGCGAGGAAGAATCTCAAAGAACATGAAATTATGATTTTTTAGATTCTTCGTCGTCCGCCTTACGGCGGACTCCTCAGAATGACAGTGGAGAGGTAGGATTGTCATTCTGACTTGCCGAAGGCGAGGAAGAATCTCAAAGAACATGAAATTATGATTTTAAGATTCTTCGTCGTCCGCCTTATGGCGGGACTCCTCAGAATGACAGTAGAAAATGTAAATGTCATTCTGAATGGAGCGAAGTGGAATGAAGAATCTCTAAAAATATGAAAGAATGGTTATTAGATTCTTCGTCAACCGCCTTTCGGCGGTCTCCTCAGAATGACAGGGGAGAAGTAGGATTGTCATTCTGACTCGCCAAAGGCGAGGAAGAATCTCAAAGAACATGAAATTATGATTTTTAGATTCTTCGTCATTTGCTTTTGGCGAATTCCTCAGAATGACAATAATTCATCCTTACCCATAGCTTTAATTTATCTTAACTGATTGAATTCATTATGTTTTGAAAAACAGTTCCTACATCAATTCCATTTTTCCCTTCGAAAGTGCAGATTTTGGGATTTTTAGGACAAACCTCATTGCAATAATTTTCTCCGGGCATTATGATTTTACTTTGATTACCCAGAGGACCCCAGAGATTTGGAGAACAAGCAGTTAATGGACAAAATAAAGAAATAGTTTTCACTTTCAATGCAGCACAAATGTGCATTGGACCAGTGCTTGCCGATAGAAGTAAATCTAATGTGGAAAAATTAATTATTGATTCTCTTAATGATTTATCAATGTTTGGATAAATAACTTCATCGATATTTAATAATTCTGAAGGTGGATTATTATCAGTAATTGCAACACGAATATCTTTACTATCAATTAATTTCATTACTATTTTTTTGTAACTCGAAACTGTCCAGTTAGGAGCAGAATTTCCGCTCGTTGAATGAATTCCAATTAAAAATTTTTTACCATCAAGAAATTTGTTTCGTAAATAAACTGCTCTTTCTTTTTCTTCATTTGTCAAGAAAATTTCTGGTTCAAGATTGTTTGTGATAACGCCAATTTTTCTTGCTAAGTCCATACAATAATCAGCTTCGTGTCTGAGAGGATTATATTTTTTTCTATCAACATAACGAGTGAATGTTAAAAATTGATAAAGCTTATGTCCCACTCCTACTCGATAAGGAATTCCGGAAAAAAATAAAATGTAATTTATTCTTTCATTTGGAAGAAGCATTAGAGCATGTGTGAATTTGTAACTTCTTATTTCATCTACTTTTTTCCAAAAACTTTCCATGGAATTGTCATCTTTATCATCGATTAAAATTATTTTATCGATGTAAGGATTATGAAGATAAACATCACTTGTGTATTTTTTTAGCATAACGGCAACAAAACTATCTGGAAAAGTTCTTTTTATTTCTCGAGGAATTGGAGTGGATAAAACAACATCTCCAATTCTATCAGGTCTAACGATTAAAATTCTTTTTTGTTTTGTTTTCATTAATTGAGCAGTTTGTTTTTTACGCGTTTATATTCTTCCTGCCAGTTTAATTCCTTAGCTGCTTTTTTACAATTGCTTTTATAAGTATAAAGTAATTCAGGATTATTTTTCAATTTATGAATTATTGGTTCAATAGATTCACCTTTTTCTATGTCAATTACTTCGCCAACATTATAATCATTTACTATCTTTTTCATCTGTGGTAAATTACTTACAATTACTGGAAGATTAGCCATTATGTATTCAAAAAGTTTGTTTGGTAAAGCATGATAATAACTGATGCTTATATTTTCAATCAATGCTAATCCAATATCAGCACCAGCTGTGTAATTAATTAATTCTGATTGTTCATAAACACCGGCAAAAATTACTCTATCACCGACATTTAATTCATTTGCAAGTTTTTGAAAATTATTTTTTTGTTCACCTTCCCCAAGTATTATAAAATAAGTATCTGTTAATTGTTGAAGTGATTTTATTATTAATGGAATTCCACGTCCCTCAATTAATACACCTTGATAAAGAAGTATTAAAGAATTTTTTGGGATATTATATTTTTTTCTATAGTCAATTATTTCTGTCGGCTCTTGATATAAAGGAATATTTCTTATAACAAGTGTGTTTCTGATTTTATAATAATTTTCCAGAAATTTAGAATCCATTTCACCAGTTGTCAAAACTAAATCAACTTTTTTGATAAAGAATTTTTCAATTAGTCTGATAATAGATTGCAGGATTGGCCGATTTCTTAATCCACCAATGAATGCATAAAGTTCACGGCTGTTGTAGTAAATTTTGGCTTTCTTAAATTTTCCAATGGTTGCCACAAAAGGTAGTGTATAAAAGTCTTCGGCAAAAAAAATATCTGCTTTGTTTTTTATGAGTTCAATTGATAAAATAAAAGCAAAGCGCAGATAAAAGAAAAGGGAAAATTTCCCCTTGTGTAATCTAAAAACTTTTATATCGTCCTTAAAAATATTTTCTTTTTTGATAAACCAATCGAAAGAAATAACAGATACTTTGCAGCCATCTTCCTTTAGTGAATTGGTAAGATTTGTTATTCTTGAATCATTAAATGCATTTCCAAGGAAAGCTATGCAAATTCTTTTTGTATACATTGAAGGAATTACAATTTAATATAAAGAGTATTTCTCATTATTGTTTTTGCATCAAACTTTTCTTTGAATTCGATTAAGCTCATACTTGGAGTCATAGGATTTTCAGCTTTTGTATCCTGTGATACTCCAATATCAACATAACGAAATCCTCTCTCTGTAGAATCTTTTACAACTTCATACATAACACGTTGAATGGGTTTATACTCAGCATATTCATAAAGCAGCATATTATAAAAGCAAAGTGCCACATATTGATTTGGGTAAAACATTAACGAACCTGCAATAGGAGTATCTTTGTAATAAACCATAAATAGTTTCAATCTATCGGGAAGCAATTCTTTTAGTCTCAATAAATCTTCATAAGTATGAGTTGGTTTTACATTATGACGTGCTTTATTTTTTAGAAGAATTGGGTAGAATTCGTCGTATCGTTCATTCACTTCAACTCGAAGTTGAAAATCTCTGAATGTTTTGCGAATGTTTCTTCTGATTGTTGGAGAAAATCTTTCAAGAATATCTCTGTCTTTATCAAGTTTAATTGCACTTGAGATGTAATGTAATTTATACTGGAAACCTTGCCACAGCATTGCAAAATCAAGACTTTGATTCGGATATCTTTCATAAATTAATGGAGCAGCTGTAAGCATAAACTCTTTTATTCCATTTTTTCTTCCGTAATCAAGAAGAGTTGATACAATTTCCATTGCTTTTGCAAATGTAATATCTTTTGTTACAATTGAGCCGTAGCTTGCACCAATCGGAGATTCGAACATTCCATTATTGATTGAACCCGGTAAAACCGCTACAATATTTCCTTTTTCGAGAAAGATTAGATGGTCAAATTTAAATTTGCCTGGTGTATGATAATCGAGAAATCTTTGAAGATGGAACATTGTTCCGTTGTTTGATTCAAGAACAAATTGGTCCCACTTTTCTTTCCACTCTTCAGTATATCTGATAATTTCCATTTTTAATTAAATGTATATGTGAATGAAATAATGTGCGAATCACCAAGTGAATATTTATATGGAACATAAGCATAATCTAAATTAATTCCACGAAATATAATTCCAAAACCGGCTGTAACATTTTTTGAATCATAACCTGATATGTATCCGCCTCTCAATGCAAATATGTTGAAGTAAAAAATTTCAATTCCAAAATGAAGATGAGAAATTTTGTCGTCAATATAATTTTGAAATCCAGCAGTAGTGTTAATATTTAGTTTATAATCCGGCAAATCAAAATTATAAGTTAAGCCAGCTCTAAAATCTTTTGGTAATTTAGTTGGTTCTGTTCTGAGCTGTTTCATTGAACCAATATTTCTTAGCGAAGCACCTAATGTCAGATTCTTAAATAAATTTTTATAGCTGATGCCAAAATCAAAAGCATAGCCGGTTGCATCGTCAGAAAAAAGATTTTCATAAATATATTTTATTGAAGCACCTGCAAATAAATTTTCATACAATTCATAAGCTGCAGAGAGATTTCCATAGAAATAATGAGCATTAAATTTTGATTCAGGTTCACCTGGCTTTGTTCTTACTTCAATGTCAGAAATTGTAGTTGTATTAATTCCAATCATAAATGGAATATTTAGAAATGAAAAACTTCCCGAAAAAAATTCTGAGCTCAAATCTTTGAAATAAGTATTATGAGAAAATGATAATTGAGTTTTTGGATTTATTGCAATAACAGATGGATTATAAATTCCATTATTCAAATCACCTGAAGTGAGAGAACCAAAATCACCCATAGAAATATTTCTTGCACCTGCACCAAGTTTTAAGAATGATAAACCTGTTTTTACGTCTTGAGCATTTATGATTAATGAGCTAAGAATTATTATTAAAATTATTTTTTTCATAGCAATTAAAAGTTAATGTTAATTCCAATTATATGCTGGTCATTTGAAGAATATGGTTCAATTACAAATGCATAGTCAATGCCAAATTTTATAGATTTTATTTTGTAAAAATATGAAAAACCAAACGAAGGGCGAACTGGGGTTTCAGTATTGGATAAATTAAATCTGTCAATTCCACTTCGAATAAAAAAATCTTGATAGATATTATATTCAATTCCGCTTCTTAAATAATTTGTATTTGCATTGCTGCTTTCAAGTTCAATTGCAGCTATTAATTTGGGATTTGTAAATTTATATGCGATGCCAACTTTTTTCAGCAATGGAAATTTATTAACTGTTGTATTTCCATTTTGACCATAAATATTTCCTGTATCCCATTTATAAGCACTATTCAAATCAGAAATTACAAGAGATAAAGAAAGATTCTCATTGAAAGAATATAATGCGCCTACATCCATTCCCAAAGCTGTTGAAGTAATATTGTTGTAAAGCTTGTAGTAATAAAATTTGAATGCAATTCCCAAAGCGAATTTTTCCGAAAAGCGATTTGAAAGTGAAATAAAAAATTGAGTTTCCATAGTTGATATGTTATCAAAGATTTCACCTTCATTATCACGCAAGTCAATATTTGATACACCAGCTAAGATAAAACCTGAGCTTATTCCTGCAACTGATTTAATCTGTTTTGATTCAGATTCCTTTTTGAATTCAAATTTTCTTGTGAAGTTGATAAAACTTAGTGTTCTGTCTAAAGATAAAAATGAATAAGAACTTTGAAATACATTTCCTTCCTGAAAAGCAGAAAGCGCAGGATTATAATAAGAAACCAGATTTCCATCTTTAACCGCCGAAAGTGCATTTCCCATTCCCATTCCTCTTGCACCAAATCCCATTCTGCTGAATGAGCCAGGCATACTGTTAATGGGTGAATATTGTGTTTGTGGTTTAATGACCGAAGTAATGATGAACAATATTAATAATAATTTTTTCAACATATTCTCTGTGCTTTGTTTTTACATTAATACAATAATTTTACCAAATAATGGTTCACTGGAATCAATATCAATTCGATAGAAATAAACACCATTTGGAACAATTCTTCCACTTTCATCTTTACCATCCCAGAATTCAATTTGCTCCCCTTCAGAATTTCTAATTGCATTTTGAATTATTGTTCTAATCAGATTCATTCCGAAGTCAAATATTCTGATAGTTACACTTGCACTTTTTTCAATCTTATATTTGATTCTTACTACTTCGTCATCGGGAGAAAATGGATTGGGGAATGCATAAGACTCATTTGAGTTATTTAATTTTTTTGATGACAGAAAAACTTTCCACTCTCCATTCCAGTTGCTGCTGGTATCAATAAATTTTGCCAAACCATCAAGTGTTCCAATCCATATATCTGTTGATTCTTCTCTTTGTTTAACTTTTACAGCTCTGAATCTTTGCTTTTTGATGTTAATAGGAATTTTTGTTTTGCTGTCAACAATTTCTTGAACTGCGAACCATGTTTTGCCATTATTGTTTGAACGAAATAGTCCATTTTCAGTAGCTGCAAAAATATCTGAGTGAGTAAAATTATTGTTGCCGTAATATTTAAAATCAATATCAAGAATTTTTTCGTCTGTTAAAAATGTTTGCCATGAATTTCCACCATCGTAAGTAGCACTAAGAGCATAATATTCATCGCTGCCTTCTGCTTTCCATGTTGCTGCCCAGATTGAGTTATCATGTTTATTATGTTGAAGGGATAGGATAAAATTTCCGCTTATAGGATTTGATTGATTTGTGTGATTGAATTTTATCCAGCTTACTCCGCCGTCTGTGCTTTTATTAATTCCTCCTGCTGTGCCGACATAAATTGTTGAATCGTCAACGGCAAGCAAAGAAAAAGCTCGATGATTCAAATAAGATTCCTTTCCGAATTTACCCGCTACAGGTTGCAAGGAAAATTTTAATGTATCGGTAGGCTTAATTGAATCAAGATTATCTGGAGGAAGAACAACTCTTTGCCATGTTTTTCCCATATCAGTAGATTTTCTTAATCCACCGGCAAAGCATACAATCCAGATTGTGTTTTTAGTGAAAGCTATATCGTATACAAAATTTTGTTGTGGAACAGTTACAGGTAAAGCACGAATTTTATTTATTCCATAAATAATGATTGAATCACCGGGTTCATCAACAGGTTGTTTGATGTTATTCCAAGTTTTGCCAAAATCAGTTGAATAATGAAGTCCTGTTCCTGTAGGAATATTCGAGCCGGCAATTTCTTCCATTTTCCATGTGGCAGCCCAGATTACTCCATTTTGATAACCAATTGCAGAAATTCCATCTTCACCAAAATCTTTATGACGATAAAAATTAATCCATGAATTTCCGTAGTCAGTTGATTTGCTTAAACCTTTTGAAGTTGCAAGCCATAATGTATCGTCGACAAATAAAATTTTTTCGATTGAATTACTTGCCGGTAAATCATCAATTACCTCCAAGTTTTCAATTGAAAAACTTTTAGGCAGTTTTTGCGAGTAAATATTTACAGCAAAAAATATTAAAAGAAAAACGAGAAATAACTTTTTCATTTAATCCAATTTTATTTTAGTGTTAGATAATGAATAAATTTTTCACTAATTAATCCACCTTTATCTTTAGCATAAAATTCAAATCTCCATTGTCCCGAAGGTTGACCAGAGGGAAAAGTTAGAAATACTGAATAAGTCCCATCATTTGCTACAGTATCTCCATTAGATGATGTATTCCCATCATCAAACAGCGGAAATTGTGATATTCCCTGGGTATTTATTGTTTTGCTTCCATCAGGTTTATATAATTCATAGTAAACAGAAGAAATATCTTTAAGTCCATTTGGGTCATTAACCTTTACCATCAAAGTAATTTTTTGTTCATAAGTAGCTGTTGAAGGTACAATCACTTCAGTAATTGAAGGTGGTAAATTAATTTGTGAGTTAGTGTAATTAAAATAATGAACAGCTAATTTTAATGAACTTTCTTGTGAATATAAATTTTTATATTGAGCAAAATATTCAATAACATATTTTCCGCTGGGAAATTTTTTACTCATTGGGATTAATGCAGAATAAATATTGTCCCCTTTGAATTTATCACCTGTTAAATAAAAGTCACCTTCATCTGACATAAATATTTGCTGATGAATTGTTGAAGAACCATCATAAAATTTTATTCTTAGCCATACATTATCAATAAATTCTTTGTTACTTAATTTAATTGAAGTGACAAATGTAGAATCTGAACTTGAATAATTGAAGTTATCAGGTGCTTGAATAATTTCCGCAGTTGTGTTAATTAATTTTTGCTCAATTACACTTTCAGGAATTTCTTCACATCCAAGGATAAAAAGTAATGAAATAGTAAAAAGATGAATGAAATGTTTCACAAAAAAATCTCTTTTGATTTTCGGATTTGATTTCCTGGAAAGAAATGATAAAGGAAAAATCATAGAAAACTTGCCTTTAGAATTTAATTTACTCATCAATTTAATTGTAGCAGTCTTTTCTATAATTTTTCCTTTATTCTTAAAACAAATTTAGACAAAGCTTAGTGTTAATGTCAAGGTAATTATAATGAAATAATAAATGGAGTTGGTGAAAATGATAAAATAAAAATTGCAATTGCAATGTATCCAAGCATCATTCTTTTTCTATCTAATTTTTCAAAATGTGGAACAGGCGGATGTTTGACTTTAATAAAAAAATATAAAATCAATGCCCAGAAGAGCCAGCCGCTCCAGCCTAACTCGAAATGAAATCCAAGAAAGCCGCTTAATATTCCTCCTGCACCAAGTAACATCAATATTATCATTGAAATACTAGCAACTGCTTCGTGAATTTTTTCTCCAAACATTGAATAAATAATATGACCACCATCTAATTGTCCTACTGGAATAAGATTCATTGCGGTTACGAACAAGCCAAACCATCCAACACATAAATATGGATAATGATAAACTTCAGACATTGGTGGAATGAAGTCATCTGGTTTGGAGAACAAATTTTTAAGTAATTCGAAAATTAATGTGCTGCCAAATTCAAGATTAACAGCTTCTTTGCCATAATCAGGAGAAAAATAATCAGGGTGTATTGTTAAAATATAATCCACAGGAGGAAGGTGAGTAAATCCATAAATCAAAACAATTAAACATGCAATAAAACCTGAGATAGGTCCAGCTACACCTATATCGAACATTGCTTTATTGTTTGGAGTAATAGATTTTGTTCTAATTACTGCACCCATTGTTCCAAAATTAAAGAATCCAGGAATTGGCGGGAAAGGAATAAAATAAGGAAGTGTTGCTTTCACCTTATGATACTTTGCAGCAAAGTAATGACCAAATTCATGACATGCTAAAATAAATATGATTGAAATTGCATAAGGCAGACCAAGTTTAAGGTCATTAAATTCGTATGGACCCATTTTGCCTGTTGTCCATTCCAGTCCAGCAATAATTGTTGTAATAAAAGTTATTATCAAAAGAACAATATGGATTAAATAAGAATCCTTTTTTTCTTGAGGCTGATAATAATCCCGTATTTCTGTGAAGTCTTCTTCCATTTTATAAATCCAGATTTATTCCAAGTGCAAAATAATTTTTATTAATATCAAAATATTCTCCATGAATACTTTTTCCTGAATAAAAATTTATATATGTGCTGAAACCTTTACCATGAGTTTTTCCAAATTTTAATCCTGCTATAATTGAATGGTTAATTGAATAATTATTAATGTGAATTACTTTTAAATCATATGCAAAGAAAGGCTTAATGATGTTATTAAAAAATTCATTGCCAAAATAATCAAATCCAATTTGATAATTATCTTTTTTTATGAATTGCGGGTCAACATGAAAAATATATGTAAACCCTCCATATAAACGAAGATTGTGAACAGAATAAAATGGCATAATCTCAATAAATTCTCGACTGTAAACTCGAGGATTTAGATTATCACGCCATTTATTGTTTGTTCCATCAAAATGTCCATCAACAAAATGAGCACTGATATGACTTAATCTAAATCGTAATCCAAATTTATTATCACCTATATTTTTTGTATAACATGAATTAATTCCAAACAGGTAATCAACTGCATCAACAGGAAAGTGAAAATTCTTCTCGCTTCGAAGCAGTGTGTATGTGAATAAATCAGCACCAATTGAAATGGTCTCGTCATCATTTTTAATTCTCAATACATCAATAGAATTTCCAATATCCAATCGCAATTCATTTTTTGATAAGTGAAAAAGAAATCCAAGTTTTGGTTCAAGAATATTAGCAGTGAAAGGCTGAACTGTTAAATTGTCTGGAAATATTTCAATTTTCTTTTGAGAGAAAATTTGAAAGTGAAGAATTAAAAGCAGAATAGCAGTTAATTTTATTCTCATAGAATTTATCTGAGATTTGTGAATAAGCAGTTTAATTAAAATTCTCTTCCTTTCCATTTAACTTTTTTATTTGGCAGAACAATGAAAGGAAGCAGAAGAACATAAATTATAAAGTAAATTTCAAATGCAATAAAGTGATTGAATCTTAGTTTCAAATTAAGTCTTTTGTAAACGGGATAAACAAAAAAGTAATCAATGAAAATTTTAAAGAAGCATAAATAAAGTGAAGTTAAAGAAAACAAAAATGGTGTAAGAATCATTGCAGCGTGAGTAATGTATCCCCAGAGCATAACTAAATAACCAATGATATCACTTTCTGTTCCTCCAACACCCCATCTTTTCTTTTGCCAGTATAATGCTTGCCAGTCAGGACAAGGTTTTGAAACTACAAGTGCACCAGCATCTAAAGGATAAAGAATTTTATATTTCTTTAGTTTATGAATTGCCATTAACAAATTAAAATCTTCTGTTACTGAAAAAGGAATATTTTCATAACCTCCAACTTCTTCATAAGCAGATTTTCTATATGACATATTATTTCCGATACATCCAAGCGGTTTTCCTAAATTTAGAGCACCTGCATTTACTGTAAGTAAAAAGATAAAATCAATGGCCTGCATTCCTGCAAATACATTATAATCCTGTTGAGTGGTAAAACCGCCTACAAATCCAACATCATTTTGATAATAAGAAACGAGTGTTTTAGCCCATGTTGGAGATACAATACAATCTGCATCAGTTGTAAGTATAATTTCTCCTCTTGCTATTTTTATAGCATTGGCAAGAGCATTTGTTTTTCCTTTGAGCGAACCAATTTGTTTATCTGGAATAATTGTTTTGAATTTTGGTTTATCTTTAATAAAAGATTCTATTATTTCACCTGTTCTGTCTGTTGAATGGTCATTAACAATAATTATTTCTATTTTGTCATTCGGATAAATTAATTTATCAAGCGAGTTCATGCAGTCAAGAATATTATTTTCCTCATTACGTGCTGCAACAATTATTGAAATATAAGGCAATTTTTCATCCCGAATTTTCGGAAATCTTTTACTTGCTCCAATTGTAAAGATTACTAATTGAATAAAATAAAGTGATAACGCAGTTAAAAATATTATCTCGAACATGGTAAATTTTATTTACATTAGTAATCAAATATAAATAATTATATAACATGAATCTTTATGGAAGATAAAATTTATCCATTAAAAAGATTTGGCCAGAATTATCTTGTGGATAAAAATATTATCAAAAAAATTATTGAAGAATTTAAACCCGATAGTGAAGATGTTGTTCTGGAAATTGGTCCTGGAACAGGAGCATTAACTGCAGAACTGGTCAATAAAGTGAAAAGATTTGTTGCTGTTGAAATTGATAAAAGAGCTGTTAAGCAGCTTAAAGAAAAATTTCCGTCTCTTGAAATAATTAATAAAGATTTTTTAGAAGTAAACCTCTCAGAATTTGTTAATAAAAATAAAAAGTTAAGAATAATCGGGAATATCCCTTACAATATTACTTCACCAATTTTATTCAAATTAATTAATGAAAGGAAATTTGTTGAAGATGCTTTGCTTATGGTTCAGTATGAAGTGGCAAAAAGAATAACAGCAGAAAAAGGGACAAAAGATTATGGAATATTGAGTGTTCTTTTAAATTATTTTGCACAAACAAAATTATGTTTCAAAATTTCGCCAAATGTATTTTATCCAAAGCCGAAAGTTTATTCAGCTATAATCAAAATAAAATTTAGTGAAGAAGAACAGAAAGAAATTGATGATGATTTATTTATAAAGGTAGTTAAAGCTGCATTTGGAAACAGAAGAAAAGTTTTAAAAAATTCCCTCAGCAATAGTATATTTCGAACCATAAATTTTACAAATAATGAATCATTGACCAATCTTCTCGCCAGACGTGCAGAAGATTTATCAATTAAAGATTTTGTTCAACTTTATGAATTCATTAAAAGTCAACTGTAATTTTTTTGATAATTATTCTTCATTTTATTCATGAAAGAAAATAAAAATCTTATTCTGAATATTAATCCTACCGATTTCATCGTTATAGTTTTCAGTTTGTTTTTATCTATTCTTAATATTATTTATTCAAATAAAATTGTTTACTGGCAGAATAACCTGATAGTAAATTTATTAATTATAACTTATGTTTTTTTTGTTGCTTATAAAGATGTGAATAATAACAATATAATCTGGAAGCATCTCCATTACTGGTATCTTGTTCCGCTGATTTTAATTTTTTTCAAAGAACTTTATTATATGGTTGACCCAATTCGAGGAGTAATTTATGATGATGTTCTAATTAAAATTGACAGAATGATTTTTAAGACAGACCCAACTCGTGAACTTTATAAAATTGCTAATCCTTTTCTAACCGAACTTCTTCAAATTGTGTATGGCACTTTTTTCTTTCTGCCAATTATTCTTGGATTGGACTTAATATTCACTGGAAAACTGAAAGAACTTGATTATTCAGCTTTTATTATAGTTTATGGTTTTATTCTTTCCTACATTGGATACATACTTATCCCTGCAATAGGTCCAAGATTTACACTTCATAATTTTGAATTAAATGACATTGAACTGCCTGGACTTTGTTTAACAAATTTTTTAAGAGAAGTTGTAAACTCAGGAGAATCAATTCCGTCTGGCACATTAAATCCTGCAGCAATTGTTCAACGGGATGCTTTCCCGAGCGGTCATACTCAAATGACTTTGCTTGTTATGATTCTTTCTGTAAAATACAAAAGTAGAATGAGACATTTTTTTATTTTAGATGGAATACTTTTGATTTTTGCAACTGTTTATTTAAGATATCACTATGTTGTAGATTTAATCGGTGGATTTATGTTTATGCTTTTTACATTGTGGAGCGGTAAATATATTTACAACTGGTGGAATAAAAAGGCTGAAAAATTATTTTTTAGAATTATTGAAAAAAACTAATGGATTCAATTGCAAAAAAGAGCAGAGTAAAAAGAATATTCGATTCGATTTCTCACAGATATGATTTTTTAAATCATTTTTTGAGTTTTGGAGTAGATTATTACTGGCGTAATAAAGCAATTAAATTGAGTAAATTAGATTCGAATTCAATTCTTCTGGATGTTGCATGCGGAACAGGCGATTTTGCAATTACTGCAAAAAAATTTAATGTGAATAAAATTTTTGGTGTAGATTTTTCGATGAACATGCTTTTGTTTTTCAATAAAAAAGCAGAATGGAGTAATGGAAGATTGGTTCAAAGCACAGCAGAAAATTTACCCTTTAAAAATGATTCTTTTACAAATATTACAGTAGCTTTTGGCGTTAGGAATTTTTACGATATCAAAAAAAGTTTTCAATCATTTTATCGTGTATTAAAAAATCATGGCAAAGTCACAATCCTGGAATTTAGTCTGCCCTCAAACAAATTCATAAGAAAAATTTATCTTTTTTATTTTGATAAAATTTTGCCATCAATTGGCAAATTAATTTCTGGAGATAAAGAAGCATATAAATATTTACCGGAATCTGTGGGTGAGTTTGAAAAAAAAATTGACTTAAAAGAATTACTCACCCAAAATGGTTTTGTTAAAGTTGAACAACACTTTTTGACTTTTGGATTGGTCCAGGTTGTTATTGCTACAAAATAAAGCTTCTCTTCAATTATTCTTTCACTCTTTCAACATATTCACCGGTTCGAGTATCAATTTTAATTTTATCACCTTGATTTATAAAAAGAGGAACATTCACTACGGCACCGGTTTCAAGTGTAGCAGGTTTCATAACATTAGAAACTGTATCGCCTTTTACGCCGGGTTCAGTTTGTGTAACTTCAAGTGTTACGAAAATTGGTAATTCAATTGCAACAATTTGTGTGTCATCAAAAAGAATATCAATCACTGTATTTTCTTTTAAGAATTTTTGTCCTTCACCAATTAATTCTGGAGCAATATTAATTTGTTCGAATGTTTCATTATCCATAACAACATAATCAGCACCGTCTCTGTAGAGATATTGAAATTGTCTTCGTTCAACTCTAACTTCATCAACAGATTCACCTGCACGGAATCTATTTTCGAGAACTCTTCCGGTTTTCATATTTTTTAATTTTGTTCTAACAAAAGCACGCCAGTTGCCTGGATTAACATGCTGAAATTCAACGATTGTCCACAATTCATTATTCCATCTAATAACCATTCCTGGTCTGAAGTCCGAAGTTGTTGCCATAGAAATTTCTCCTATTGCTTAAAAATTTGCGGCGTAAAAATAGTTAATTAGAAATTTATTTTCATTTGTGTAAAATGAAATATCTAAATTCTTGTTGTAAAACCTAATTCTTCGATTATATTTTTTGCTCTGTCAGCTGCATCTTTTGATTCAAACGAGATTCTAAAAGTTCCGCCTGTTCCTTCTCTTATTTTCAGCAGTTCAATATCTTTGATATTTATACCTGCATGGAATAATGCCGTTGTAATTTTGCTTAGAACACCGGGTTCATCTTTAACAAAAACAAAAATGTCATGAAGTGGGGATAAAAATCCTTTTGTGTTCTTGGGAATTTCATCTCTTTTGCTTCTTGCACTTTCAAATTTTTGTGCAATTTTCTTTAAGTCATTTTTTATGATTGATTTCTTAATTTCTTCGAGATTAAAAATAAAATTATCAATTGCCTGAAGAATATTTTTGTTGTTTAGTTTGATAATTGATTCCCATATAGAAAAGTCACTCGATGCAATTCTTGTCATATCTCTAAATCCGCCGGCAGCATAATCAAAAAAGTTAATATCACTGTCTTTTAATGCAGCAGAATTAATTAAAGAAACAGCAACTATCTGGGGGAGGTGACTTACTGCAGCAACAATAATATCATGAACTTTAGGATTTAGAAAAGTTATTCTTGCACCAATTTGATGAATAATATTTGTGAATAATTGAATGAAAGCAAATTCTTTTGCTGTATCACTTAAGATATAAACACAATTTTCAAAAAGTGTTGATTCAGAATTTTCATATCCACTTTTTTCTTTACCGGTCATTGGGTGACCGCCGATGTAAAAACCTTTTGAATTATTTTCATTCCAGATTTGGTGAAATATTTCTTTTACTCCACATACATCGGTTATAATTTGATTTTCTTTTAGTTTTGGAATTAATTCTTTGAATGCTGAAATTGATAAATCTACCGGAAGACATAAAAAAATTAAATCAGAATTAAGAGCTTCTTCGATATTATTGAGCTTCTGGTCAATAACTTTGTCATTTAAAGCCTGTTCTAAAATTTGAGGGCGGTCGAAGGCAGAGATAAAAAAATTCAAATTGTTTCTCCTCAATGCTTTTGCCAGCGAACCGCCGATTAATCCTAAACCAATTATAGAAATTTTTTTGATTTCCAATTAGAAATCCCTTCCAATAGCTTGAGCAATTAAACGAAGTTCTTTCATTAATTTTTGAAAAGTATCTGGATATAGAGCTTGTGGACCATCAGAAAGAGCATTTTCAGGATCATCGTGAATTTCAATCATCAAACCATCAGCTCCAGCTGCAACAGCTGCACGCGCCATTGGTGGAACCTGATCTCTCATCCCGGTTGCATGTGATGGGTCGGCAATTACAGGCAGATGACTTTTTTTGTGAACCACCGGGATTGCAGATAAATCAAAAGTGTTTCTTGTTGCATTTTCAAATGTTCTTATTCCTCTTTCACAGAGCATAACATTATTATTCCCACCGCTTAAAATATATTCAGCTGACATTAACCATTCTTCAATTGTAGCAGCAATTCCTCTTTTTAACATAACTGGTTTTTTAACATTGCCAAGTTCTTTTAGTAACGGGAAGTTTTGCATATTGCGTGCACCAACCTGGAATATATCTGTGTAAGGCTCAATTAATTCAATGTGACTTATTTGCATTACTTCAGTAATTACAAGTAAATTGTATTTATCAGCTGCTGCGCGCATCATTTTCAAACCTTCTTCTCCCAATCCCTGAAATGAATATGGAGAAGTTCTTGGCTTAAATGCACCACCTCTTAAAATTTTTGCACCTGATTTTGCAACTACTTTGGCAAGTCTAAAAATCTGGTCCTCATTTTCAACTGAACAGGGACCAGCCATCATTACAACTTTATTACCGCCAATTTCTACATCTTTTATTTTTATAATTGTATTGTCTTCTTTGAAATTTCTGCTTGCTAATTTATATGGAGTTGTAACACGATAAACTTCTTCAACTCCTTCGAGTATGCTTACTTTTCTAATATCGAAGTCAGGTTTTACTCCAATTGCACCGAGTATTGTTCTTTCGGCTCCAACAGATTTATGAACCTGAAATCCAAATCCTTCGAGATGTTTAATTACATTTTCAATTTGTTCTGGTGTTGCATGTCTTTCAAGTATTACTACCACTTTTTTACTCCTTTCTAATTATGAAATTTTTTTTCTCCTGCTTTTATTTCTATTGGTATAAAATCTTCCTTTGTCGGAATTGCACACGAGTAATTTGGACTGTATGCACAATATGGATTATATGCTAAGTTAAAATCTATGGTATAAATATAATCTGGATTATTATGTTTTTCAAAATCGAGGTATCTTCCAACACCATAAGTTTCTTTATTTGTAGTTTTGTCTGTAAACCAGATTGAATAATATTTTTCTCCAGACTTTGTTGTTCCTTCATATACATTAACTTTGTATTCTTTGTTTTCATAATTAATTAGAACATATCCAAATCTTACTGCTTTTCTTGCTTCTCCCTTAGTTCCATAAATTGTTATGGTATCTTTTGGATTATACTCATATAATTTACTTTTGAAAACAAATTTTGGGTCAACATCAAAATATTTTAATTCATGAAATTCTACTTTGCCTTTGTAATTAAATGGGGAAGCAGGGTCATTTTTCATATACTCATTTTTAATTTTTCTTTGTTCTTCAATTGATTTGATATAATTAATTTCTTCTTCAGTATATTTTTGTCCGCAAGAAAAAAGCAGAAAAAATAAAATTGCTATTAATGAATATTTCATATTAATCTTTTTTCTCATCTACTTTCTTTTTTAGTTCATTTAATTTATTAAGAGCTTCAAGTGGAGTTAAATTTTCAATTGGGATATCAGAAATTTCTTTTCGAAGTTCATCATCTTTCATTTCAAATAAACTTATTTGATAACTATCCTGATATTTCATTTTAGCAAGTTTGGCTTTTTTGACTTCGTAAGGGGTTAGTTCTTTGCTTTCAAGATTTTCAAGAATTTGTTTTGCTCTCTTAGTTACAAATTCTGGCAATCCTGCCATTTGTGCTACCTGAATTCCGTAACTGTGGTCTGCACTTCCTGGTGTAACTTTGTGAAGAAAAATTACTTTATCCCCATATTCACGAACTTCTACTTTGTAATTTTTTATTCTTGGGAACAATTGAGCCATCTCATTTAATTCATGATAGTGAGTTGCAAAGAGTGTTTTTGCATTCAAGTTAGGATAATCATGCAGATATTCAGTTATTGCCCATGCAATTGAGATTCCATCAAAAGTACTTGTTCCTCTTCCAATTTCGTCAAGTAAAATCAAACTTTTGCTTGTAGCATTATTTAATATATTTGCTGCTTCTTGCATTTCAACTAAAAATGTACTTTCGCCAGAAGCAATATTGTCGCTTGCACCAACGCGAGTAAAAATTCTATCAACCAGACCTATGCGGGCTTCTTTAGCAGGAACGAATGAACCAATTTGTGCTAAAAGCACAATTAATCCAACTTGCCGCAGATATACTGATTTGCCTGCCATATTTGGTCCGGTTAAAATAATAATTTGATTTTCGGAAGAAGAAAGTTTACAGCTGTTCGGTGTGAATTTTTCTCCAGGCGGCAATATTCTTTCTACAACAGGATGGCGTCCATCTATAATTTCAATTACATCGGATTCATCAATAACAGGTTTTACATAATTATAATCTTCTGCACAATCAGCAAGTGATTGAAAACAATCAAGCATTGCAATCAGCTTTGCATTTTCCTGAATTTCCTGCACTGCTGATGCTGCAGCAGATCTTACTTGCTCAAATAATTCATATTCGAGTTTTGATATGTTTTCCTGAGCATTTAAAATTTTTTCTTCATATTCTTTTAATTCTGGAGTAATGTATCGCTCGCAATTTACGAGTGTTTGTTTTCGTATGTAATTTTCAGGAACTTTATCTTTATTGGCATGACTGATTTCAATATAGTAACCAAAGACTTTGTTGTAACTTACTTTTAGAGAAGGAATTTTAGTTCTTTCTCTTTCAGTTTTCTGAAGGTTTGAAATCCATTCTTTTGCATTTGTTGATAATTGCCTTAATTCATCAAGTTCAGGATTATATCCATTTCTGATTACACCACCATCTGAAATTGTAAGAGGCGGGTCATCAACTATTGCCTTTTCAATTTTTTCTATCAGCCAATCTAAACTGTTAAGCCTCTCATTAATTGTTCTTAATGTTTCTGCTTTTGTCTGGTCAAGAAGTTGTTTTATTAGGGGTATTTTTTTTAGAGATGTTTTGAGATTTATTAACTCACGAGGATTAATTCTTCCAGTGCATACTTTCGAAATTAATCTTTCTAAATCACCAATTTCTTTCAGTTCTGCCTGTAAATTTTTTCTTAATGATTTATTATTAAAAAATTCTTCAACACATTCCTGACGTTTAAGAATTGGCTCAAGCTTTTTGAGTGGTGCAGTAATCCATTTTTTAAGTAATCGTCCTCCCATTGCAGTTTGAGTTCTATCAAGAATTGAAATTAAAGAACCTTCTCGTTCTCCTTCTTGCATTGTGTATAATATTTCAAGATTTCTTTTTGTAGAATAATCAAGAATCATGTAATCAGATGGATTGTAATGGCTGATTTTACTTATATGCGGAAGATTAGCTCTTTGAGTTTCGCGTAAATAGTTTAATGCTGCACCTGATGCACAAATGGCTGCATTTAAATTTTCAATTCCAAATCCTTTCAAAGTTTTCACATTAAAATGATTCATCAAAAGTTCCGAGCAGTATTCATAATCAAAAATCCAATCATCAATTTTTGTGATTCGTGCATTTGTAGCATACTTTTGAATCAATGGTTCAAGTTCATTTTTTAATTTTTTTGGAATTAAAATTTCAGATGGATTTATTAAACCAAATTGACTGTTTAACTCAGATTTTTTTACTTCATAAGTTTGAAATTCACCGGTTGAAATGTCACAGAATGCAAGTCCAGCAATATCATTTTGAATATAGATTGAAAGAAGATAATTATTTTTTTTGTGGTCAAGAAGCTTTTCAGAGAAAGCAACACCGGGAGTTACAACTTCAATTACTTCTCGTTTAACAATTCCCTTAGCAAATTTTGGGTCTTCCATTTGTTCACATACTGCAACACGATAACCGGCACGAACAAGTTTAGGTAAGTAAGTATCTATTGCATGATGTGGAAAACCTGCAAGTGGCACGTCTTCTGCTGCACCGTTAGAACGCTTTGTTAATGTAATCCCAAGAACTTTTGAAGCTATTTTTGCATCTTCTTCAAAAGTTTCAAAAAAATCTCCAACCCTGAACAATAAAATAGTATCCGGGTATTGTTCTTTTATCCTTGCATATTGAGCCATCAACGGTGTAATTGACATATAAAAAATCTAATTTTTGGCTGAAAAATATACTATAATGTTGAACTAATCACAATTAAACTTAATAGATTACTCAAATTGAATGGATGAAAAATTTATACAGAATTTTAAAATTTCTTTTTGGAACACTGAAAACACAGATTTTGATAGATTCTCACAGGTTTTAAAATTGAAAAATTTTTTGTCAGCTCTGATTTTGAAACGAAAATTATTTGAAAACTGAGACTCAATTTTTCTATTTTTATTTGACAGAGCTTTTAACCATCAACTAAATTTTTGTGAACTGAACTAAAAAGTCAGTCATTATCAGAATTTTGTTGCTTGATATTCTGCTTTTAAGCCTTATTAAAATACTTTCATAAATTTTCGATAATAGATGGAAGAATTTATTTAAGCCATTAATCATAATTATGGTTTAATCAGAAAACTTAATTAATTATATTGTAACTGGATTTGAAATTAATTTTGTCAAAATGAAAAAATATTGCACAAAAATAAGCTGCAAATATTATTCTGATGATTTTTTCTTGAATAGAAAATTTCCAAAGTATGAATTTCACATTGCAAGAGAAATTAGAAAGAAATACGATTTTTCAGATGAGATTTTTTCAATTAATGGAAATGTAATATTTGCTGATTTTCACTCTGTTAGAGTTTTTGTTCACAAAATAAATTCTAAAAGAAAATTAGAAGATTATGTTCAGGCGGGCAAATTAAATGCATCGGCATTGATTGATGAGATTTATCATTATTTATTCAGACAGTATGAATTTCAGGTTAATCCAGGTGTTTATCAAAAGGCATTAAATCATCTTCAAAAAGAACTTGGTGAAGAAAATCTTAGGAAAATTTTATTTGAATTTGTTGATTTGTTTCCACCACTTGAAGTATATAGAGGTAAAATTGGTGCTTATGATTATTTGAATTCATTTACAGAAAACAAATCCAATCAGGAAATTACACTCGAAGAATTATCACTTCTTTACTTTGCTAACTTTAATCCTGTTAACAAAAATATAATCGAACTCTTTGATGAAAATTATTTTTCAAATAAAAATTTATATAAAAAAGTAATTGAAACACTGGAAGAATTTTTTAAGCAGGAAAAAAAGTTTGGTCTAGATAATCAGGATTTATTTACATTCTTCAAGACTCCAATTCTAATAGCTCCAGATGATGTTGAAGCACAGCTCGATTTTATTCGAGAGAAATGGGGTATTTTACTTGATGAAAAATTTATAAAGAAAATTTTAAGTAGCAAAGATTTCATTAAAGAAGAATATGGACCAATTGCAGGTGGTGGTCCGCCGCCAGCAGTTCCTCCTCAATATAAAGGTAAAATAAGCGATGCAGATTTATTGAGACTTGGAAAATCAGGCTACAAATATGCTTATGATATTTCAAAAGCTTATGAAGAACCTGAACAGTTTACTGCAGATATTGACTGGATGCCTAATGTAATTTTAATTGCAAAAAATACTTATGTATGGTTAGACCAGCTGTCAAAAAAATATCATCGTCACATAAAAACTTTAGACCAAATTCCAGATGAAGAACTATGGCAACTCTCACGATGGGGATTTAATGCTTTATGGCTTATTGGAATCTGGGAGCGGAGCAGTGCTTCAAAAAAAATAAAACATTTGATGGGCAATATCGAAGCGGCTGCTTCGGCTTATTCACTTTATGATTATCAAATTGCTGCTGATTTAGGTGGAGAAGAGGCATTTCAAAATTTAAATGCAAGAGCAAAGAAATTTGGAATTCGTTTAGCAAGTGATATGGTCCCAAATCATACAGGAATTTATTCTAAGTGGATTGTTGAACATCCAGAATATTTTATTCAAACTGCTTTTCCTCCTTTCCCAAATTATTCTTTTTCAGGACCTGATTTATCTGATGACCCATCAATTTCAATAAGAATTGAAGATGGATACTGGACAAGAACTGATGCAGCAGTTGTGTTCGAAAGAATTGATAATAGAACAGGTGAAAGAAGATATATTTATCACGGCAATGATGGAACAAATATGCCTTGGAACGATACTGCACAACTTAATATGCTTTTGCCGGAAGTTCGTGAAGCTGTAATTCAAAAAATATTTGAAGTAGCAAGAAAGTTTTCAATCATTCGCTTTGATGCTGCAATGACTTTAACAAAAAGACATTTCTCAAGACTCTGGTATCCTGAACCTGGCACTGGTGGCGATATTCCTTCTCGTGCTGATTTTGCTATGACAAAAGAGGAATTCGATAAATTATTTCCTGTAGAATTCTGGCGCGAAGTGGTAGATAGAATTAATACCGAAATGCCAAATACACTTTTGCTTGCCGAAGCTTTCTGGCTTCTCGAAGGTTATTTTGTAAGAACTCTTGGAATGCACCGCGTTTATAACTCTGCTTTTATGAATATGCTAATGAGAGAGGAAAATGAAAAATATCGGGATTTGATTACTAACACACTTGAATTTGAACCCGAAATCTTAAAACGATATGTAAATTTTATGAGTAATCCTGATGAAGAAACTGCGATTAAACAATTTGGTTCTGATGATAAATATTTTGGTGTCTGCACTTTAATGGTTACAATGCCAGGCTTGCCAATGTTTGCTCATGGACAGATTGAAGGATTTATTGAAAAGTATGGAATGGAATATCAAAAAGCTTATTATCACGAAACTCCAAATCAATATTTGATTGATAGACATGAAAGAGAAATTTTCCCTCTAATGAAAAAAAGATATTTGTTCAGTTCAATTGAAAATTTCTGGTTCTATGATTTTATTGATAACTATGGACATGTTAACGAAAATGTTTTTGCATTTTCAAATTATGTTAATGATGAAAGAGTTATTGTTATTTACAATAATAAATTTGAAAGCACTGCAGGTAAAATATTTCGTTCGACTCCAAAATTAATTTCTGTAAATGATAAAAAAGAAATCTATACAAAAACCTTAGCATCTGCACTCAACTTAAAACGCTCAAAAGAATATTACTACATTTATCGAGACCATGTAACCAATCTTGAATATCTTCGTTCTGGGCTGGATTTTAATGTTGACGGACTTTATGTAGAACTTGGAGCTTTCAAATATGCAGTTTTTATTGATTTCAGAGAAATTTATGATGAATATGGTGACTGGGAAAAACTTGACCGCAGATTACAGGGCAAGGGTGTTCCAAATGTTGCAAGAGCTTTAATCGAAATGCAACTTGAACCAATCCACATTGCATTTGAACATATGTTCGATGATGAAATTTTGAATAACTTTGTTAAAGCCTGCATTGCTGGAGATAATGAAGAAATTCAAAAAGATGTAAGAATTAAATTTATTGATAATAAATATTACAGACTTTTAAGCACAATTAATTCACACCTAAATCTAAATCAAGATATTAAACCAATTCTCAAAAATTTTGACAGAGAAATTTCTACTGTAAGAAAACTTAATCATCTTCTCGATTTATATTTTTCTCGGGAAGAAAATCCGCTCAATATAAATTTGCATAAAGCTGTGGTTACAAATAAAGCAAGAAATTATAAAGAAGATTCAATTTTATTTATAATGTGGCTTGTGATATCTAATATCGGTCAAATGTTTGAAGATGAAGGTGACATCAACAAAAGAAATTACATAAATAAAATTTTACTTGACACACCAATAAGAAAAATATTGAAAAAACTTGGCCGCGGCGAGTATGATATTTTCCGTTCAATGCTTTTAATTAATATACTTCAAGAAATTAACACAGGATTAATTGAATTATTCTGCACTGTTAAAGATGCTGAACAAAAAAATAATTCAAATAAAATTGAACTTGGTTGCATAATTAAGCTTCTTACGGATGAAAATGTTAAGTTGTTTATTGGAGTAAATGAATATCAAAATATTGTTTATTACAGTAAAGAAAATTTTGAAGAACTCTTAGACTGGCTGCTTACAATTTCAATTCTTGAAAAAATGATATTAATCATTTTAGAAAGTAATCCTGAAAATGAAGAAGATTATAAAAAACTTCATCCTGAAATTGTTGAGTTAATTAATCATTCATTTAAGAAATATCAAATGGTTAAAAAGTTATCTGATGAATCAGGTTATAGATTGGAAGATTTTATTGATAGTTTGAATCAATTAGCAGAAAAGATTGACAATTAATTTTTATATGAACTTTTATAAAATTGAATCTTGCTAAAGCAGTTATTGTTTATAAAATTATTAAGGAAATTAAAATGAAATTAAAAAATATTTTATTAATTACAGCATTTGGCATATTGCCTTTAATTATTTCTTCCTGCTGCGGATGTAAAAAAATTAGTGCTGAAGAAAAAATTGTTAAAGGATATATTACCGTAGTTGGTAATGAACCATTTTCTAAACTTGCAGTAAAAACAAACGATGATAAAGTGTATATCTTAAAATGCAATAAAGAAATGGAAGATTTTTTATATAGACAGCAAGGAAATTATTATTTAATTTATTTCTCGGATAGTAAAATTGAAATGGATATTCCTGTTATAACAGTTGAAAAAGCAATGCCAGTTGAAAAAGAAAAAGAAGGAAATTAAAGAATGAAAAGAATATATATTCTGTGGCTGATAATTTTTGCTTCTGTCCTTTATTCTCAAACAATTCCAGAACTGAATATTGTAGAGGATAAAAGAAAAAGTTATCCAGTAGACCCCAGACCTTATTTAGAAAGATTTAATCAGGTTAATGGAATAGATTTAACACAACCAGTTCAGGAAGATAATGTTCTCAGAAAGACTACTGCATGGAATTTTAAAGTTGGAGATAAAAGGTCCTGGTATTCAACGGATTTTGCTACCAATACCTTCTATCAAGTGCCTTCAACATGTCGAGCTGTTGGTAATTATTGTTACATATTTGTAGAAGATAAATTATGGGATGCCGATAAAGTTGATGATAATTCAGTTCAAAAAGTATTGCAAGCATTTGAATCAAAAACACCGGCTAATTCTTCAAAAGGAATTTATCAAACAAATATAGAAACATTTGGTTACCCGCCTGATAATGATGGTGACCCGAAAATCATTATACTCATTCTTGATATTAAAGATGGTTATTCGGGCAGTGGAGGATATGTTGCAGGATATTTTTATGCTTATCATGAATACACAACTTCTCAATACACGAATAGTAATAAGGCAGAAATTTATTTCTTGGATGGAGCTCAGAATAACTTAAATTCAGCAGACGGATTGGAAACCGCAATGAGCACTACTGCTCACGAATTTCAGCACATGATACATTGGAACTATTTCAGAAATAAAATAGAAGAAACTTTTTTTGATGAAGCATGGTCACTCATTGCAGAAGTAATTAATGGTTATCCCTTATATTCTCAAAATTATTATGCTAATGAATCAAATCATTACTTATTTGATTGGCGAAGAGATAATGCAACTGCAGTTTTAAATGATTATTCACGTGCTGCGAGATTTGCTCTTTATTTAAAAGAACAATTTGGTGTGCAGATATTTAAGAAATATTTAGAAAATGGTATCACTGCAGCAAGCGGACTCGATTATACTTTACAAAAATTGGGTTCTAGCAGAAGATTTACGGATATCCTTGAAGATTGGTTCATTGCAAATTATCTTAACAATAAGAATGTGAATTCAAGATGGGGCTACAGCTATCCTGATTTACCTAAAATGAAGTCAATTGTTCATCCCAATCCAAATGTTACAGCAACAAAAAGTGTTTATAAGTATGGTGTTCAGTATATAACTTTTAATAATGGAAAAAATTTGAATATAATGTTTAATAATCTCGGGAATAATATTAAAATAAAAGCAATAAAGATTAGCAACAATTTTGCTGCAATAGAAGATATATCTACAACTACAGATTATTCATACCCTGATTTTGGAACAACTTACAATGAAATTACATTCATGATTTATTTTATTGACCAGAGTGAAAGTAAAACAGGTCCCTTTAATTTTTCTTATTCTGCAGATGGAATTTTTGAAAACAAACCAATTGAAATAGCTTATGATAATACTGAACCAGTTGGAGTTTATAAGTTAAGTGTAGGTGATACTGTTGCCGTAGTTTTTGATGGAGTTCAAGGAGCAAGACTTGATTCTATTCGTGTAGCTTTAAGAAATACAATGCCAATGCAGGGTGGAATCTGGTCATCGACTAATAAAATTTTATCAAAGAAATTAATATCACTTACTGTTCAAGGTAAAACTGTTCCTCCAGTAATAGACCAAAATGGCACTTATCCTTATCCTCAACCATATCCAAATTGGGTTACTGTTGATTTGAGAAATTACAACATTGATGCAAGTTCTAATTTTGCAGCAGCATTTGTTATTGATGGTGTGTATGAGAATTCAAGTTCTCCTACAAATCGCGTAATGCATACTAATATTTCTGGTAGTGGTCCCTATCATAGTTACACTTATTTAAATAATCCTGTTAATTTAAATAATCCTTCTGAAGTAAAAGAGCCTGGTTGGTATTATATAGGTGATGGAACTACAATTTCTCTTTATCTCATTCGTGCATATGTAAGTTATATAACTTCTGATAATAAAGAAGTAATAGAACTTTTGCCGCGCACATATTCACTCGAACAAAATTATCCCAATCCATTTAATCCATCTACAATTATTTCTTATCAAATACCTGAGATGACTAATGTTCAGATAAAAATTTATGATGCACTCGGAAGAGAAGTCAGAACATTAATTGATGAAATTAAACCTGCTGGAAAATATAATATTGCATGGGATGGTAGAGATAATTTTGGGAACCTGATTTCAAGTGGAGTTTATTTCTATAAAATTATTGCAGGAAATTTTGTTCAGACTAAAAAAATGATTTTGATGAAATAAATACTTCTTATTTTAGAATTAGCGAATTTAAATTCCTATGAAATACATAAAATTTAGAAATTATAGTGAACAAGTTCCTATCGGTAAAATTGTGTGTATTGGCAGAAACTATGCAGCACATGCAAAAGAATTAGGCAACGAAGTTCCAGAATTTCCAGTAATTTTTTTGAAAGCTGCTTCAAATGTAATTTATTCTGGCGAAGCGGTTATTCATCCAGAATATTCGAACAACTTGCATCATGAAGTAGAACTTGTTCTTTATATCGGAGAGACAATTAAAAATGCTAATGACCTATCTGCTGAAGAAGCAATTCATGGCTATGCTGTTGGACTTGATATGACTTTGCGTGATTTACAATTTGAATTTATGAAAAAAGGCGACCCATGGACATTATCAAAAAGCTTCGATACTTCGGCTGTCCTTTCAAATTTTGTTTTGAAAAAAGATTATAAGCTTAGAGGTGATGAAAAAATCTCACTTTCTGTTAATGGAACGATAAGACAAAATTCATCTTTGAATAATATGTTGTTTTCTCCTTCAAAAATTGTAAAGTATGTATCGGAAAAAATGACACTCGAAAAAGGAGATTTAATTTTTACTGGAACTCCTGAAGGTGTTGGAAGAGTAGTGCCGGGAGACAAAATTTTTGCAGAGATTGAAAATATTGGAACCCTTGAAACAACCATTGTAAAATAAAGGAGCAATGCTATGCCGGTATTTGAATACAGATGCAATGATTGTGGAAAAAAGTTCGAAATATTTTTTAAATCACTCGGAGATTCTGAAAAAATTAAATGTCCGGAATGTTCTTCTGAAAATATTAGTAAGTTATTTTCTTCTTTCAATTCTTCTGTTAATTCTTCATTATCAGAAAATTTCCAATGTTGCTGTAGTGAAAATAAAAGTTATGCAAACAGTAGTTCTTGCTTTAGCGGTATGTGTAATTTGAATGATTAATGATTTTCAATTAAAAATCTCTTCTGAAATTCAACTGCATCTTCAAACATATAAGCATTATTGAACATTACATAGTTTATTTTTTTGCTGCACGAAGAATATATTTTTTCTTTTTCATCAGAATTTATTTTGTAGTTATAATTAATTTTTTTCCCTTCGTAACTTCCATGAATTCTGAAGTAATTAAAATTGCCATATGTTGATTTGTTTAAAACTGGTGCAAGAGGGTCAACACAATGAATTAATTTCAATTCACTGCAAATTTCTTTAATTTCTTCCGAATTCCAGTTGCCTCTGACTTCCCAGATAAATTGAAAATTTTTATTGTGCCTAATCAGATTAAAAAAATTGATAATATTTTTTTTGTTCGATTCCTCAGGCTTAAATGATGCAGGAGTTTGAAATAATATTTTTGTGCAATTTAGTTTTTTTGCAAATTCTTGTGTTCGTTCCCATGCTTTTAATACTTCATCTGTCGGCTGAAAAAATCCATAATACTTTTTTCTGTTTTCAGGAATTTTTTCTTTTAATCTTCTATAAGTAAAACTTGAGGCGGGATGTGTAATTAACTGCCAGGCTTTAATAATAAATTCAAAATTTTTATTTATTTCTTGTGCTTCTTGTTTCCACTTTTCTGCAATATTTATTTCGGGGATTTGATAAAATGTAATGTTAATTTCAATGCAGTCAAAAGTATTAAAATATTTTTTGTGAGATACTATAAAACCGCAGCAACCTGAAATTATCTTTTTATCATTTCCTTTCATGGATTAAAATCGTAAAGACTGATATTAAATTCAGAAAATTTTTTTATATGTAAAAATTTTTATAGATTTTGCACCCAAAAAACGGAGTTTATAAATGGCAAAGCAACAATCATTTGCAGATAAAGTAAAAACGAAAGCAAAATCCACACATGTTAATGTAAAAGTTGTGAAAACAATCAAGACACCAAACGGCACATACAAATTTCAGGAAAGATTTGTAAAGCTTGACGATATAAGCAAGGTAACAGAAATTAAATAATTTTTTCTCTTTTTCTATTCTGTATCTAAAAACTGATTATTTATCTAAACAACAAAATTGTTTAAAAAAATAAAAGCCGCTTTCAAAAGAAGCGGCTTTTTTAGTTAATCTGATACAACTTCAATAGCAGGATTTACTTCTCTTTTCAATAAATTTTCAATAGCAAGAAGAGTTCCTCGAATAGAACTTGGACAGCTTCCGCATGCACCTTGATATCGAATTTTTAATGTGAAACCTTCCAACCCTCTTATTTCGAGACCGCCGCCATCTCCTGCTAGTGCTGGTCGAACACGAGTATCAATTACTTCATTTATTCTTTTTAATAATTCAGTTTGTTCTTCTGTGCTTATCTGAAAACTTTCTTTTTCAGGAGGTATTAAAGACTTATCAAACTTTTTGATGAAATCAACAAAAGGCCGTTGAATTTGTCCCCACTGAACTGAAGGGTCTTTTTCAATTGTGATGAACTTATCCATATAAAAAACAGAAACTACTCCAGGAATTTCGAAAATACCTTTTGCTAAAGGGTCGTTTTGTGCTTCTTCTTTGTTCTTAAAATTTCTTGCTTCTTTATTCAGCAATTTTTCATTCAGAATAAATTTTAGTGCCTGTGGATTGGGAGTTAAATCAACATCTTCTATCATTAACATAGTTTATTCCTTTTTCTTTTTTAACTAAAAAATTTTGACAAAGGTTCAATTATTTCAATGCAATCTTATCAAAAAAATGATTACTATTCAAGCTGAAGTTAATTTTTTGACCTGTTATCAATAATGATTACAAATTCACCTTTGAGATTTTCTTTTTCAACTTCTTTTTGAATCTCTCCAACTTTTCCTCTAAAAAATTTTTCTGAGGGCATAGTTAAGTTGAAAGCTAAAACAATATTTGTGTTCTCACCAAATACTTTTGAAATATCTGATAAAATAGATTTTAATCTGTAAGGAGTTTCCATTAATATTATCAACTCTTTGATTGACTTCAAATGATGTAATTCTTTTTTCCGTAAATCTTTTTTTGGAGAAATCCAACCCGCATAAAAAAATTTATTCAATTTGAAACCTGAACCAACAAGAGCTGTAAGCAATGAATTTGCTCCAGGGACAGGAACAATTTCAATATTTGATTCAATGCAAAGTTGAACAAGCAGATAGCCGGGGTCAGAAAAAAGAGGAGTGCCACAGTCAGAAATTAATGCTGCACTTTTTCCTTCTTTAATTTTTTGAAATAACTCGATTGAAGCTTCTTTTTCGTTATGCTCATTAAGTGAGAAAAGTTCTTTTTTAATTTTATAATAAGAGAGTAATCGGTTTGCTTCTTTAAATTCTTCGCAAATTATAAAATCAACATCATTCAATATTTTTAATGCTCGAAGTGTAATATCTTCAATGTTTCCGATTGGTGTTGAAACGATATATAATTTGGGTTTCATAAAATAGGAATAGATAACTCAGCTTAAGTAAATTTGCCCGCATTAATAAAAAACATCTTAATCTGAGTAATCTGATTTTAATTCATCATTTCTGTTTATTCATCTAATAAGCTTTTAATCTTTTCTTTGATTTCGGATATTGGAACGGTTAACTTTTCTCCCGATTTTCTGATTTTTATTTCAACATTTCCATTCTTCAAATTTTTTTCACCAACAATTATTTGCAGCGGCATTCCAAGTAAATCTGCATCATTGAATTTAAATCCAGCACTAACATCATATCTGTCATCATAAATGACTTCAAAACCAGAGGTTTGCAGTTCATTATATAATTTTTCGCAAGTCTCTTTAATATCCGAATTTTTCATATTAAGACCGATTAGGTGAACATCAAATGGAGATAAAGGTTTTTTCCAGATTATTCCTTTTTCATCATAATTTTGTTCTAAAAAGCAAGCAAGAATTCTTTCAACTCCAATTCCATAACTTCCCATTACAACAGGATGTTCTTTTCCATTTTCATCGAGGTAATTAACACCAAGAGCTTCAGAATATTTTGTTCCTAATTTGAAAATATGTCCAAGTTCAATTGCTTTAAAAACTTGAAGAGATGAATTGCATCTGATACATTTTTCACCATTTTCTACAATTCTTAAATCATAGTATTCGATATTTGGGACATCGCGCATCAAATCAATTCCGCCTATATGATAATCATTTTTATTTGCGCCGCTGTAAAGATTGTTTGCATCTTTCAATAAATTATCTGCAATTATTCGATGCTTAAATCCAATTGGACCAATTGAGCCGGCATCTGCGCCTGAAATTTCTTTGAGTTCATCTGGATGAGCCGGACGAACATTTCCTCCCAGCACAGCTTGTAGTTTTGTTTCATTTACTTCATCGTTTCCAAGCATAAGGACTAAAACAGGATTGCCATTGTGTATATAAATTCTTGATTTAGCAGTTTCATGTTCATTAATATTGAGAAATGCGCAGAGCTCGTCAATTGATTTAACATTGGGAGTATAAATTTCATAAATATCTTTACTTGAACTGAAACGACCGGCTGGCTGAGCAATTGATTGAGCTACTTCTACATTTGCTGCATATCCGCAGTTTTCGCAGTATGCTACAGTATCTTCTCCAGCATCACTTTTAACCATAAATTCTTCTGATTTACTTCCACCCATTGCACCGCTTGATGCACCAACGACAAAATATTTCAAACCGCATCTATCAAAAATTTTTCTGTAAGCTTTATCGTGCATTTCATACGATTTATCTAAATCTTCAAAAGTTTTATCCAGTGAGTAAGAATCTTTCATTATAAATTGACGGCCTCTAATGACACCGCTACGTGGTCTGGGTTCATTTCTAAATTTTGTTTGTATCTGATACCAGATTTGTGGTAAATCTTTATATGATGTAATTGCACCTTTTGCGTGCCATGCTACAATTTCTTCGTGAGTTGGAGCTAAAACATAATCGCGGTTTTTAACATGAAACATAATATCACCGAATGCTTCAACTCTTCCAGTCTGTTCCCATATTTCTCTTGGATTAAGTGCAGGATAATGAAATTCCTGTCCACCAATAGCATTCATCTCTTCTCGAATTATATCCATAATTTTTCGAATTACTTTGTAACCAAGTGGAAGCCAGGTATAAATTCCAGCTGATAATTGCCGCACTAATCCTGCTCTTATCATTAAAATATGACTTGGAATTACAGCTTCTGCCGGTATTTCTTTTAATGTTGGAACAAAAGATTTACTTAATTTCATTTTTTGCTCTTTGTTAAAAATTTAGTTGCAAAGATAAGAAATACGATTTCTAATTAAAACATCATTTTAATTTTGTGATGAATAAAAATACAGAAGCAGCAAAAATAAAAATTTATGAGACTTCAAAAATATGGTTTGATTGGAAATAAAAATTTTATTGCTGTAAAATTCTTAATCAAAAAACTGAAATAATTTTATTCTACAAATAAATTTTATATAAATCTTATTATATTTATTTTTATGTAGCATTAATATGGCAAGAAATGAATTCATTTGATCCTGTAACTCAAGACCCAATTTATATCAACAGAGAATTTCCATCTTCTATGGTCCCTGTAACATTTGAAAGTAGAGGATATAAAATTTTAGGGACAATGCTTCTTGCTGCCAATGAAGGTTTGCATCCTACAATAATTTTGTTACATGGATTTCCCGGCAACGAGACAAATTTGGATTTGGCACATGTATTCAGAAGACAGGGATTTAATGTTCTCATATTTCATTACAGAGGATGCTGGGGAAGTGATGGTGATTTCTGCTGGAAAAATTTAACAGAAGACCTTGATGCAGCAGTAAAATTTATTAAGACAGATGAATCAAAAGAAAAATTCAGAGTTGACAGCAGAAAAATTATTTTAATTGGATATAGCATGGGAGGATTTGCAGCTTTGTATTATTCAATTTTTCATGATGAAATAAAAAACATTGTTTCGATTGCAGGTTTTAATTCGGGGGCATTCGGCGAAATTTTAAAACTGAACAAGGAAATTTATCTCCAGGGTATTGAAAAAATAAAAGGTGCAATTTCATTCGTTAAAAATACAAGTGCAGAAAATCTATTAAATGAACTTATAGAATATAAAGATGAATGGAATTTATTGAGCTATGTTAGCAAGTTATCATTAAAAAATCTTTTGTTGATTGGAGCCAAGTATGATACAACTGCTCCGCTCGAGATTCATCATCTGCCATTAGTTACATCACTAAGATTAATAAATGCCGAAAATTTCGAAGAATATATTCTTGAGTGCGGACATTCATTTTTAGATAAAAGAATTCAACTGGCCAAAATAATTTCAAATTGGTTAACAAAAATTGAGTATTAAAAATGGAAGAAAAAAATTTATGTGATATGCCTGCAGAAGAATTTAAGTCTGCAGGATATAAGTTAATTGATTGGTCAACTAATTATCTTAAAAATATTGAAGAGTTTCCTGTTCTGCCTGATATTAAGCCGGGTGATATTAAATCAAAACTTCCTTCTGAACCTCCACAAAGAGGAGAAGATTTTGATAGTATAATTCATGACATTAATGAAATAATTTTACCAGGAGTTACACACTGGCAGCATCCTAATTTTATGGCTTATTTTGCTTCAACAGCAAGTGGACCCGGGATTCTTGCTGATATTGTCAGTTCAACTTTGAACTCAAATGGAATGGTCTGGAAATCTTCGCCGGCTTTAACTGAACTTGAAGATGTTGTGTTAAACTGGTATAAAAAAATGTTAAATATCCCGGATAAATTTAAGGGAATAATTTATGATACAGCCTCAGTTAGTTCTCTTCATGGAATTGCAGCTGCTCGAGAAAATCTTAATCTTGATATTAGAAATAAAGGCTTAAACAGTTTGCCAAAGCTGCGGCTCTATTGTTCTGAACAAGCTCACTCATCAATTGAAAAAGCTGCTATTACCTTAGGTATTGGATTAGAAGGAGTAAAAAAAATTTTAGTAGATTCACACTTTAGAATGATTCCTTCTGAACTTGAAAATGCAATTAAACAAGATATTCTAAATGGTATTAAACCATTTTGTGTTGTTGCAACAATTGGGACTACTTCAACAACGAGTGTAGACCCTGTAAATGAAATAGCCGAAATTTGTCAAAAATATAATTTGTGGCTTCATGTTGATGCTGCTTATGCAGGTTCAGCAGCAATGCTGCCTGAAATGAAAGAATATTTCAATGGAATTGAAAAAGCTGATTCAATTGTAACCAATCCGCATAAATGGCTTTTTGTCCCGATAGATTTGAGTGTATTTTATATAAGTAAACCTGAAATATTGAAAAGAGCTTTTTCACTTGTTCCAGAGTATCTTAAAACCAGAGAAGATTCTATTGTTGATAATTTGATGGATTATGGAGTTCAACTTGGAAGAAGATTTCGTGCATTAAAATTATGGTTTGTTATTCGATATTTCGGAGTTGATGGTTTAAGAGAAAGAATTAGAGAACATATTCGTCTTGCAAAATTATTTGCAAGCTGGATTGACGAACATCCCAATTTCGAAAGATTGGCTCCTGTTCCTTTCAGCACTGTCTGCTTTAGAGCTAAATTAAGTGGTATGGATGAAGATTCACTTAACAGTTTAAATGAAAAATTAATTAATGAAATTAATTCTACTAAAAAATTATTTCTTACTCATACAAAGTTAAATAATAAATTTACATTGCGACTTGTAGTATCAGGAATACGACAGGAAGAACGACATGTTAAACAGGCATGGGAGATAATCAAAGAAAAATTAAATTCACTTTAATATTTCTTCATTGATAAGTTTTTATATATTATTTTTAGGAATAAAAAGAGGGCGGTTTTTTATGAATTATATATTTCTTTTCCTGTTAAATATTCCTCTGTTGAATGTTCAGTTTAATTTTGACAGTCTACTTAAAGCAAATTCTACTTTGCCGGAAACCACTCAAATAAAAATTCTTATTGATAATTGCTGGTTATATCGAAACAGCAATCCAAAATTTGCAATCCAATGTGGTAACGAAGCAATTAAAAAAGCAAAAAGAATTGAAAATAAAAAGTTGCATTCAGAAGCTTTGAATCTGCTTGGAGTTGTTTACCGTAATTTAGGTGAACATGAAAAAGCTTTAATTCTCTATAATGATGCATTAAATCTTGCAATAGAAACTAAGGATTCAATTCAAATTGCATTTTCTTATAACAATATTGGTGGTATTTACAGACTTCAAGGAAATAATCCCCTTGCATTAGAATATGTTTTAAAAGCATTAAACATTTTTGAAAAATTTAATCATAAAGAAGGAATTGCTTTTTGCTCAATAAATATTGGATTGATATATAAAAATCAGGGAGACAACGATAGTGCATTGGAATATTTAATGAACACACTAAAAATTAGAGAAGAAATTAAAGACGAACCCGGTATTGCTCTTGCACTAAATCTTATTGCTGAAGTTTATTCTGCTAAAAAAGATTTAAAGAATGCTATGAATTATTATCAGCTTGCTGAAAGCAAATACAAAAAGTTGAATGATAAAAGAGGAATTGCTTCTGTATGGACCGGCATGGGTAACATTTTTAAATTAAAGAATGATTATAATAAAGCACTTTATTATCATACGCAGGCACTGAATCTTTCTGAGAAATTAAATTATGTTGAAGGCAAGTTAAATAATCTAAATAAACTTGCAATAATTTATGCTGAACTTAACAGATTGGAAGAAGCAAAAGAATTTTTAAATCGTGCAAAAGAAACCATAAAAAATTTGAAAGCAGCTTACATCATACTTGAAAGTTATAAACAATGGATTAGATTCAGTGAAATAATTAAAGATTACGAAAATGCTTTTTATTACAGCCAGAAGTATAATGCAATGCAGGATTCGTTATTTAATCAAAGAAATATATCAGCTGTAAAAACTATGGAATCAATTTATAAAGCTGAGAAAGCAGAGAGAGAAAATGCAATTCTTCAAAAAGATATTGAGCTCGCAGAACGGCAGAGAGATTATTTTATCGTAATTACTCTTCTAATTCTTTTAATTTCAGTTATTACATACAGCCGTTACATTACCAAAAAAATTGCAAATGAGAAATTGAAAAATCTTAATTCAATGAAAGATACACTTTTTAGAATAATAGCTCATGATTTAAGAATCCCTTTTAATGTTCTATTTGGCTATCTAAGTTTATTGAAGGACAATTATGAAACTTTGAGTGATGAAGAAAAATTAATTTATCTTAACAATATGGAAAAAGCTGCAAAACAAAATTTTCACTTGCTTGAAAATTTATTACTCTGGTCTCGTGCTCAATCGGGCAGACTCGAAATGGATATTAAAGAATTGTGTCTTTATGAAATAGTCCTGGAAAATTTTTCAATATTTAATTCAATTGCACAGACCAAAAATATTTTGCTTGAAACAAATGTTCCTGAAGATATAATAGTTAAAGCAGATGAAAATATGCTTAACACAATTTTTAGAAACCTTATTCAAAATGGAATTAAGTTTACGAATGAAGGAGGAAAAGTTTTAATTAATGCTGAAAGAGAAAATAAATACGTAAAAATAACAGTTGAAGACAATGGAGTTGGAATGGATGATGAAACAGTAAATAAACTTTTCGAACTTGATATTAACAAAAGTAAAAGTGGAACTGCGGGTGAATCTGGGACAGGTTTGGGATTAATTCTATGCAAAGATTTTGTAGAAAAGCTAAATGGGAAACTTTTTGTAGAAAGCCAGATAAATAAGGGCAGCAAATTTATTTTTACACTTCCATCAGCAAATAATGTTTGATATAAAATATTTTCTTCAATCTATTAATAATCTTCACATAAAAATTTCTAAAATCGATTTATTATCTTCCACTTGGTTTTCTTATATTTGCCACTAAAAAAATTGCTGGAGGTGTAAAATCGCAAAGGGACAAAACGAAACGGTAGAAAAAATTGTATCGCTTGCAAAGCGAAGAGGATTTGTTTTTCAATCAAGTGAAATTTATGGCGGCTTAAACGGCTGCTGGGATTATGGTCCGCTTGGTGTTGAACTTCTGAGAAATATAAAAGAAGAATGGTGGAAAGCCATGACATACCGCGAAGATATTGAGGGACTTGATGCCGCTATTCTTATGCATCCTAAAGTCTGGGAAGCAAGCGGACATGTCGAAAATTTTACAGACCCAATGATTGATTGTAAACAATGCAAAGCAAGATTCAGATTAGATACCCTTACAGAACAAATCTCAGATAAAAATAAAGAAAAGGCACTTCGGGAACTTGACCCTTCTTTACTTGAACAGGAAGGTTCTCTTGATGATAAATTTACAGCAGTTCTTGAAAATCAATCGTTGGCTTCAAAGTTACTTGATATAATTAATTGTCCTCAATGTGGTAATAAAGGTACATTTACACAACCAAGAAAATTTAATTTGATGTTCAAAACTTTTTTAGGTCCTGTAGAAGATGAAAGCAATGTGATTTATTTGAGACCTGAAACAGCTCAGGGTATTTATGTTAATTTTCTCAATGTTGCAAATTCAAGCAGACAGAAACTTCCTTTTGGAATAGCTCAGATTGGCAAAGCTTTTCGAAATGAAATTAATACAAAAAATTTTCTTTTCCGCACTCGTGAATTTGAACAAATGGAAATGCAATATTTTGTTAAACCAGGCACAGACAAAAAATATTATGATGAATGGAAAGAAATTAGAATTGAGTGGTATAAATCACTCGGAATGACACCAACAAAACTTCGATTCCATGACCATCCACAAAATAAATTAGCTCACTATGCAAAAGAAGCAACAGATATTGAATATGAATTCCCATTTGGTTGGGGAGAAATAGAAGGAATTCATAATAGAACTGATTATGATTTAAGTCGTCATCAACAATATTCTGGCAAATCACAATTATATTTTGATGATGAAACAAAAGAAAAATATATTCCATATATAATTGAAACCTCTGCTGGTGCAAGCCGCTCATTTATGGCTTTTCTGATTGATGCTTACTATGAAGAAGAAGTTAATGGTGAATTAAGAAGTGTTCTAAGATTTCATCCCAAATTAGCTCCAATTAAAGCAGCTATATTTCCGCTTGTTAATAAAGATGGAATGCCTGAAGTAGCAAAAAAAATTGAAGCTGATTTGAGACCACACCTTAAAATATTTTACGATGATAAAGGTGCAATCGGACGCCGATACAGAAGAATGGATGAAGCAGGAACACCATTCTGTATTACTGTTGATACTCAAACTCTTCAGGATGAAACTGTTACAGTTCGTGAACGTGATTCAATGAATCAAGTTCGCGTATCAATCAGCAATTTGTTGAATTATCTTTTAGAAAAATTAAGATAATTTATAGAGCAAGAGAAATAATTAATTCTTGCTCTCAAATTTTTTTGAAAATTTTGAAAACTTTATGGGAGTTGCTGAAAAGTTTTGTTTCCTGTTAACATATTGCTTTTTAATGCAACTCCTGATGCAATTATAAATTTAACAATCAGCTATAAACTGATATTTATTTTCTTAAAACAAGTTTTTAAAGACTTTGATTTTGTCAGCCTGTATACTGAATGCATAGATGACAAATTTGGTTATTACAGATGAAGCTAAAATCTTTACTTCGCAGGGCTAAAAATAATTTTAATAAATTTTGAAACTAACAATCATATTTACACAACTAAATAGCCACACAAAATAAGGGGTAATCTCAATGAAAAGCAGGTTAATATTCTTGTTGCTAATATTTTGTTATGTTATAACTTCAGCTCAACCAAGGAAAATTAATTTTGTGCAATATAAGTTAAATAATGGGCTGAATGTAATTTTGCATCAAGATAATTCAACTCCAATAGTTGCAATATCAGTTTTGTATCATGTAGGAAGTAAAAATGAAGACCCTGAAAGAACGGGCTTTGCTCATTTCTTTGAACATCTTATGTTCGAAGGATCGCCGAACATTCCTCGTGGTGAATACTTCAAAATTATTGAAGCTGCAGGAGGCGAACTTAATGCCAATACTTCTTTTGACAGAACTTTTTATTACGAAATTCTTCCTTCAAATCAATTAGAACTTGGTTTATACATGGAATCTGAAAGAATGCTTCATTTAAAAATTGACAGCGTTGGAGTTGAGACACAAAGAAAAGTTGTTAAGGAAGAAAGAAAACAACGATATGAAAATCAACCTTATGGTTCATTGATTGAAAAGCTCTTCAGTAATGCTTACAAAGTTCATCCATATAGATGGACACCAATTGGTCAGGTTCAATATATTGACCAGGCAAAGCTCGATGAATTTATTGCTTTCTACAAAAAATATTATGTTCCTCAAAATGCTACTCTTAGCATAGCTGGTGATATTGATATTGAAAAGACAAAACAATTAGTTCAAAAATATTTTGGTGAAATCCCAGAAGGAACTCAAGAAATAACTCGCCCGAATGTTGTAGAACCAGAACAAACACAGGAAGTAAGAGAAGTTGTATATGATAATGTTCAACTTCCGATGGTAGTTTTTGGTTATCATATGCCTAAGCAAGGAACTCCGGATTATTATGCATTGAGCATTTTAACCACTGTTCTTTCTGGTGGTGAAAGTTCAAGACTTCAAAAAGAAATTAAAGATAAGCAGCAGAAAGCTCTTGCAGTTGGTTCAATACCAATTCCAATGGAAGACCCTGGATTGTTTATTGTTTATGGACTTGCAAATGTTGGTGTTACTGCAGAAGATTTAGAATCTGCCATTCAAAAGGAAATTGAAAAAGTTAAAAACGAATTAATAAGTAATTACGAATTTCAGAAAGTGCGAAATCAAATTGAAAGTGATTTTGTTAAAAGAAATTCAACAATGATTGGTATTGCAGAAGACCTTGCAAATTATTTCGTCTATTACGGTGATGCAAATTTAATTAACACAGAAATTCAAAGATATATGAAAGTTACTCGTGAAGATATTAAAAGAGTAGCAAATAAATATTTGAGGAATGAAAACAGAGTAGTTTTGTATTATCTTCCAAAATCACTCGAGAAAAAGTAATCTGATTAAATAAAAATTTATGTGGAACAAAAGGAGTTTTCAAAGATGATTAAAAAAATATTATTAATAGCCTTAATTATTGTTGTGCCATTATATGCACAACTTGACAGATCAAAGCGTCCTCAGCCTGCTCCAGCTCCGGAAGTTAAAATTGGCGAATACGAATCTTTCGAACTTCCAAATGGATTAAAGGTTTTTGTGGTCGAAAATCATAAACTTCCAAGAGTAACTTTTAATTTATTTATTGATATTGACCCAATACTCGAAGGAAATCATGTCGGATATATTTCTGCAGCAGGAGAATTATTACGAACCGGCACTAAAACAAGAACTAAAGATAAACTTGATGAAGAAATTGATTTTATTGGAGCTGAATTATCCACTTCACCAAATGGAATTACTGCAAGTGGACTTGAAAAACATAAAGAAAAAATTCTTGAAATAATGTCTGATATAATCCTCAATGCAAATTTCAAGCAAGAGGAACTCGATAAGATAAAGAAGCAAATGCTTTCTTCTATTGCTGTATCGAAAGATGAACCAAATTCTATTGCAAGAAGAGTAAGTTCAGTATTAATGTTTGGAAAGAATCATCCTTATGGTGAACCAGAAACTGAGGAATCAGTTAATTCAATTACTCTTGAAATGTGCAAAAATTATTACGAAACTTATTTCAAACCAAATGTAGCATATCTTGCTGTAGTAGGAGATATTAACAAAGAAAAAGCAAAATCTCTTGTTCAAAAATATTTTGGCAAATGGGAAAAGAAAGATGTTCCAAAAAATTCTTATGAAACACCAAAACCACCTTTGATAAATAAAGTTTGTTTGGTTGACCGTCCCAACGCAGTTCAATCTGTAATAGCAATTTGTTATCCTGCAGAATTAAAAATTGGAAGTGAAGATGAAATCAAAGCTTCTGTAACAAATTTAATTCTTGGCGGCAGTGCAACAGGCAGATTATTTATGAACTTGAGAGAATCTAAAGGTTATACTTATGGTTCTTATTCTCAAATAAAAGCAGACCCAATCGTAGGAAGTTTTTTTGCTTTTGCTCAGGTTAGAAATAGTGTTACCGATAGTGCAATTACAGAAATGTTAAAAGAAATGAAAAGAATTAGAAATGAAAAAGTAACCGAACAAGAACTCGAGAAAGCAAAGAATTATTTAGCTGGAGAGTTTATCAGAAGTCTTGAAAATCCAGCAACTATAGCTCAATTTGCAATCAATACCGCAAGATTTAATCTTCCTAAGGATTATTATAAAAATTATTTAAAGAACCTTGCTGCAGTAACAGCTGATGATGTTCTTGAAACAGCAAAGAAATATATAAAACCAGGCAATGCATATATTCTTGTTGTTGGTAATCGAGAAGAGATTTCAAAAAATCTTGTTAACCTGAGCATCACCGGAAAAATTGAATATTATGATGTGTTTGGAAATCCTTACGACCCAACATTAAAAAAATTGCCTGCAGGACTTACAGTTGAGCAAGTTCTGAATAAATATATTGAGGTAATAGGAGGCAAAGAAAATTTATTGAAAGTGAAAGATAAGGTAGTAAAATTAACAGGCTCTACTCAGGGAATGAATATTAATGTTACAATATCTCAAAAATATCCAAATAAATTAATGCAATTAATTGATGCAGGAGTATTTCAGCAAAAAACAATTTTTGATGGAGAAAAAGGTAAAGTAGAAGTAATGGGACAATCCCAGGAACTTAACAGCGAGCAAGTTGAATCATTAAAAGAGCAGGCTTTAGATGCTCCGCTTGATTATTCAAAATATGGATTAAAACCTGAACTTGTTGGCATTGAATCAATTAATGGGAAAGATGCATACAAAGTTGTTTTAACTTCTTCTTCTGGAAAGAAAACTACTCAATATTATGATGTTGAAACAGGATTGCTAATTAGAACAATTAGTAATGTTACAACACCTCAAGGAAGTTTTACACAAACTATGGATGTAAGCGACTACAGAGAAGTTCAGGGATTGAAATATCCATTCAAATATGTTCAAAGTTTTGGTCCGCAATCTATTGAATTAAATGTGTCTTCAATAGAAATTAATACAAATCTTCCAGATTCACTTTTTGAAGTGAAATAATTTTCATGAGGTCATTTCAAAATCTTAAGTTAATTTAACAAATTATTTTGGAATGACCTCTTTTTTTATTTTTGTATAGTTATTTTAATCATAAGGAGAGATATGTCAAAATATTCTGTTGTTGTTTTTGACCTTGGAAATGTTTTAATCCCATTTGATTATTCAAAAGTTGTAAATAAACTTAATTCGATAAGTGATGGTCTTGGAGATAAATTTGCAAGACTTTACAGTGAAAATTATGAATATCATCGAAATTTTGAGCGGGGCAAAATTTCTCGTAAAGAATTTTTAGAAACTATGTCAAGCTGGCTTGAGCACAAAGTTTCAGATGAAAATTTTTGTAAAATTTATTCTGATATTTTTACTTTGAATGAGAAAGTCATATCATTAATTCCACAGCTTAAGAAGAATTTTAAAGTTGTGCTGTTATCAAATACAAATGAAATTCATGAAGAGTATGGATATGGTCATTATGAATTTTTGAATTACTTCGATAAAATATTTCTATCTCATAAAGTTGGAGCAGTTAAGCCAGAAGAAAAAATTTATAGAGCTGTAGAAGCTTACACACAAAAACCATCTAATGAACATTTATTTATTGATGATGTTCTTGAATATATTGAAGGGGCGAAAAGATGTGGCTGGGATGGAATTCACTTTCAAAATTATGATATGCTTGTTGAAGAATTAAAAAATAGAAATATCTTTCTTGATGGAATTAACTGAGCCATTTTTTCCATATATCAGGTTGATATCCAATCGTAACTTCTTTTCCGTAACGAACTATTGGAGTTTTTATTAAAAGTGGGTCATTCAATAATTCTTCTTCAATATCAAAAATCATAAACTGGAGATTTCTTTTTTTGAATTGCTTTCCCTCTCTGTTGATTAAATCTTCAAGAGGAATTTTTGCTTTAATATTTTCAAGTTCACCTTTTGTTAATCCTTTTTCATTCAAATCTCTGAAGTGAAATTGAATTCTGCGTTCCTTAAAAAATCGTTCAGCTTTGCGTGTTTCATTGCAATTCTTTGTTCCAATTATTTGAATGTTAATTTGATTCATCGTTGACTCAATTAAAATTGTAAAGCACTTCAGATAATCATATTTTTGAATACAAAAATAAAAAATAAATTTTGAGGCTAACATGCATTTAATTAAAAAATTATTTTATCTAACAATAATGGGATTTTTGATTATGAGCTGTGCAAATCAAGAAAGAAAAGATGATTTCAAGTATGTAACAGAACAATTTGCAGATTTAAGAATTCAGAGATATAAAGTTGATGGATTCGAAAATCTTACTCTGCAGCAAAAGAAATTAGTCTATTATCTTTATCAAGCTGCTTTATATGGAAGAGATATAATCTGGGATCAGAATTATAAACACAATCTTTTAATCAGAAAAACTCTTGAAGCAATAGTAAAAACTTATAAAGGAGATAGAACAACTTCGGATTTCCAGAATTTTATGATTTATACAAAAAGGGTCTGGTTTTCAAATGGTATCCATCATCATTATTCTAATAAGAAATTTCTGCCGGAATTTTCAAAAGAATATTTTGCAGAACTAATTAAAAATTCTGACCCGAAAGAATTTCCATTAAAGGAAAATGAAACAATAGAAAATTTGATAACAAGATTAGAACCTATTTTATTTGACCCGAATGTAGATGCAATTAAAGTTAATCAAAATCCTGAGTTCGATTTGATAAAAACATCTGCGGTTAATTTTTATGAAAATTTAACACAGAGGGAAGTAGAGAATTATTACAAAAAAATTATCAAACCGAATGACGAAAGGCCGATTTCATATGGATTGAATTCAAAACTTGTAAAGGAGAATGGAAAAATTTACGAGCGCATCTGGAAATTAAATGGAATGTATGATGCTGCAATTCAGAAAATTGTCTACTGGCTTAAAAAAGCAGTTGAAGTTGCAGAAAATGAACAGCAAAGAAAAGCTCTAAATTTATTAATTGAATATTATCAAACAGGCGATTTGAAAAAATGGGATGAATATAATATTGAGTGGGTCAAGGATACTTCTTCTGTTATAGATGTGATAAATGGATTTATCGAAACTTATAATGACCCGCTTGGATTCAGAGGTTCGTTTGAATCGGTTGTTTCGTTCAAAGATTTTGAAGCTACAAAAAGAATAAAAGCAATAAGCGATAATGCACAATGGTTTGAAGATAATTCTCCAATAATGCCTGAACATAAGAAAAAAAATGTTAAAGGAATTTCTGCAAAGGTAATTACAGTTGTTGTAGAATCTGGAGATGCTTCGCCGTCAACTCCAATTGGAATTAATTTGCCAAATGCAGAATGGATTAGAAAAGAACATGGTTCTAAATCTGTAAATCTTGGTAATATTGTTTACTCTTATAACAAAGCTGCAGAGACAAGCGGAGTTCTCGAAGAATTTGCATTTTCTAATGAAGAAATAGAAAGAGCTAAAAAATATGGTGCACTTGCAAGCGATTTACATACTGATATGCATGAAGTTATTGGGCATGCTTCAGGTCAAATTAATCCTAATGTTGGACAGCCAAATGAAACATTGAAAAATTATGCTTCAACTCTTGAAGAAGCTCGAGCAGATTTAGTTGCTTTGTATTTCATTTTGGATAAGAAATTAGTTGATATTGGCGTGATGCCTTCACTTGAAGTAGGCAAAGCTGAATATGATTCGTTTATAAGAAATGCATTGATGGTTCAGTTAGCTCGTGTAAAACCCGGAGAAAATCTGGAAGAAGCTCACATGAGAAATAGACAGCTTATTGCTAAATGGGCTTATGAAAAAGGTTTACCGGAAAATGTAATTGAGAAGAAAAATAAAAATGGGAAAACATATTTTGTTATTAATGATTATGATAAACTTAGAAACCTTTTTGGACAGTTGCTTCGTGAAATTCAGAGAATAAAATCAGAAGGAGATTATGAAGCAGGAAAAAATCTGGTTGAAAATTATGGAGTAAAAGTTGATGCTGAACTTCATAATGAAGTCTTAGAAAGATATCAGAAATTAAATATTGCACCTTATGCAGGGTTTATTAATCCTAAATTAATTCCTATTAAAAAAGGCGATGAAATAATTGATGTGAAAATTGAATATCCTGAAGATTTTACAGAACAAATGCTTTATTACGCTAAAGAATATTCAGTACTGCAAGTGAATAATTAATTTTTATTTTAATCCATCTGCATACTTTTAGGTATGCAGATGGACTTTTGATTTAATACAATTATTTCATTAACGATTTTTGTAACTGAAGTTTTAAATCAAATCAGAATATTGACCGTTAATAACATTCAATAAATCTGCAGGCGAAATTTTTATCTGCATTCCTCTCACTCCTGCACTTATATAAATGTAATCGAAAAGCTGTGCTGATTCATCAATAAAAGTTGGAAACAATTTTTTCATTCCTATTGGTGAACATCCGCCTCTAATATAACCTGTAATTGGTTGGAGTTCCTTAACTTTTATTAATTCTATTTTTTTTGAGTTGCATGCTTTTGCTGCCTTTTTCAGATTTAATTCATAACAACCAGGAATTACAAAAACATAAAAATTCTTTTCTTCGTTATGGGCAACAAGTGTCTTAAATACAATTTCTGAATTTACTCCTAACTTTTTTGCGACGGATATAGCATCAATTTCATCTTCATTAAATTCATATTCCACAGTTTCAAAAGAAATATTTTTTGATTCGAGAATTCTAATAGCATTAGTTTTCAAATTAACCTCAAGAAATAAAATATTATCTCGAATTTAAAAATAATTTCTATTAGAAAGATAATACTGAAATCTAAGTGTTTACTAAATGATATTTTAATTATCAGACTTAAGTTCTTTAAAAATTCGGATTGCTTTTTTCAGGAATATTAAAATCAAAATAAGCATAAATCCAAGTATTAGATAGGTAATCATTTTCGTATCTTTCTTTTTTGCCCTGTGCAATAGTAAAATAAAATTTTGAAAGTTCATGTGAGCTTGGTCAAGAATAAAAAAAATAAAAATTAAGTAGTGTTTTAAATTATTCTTGACTAATTTTATTACCAACATTTATGAGGGAAACACCATGAAAAAATTAATTATTATTTTCTTTATTGGATTTTTTATGAAATCATTTGCTCAACTTCCACCAATTATCGACAGAGAGCTTTTCTTTGGGGACCCAGAAATTTCAGGTGCTCAAATTTCGCCCGATGGAAAGTATATTACCTTTATCAAGCCTTACAATAATGTGCGTAATATCTGGATTAAAGAAATTAATCAAAAATTTGAAGAAGCCCGCCCATTAACTAATGACACAAAAAGACCTATAACAAATTATTTCTGGTCACGAGATAGTAAGTATATTCTTTATGTTCAGGATCAAGGAGGTAATGAAAATTTCAGAGTCTATGCTGTAAGCCCACTTGATAAAGGAGACCCAGTTCCACCTTCAAGAGATTTAACACCGCTCGAAAATGTGAGAGCTTATATTTATGATGTTCCAAAGAAAACTCCAAATGAAATTTTTATTGGACTTAACGACCGCAATCCTCAACTTCATGATGTCTACAAATTGAATTTAACAACAGGAGAAAGAACTTTAATTCGAAAAAATGACGAAAATGTAGCAGAATGGATTTTTGATTTAGATGGGAATTTAAGACTTGGAGTAAGACAAACAGAAGATGGGGGAACAGAAATTCTGAAAATTGATGGTGAAAAATTAATCCCCATTTATAAAGTATCAAGTGAAGAAACAGCAGAACCCTACCGATTTACACCCGATGGGAAAAGTTTTTATCTGGTAACTAATAAAGGGGATAAAGTAGATAAGACTGAATTAGTTTTATTTGATATTGAAACAGGTAAAACAAAGTTTATTGAAAGAGACCCTAAGAACGAAGTTGATTTTGGCGGTGCTATTTTTTCTGATATTACAAACGAACTAATAGCTACATATTATAGAGCAGACAGATTAAGGTTTTATTTTAAGAACAAAGATTTCGAAAAAGCTTTTATGCAATTGAAAAAAGCTGTCCCAGAAGGCGAGATATTTTTGAACTCTATGACTGAAGATGAAAATTTATGGATTGTTAGTGTATCGAGAGATGTTGATCCGGGTTCAACTTATTTATTCAATAGAAAAACAGGTAAAGCTGAATTGCTTTATAAATCAAGACCAAACTTGCCTACAGAATATCTTGCAGAGATGAAACCAATAAAATATAAAGCTAAGGATGGATTGTTAATTCCTGCATACTTAGTATTGCCTAAAGGGATTACACCAAAAAAATTACCAACGATTGTATTTCCTCATGGAGGTCCATGGGCTCGTGATTTTTGGGGTTACAATCCTTTCGCACAATTTTTAGCTAACAGAGGTTATGCAGTATTATTGCCAAACTTTAGAGGCTCTACAGGTTATGGCAAAAAATTTTTGAATGCAGGCAATAAACAATGGGGAAGAGGTGCAATGCAGCAAGATATAACCGATGGTGTGAATTATTTGATTAAAGAAGGAATTGCTGACCCAAAAAGAATTGGAATTGCAGGAGGTTCGTATGGTGGATATGCAACTTTAGCAGGACTCGCATTTACTCCGGATTTATATGCAGCTGGATTTGATATCGTTGGTCCTTCAAATATTATTACATTATTGAATTCAATTCCACCCTACTGGGCTCCAGTTAAGAAAATTTTTACTGTGAGAGTTGGTGATCCGGATAATCCTCAAGAAAGAAAAATGCTTGAAGAACAATCACCGCTTAATTATGCAAGCAATATTAAAGCACCATTATTTGTAGTGCAGGGAGCTAATGATCCTCGTGTTAAAAAAACTGAATCAGACCAGATTGTTGTTGCTTTGAGAGATTTAGGAAGACAGGTTGAATATATTGTTGCTCCTGATGAGGGACATGGATTTCTTGGAAAAGAAAATCGTCTTGCTATGATAGTAGCAATGGAGAAATTTTTTGCTAAACATTTAGGCGGAAGAATGCAGGAAGATGTTAAACCAGAAATTCAAAAGAGACTTGACGAGATAACTGTAGATATTAAAACTGTAACAATGCCAAAACAAGAAACTGTTAGTAATATACTTACCACTTTTGATGGTTCGACAATTCAACCATCATCATTAAATTATCTTGTTAAGATAGAAACAAGAGGCCAAAAATTTGAAATGAATGTAAGCAGAGAAATAAAAAAATCTGAACTCAATGGCAAAAATATTTTTATTATAGTTGATGCAGCAACAGGCATGATGGGAGGAAATGATACATTAATAGTTGATGCAAATACATTGTTGCCAATTAAAAGAGATATTAAACAGGGACCTGCTACTATTCATTTAACATTTGGTTCTGATAAAGTAGAAGGACAAATTGAAGCCGGTCCTCAAAAAATGCCAGTAAACATAAAAATTGATTCTCCAGTTTTAACTGAGGGAGCTGGAGTAGAATTAGCATTGAGGTCTTTGCCCTTAAAAGAAGGATATAAAACATCATACAAACAAGTTGATATAATGAAAGCAAATGTGCAAACAATGATTATTGAAGTAATAGGCAAAGAAAAAGTATCACTTCCATCAGGAGAGTATGAGACATATAAAGTTTTGGTCAAGCCGGCGGAAAGTGAAGAAGGTGCACAAACTTTATGGCTTGATATTCAAACAAAAACATTGGTAAAATCTGAGTCAAAACTTGGCGCCATGATGGGCGGAGGTACAGTAACAGTTGAATTAACGAAATAAAATAGAATTGTGATTTATTATAATAAAAAGAAAAACTTGTTAACTTGCTTCTAGATTAGGAAGCTAATTAATAAGTAAAAAAGTTCTTAGAAGAGACGGTCTGTATGGCCGTCTTTTTTATATGAAGCTTTGTGAGAATTGTAAAATGAAATTTATGTTTGATAATAATTGTTGTGAAATTATTGTCTTTTAAAAGTAAGTAAGATAAATCTCGCATTACAATTAATGTTTTCACATAACCTCTGTATGATGGATAATAATGAATTAACATAAGATATAAAGTTTAACTAAGCTTAAGGCATATCTCAAAAATATTTAAAGTCAATTTTGAAAAACTACACTTTCAATACTCTTATAAGTTAAAAAAAGAGGGAATTATAACTGCGATGATATTTATTCGAATATCGATGATGTTATTAATATTGCAGGATTCTTAAATATTAACATACCGCTTTGGGAGAATATTTTATTATAAATTTGTTCTAATTCTCATTGAAAAGCTTTTTTAACTCGAGGGTAATATGATTGAAAATTACTTTAGCCAATTCAATCTAAAAGTAGTTAATTATAAAATTTATAAGGCAGATAATATATTTAATAAAATGTCTGAGATACTTTTCGATGGTAAAAGTAATAACTTGTACAGAGAAATTCGTAAATGTAAAAAGTTGTTAAAAGAAAGAAATTATGATGAATTAAAATCATTAAATGAAATTAGGTCTATAATTAATGGTAAGTGGTTAGAAATTTATATATGCTCTCTACTTTTAAAGATAATTAATGAATGTTCTTTATACTTTAACCAAATTAATTATCAAATTTATTACGATGTTGAACTTACAAGTATCCATAATAAACATTGTGAACTGGATGTTATTGCAGTAATAGAAAATTATATTTATTGGATTGAATGTAAAAGTGGTAGTTTTGATGAGAGTGATATTAAAAAATATTCAACCATTAAAGAGAAACTTGAATTTGATGATAGTCATGCATTTTGTGTTTTGCATTCAGCTAGTCCTAGATATTGTCAAACAATTGAAGAGAAGTATGATTTTCGAACAATTACATCGGACCAATTTTTCCCAACGCTTTGGAAATGTATTTTTAATGATTTATATAAAATTAGAGATGAATTGGAATTAATTATAAAAAATGAAAATTAAAATCTTCTTATATGGTTTTTGGTATTGTATCAAAAATTATAATGAAGTGTTTTTTGTTTCTCTCATAAAATTAAAAACAACCATTGATTAAATTTATGTGCAAAAATCAAAAAATGGAAATGATGCTATTCTAATTCCAACACGCATAACAAAATAAAACAATAATTAATATAACTTCTTGTTTATCACTAACTTAATTAGGAATTGGACGGAACAACTTACATAGTTAATGCTGATATTAATAATTCAAATTAGGAATTTAAGATAATTCTTAGTTATTCATTGAGGGCTTAGAAATATTTTCTAAATATTTCTTTTCTTCATAAGTCATTTGTTACATAATAATTTTGGTAAGAAAAATTTCTGTTCTTTTTGTCATTCCGGGTGCGGTTAAAATTGTGATTCGCTGAATTTCGAGGGCATTCAGTTCAGAATCACATTTTGCCGCACTTCTTCTTCTAATTAAAAAAATGGCCAAAAATTTATGGACAGAAAATGAAAAGATTAAAAACTCATAAATGCAGTATTAAAGAATGTATGAATCTTGTTAAATTCAAAGGCTCTTTCTGCAGCAATTGTATAGACAAAATATGCGATGAAAATTATGTTGTTATTTTTTGTCCTATATGTGAAACTTTGCTTGATGTAATTAAATCTGAAAAGTGTAATAAATGTGATGATAACAAAATTAAATATTGTATTTGCAGTGATTGTCTTTCTCAATTTGAAATAATTCAAGGTGATGAAGAACCATTAGACGAATAATATCCGATGAGAAGTAATCTTCACATTTTCATATACAAATTGGAGCATAAAATTATTTGTAAACGAAAAAGTCTCATCGAAAGATGAGGCTTTTTCATTTGTAGCGGGGGCCCGCCATATACTCTACGGAAAATATCCCGTTAAGTCTATACCCTTCAAAAATAACTCAAAATCAAACACTTCCTCAATTATAATAGCCGAGACAATACCCACTCTCATCGAATACAAATCCGCTGTACCCGCCGTAAGCGGGGAAGATGGATACGAACAAAGCCCAAAAGGACTTCTCACATTCGTGAAAAAGTCCCAAACATTTGATTTTTTAGAGATTTCACCATCCGAGATCGGACTAATTACAGAGATTGTGATTGGTTAAATTTAAAAAATAAGGGGAAAATAAAAATAGGGGAGGCAACTTTTTGAAATTCCGCTATGTGGGAAAATATAGATTCTGTTAGGCGACCGTTTTGCTTGTCATTAACTATCTAAATTTTGTAAACTTCTTCTAAAGAATTCATTCTGGCTCTTTAGAAACTTCCATGAGCATCTTAATAAGATTGTTTACTCTTGGGTGACCCATTCTCTCGGCAGTCCTTACATGACTCCATGCCATATCATACCTCTTCAAGTTAAAGTAAGTAACCGCCAGATTGAAGTGTATTATCGGGTTTTTTGCACCAAGAGAAATTGCCTTCTGAAAGGCTATAATAGCTTTTTCGTTCTCTCCATTTTCGACATAGGCAACTCCTAAATTAGCCTGGATACTAATGACGTTAGGATTAATATTAGTCGCCTTGATTATCGCGTCAAGTGCTTCCTTTGGCTTGCCAATTGCTAAATAGCTTTTGCCAAGGGAATTATAACAGGCCCAATTTGAATCGTCTATGGTGACACACTCCTTGCAGTGCGTTATGGCCTCATTATGTTTATTTTGGCTGGAATAAAAAAGAGCCTTGCTTTTATAGAACTCTCCTTTTGATCTGTTCAGTTCGATTGCTTTTTCAATTTCTTTCATGGCTTTCTCCCATTCACCTTTGTATGCATGGGCATAAGCCAAGTAATAGTGAGGTAGTGGGTCATTCGTCTTCTCGTTCACCCATTTTTCTAAATCTGGGGAAGCCTGTTTTAATATTTCTCTTAAGGTCTCTTCAACATCTGGATACCACTCATCTATATCTCTTGCCAAAAGAAGCTCATCAATAGCCTCAGGCCATTTTTTCATTCTGTAATAACTATACCCAAGATTTTTCCGCGCCAGTGGGTGATAGGGATTTAAAGAAATCGCTTTTTTGAGCTGATTTATACCTTCTTCTACATCTCCTTTTTGAGAAAAGGCAACAGCAAGGTTTATAAAGGCTTCGGCATCGTTGGGGTCAAGTTCTATTACCTTTCTATGCTCAGCTATTGCTTCATCATACTTTCCTGCATCTATGTACGCATTACCAAGATTACTATGGGCACCCTTGTTGTTTGGGTTGAGATCAATTGCCTTCTTGAGCGCCTCAATAGCCTTATTGAGTTGTCCCTTTTGATAATAAGCAGTACCAAGATTTGAATATGCCAGCTCATAATTTGGATTGTTCTCAATAATCTTCAGGAATTGCTCTATAGCCTCATCAAGCTTACCCTTTTCCGCTAACGAAATACCCCGCTTTAGCTGCATCTCAGTATCTGCAGTTATCTGGGCATTTACCAACACCGGTAATGGCAAAATCAAGGAAACACAAATGGTGAAAGCTATAAGGACTACTATCCTTATCATAACCTATCCCTCCTCCTTAAATCTGGCAAGCAAAATTGCGCATAACATCTGTAAAAACGACATATGTCGTTTTTATCTCTTTTAGTTGATTATTCATTTAATTTATTCAGTTTTTTATTTGCTATAAATTTAAGTTTTTTTTCGAGAAAATCAAGTGGACGAATTGACTCACGAAAAATATACTTGAAAATGTATCGTTGCCTCAAGTAAAAATCTATTTGAAATTTAATTAATTTATAGAATTATTTATAATAATGGCACATATTCAGAATAAACGAATATTTTTAAAAAGATATGACTATAATTCAAAAAAGGATATGTGCCGTGGAAAAAACATTTGACTTAATGGTACGAAGAGCTTTAATAAGAGCAAATGCGAAAAGATACCAGAACTCAACTAAAAAAGAGCGTACAAAAATACTTGATGAGCATTCTGACTAACGTACAAAACACTGTATAGAAAATCAAGTTGGAACGATTCCAAGTTCTTCATTAGTCAGTTTAAATTTAGTGATTTGTTTTTTAATTCTTGCAACTAATTTCAGTTTTCTTCTTTGGTCAAGGAACAGATATTCTTTCGGTGGCTGGTATTGAATTTTCTTGACAACCATGTTCCAGATAATAACCGCTAGTTTTCTTGCTGTAGCACTCACAGCTACTGTTCGTCCTTTCTTAAAGGCAATTCTTCTGAAAAAATCAGACAGGTGTGTACCATTTAAATTACCAATAGCATTGGCTGCATTGCGCAAAGCAATTTTAAGCCGGTTACTTCCCTTAGGTGTTTTACTGCTTAACAGTTTTCCACCGCTTATTTTGTTGTTTGGTGCAAGACGGAGCCACGATGTAAAATGTTTTGCAGTCGGAAATTTCTCGAAACCAGCTGGTCCTACCTCACTCATTATGCTCATTATGGTAGAATGATTTACTCCTTCTATTTTCATCAAATCAACACCTCCAAAATATTGAAATGATGCCTGGTTTAGATCGATTCCTTTAATAGCATTCTTGTTGATTCTTTTATGCGGTTTATCATCTGTTCTGAGATCCTTCTTCTCTGGGTCTGTATTTATCTGCCTCTTGAGATACTTTTCTATTTCCTTATCACATTCTTCTATCTTTTTCTGATAGAACAAGTAACTTTCATATTCCTGATTCAAACCGAAAAGATAATCTGCACGGTTGTTTCCTTTTAATGCTTTGGCAATTTCTTCCCTCGATCTTTTACAGTTGCCGTGACGCAGCTCGGAAAGTTTTTCAGGATCAAGATTGCCTTTGCAGATATCGGCTATGATAGATAAACCGGTAAGCCCGCAAACATCTCGCACTACCACATCCAACCGAAAATTCAACAGCTTTAAATACTTCTGCATTTTGTTTGAAGCTTCGGCTGACAAGTCAACCCAATTGCTTCTCTGCCGGCAATATGTACGCAGTGTTTCGGTAGTTTCATCAGGTAGAAAACTACCTGTGAGTAATCCAATTGCGTGAAGCTTTTGTATCCATCTGGCATCTTTCACATTGGTCTTTTTACCCCTAATGTTTTTGGTAAATTTTCCGTTGCATAAGGTAACTTCAAATCCATGCTTTACAAGTTCAACATACAGGTTTTGCCAATAACTACCTGTTGATTCCATTGCCACAGATGTAATTCCATGTTGTTTCAGATGAAGGCATATCGCTTTTAAATTATCTGCGTACACACCAAACTCTTTTACGTCTTCTAAAGCTTGTCCGACAGCAACAAAGTGTGATCTGCTGCCTACATCAATTCCAGCACAATGCGGATTGATGATTTCTAATTCCATTTTTGTCATCTTTAACCCTTCGATATTGTTTAACTAATTGATTATTTATGACTCTAAGGGAATGTACTTTTAATTTGAAAATTATTCTGAACGGGCTTCCCAATTTATCGGCAGCACCAATGAAATTATCTACATCACGATGTTGTTCTACCGTGATTTTACATTCCAACCAGAATGGCACACGGGCTTCCATATTTTCTACAGAGCACCAATGCTTACAAGGGTTTTACAAAGAGCCAGTACTAAGTTAAACAATTTTTTTCACCTGTTTATAATTCCGTTAGCACCAGAAATTATTTTTGTCCCGAAAAATGGGGAATGACGGCTAACGTTCCGCGGTTATGCGCCGTTTTAATGGTGTATAGCCGTTGTTAGGTGAAGCAATTTATGTAGATATTGCCTTTTCATATTCTACAATTAGAGTCTCAATTAATTCTTTAACAGAGACAATTTTATCTACTCTATAAGCGTTAGCGCCGGCAAATGCAAACCCATGTTCGAGTTTTCCCTTTTTAGCGTTGGTTAATGCGAGAGCAATACAGTACGGTACTTTCCTGAAGTCGCAAGTTTTTAAGCACTTCCACGGACAATTGAAGGGTTTTCTTATACCTGCGGATAAATCATTTATGAATTTGTTTCGTATTGCTCGCCCCGGTAAACCTACGGGACTCTCTATTATTACAAGATCCTCTTCTTTACATTCCACATAAGCTTCTTTGAATTCTATGGATTCATCACATTCATAAGTAGCAACAAACCTGGTTGCCATCTGAACACCTTTGGCGCCCAATTGAATAAATTTATATATATCTTCTCCAGTGAAAATACCACCAGCGGCAATCACGGGAATACTTTTATTAAATTGCTGTTCATATGGTTTTATAATCGAAACAACATCAGGGAGTATTTTTTCTAATCTATAATTTGGGTCATTTATTTGCTCTTTTTTGAAGCCGAGATGCCCCCCAGCTAATGGACCTTCTACAACTACAGCATCCGGCACATGATTATAATTTCTTTCCCAATACTGAAATATAATTTTAGCAGCCCTTGCAGAAGATACAATAGGTACAACCTTTGTGGAGACCTTTCTTAATCTATCCAAAGGTAATGTTTCTGGATTTTTTAAGGGAAGTCCTGCACCAAGAAAAACTAAATCTGCTCCTTCATCTACAGCAATCAGGGCGAGTTCATCAAAATCTGAAAGAGCCATCATTATATTGACTCCAATAATGCCACCTGTCATCTCTCTAGCTTTTTTTATTTCTTTTTTCAATGCCCTCTTGTTCGCTTCTCTATAATTTTTGCTGAAATCAGGTTCATTCATACCAATCCCCGCTGTAGCAATAACACCAATACCACCTTCATTTGCTACTGCAGAAGCCAAGCCTGATAAAGATATGCCAACACCCATTCCTCCCTGAATTATAGGGATTCTTGCTTGATAGTCACCTATCTTTAATTTTGGAATATTTTTATAGTTCATAATACCTAATTTGATAAATTGTTTCACCTAACGGTTCGGCAAACAACGCTGCCTTTTTGCGAACTAACAAACAAATATTTTGTGAGCAAAAGTATTGAGCGAGTTTTAATAGTGATCATACCAGTGTCGTTATTTTGCTTGTTATGCGTTCGTGCCGCACAGTTAATTAATGTTTATTTAATTTATTATAAATTTAATTTTCCTAATTATAAAATCCAAATGTATGATAGATTTAATTTCTTAGTAGCCAACCACCATTAACTTGACTTGCATCGTGAGGCATGGAACGACCACTATAATTATTCTTTCAACAAATGTGAGCGTCGTAAACACGCTTGTTAATTGCAGTTGCCCGTTCATTTCAAAAGTAGAAGCTTCATCGCTTTACTGTAAGTCCCAGCTTCAAGTCTGTAGTAGTAGACTCCGCTTGGCAAGCCGCTAGCATCAAACGTGACTTGGTAACGGCCAGGCGTTTTTTCACTATCCACCAATTCCTCGACTTGCCGACCGAGAATATCGTAGATAACGAGCTTGACATTAGAACGTTTTGGAATATCGTAGCTAATTATTGTCGACGGGTTGAAAGGATTCGGGAAATTCTGCTGGAGGGACGGAATCACCGGTCTCAGCGGCAGGGACGGAGAGACCGAACTCACTATTGGATACCAACCAATTATGGTTGCCTGTGAAGACAGAGTATCTGTGATCAATAATGAATCAGTTTGGCTCATCGGAGTCGTCCGGATAACACCGTAGTGATAATCCCTAATCAGTATGCTGTCATATAACGCTGAGACAAGTTGACGTCGCCAAGAGATCTTTATTGGGTATCGAGGTTCTGGTGGGCCGGGGCGGAAGCGGAGTTTGAACGTGTCAATCTGAATTGGACTGTGGAAACCGAGGTAGTTGTATCTCTGTATTGCGCCCTGACCCTCTGGGGCACATTGCATGCCCACATACCAGAAGATGCAAAACCAATCGCCTGGTGGACCACAGGGTTCAGCCACCGTCCATTCGCAGAGTTGGGGGTCTACTCCACAGGTTCCAGTTGAGTCGAACCCGAACCAAAGGGTGTCAGAATTATTATTAGCATCCTCGATTCGAACCCAAGCCCGTGTGGAAGGGTGATTGCACGGCTGCGCGACCGTCACTTCTCTAAGAGAGAATACGCAGATGGCCAAAAACAAAAGATGCCTGCCCCTTGTTTGATACAGTTCTGCAAAGCTGGAAATTGTCATGGCGCTAATTTCTCCATTGTCATGTGGATGGGCAATTTCGTATAACGGTTGGCGTGTTGCCGCTCGTGCGGTTGCGAGCTATAACAGACCAATTCAATTGCGAAGCAACCGCATGGAGCGAACTCAATAATATTTCTTTCAATAAAGTGAGCGACGTAAACACGCCTCCTATATTGAAAGTCAAGTATAATATATGTAAAACCATTCTCGTCGAATAATATAATTACTTTTTAAATAAATTGCATCTTTTCCGCCTTGGGCGGATTTATGACCAAGCTCCTATTCGTGGCTCTCACTATGGAGACCAACATTAACTTAGTACGACATCTCAGCCAGAGGCTGATGAGCCTCTGGCGCAAAAAGCTG